>ERZ826242.372-NODE-372-length-66885-cov-5.072901_pt1 | contig 66885 bp, 59 predicted proteins | sample MGYA00519871_ERZ826242 | MGnify/ENA primary metagenome ERZ826242 (study PRJEB31778, sample SAMEA3449226) | human gut metagenome | biome: human gut; feature: human-associated habitat; material: faeces | place: United Kingdom | collected 2010/2012 ... | reverse complement strand
TTCCGCCGCAGTGCGATCCTGCCCGGAGGGTTTTTTATGTCATTGGAACATTACGAAGTAATTTCCTATGACATAAAAACGGACTTTCTTCCTGCCCTGTATGGCATTCAGAAAGCCCTGTCCTTTTCAGTTCAATATTCTGTTACATCCCATCCGCTTAAATTATTAAATTAACGGATACTTATCTGTCAGCTTCTGTACGATAGCTCTTGCTTCGGGGATCTTCTCCTCGCCGCCCTTGATGATCAGAGCAATTGCTTCAGCGATCTGATCCATATCATCTTCCTTCATACCTCTGGAAGTAACAGCAGGTGTGCCAAGGCGTACGCCGCTTGTTACGAAAGGAGACTTGGGATCATTGGGGATCGTATTCTTGTTAGCTGTGATATGTGCCTCGTCCAGCATCTTCTCTACAGCCTTGCCTGTCAGATCATAAGTGGTCAGATCCACCAGCATCAGATGGTTATCCGTGCCACCGGATACAATCCTGATATCCCTGCTCTGCAGTCCTTTGCAGAGTGCCTGTGCATTTTTAATGATCTGCTTCTGATATTCTTTGAAATCGTCTGTCAGTGCCTCCTTGAAGCAGACAGCCTTGGCTGCGATCACATGCATCAGCGGACCACCCTGGGTTCCCGGGAATACTGCCTTGTTAAAATTGTACTTCTCTGCTGCTTCCTTATTGCAGAGGATAAGACCGCCTCTCGGTCCACGCAGAGTCTTGTGGGTTGTTGTGGTAACGACATCTGCATAAGGGATCGGGCTTGGATGAAGTCCTGCTGCCACAAGACCTGCGATATGCGCCATATCTACCATCAGCACTGCACCAACCTCATCTGCAACCTCTCTGAACTTCTTGAAATCAATGGTTCTTGCATAGGCAGATGCACCTGCAATGATCATTTTGGGCTTGCATTCCAGAGCGATCTCCCTTAATTTATCATAATCGATGAAACCATCTTCATTGACTCCGTAAGGAACAATATGGAAATACTTACCGGATACATTGACCGGGCTTCCATGAGTCAGATGTCCGCCATGATCCAGGTTCATTCCCATGATCGTATCACCGGGATTACAGATGGCAAACTGTACTGCAAAGTTCGCCTGGGCACCTGAATGGGGCTGTACATTGGCATATTCACAGCCAAAAAGCTCTTTTGCTCTTTCAATCGCAAGATTTTCCACAACATCTACGCACTGGCATCCGCCATAATAGCGCTTTCCCGGATATCCTTCTGCATATTTATTCGTCAGCGGACTTCCCATAGCAGCCATAACCGCCTTACTCACCCAGTTTTCAGATGCGATCAGCTCAATATGACTATTCTGTCTTTCCTGCTCATCCACAATCGCCTGTGCGATTTCAGGATCTTCTTTCCTTACTTCATCAAGTGAATACATGTTTCTTCCTCCTCACTAATTTCAATATTTTATGTAGTATAACACGAACCTACCGGAAAAGGGAACAGTTTCCTAAAGCCTTTCTTAAAAAAATCTAAATATCTTCCGAAATGCTTTACTATAGGAAATAATGCTGTTAAAATAGGGAAAGATTTTACGAGGGTGGATATTTATGTACTATATTATCGTCAATCCGGCTTCCAAATCCGGGCGTGGAGCCAAGATCTACGCCAGAATTGAACCGGTTTTAAAAGAGAAAGCCGTGTCCTATGAAGTGTTTTTTTCAGAAAGAGCCGGCCATGTAATCACAATTACCAAAGAGCTGTGCAGCAGGGTGCCCTGTTCACCGGAGGATCCGCTGAAGCTTATCGTTCTTGGTGGTGACGGAACACTGAATGAAACACTGCAGGGCATTTCTGATTTTTCCCGTGTTGCCATTGGTTATATCCCAACAGGATCCAGTAATGACATGGCACGTGATCTTCACCTGCCAAAAGACCCGGTGGAAATTCTCATGAATATTCTTTCCTGTAAGAAACCACAGTGTCTGGACATGGGACAGGTGGTTTATGAAAATACTACTTCACAGTTATCAAGACACCACAGCAGTGAGCTTCTGACTGTGCGCTATTTTGCAGTAAGCTGTGGTATAGGATTTGATGCTGCTGTCTGTGAAGAAGCATTAGCTTCCCGTTTTAAGAATATATTAAATAAGATAGGACTCGGCAAGCTGACCTATCTCACCATTGCCTTAAAACAGCTTATCGCAGCCAGGAAAGTCTCCTGTGACATGTATCTGGATGATTCTGACACCCCCATCCGCTTAAACCGTTTTCTGTTTGTTGCAGGAATGGTACATCAGTATGAGGGCGGCGGTTTTAAATTCTGTCCCGGTGCCAATTATCACGACGGAGTTCTTGATATCTGTGTGGCTGGTGATATTCCAAAGCCAAAGATTCTGATCGTACTGCCTACTGCTTTTCAGGGAAAGCACTACCGCTTCCATGGTGTTGATAAGTATACGGCAAGGAAACTGCGCCTTGTCACTTCTGCACCGCTATGGGTACATACAGACGGAGAGGTTTCCATGAAATCTTCTTCCATTACCCTGACCTGCGGGCAGAATAAGCTGCAGATGCTTTTATAGTTTCAATCGTTTTTGAGGAGAGATGATTATGAAAAAGTTTTATGACCAGTATAAGCATGCCATACCCCTTATTATCTATGGCATCATTTACCTGACCTGGTTCACTTATCTGGAAAAACATGTGACAAGACCTGCAAATCTGATCCACATGAGTCTTGATGACGTGATCCCATTCTGCGAATTTTTCGTGGTTCCTTATTTTTTGTGGTTCTTTTATGTCAGTGCAGTTGTAGTTTATTTTTTCTTTAAAGATAAACAGGATTATTTCAGAAGCTGTGTATTTTTATTCACAGGTATGACCATTTTCCTGATCATATCCACACTTTGGCCAAATGGCCACCACCTGCGCCCTGCCGTAATGCCGAGGGACAATATTTTTACCCGGCTGGTTGCGTTCCTGTATCATACCGATACACCAACCAATCTGTGGCCAAGTATCCACGTGTATAATTCACTTGGAACCCATTTTGCAGTAATCCGTAATGAAAAGCTGCGCAAAAATCCGGCAGTCCATACGGCATCCCTTATACTATGTGTTTCCATTATCCTGTCCACCATGTTCATCAAGCAGCATTCTGTGTTTGATGTGCTTACTGCTTTCATCATGGCAGCGGTCATGTATATTGTAGTATATGGCATGGATATTGTAACAATCTGGCAGAATCACCGCTATGAAGTAAGAACCCGCAAACAGATCAGACAGGTATAGATCATTGAGCCGCAAAAGCTGTGTAAATGCTTCCCACTCCGGGATCTGCATTTACACAGCTTTTTTGTTCTGATTTCCCGTTTCTGATTAATTGAATCCAAAGAACTTCTGACAGAGCTTATATCCTTCTACTGAGATTTTCCTGCCTCCCTTTCCCGGCAGGTTCATGGCCTGGCCAAGCAGCCCGAAGCGCAGTCTCCTGTACAGGATCCAGTCCTTTTTCTTCAGATAGCTCCACAGCTCTTCTTTCTTCTTAAGATTCTCCTCTGTTCCTGACTTGATCAGAAGAATGGAGGAAACTGTCGTAATGATATCCAGATAACTGAGCATATACTGATCCAGCTTTCTGTTTACGGAGATCATTCCCTTATTCTCCGACATATAATCGATCATGATCTGATTGACCTTAAGTTGCTGGTCAATCCTTCCGATCATAATAGTTTCATTCACGGACTGATCTTCTCTTCCTATATAATAGCTGTAAAAATTCACATCCAGATAATACATGGTCTTCACATAGGGCAACGGTTCAAACACATAGAGATTGTCTACATAGAAGGTATGCTCCGGCAGTCTGATCCCACATTCCCGAAGTAGCTTTGTCCTGAAAATAACTGAATGCATCAGGATATAATGCCCCTTGTAAAAATGGTGGATATCACTCCATGTAAAGAATTCATTTCTTGGCAGGATATGACGATAATGCATCACCTTATGATGCTTCTCTGCTGCCTTGTCATATACAAAGTTACTGATCAGCATATCAAGTGTCCTGCTGCCGCCGGTCAGTTCATGAAGCTTCTGAAGGATCTCCTGATAAGCATCCTCCCTGACACAGTCATCACTGTCTACTACCTTAAAATAGATTCCTCTTGCATTGGCGATCCCGGTATTGACTGCCGATCCATGTCCACCATTTGGCTTATGGATCGCCCGGATGACAGTCGGGTGTTCCCTTTCCAGTCTGTCTGCAATTTCTGCAGTTTCATCTGTAGAACCATCATCAATGATCAGGATCTCTACTTCCTCTCCACCGGGCAGCAGGGAAGCAACACACTTTTCCATATAGGCTGCCGAATTATAACAGGGTACAGCAAACGTTAATAGCTTCATTCCTTCATTCCTTTACTTTTACTGATTTTCATGATTTCAGGGAAAGTATAACATATATTGTCTTTTTTTCCCACCTTATCAATCTTAAGGTTTCCTAAACATTTCCTTAACAGACCTTCAGACGATCTTTTCATAGAAATACTTTCTGTAAACATCATACGCAGAGGGGATCGGGTATTTGTCCTTCGCCTCATTCTTCTCCGCAAAGATATACTCCCCGTCTGTCTGTCTGCTCAGTTCATCTACCCTGATGAAATAGCCTGTCATATGCCATTCCTTATGGGTAAAAATATGTCTGCATTCTCTTAAGGGTTCAATCCTAAGTACAGAGAGTCCTCTGTCTTTCAAATAAGAAAGAACCTCTTCCTCTGTCCGCTTCCCACTGATGGAAGGAAATTCATACATACCTGCAAGCAGTCCCTTTGGCGGTCTTTTGCAGAGTGCTGCCCTGTTTTCGTCCAAAATGATCAGCACTGTCTTTTCTTCTATTGTCCTTGGCTTTTTTGCAGACTTTACAGGAAATTCAGTTTCTCTCCCCTCCCTGTGGGCAAGGCACAGGTTTTCCCATGGACACTGGCCGCATCTTGGTTCTCCGTTTGGAATACATACCATAGCCCCAAGCTCCATCAGAGCCTGGTTAAAGTCGCCCGGTCTCTCTTCTCCCATAGAAAGGAACAGTTCCTCTTCTACTCTTTTCTTCACGGACTGCTGCATGATATCCCCGCCATCCATCCTGAGCCGCCCAAGTACCCGCAGGACGTTGCCATCCACTGCCGGTGCTTTTCTGTGATAGGCGATCGATGCTATGGCTCCTGCTGTATAGCTTCCGATCCCCGGAAGCTTCTGGATCTCCTCATATTCATCCGGCATCCTGCCACCATATTCTTCCATGATCATGACTGCCGCCTTATTCAGATTCCGTACTCTGTTATAATACCCAAGTCCTTCCCACAGCTTTAACAACGTTTCTTCCTCTGCAGCTGCCAGTGATGCAATATCCGGAAGTGTCTGCATGAACCTGTCATAATAAGGCTTCACCGCTTCCACTCTCGTCTGCTGGAGCATGATCTCAGATACCCATACATGATATGGTGTCGGATCCTCACGCCAGGGAAGGATCCGTCTTCCCCTGTCATACCAGGAAAGCAGCGGCTTTTCAATCCTGTCAAGAAGGGAAAGCTTCACCGGCACCGGTTTCCGGATTTCCATGCTCTGTGGTGTCACCTGACAGTCATAAGCAAGGATCTTCACGCCTTCCCTTCTGGCTTCCCGCAGCACTTCTGCAAATTCAGGCTGCGTTTCTTCATTTGGCATAAAGTACTGGACATCCTGCATCTGGATCACAAAGATAAGATAAGCACCAAATCCATTTCTGGCAGCTGTTATCAGCTCTTTCACATGCTTTACAGCCCTTTCTGAGGGGGCATCAGGAAATAATACCACCCCATCCCTTTCCAGGGTAACACCTTTTACCTCCAGAAATATCTTTTCATCCTGCGTTTCTACATAGAAATCAAACCTTGAATCACCATACGTTGTTTCCGGTCTTACTGATACAAGATCCGGAAACAGCTTCTTTTCCAAAAGCCATTCATAAACTGCCTGGTTCGGTGCCTGGGAGTCCATGTTGATGATCCGCTCCCCTTTTTTCACGGCAACCAGATCATACTTCGTCTTCCTCTCTTCCTTCTTATCCTCACTGCCTCTGGCAAGATATACCTCTGCTCCCGGCAAAAGGAGCTCCCTGCAGCGTCCTGTATTTTTCACATGTACCTTTTCCTGCTGTGAAAGCCTGTCCACATAAGCAATAAAGCGGTTTGGCCTGCTCTCAAAATATGCCTTTTCTATCTGTCCGTATTTCATAGATTTCCTCTTATCTGAGCCGGTTACATTCAAACTTATCATAAAGAAGAAGACAATTCCTCAATTCGCTGTATCGCTCCTCCAGTTCACCTTCTCTTACTTCCACATCAATAGCTATCGCCATGGTATTGATCATGTCATCTGTAATCCGGTGATGAAGCGCTGCAAGGATATTCAGACGTTCTTCATAGCTGTCTGCATCCAGGAACTCGATCACCAGCGGATCAAGACCTCCCTCCTCTGCCTGACACTCTACCTGTTCTGTGCGTCGTGCACCGCCCTCTATGCTCACCGCCGGTACATCCGCAATCTCAAACCGGTATTCCTGCGTGCTTTCCGGATATTTCTCTCTGTCTACCTTCTCCATAAACATGGAAAGCGGTCTCGCATATATTCTGTAATCTCCATACAGTGCCTGGTAGATCACCAGACACTCACCTGTTTCTGTATGCTCTGCCAGTGTCACGATCTGATAAAAATTACCTTTGAAATGTCTGTAGATCTGCTGCGGCATGGGATTCTGTCTCATCATATATTCCTCCTGATCAGCAATCTCTTTTATGCTGATATTCCCATTATACGCATTCTTTCTTTGTCTGTCATGCTTCTTTTAGCAGTCTTCCTCCAGAAATTTATGGTAAACACTACATGCCCTGTCAGGGAACAAAACCGTTCCGCACTCTGCGAGCAGCTTTTCTTTTTCTGTCTGCGTCATTCTGTCGATCCTGCCATGATGGATCGTTACAATATACCTTCTTGCTCCGCTCTCATCCTCCACTGAAGTCACGGTTACTCCACAGTCCGCATAGCCCTGTCCCTTCAGAAATTCCCGCATCTCTTCCGCATATATGCTTCCCAGCTCTCTGTAATATTTACCTTCTGCTTCTTCTGTTCTTTTCTCCCTGCTCATCACTGTCCCTGATATGCAGAGTACTGTGATCAGCACCAGACATACTGATACGCTAACGGTCCTCAGAAATGTTTTCATGATAAATCCTCCGCTCTCTCTTTGATAATATAAGCATATCATTTTACGTGTCCCAAAATACGGACTTGCACTTTATTGTCTATCTGATGTAAAATAAAGTAACTATTCAAAATCATACAAAATAGTTACAAAACGAATAGAACAGGAGTCTGACATGGCATTATATGAATTAAAGAACGAACAGATCGCCATTACTGTTGACAGTCATGGCGCAGAGCTGAAATCTCTCAAAAAGCTCGCTGACGATCAGGAATATATGTGGTGCGGCGATGCAAAATTCTGGGGCAGGACCTCACCGGTTCTTTTCCCCTTTGTAGGTGGTCTGAAAAACAAGGAATACCGTTTTGAAGGAAAGACCTATTCCATGACACAGCATGGATTTGCCAGAGACATGGATTTTGAACTGGAAACGCAGACTGAAAGTGAACTTTGGTTTACACTGGAATCGACAGAAGAAACCCTTGCAAGGTATCCCTTCCCTTTTATTTTAAATCTGGGCTACAGACTTGAGGGCAGTACTGTTGCCGTCCTCTGGAAGGTAGAGAATCCTTCTGAAAAGCAGATGTATTTCTCTATTGGAGGACATCCTGCCTTCAACTGTCCACTTACCGAAGGAACAAAGCAGAGCGATTATTCCGTTTCCTTTGCTGATACTGACGAGATTGTCAGCACAAGGATCAGTGAAGAGGGGCTTGCTACCGGCTGCATGGATATTTACCATCTGGCAGATGGTCATCTTTCCCTTACCAGCAACCTTTTTGATCATGACGCCCTTGTCATTGAAGATCATCAGACCGATACTGTTGCTCTCTGCAGGAAGGATGGTACTCCTTACCTGACTGTCAAAATGGAAGCTCCTCTTTTCGGCATCTGGTCTCCTCCGGGTAAAAATGCTCCCTTCGTATGTATCGAGCCCTGGTATGGACGCTGTGATGACGAATATTTCGACGGTGATCTTACTGAAAGAGAATGGGGCAATAAGCTTGCACCCCATCAGACCTTTGAAGCTTCCTACACCATTACCGTATAGGAGCTTTCTGTCAGGACATTGAAGCATTGCAGTTTCTGCAGAGCATAAAGAATCCCTGTGTTTGACCATATTAGTCATTCACAGGGATTTTCAATTCTGTTTAAAATCGTTATCAGAAAAGCCTATTCAGGCACCCTTGATCTCCAGCGCATGCATATAAGCATCATTTCCTCTGGCGCACACAATGGAAACTCTGGAGCCTTCTACCAGTACCTTGCAGTTTGTCACACTTCTGACTGCATCCAGCTTCAGCTCCATATCTCCCTGCTGTGTCGTCAGATATAACATATTCTCTGTAGACTTGCTTCCAATCGTTCCGGTGACTGTAGAAGTATTGGTATCGATCGTTACCAGTCCACCATAGGTTTTGGTCGATGAAATAGATGCCGCATGCATATAGGCATCACTTCCTCTGTAGCAGGTTACGGTAAGTGATCTGCCAGGTGTCAGTACCATTCCGTTTCTGGAATCTGTATAGCTGTCGATTACAAGCTCCATGGTGCCATCTGAAGTAACAAGATATAGAAGGGTATCCTTTGTCTTGTCACCGACTGTACCGGTCACTGTTGTAAGTTGTGCGGTAACAGTTCCTGAAGGCGCAGGTGTCAGACCCGCTGCTGCTGCAGATGATGATGCTGCTACAGAATCCGAAATACTTACCGCATGCATATAGGCATCAGAGCCTCTGGCAACTGCTACGCTGTAGGTCTTGCCTGCCACCAGTACTCTGCATCCACTCATATCTGTTGAAGTATCCAGCTTGATCTCCATTTCTCCCTGCGCCGTCTTGAGCACCAGCAGTCCATCCTTTGTCTTTTCGCTGACACTGCCGGAAACAGTGGAAACATTGGAGGTATCCACTGTCACACCGGTGACTGTCGTGCTTCCACTCAGCTTCGTCGCATGAAGATACTCATCTGATCCATGGGTTACAGTCACACTGATCTGACTGCCCGGAAGCAGGAACTTGCATCCGCTTGTATCTGTACCACTGTCCAGCTTGATCTCCATATTCCCCTCTTTCGTAGAGAGTAAGAGCAGATCTGATGTTGTCCCTGATCTTACTGTTCCTGTTACTGTTGCTGCTTCAGCTGCAGCCGCTTCTATTCCCATAGCACTGACCGTACCGGTCATTAGACAGAATGCCATTCCAATTGCTGCCAGTTTTCGTTTCATTTGATTACCTTTCCTCCCCTTCTTTACCAGAATACGTTTATTATTTGAATTCATCATACAATACGCGTTTTGAAAATGCAATGCCGGAAAAGCCTTATTTTATCTGTGTTTTCCTTTTTATGACATTTGTGTCATCTATGACAGCAAAAGACTCCGGATAATCCGGAGCCTTTCGCTATACTAAACTAAGGGAATAGATACACGCTTCTTTATTCTACATCCTGCAGAGCTTCAAAATCCTCCTCTCCAGTACGTACCTTTACAACCTTATCCACATTGTATACGAAGATCTTGCCATCTCCGATGTGACCTGTGTAAAGTGCTTTCTTTGCTGCTGCGATCACGGAATCTACCGGGATCTTGCTGACTACTACTTCTACCTTTACCTTCGGAAGAAGTGTAGCATCTACTTCAACACCACGATACATTTCTCCGGCACCCTTCTGAACACCACAGCCCATAACCTGTGTTACCGTCATACCAGTTACACCAAGATCGTTCATTGCCTTCTTCAGATGATCATATCTGGAAAGCTTTGCGATGATCACTACCTTATAAATTCCAGTTGCCGGCATCTCAGGTGCTTTCACAACATTTACTGCTGCCTTCTTCTGGAAGCTGGATGCTGAATCATAATCAGAAACACCAAGATCTGTGTTTTCATTCACATCCATTGTCATGGTATTAGAAATATCCATGATACTGAAGCCTGCATATGCGGAAGGAAGTCCATGCTCACAGGAATCCAGTCCTACAATCTCTTCCTCTTCACTCACGCGGAGACCAACGGTTGCTTTAATTACCAGGAAGGTAATTGTGATCATAACTGTTGTCCATGCTGCAACACTTGCAAAGCCGGCAAGCTGAAGTCCAAGCTGTTTGAACCCGCCACCGTAGAAGAGACCAACTATGCTGTCATTTCCAGGAGCAGAGGTTGTAGCAAACAGACCAACTGCAATTGTTCCCCAGATACCATTTAAGCAGTGCACTGCAACTGCGCCAACAGGATCATCTACACGAAGCTTGTTATCAAGGAACCACACACCAAATACTACTAACAGACCTGCAACTGCACCTATAATGATAGCCCCTGTTACATCTGTTACATCGCAGGGAGCAGTAATTGCTACAAGACCTGCCAGAGAAGCATTCAGACACATAGACACATCAGGCTTACCATATTTAATCCAGGTAAAAATCATACATACCACTGTTGCAATTGCCGGAGCAACTGTAGTTGTTACAAATACAGAGCCAAGCTGTTCAACACTTGTACATGCAGCACCATTGAAGCCATACCAGCCAAGCCAGAGGATAAATACGCCGAGACATCCAATAGGAAGGTTATGACCAGGAAATGCATTTACTTTCGTGATTCTGCCCTTAGCATCCTTTACAAATTTCCCAATTCTCGGTCCGAGCAGCCATGCACCGATCAGTGCGGAAATACCGCCTACCATATGTATTGCACAGGAACCTGCGAAATCATGGAACCCGATCTGTGAAAGCCAGCCGCCACCCCAGATCCAGTGTGCTTCAACAGGATAGATAAATGCAGAAATCACAGCTGAATAAATGCAGTAAGAAAGGAATTTGGTTCTTTCAGCCATAGCTCCTGATACAATTGTTGCTGTCGTTGCGCAGAACACCAGATTGAATACAAAATTGGACCAGTCAAAATTAGCATAATCTGTGAAAATATCAAATCCCGGCTTTCCAATCAGCCCAACCAGATCTTCTCCAAACAGGAGCCCAAATCCGATAAGAATAAATACTACTGTACCAATACAGAAATCCATCAGATTCTTCATCAGGATATTGCCGGCATTCTTTGCTCTGGTAAATCCAGTTTCCACCATTGCAAACCCTGCCTGCATCCAGAACACGAGCGCTGCTCCAATCAGGAACCAGACACCAAATACTTCACCGTTCACAACACTAAAAATCTCTTCTGTCATATTTTTTCCTCCTCATGTAAAAAGAGTGGAGGCAAAGTATCCGTTTTTAAACGAGCTCCTTTGCTCCACTCCTTCTTATTTTGTTTTCCTCCGCTCTTCCCTTAGTATCAGAGGATTCAGCTTAAAGCCTATAAAACAAAAAGCGCTACGGATCTCTTCCATAGCGCCTTCGCTTTTATGTATTGTATACTATCATCCCAGTATACGATTGTCAACTGTTTTTTTATTTTTCATCCTCATCAATGATCCTGGCATCCACATCCACGATCTTCTGATAATTTTTTTTGGCCTTAAACAGTCTTGACAGGATCCAGAGATCTGATAATCCATCATAGATCAGGAACCCGCCGATCACTCTCGTCACAGTATTGATCACACCAAATGGTTTAAAGATCAGCACAGCACCAAGGACGATGGTTGCAAGACCAAGCAGGCAGGCAATCCACCAGTTTCCATAACCCAGCTTTTTCAGATCAACAGACTGGACAGCATTATTGATTCCGTGGATCACGATAATAATGCCAACGATCACAGGAACCGCTTTCATGATACTTTCCGGTTTCAGCAGGATCCATGCACCGATCACTGCCAGCACGATTCCAAACAGGAGCATGCCCTGCAGATAGATCGTCCTTTCCTTTGCAAAAAGATACAGGATGATCTGCAGTACTCCATACAGAAGCAGTGCCCCTCCAAGGATCATGCAAGCTACCTTCACAGATGTTCCCGGCCAGATGATCAGTACGATCCCGAGTGCCATACAGATGATTGCTGAGATCAGCTCATTTGCCTTCAGATTTTTGAAAAAATCAGCCATTTTCTTGTCTCTCCTTTTTTCTTTTCTGTTTCTTTATTGCCTTTGCTATAATGTACAGACAATATCCCATCACTGCACCAAGGCAGTTAAGCAGAATATCATCCACATCAAATGCACCAAAAGCACTGAACAGCTGAAATACTTCAATGCCAAGTACAAAAAGAAATGCATTCAGCAGCATCACAAAAAAATTACATCCCTGCTTCATACAGAGAGGAAGCAGAAACCCAAAGGGGATAAACAGTACGATATTTCCCACAAGGTTTTCAAAGCTGTTCAGCTTATAGGCATAATCAATATACATGCGGATTGTCTTAAACAGTGTAAAATTCGCCGTATACAGACCCTCCAGTATCACATCCTTCTGCCAGGAGGCTGCAATTGCCTTCAGATCTTCTATCGGATATTTAAAGATAACCAGTTTGACCACCAGAATCAGATAAAGAAAGAAGATTATTTTTCTTCTTTTCTGCACAGATAACGAACCTCCATTAATGTAAGTCCCTTTGCCGGTACTAACTCTCCGGCTCTTTCCCTTCTTCCCTCATCAAAAACAGCAGGGATATCTTCAGCCTCCCTCTTATGAAGACCTACCTCCAGCAGCGTTCCCATCATGATCCGCACCATATGGTACAAAAATCCATCTCCGCTGAATGTAAAGGTAAGCTTCCTTGCCCTGTCACCGGAAAGTCCGGGCAATGCTTCACTTTCCTCTATCCTGATGCTGTCAACTGTCCTTACTGTTGACTTTTTACTCTTTTTCAGAGATGTGAATGCCCTGTAGTCATGTGTTCCACTAAGGAGCTCTGCCGCCCTTCTCATCGCGGGTACATCCAGTTTTTCTTCTATCTGAATGGCATACCTTCTCTCAAATATATGCGGAACTGCAGAATTTACTACCTGGTAACAGTAGGTTTTTCCCTTTGCGTTCAGCCTGCTGTGAAAACGTTCTTCCACTTCACAGATGTCAATGACTGCTATATCCTCCGGCAGATAAAGGTTCATATATTCCATGATCTGCGCCGGTGTTTTCTCTGTATTACAGTGAAAATTGGCTACCTGCGCCCTGGCATGCACTCCTGCATCGGTTCTGCCGGATCCCTGCACAGATACTTCTTCACCAGCCATTTTGGTTAAAAGAGCTTCCAGCTTACCCTGGATCGTATTTCCTGTGGTATCCTGCTTCTGCCAGCCCTGGTATCTGGTTCCTTCATACTGCAGGATAATTTTGAAATTACGCAATCTATTTTACCTCCCAGGGATTTTCCTTTCCTTCCGCGAAATATGTGCATCCCATAATTGCATTTCTTGCCACGGTACGTACGCAATCATCTGTATAGAATGCCATATGATGGCTGACTGTAACATTGGGGAAGCTTCTGAGCAGATACAATTCCCTGTTATCCAGTATATCTTCCCTGCGGTCATTATAATACAGACCAAACTCATTCTCAACTACGTCAAGCCCTGCTCCTCCGATCTTGCCTGATTCAATGCCACGGATCAGTGCTTCTGAATCGATCAGTCCTCCTCTTGCGGTGTTTATGATCATTACACCATCCTTCATCTTGCTGATGGCATCTTCTCCGATCATATGATGATTTTTTTCTGTAAGGGGTGCATGCAGCGAGATTACATCTGCCTGCTGCCACATTTCATCCAGTGTCACATAATGAACCCCGCTTTTCTTCACCTCGTCATTTTCATAGATATCATAGGCAATCCTTTTACACCCGAATCCGGAAAGATTGGAAAGAACAGTTCTTCCGATCCTGCCGGTACCAATGACTCCCACAGTCAAATCCTTCAGCTCTCTTCCCTGCAGTCCCTTTAATGTATAATCCTGTACTGCACCACGCATTTCTATGCTCTTCATCTTACGGATTGTCATCAGTATCAGCATGGTCGCATAATCAGCAACCCCATTAGGCCCATAAGGAGAATTTGCTATGGTGATCCCCAGTCTTTTCGCTGCTGCTATATCAATATGATCATATCCTATGGATCTTGTAACAATATACTTCACTCCATAAGACGCAAAGGTTTCAAGCAGCTCCGCCGGCATTGCCGTAGTAATAATGGAAATACAAAGACTTCCCTGTGAAAGTGCTGCACTTTCCTGTGTCGGTGCGCAGGTGCAAAGCTGGATCTCCACACCGAGCTCCTTTTCATACTTCAGGAACAATTCTCGTTCGTCAAAATCTCTGCAGTTGTAAACAGTAATTTTCATAATGCTCCTCCATTTCTGTCCTGCCTTGTCAGGACATGCGACTGATTCATTGGTTTTTTTGTTCTTCCGTGTTCTCTTCCCTCAGTTTTTTCTCAGCCAGTTCCCGTTTCCTGTATTTCTCTACCTCTTCCATATCCTCTTCTGTCAGATGCCTGAAATTACTGATACCCGCATATAAAATCTTAAGACTGTTGATCGTTGTGTTAAAAACCCCCTCTTCGTAAAGATTGAGTACAATGATCCCTACCGGAACTGCAACGATCATGCCAAACACACCTGCCACCCTGTATCCTACAAAGAGAAGGATGATCGTTGGCATGGGTGATAATCCTACCGAATCTCCTACGATCTTCGGCTGGATGATCTGTCTTGCAAGCTGTCCTACTCCCCAGATGATCAGAAGCCCGATCACCATCTTATAATCACCGCTGAAAAATTTGATGACTGCCCATGGGATCAGTACTGTCCCCGTGCCAAAAAATGGCAGGAAATCCAGAAATGCAACACCAATAGCAATGATAAACGCATAATTTACCCTCAAAATGGTAAATCCAATTCCAAGAAGAAAATACATCCAGATCTCGATCTTAATCTGCGCCTTGAAATAACCGCCTACTGCCCGGCCAAGTCCCCTTCTGATCATATCAAAGCGGAGTAATATTGACTCCGGCAGTATTTTTTCCAGAATACCGGGTATGTAATCCTTGTCTGCTACGTAAAAATAAGTAAACAACAGACCCATGATAATACTGATCACAATACCCGGAATATTTTTTGCAAAATTACCAAGCGCCTCCACAGTCGGCTCACTGACACTGCCGATCACATTTCCCAGATAATCCTGTATATCTACAGAAATATCCGCAATGGTCATCTGTAATTCCTTTGGCAGAAATCTGGCTGCTTTGGAAAGATTCTCACCGATATGGTCAAAATCAATCTGCGCCGCCTGCCACATATCCGGAACATCCCCGATAAATTTAACTGCCTGCTCGATCAGTGCTGATCCAATAAAATAACCTCCAAGGATCACGATAGCAATTACTGCAATGATCACAAAAGCCGAACCTGCCTTCCGACGTATTTTCAGCCTTTTTTCAAAGAAATGCACAAGCGGGCTTGCGATCAGGGCAATGATCCAGCCCACTACAAAAGGCATGAAGCACACGATCAGCCTTGGTAATCCAAACAGACAGAACAGGATCAGTAACAGCATCAATCCCAGGTTCACAAATACCTTACAGTAAGTTTTCTTCTTGTCATAAGACATATTGATCACTCTCCCTCTCTTGTTTCAAGATAGGTATCAAGCAACTCGTAAATCTCTTCCCTTCCCTGCTTAGTCTGCGCCGAATAGGGAATCACGATAGTTCCCTTCACCGTCTGCAGACCCTCTTTGATCATTTTTACATGCTTTGCCACCTGGCTTCTGTTGATCTTGTCAAGCTTGGTTGCAATAATAACCGGCGAAAACCCCTGATCCAGGATCCACTTGTACATCAGCTTGTCATTCCCGGATGGCTCATGCCGGATATCTACCAATAAGAATACAATCTGCAGCTGCTTTGAGGTATGAAGATAATTCTCGATCATCTTTCCCCACTGTGCCTTGACCTCTTCTCCGGCTTTGGCATAACCATAACCCGGCAGATCCACAAAGTAACACTCATTATTGATATTATAAAAATTGATCGTCTGTGTCTTGCCTGGCTGTGCACTGGTTCTTGCCAGTGATTTTCTGAGCATCAGACCATTGATCAGAGATGACTTGCCTACATTACTCTTGCCGGCAAAGGCAAACTCCGGTATTTCATGCTCCGGAATCTGGCTTGTAATACCACATACCGTCTCCAGACTTACATTTCTGATAACCATTTATTTTCTCCCTTGGTTTACAAGTGCGTGCTCCAGGACTTCCTTCATGCTCTTGACAAAGGTGATAGTCAGTCCTTCACGGATCTCTTCCGAGATCTCTTCCACGTCTTTTTTATTTTCAAAAGGTACCAGCACTTCTGTCACACCTGCCATTTTGGCTGCCAGAAGCTTTTCCTTCAGTCCTCCTATGGGAAGAACCCTTCCTCTCAGAGTGACCTCACCGGTCATTGCCAGATCACCACGCACCTTTTCTCCTGTAACTGCTGAGAAAATGGCCGTAGCCATGGTGATACCGGCAGACGGTCCATCCTTTGGTACTGCTCCCTCCGGGATGTGGATATGAAAATCACATTCTTTAAAGGCTTTCTGATCCACACCGTATTCCTGACTGATGGATCTTACATAGCTCATGGCAATGATCGCGGATTCCTTCATCACATCGCCCATTTGACCAGTCAGGTCGATATCCCCTTTTCCCGGCATTTTGTTTACCTCGATCTGCAGCGTTTCACCGCCCACACTGGTCCAGGCAAGCCCTCTGACAATACCCGTCTTGGGATGCCTGTCTGCCTTTTCCTGGGTAAACTTTTTCTTGCCAAGGTACTTCTCCAGATTGGACGCTGTCACAGAAATCTGTGTTTCTTCCTTTCCTTCCTCTCTTCGTTCCAGGATCTCCCTGGCTGCTTTCCGGCAGATATCCCCGATCTTTCTCTCAAGACCTCTGACCCCGGCTTCTCTTGTGTAATACGCGATCACCGCTTTCAATGCACTATCCTTAATGGATAACATACTCTTTGAGAGACCGTTTTTCTTCAGTTCCCTGGGGAGTAGATGCTCCTTTGCAATATGGAACTTTTCATTCTGCGTGTAGCTGTTGACCTCAATGATCTCCATACGGTCAAGGAGTGGCCTTGGGATCGTCTCTGTAGTATTGGCTGTGGCAATAAACAGTACCTCTGAAAGATCCACCGGAATTTCCACATAATGGTCACGGAATCTTACATTCTGTTCACTGTCAAGCACTTCCAGAAGAGCTGAGAACGTATCTCCTTTATAATCATTACTCACTTTATCTATTTCGTCAAGAAGCATAAGCGGATTCTTTACTCCAGCCTGCCGGAGTCCCGTAATGATACGTCCCGGCATAGCTCCCACATAAGTTTTACGGTGTCCCCTGATCTCTGCCTCATCCCGCACACCTCCAAGACAGATCCTGACATATTTTTTGTTCAGGGCTTCTGCCACGCTCCTTGCTACGGATGTCTTGCCGGTTCCCGGAGGTCCTACCAGACAGAGGATCGGGCTGTCTCCCTTCTGGTTCAGACAGCGCACCGCAAGAAACTCCAGGATTCTTTCCTTTACTTTTTCAAGACCGTAATGATCTCTGTTCAGGATCTCCTCTGCCCGTTTCATGCTTTCATTGTCAACAGATGCTTTATCCCAGGGCAGCTCCAGCAAGGTTTCGATATAACCTCTCTCTACGGAGCTTTCAGAGCTGTTTCCTGTCAGGTTGCGGAATCTTCCGATTTCCTTTGCTATTTTCTTTTTTACCTCTTCCGTCGCCTGCAGCGTAGAAAGCGTTTTTTCAAACTGGTCTGCATCGGATAGGGATCCATCTTCACCCAGTTCCTCCCTGATATAACGGAGCTGCTCACGAAGCAGGTATTCCTTCTGGTTTTTATCAACTCTCCCTTTAAGCTTCTGTACAAGCTCAGACCGTATTTTGGCAATTTCCACTTCATTTATCAGTATGCTGCACAGGATCTCATACCGTTCCTTCAGGTCGCAGGCATCCAGCACCTGCTGCTTCTGTTCAAAGGTTATCGGCATATTCATGGCCATCTCATCTGCCAGTCTGCCGGGATCAGTGATGGAATCATAGCGTTTTGCAAGATTCTGTCCCAGCTTTGGATGAAATGCCATATAAGCCCGGAAAGAATCCTTAACCTGACGCAGCATGGCCTCGATCTCTGCACCTGCTTCCAGTCCGCCTGACCCCTCATCTGTCATCTTCAGCAAATCTGCACAGAAATATCTGTTTTCTTTCTTCTGTAATCCGATCAGCTTTCCCCGATAAAGACCTTCTACCAGGATCCGGACTACGTGATCTGGAAGCTTTGTGATCTGTTTTATAACAGCTACCGTTCCAATGGCATAGAGCTTCTTCTCCGGATGGGCTGCTTCTGATTCCTGCTTTCTTTTCGTGATCAGAAAAACACGTCCTCCCTCTGCCATGGCATGCTCAAGAGAGGAAATGGCTTCTTCTTTATGCAGATCAAAGTGGATCACAGCACCCGGCAGGATCGTCAGATTCTCCAGAATGACTGCTGGTATGCTTTCTGTTTCCACTGTCTTATTTTCCATTTCAAAATCTTTCATCTTTTTGTTCCTTAAAATAACATTTTTGCAAAAAACGCCGCCATAAACAGGCGGCGCATTTCTATTTTGCTTTTTGCATGTGTTCCTGATGAATGACAAGTGGCTTGCTCGTTCCATCCACCGCTTCCTTCGTGATCACACACTCTTCAATGGTATCATCTGAAGGAATATTAAACATGACATCCATCATTACCTTTTCCATAATAGAACGCAGACCTCTGGCTCCGGTCTTCCGCTCAAATGCCTGTTTTGCAATCGCTCTGATCGCATCCTCTTCAAAGGTGAGCTTCACATCATCCAGCTCAAACAGCTTCTGATACTGCTTTACAAGTGCATTCTTAGGTTCCTTCAGGATCCGGATCAGTGCATCCTCATCCAGTCCTTCCAGAGATACACTGATCGGCACACGTCCAACAAACTCGGGGATCAGCCCAAATTTCACAAGATCCTGAGGGGTTACCTCCTTCAGCATTTCACTGATCTCCTGTGTCTTCTTATCTGCGATCTCTGCATCAAAACCAATCGAATTACGGTTCAGTCTGTTCTCTACGATTTTCTCAAGGCCGTCAAACGCACCACCGCAGATAAACAGAATATTAGTAGTATCAATCTGTATCAGTTCCTGGTGTGGGTGCTTTCTTCCCCCCTGAGGCGGTACACTTGCTACCGTTCCTTCTACGATCTTTAAAAGTGCCTGCTGGACACCTTCTCCTGATACATCTCTTGTAATAGATACATTTTCACTTTTCTTGGTGATCTTATCGATTTCATCAATATAAATGATACCAAGCTGTGCCTTTTCCACATCATAATCTGCTGCCTGGATCAGCTTCAGAAGAATGTTCTCCACATCTTCACCCACATATCCGGCTTCTGTCAATGTGGTCGCATCTGCAATTGCAAAAGGTACATTGATGATCTTCGCCAGTGTCTGAGCAAGGTAGGTTTTTCCGGAACCGGTAGGTCCCATCATAATAATATTGCTCTTCTGCAATTCCACATCATCAGGATCCTTCGGTGCCATAACTCTCTTATAGTGATTGTATACAGCAACTGCCAGCACCTTTTTAGCTTCATCCTGCCCGATCACATATTCATCGAGGAAATTCTTGATCTCTACCGGTTTGAGCAGATTGATCTCCATTTCCCCTTCTTCCTGCAGCTCTGTTTCTTCGTATTCTTCCTCAACGATATCGGAACAGATAGATACACATTCATCACAGATATATACCCCTGCGGGACCTGCAATCATTTTCTTTACCTGACTTTGTGTCTTATTACAAAATGAGCACCTGATATTGTCAGTATTCTTGCCTGCCATTTCTGATTTCCTTCCTCAATTTTCTGTGCCGGCTACGCACGTATCCACAAAGGAATTACTGTTCTCCACGCTTATATACCACTCTGTCGATCAGTCCGTATTCCTTCGCTTCTTCAGCAGTCATCCAGTTATCTCTTTCTGTATCTGCTGCGATCACATCATAATCCCTGCCTGTATTGGCTGCCAGGATTTTATTTAGCTTTTCCTTGGTCTGCAGGATATGTCTTGCTGCGATCTCAATTTCTGTTGCCTGACCCTGTGCGCCGCCAAGAGGCTGATGGATCATGATCTCTGCATTGGGAAGAGCAAGTCTCTTTCCCTTGGTTCCACCAGCAAGGAGGAAAGCTCCCATACTGGCTGCCATACCCATACAATAGGTAGAAACATCACATTTCACATACTGCATGGTATCGTAAATAGCCATACCGGCAGTTACGCTTCCACCGGGGCTGTTGATATAAAACTGAATATCCTTTTCAGGATCCTCCGCCTCAAGAAAAAGCATCTGTGCAACGATCAGACTTGCCGTTACTTCATTGACCTCTTCCCCGAGGAAAATGATCCTTTCCTTTAACAGTCTTGAATAAATGTCATAAGACCGCTCACCACGGCTTGTCTGTTCAATGACATAAGGCACTAAACTCATTCTTATCTTCTCCTTTCAGACGACACCGAAAAAACTGATTTATTTCTCCTTAGCGTTGTCTACGACAAACTCTGCTGCCTTCTTTACTGCGATATCCTCTTTGATCTGCTGAACGCTCTTCTCAGGAAGCAGTTCCTTTACCTTGTCTACTTCCATCTGGTATGCTTCTGCCATGGACTTTAATTCTTCTTCGTAGTCTTCTTCTGTAGCTTCGATCTTCTCTGCTGCAGCAACTGCCTCAAGAACAAGTCTGGACTGGATTCTCTTCTCAGCCTGAGGCTTCACCTGCTCGATCATCTGGTCATAGGAAGCACCTGTAAACTGGAAGTACTGCTCAAGGGTAAGTCCCTGCATCTGGATTCTCTGAGCGAACTCATCGATCATCTGTCTCTGCTGTGTCTCGATCATGGCTTCAGGAATTTCCATATCGGAATCCTTGATGATCTCTTCGATAACTGCTGCTTCCTTTGCCTCTCTTGCAGCCTTTGCTTTTCTTTCTTCCAGTCTGCCCCTTATATCTGCCTTATATTCAGCAAGTGTCTCGAACTCGGAAACTTCGCTTGCAAACTCATCATCCAGTGTGGGAAGCTCCTTCTCCTTAATCTCCTTAACGGTACATTTGAATACAGCTGCCTTTCCCTTTAAGTCTTCTGCCTGATAATCTTCAGGGAAGGTTACATTTACTTCTGTCTCCTTGCCGATCTCAGCGCCAACAAGCTGTTCTTCAAATCCGGGGATAAAGGTTCCGGATCCGATGGTAAGAGGATAATTCTCTCCCTTGCCGCCTTCGAATGCAGTTCCATCAACAAATCCTTCAAAATCAAGAGTTACAATATCGCCATCCTTTACAGCTCTGTCTGTAACATCAATATTTCTGGCGTTGCTTTCCCTTTCCTTATCGATTTCCTTATCTACTTCTTCATCAGTTACTTCTGTGTCAGCCTTCTCAACCTTGACCCCCTTGTATTTGCCAAGCTTTACTTCCGGCTTTAATGCTACCTCTGCAGTAAAGATAAAAGGCTTGCCTGCCTCTACCTGTGCAACCTCGATCTTGGGGGAGGATACGATCTCTTCCTCACACTCGTCAACTGCCTTTTCATATGCTTCAGGGATCAGTGCATTCACTGCATCTTCATAAAATACTTCCTTGCCATACATTCTCTCGATCATCTGGCGGGGTACTTTACCCTTCCTGAATCCGGGAACGCTGATCTTGCCCTTATTCTTCTGATAAGCTCCCTCAATTGCCTTTTCCAGCTCTTCCGGCGCAACCTCAATGGTAAGCTTCGCCATGTTCTTTTCTAATTTTTCTACCTGTACGCTCATTCTGGTACATCCTCCTTAAAAAATATATCTGAGTAACTTCTTTTTCATTACTGCATAAATTTTCGCATACTCACAGTCATTGTACGATTATATCACAGGCCAGATAAAAATACCACTTTTTTTTCAGTAACTGTGCATAATTCCCTGTTTTTCAGGGAAATACTCATCTGGTCAATTTTCAGTCCCTTTTTGTTGACTAAATTGGTATTTTTTCATTTTTGAATTCTGCTTCCTGCAGATTTTATCTGAAAAACATTTTTATTTTTTCCTCTTGACTTTTTGAAAAACTGAGAAATCCCCCATTTCCACAAAGTTATCCACAATGACACACATGTCATTTACAAATAACTGCTCTGTCTTTTTGAGATTGGAATGACGTCATTTTATGTTTTTCTCTTTCATTTTTCAATTTCCTGCATTTCTGTGCTGCTCCATCCTTTTTCTTCCCAGAAATCAGAAATTTTCTTTTCTATCTGCTGCAGGGACACTCTTTCAAAGGTTTTCCACTCTCTCGGGAACATCCGTAAATAAGTTTCCGTGAGAAATCTGTCATCCAGAAGGGCAACAATTCCAATATCCTCTGCTGTGCGGATCACCCGTCCTGCCGCCTGCAATACCTTATTCATGCCAGGATAACGGTACGCATAATCAAAACCGTCATCTCCCTGCTTTTCAAAATAATTCTTCAGGATCTCCCTTTCACTGCACACAAGGGGCAATCCGGTTCCTACGATCACAGCTCCTATCAGACTGTCATTTTTCAGATCAATCCCCTCGCTGAAAATACCGCCAAGTACACAGAAGCCGATCAGAGTATGCGCATGTCCTGATTCTTTCTCCTCTTCAAATCTTGTGAGGAACCCCTCTCTGCTCTCTTCATTCATATATTCTTCCTGTTTCAGACACTCAGCCCCGTCCTCTGTGGCAAAATGCTGTTCATACCGATCCAGTACCTGATTCATAAAAGCATAGGATGGAAAAAAAGCCATATAATTTCCCCTTTTTCCGGTTATGATCCTATGGATATAGGACGCAATTTTATAATATTCCTCTTCTGACCGCCTTTTATATCTGCTGGTCACATCGGATGCAATAAAAAGCCCTCGTTTCTCCGGTTCAAATATGGATCTGGCATATACCTCATAGTCCTTTTCCTCTGCTCCCAGCAGCTTTTTGTAATACTGAATCGGCAGAAGTGTGGCCGAAAAGAGGATACTGCTCCTGCCCCTCTGCATACATTCTGCCAGCTTTTTCCCTGGATTGACACAGAACAGGCGGATCCGAAAATTTCCCTCCTCATCCAGCTTCGTATAGATCTCATAATGTTCATCCAGATCCTCATGGATCATGAGAAAATGCGATACTCTAAAGTAAAATTCGGTAAGCTCTGCTTTCACCGGGCTCTCTTCATGGTCATCCAGATAATCATCAATAGCTGAAGACAGACTGTTCAGTGCCCTGACAAATGCTGCTATGCTGCTCTCATCCTCATATCTGTAACCGGCACAGTTTCGTTTCAATGCAAGCAGCTCTTTGTTACACCTATCAAGCTGATGACAGATCCTTGTACTGTACTCCTTACAGAGCCTCTTCATGGCAAGAAAATCCTCCTTGATCAGGGCAGCCGAATACATTTCCCGTCCCCGTTCCACCAGATTGTGTGCCTCATCTATCAGAAAGATATAATTCTCCTGAACCCCTTCTGCAAAGAACCGCTTCAGGTATACATGAGGATCAAATAAGTAATTATAATCCCCGATCACCACATCCGCAAACAGGCTCATATCCAGACAGAACTCAAAAGGACAGACCTGATGCTTCCTGGCATAGCTCTCGATCTCTCCTCTGCTGTAATTGTCCGTATGAGTCAACATATCATACAGAGCCTCATTCACTCTGTCAAAATGTCCCCTGGCATATGGGCAAAAGTCCGGATTACACTGGCTTTCCTCCATAAAGCATATCTTATCCCGCGCGGTCAATACTACAGATTTCAGCTTCAGTCCTTTTTCTCTCATAAGGACAATGGTATTCTCTGCCACTGTCCTTGTAATTGTCTTCGCTGTCAGGTAGAAAATCTTATCTCCCATTCCTTCTCCCATGGCTTTCACTGCTGGAAACAGTGTAGAGATCGTCTTTCCCACACCAGTCGGTGCTTCTACAAACAGTTTTCTCTTATGATAAATAGTTCTATAGACATATGTGACAAGATCCTTCTGTCCCTCCCTGTAGGGAAAAGGGAATTTCAGCTCCTTAATCGATGCTGTCCGGGTCTTCTCCCACTGGAACTGAAAGTCAGCCCATTTCTTATATTCCTGTATCAGATCCAGGAACCAGTTTTGCAGTTCTCTGACATCATATTCAAAATGAAAATATTTCAGTTCCTCCGTTTCCATATTACAATACGTCATCCGTACCCGGATCCGACGCAGTCTATTCTGTATTCCATAGATAGCTGCATAACATTTTGCCTGTGCAAGATGTATCGGCACGGCTTCCCTGATCTTATGTATCTCCCGGTAGGTTCCCTTGATTTCATCGACCGTAACAGTCACAAGATCCGTATAAGCCGGCTTTATTTCCACCGTAGACAGCTCCGGTACTGCACTGACCTCACCTGTTTCTTCTATTATAATGCCATCAGCTCTGCCTTCCACAACTATGCTGTATTCTTCCATGTCAGCTGTATAGCGCAAAGCAACCTCCGCATGATAGGAAGAACCCATCCGCCGCTGTATCATACGGTGGATCCGTCCACCCTCCTGCATGGCATTATCTCTGGCACGCCCTTTTCGATTGTCAATATCTCCGCTCCGCAGAATAAATTCCACCAGATTTCTGACGGAAACATGCACCTCTGTCATTCCTTATGCTCCTGCTTCTGTTTGCTGCATTCCTGACTATAAAAATAACTCCCTATAAAGATAGTACGCTATCCTTCATAGGGAGTCAATCAGACTGCTATTGTCTACCTGTCTGTAAATCCACTCAACAGGCAAGTGCAAAATGATTCAAATAATCTTCAAATTCCTGATCATAGCCATTGTAGGAAACGGTAAGGATCTGATTCAGATCCAGTCCGAGTACACCTACGATCGACTTTGCGTCAACTACAAATCTGTTATAGGATATATCAATATCAAAATCACATCTGGTAGCTGCTGCAACAAAATCCTTTACTTCATCCACTCTCAATCTGATTTTATGAGTTCTCATAGTATCACCTTTCTCTTTCTATGGATCAATCCATAAACAACAAAGTAACAAAGAAAACGTTTTTCCTTCATTTTTGACAAATATTATCATCCGGATAAGCTTTTGTAAAGTATTTTTTTTAGTACATAAGGCTAAATTTAAAGTCCTACTTATTTACAGTATTCCCTGTATTTCCTCTGTTAAACTCTGTCATATATTTCCGATAGCGGACAGGCAGCATTCCCCGCTGTAATTCTGAATTGGTCCTTTCCTTTATAGCTATGGTATGAAAGAACTCTGTGAACAGTTCACTGTATTTCTCTTCTCCCTCCGAAAAGGTATCAGGCAGTTTCCATTCTTCCTGTCCGGATACCATCACATATTCCCTTTCTGCCGGATGTACCGCAAACAGATTTCTTCCAATATCATGGATCACAAAATTTTCCAATGGAAACCGGTCTGTAAAATGAGGCATCAGAAAAGTCAGAATATGGTTCTTCGGACTGATCTGTGCGTACAAAACACCGTCTGCAAGCTCCCGGAAACGAATAAATTCTATATGGGAATGAGTTTCATTTCCTACCGTCCGATCAAGCTCAAATACACGCCTGATATAAGGATCCTTCAGATCCTCCAGTATTTTTCCTCCTGTTTTCCTATGAAGAGCCATCACTATGGTACGAAAGACCGCTTCTGCCTTATCAGCTTCATAGGAAGCAAGTGTCCTGCAAATCCTGTAATATCCTTCCTCTCCCAGTTCCCGCTTTAATGTTCGTCCTACCTTTTCTGCATGCTCCCTGCTGCTCTCACACCTCTTATATACAGCAAACAGCCGGTAATTCTCTTCCTCCCCTGCGATCAGATGTACTCTTTCCAGTGGACATTTCTGGAGATAGGCCTGATAAACTCCGGAGAAGATCCCTTCCAGGGAATCTTCACAGATCAGATAATACTCTTCCACTGTGATTCCTCCTCTCCCATGTGATAATCGTCAAACAGAGAAAGCTGCTTATAGGTCAGCCCGTCAGGAGACGGTCTTCTCCCCTGCTCATTGGAGATCAGATTTCTGGTAATATAATCCTCATTCATCCTGATCGGGTACATGGTCTTTCCATTGCAGGTAATAAAAAACAGTGCCCGCTTCAGCGCAACCCCTATCTTCTTCAGATGCTCAAAGTTAAGATTTCCACTTCTCCTGGCCTTCACAATCCGCTGTGCACTCTTCACTCCGATCCCTGGAACCCGCAGGATCGTCTGATAGTCTGCCCGATTGATCTCCACCGGGAAATACTCCAGATGCCGCAGTGCCCAGTCTGCCTTAGGATCGATCAGCACATTGAAATTTGGCTTCTGCTCACTTAACAGTTCCCCAGCCTCAAAGCCATAAAACCGGAGCAGCCAGTCCGCCTGGTATAAACGGTGCTCACGCAGGAGCGGCGGTCCTCCCGGCAGTGATGGCAGATCCTTATCTTCATTCACATTGACAAAGGCGGAATAATATACTCTTTTCAGATCAAACCTCTGATACAGCTTCTCTGCCACCATCAGAAGCTGATAATCACTCTCCGGTGTGGCTCCTATGATCATCTGTGTGGACTGTCCTGCCGGTACGAAGCTCTTTGCATGGCGGTACACCATAAGCTCTTCCTTATTCTGTGTGATTCCCTGCTGGATCTGCCGCATGGGTGTCAGAATATTCTTCCTGTGCTTATTGGGAGCCAGCCTTGAAAGTCCTTCTGCAGTAGGCAGCTCCAGATTCACACTCATCCTGTCAGCCAGAAGCCCCATCTGCTCCACGATTTGTGCATCAGCACCGGGAATTGCTTTCACATGGATATAACCCTGAAAGTAATATCTGGTGCGCAGCAGATATACTGTCCTGTAAAGCTGCTCCATCGTATAGGTAGGATTGTTGATAATACCAGAGCTTAAGAACAACCCCTCTATATAATTCCTTCGGTAGAACTGGATCGTCAGATTGCAGACCTCCTCCGGTGTAAAGCAGGCTCTCCTGACATCATTGGATTTCCGGTTCATACAGTATTTGCAGTCAAAAATGCATTCATTCGTAAACAGGATCTTCAGAAGCGAGATACACCTTCCGTCTGCCCCAAAGCTGTGGCAGATCCCGGCTCTGGAAGAATTCCCGATCCCCCTGCCGTCTCCCCTTCTCTCTACACCACTGGAGGAGCAGGAAACATCATACTTGGCCGCATCTGCAAGAATGTTCAGCTTCTCACTGATACTCATATTCTCCTGTTCCTTCATAATACAGGGTACTTTTTCATGTGTCATGATCTCTATATCACAACCTGCTGTCCTGGTACCGCCCACTGCGATCTCTGCCGGAAGCTGCTTCATATTACTTTGGCTCCTAAAAAAAGAATCAGAACATTTGTTCTGATTCTATTCTATCACAGCATATGTTTTTTTACAAGCAATTACATGAACATTTGTTCTATTTTCTTTGCAGGCTCAGCCACCGACGATCGCTGTCACATTGCCATGCAGGATCAGCCTTAAAATACCGCATAGAACCAGGTGAGCCACATAGAACACATAGAAAAACCACTTCATCCATCTGCCTTTTCCTCTGGTTCCATTATAGAAGTGCATAAATGGCCAGACGATGATGATGCCAAACTGGATCAGGCCGTATACCACGTCAATGCACAGGCACCAGACGATAACATACATGGAAATATAGGCGACCATACCAAGCACCTGTTTTCTTAAGTTCCCTCTGTTCTGATATATATGCAGGGTACAGAGCACCGGGAAGCAGGACCAGTCTGAAGGAAATGCCAGCAGGCACAGTACAAGCAATATCACTGTCTTCTGCCAGTTTTTCAGTGGAAAGCTTCTTTTTTCATCATCATAAATATACAGACCAATGGCTGCCAGGAAAAGTGGCCAGATCACACTGGTCTGGTTCAGCACGGAACCCCTGAACGGTATTGGTGAAATGCCGAAGCAGAAATTATAGGCAAAATGCGCCAGCACTGCGAAGATAAACAGTCTCTGCAGATACTTTCTGAAATTTCTGGTATAATGATATCCCTCTGCAACCATAAACCACATGGTTGGTGCCGCCAGTCTTCCGATCAGATGAATGCACAGCAGCCACCATGCCTTATTATCATACCCTGGCCATATCGTAGCTGCCAGATGATCCATTGTCATGGCAATAATTGCAAATATCTTAAGCTGGTTTCCTGAAAATCCGGAAAAGCCCTTTTCTCTGATTTCGTTTTCCATATATCCCCTTATTATAATAGGTACATTCTCTTTCTGCATACCCATCTCAAAATCTCAGCCGCGGCTGATGCCATGCTGCATTTCCGTGAGTCAATTTATCTGAGATCCCCTCATTTTCAAAGCAGATCAATCAGGCCCCGTATTCCTTTCTCCTGATAAATGGTCTTGTAATAGGACACCTCGTTCTGGATCAGTTCATCGATCATGCGCATTCCAAGAAGCTCTACCGGTGCCTTATCATCCGTCATGATGTGACCACCTGCTTCGTAAGTCTCCAGATGATCCCCGATCCTTCCCATCATGGCTGTCAGATCACCATCCTGCTCCAGTGCTACATTGAGCCTGTAGGTTTGCAGCATATCCGCATTGTCAGAGGCAAACAGCTCCCGGTTTGTAGATCCGCTCACATCTACCGTGCAGACCTGATCAAACACCTCAGAAATAGTGTCTGCCAGATACTCGTTGATATTTCCCTCAGCACCACTGTGCATGTTCATATTGACGACCATGACACCATCATCCTTCAGGTGCTCCTTTACCATGGTAAAAAACTCCACGGTAGACATCTGGAACGGTATGGTAATATCCTGATAAGCATCCACCATGATCACGTCATACTTTTCACTGATCACATTCAGATATGCTCTTCCGTCATAAGTCGTAACTTCCACATCCTCCGGCAGTTCAAAGTACTTTCTGGCAAGCTTCGTGATCTTCTCATCAATCTCTACCCCTTTGATGGACGTATTGTTAAAATACCGCTCACACTGGGTAGCATAGGTCCCGGTTCCGTTTCCAAGGATCAGGATATCCAGTCTGTCCTTTTCCTTCACACCCGCCATATAAGGGGCAGCCATGGCATAATCATAATACATACCGGTCAGCCCTTTATCCTTCAGGTACACCGACTGCACGCCGAACAGAACATTGGTAGAAAGCACTACTTCCCTGTCATTTTCATAAACCTGCAGATAATTATAAATGGACTCTCCCTCATAGGTAAGATTGCTCTGCCAGAAAGCAAAGCTGTTGTTATGGCCAAGAAGGCAGCAGATCAGAAATATTACAATACTAATCGGCACCCTCCTGGCCCCGGTAAAATTTCCTCTGGTACTCACAAAATAAATAACAGCCAGCAAAAGCAAAATACCTGCAAAGATCAGGAATGTGATCGAGGTTCCCACTGCCGGGATACTGATAAAGGTCGGTACAAAGGTCCCGATAATGCTTCCTATGGTATTGGAAGCATTCAGCTTTCCAACTACGCTTCCACTGTCATCCAGACTGTCCACTGAAAACTTTACCAAAGACGGTGTCACGGTTCCAAGCAGAAACAGCGGAAATACAAAGATCACCATGCATGCCACAAATCCGGCTATGATAAGGAAGTTACTGTTTACGGTAAAGATCAGCAGCGCCGATATTCCGATAATGATATATTTGCCGACAACCGGTATGGCTGCGATCCACAGTGCTGCGATGATAATACGTCCATAAAGTTTATCCGGATTCGGATCCTTATCGGCTGCCTTTCCTCCATACAGGTTGCCAAGCGCCATTGCGATCATGATCGTTCCTATAATGATCGTCCATACGATCTGGGAAGAGCTGAAATAGGGTGCCAGCAGTCTGCTTGCCCCAAGCTCTACTGCCATAACTGACATTCCTGCGAAAAATTCTGTCAGATACAGATATAGCTTGTTTTTCAAAATACTGTTCTTCATTTCTGTCTGTTTTCCTTTCCGATTTCCTGTCTGTCATCTGACAGGATCGTTACTTCTGTTTATCCATTATATTTCCAGACAGTCGAATCGTCAACAAAGGCATTCTTCACCTCATCTGCAGCTCATCTGTAGCTCTGTGATGATCTCTTCATAAGATTCCGGCTCCAGATCATACCCAAGATAGGCAATGCCCCGGTACACCGTCTCAGGAACGGTCTCACTTTCTGACAGATACTGCTTCATGGCAAGGAGCATTTCCTCTTTCTTATCCTGCACACTTTTTTCTGCTTGTCTTAATTTTTCTATTTCATAATCGGAAGTATTTCCACAGGGATGGGTACAGGTGGCACAGTCCGGCGCTATCCTGTGTTTTTCTGTGTGGATCTTCTCTACCAGTTCTGCCTCCCGGCTGCTATCTGAAAGCTGCAGCACAGCTTCCCGGACCACCTGATCGGTATGCTCTGTCTTGCCGTTATTGGCTACTGCTCCTGTCAGTCCAATCAATGCGCTGATCACTTTTTCACCCTGCATTTCCTGCCTCCTGTTTTGCTGTTATTTCTGCTCTGCTTTCCTGAGTCTGTCACCCCGGGTTCCTCACCAGGATTCTTCCGTCTGTTGAAATCGTGACGACCTCCCACGGAATTTCTTTTCTGCTGCCCCGCATGGCTTTCCTTACTGCCGCTTCCAGTCCTCCACAGCAGGGCACTTCCATCCGGACAACCAGTACTTCTGAAATGGCATTGTTCCTGATGATCTCTGTCAGTTTGCTGCTGTAATCCACCATGTCCAGCTTGGGACAGCCGATCAGGATCGTATGCCCTTCTGCAAAGGTACGGGAAAACTCTCTGTAAGCATATGCCGTACAGTCTGCGGCGATCAGAAGCCTTGCTCCCTGAAAATACGGTGCCTGCAGCGGAGCCAGCTTGATCTGCACCGGCCAGTTTCTGACCTGCGCTGCTGCCTGCTCCGGGTTCTTCCACTTTGACCGTCCTGTCTCCTGCTTCAGCTTCTTTCGCTCTGCGTCCTGCTTTGCCTGCTGTACCGCAGCCTCGTCGTATGCCGGTGCCTCCCTTTCTTCAAAGGTGATTGCTCCTGCGGGACATGCCGGCAGGCAGTCCCCAAGTCCGTCACAGAAATGCTCCCTTGCAAGGCGTGCCTTTCCTTCCACGATCTCAATAGCGCCTTCATGGCAGGCAGCCGCACAGATTCCGCAGCCATTACACCTTTTTTCCTCTATGTGTATGATCTTTCTTATCATTTCTGTTTTATTCCTTTCCTTAGAAAATCAGAGAAACAGTCTCATCTGGGCATCTTTAAAGCTCTTCTGCTGAGCCTCTTTCACAAAATCTGTTTCCCGAAGATGTCCGATCAGAAGCGGTGAGTTTACATCATGCCGTTTCCTGTTTTCCTCTACACTTTTTCTGTCATAATTGGCATAGCAGTACAAGCACCCATGCCCACAGGTATTGTAAACGCCAATGTCAGCACCAAGCAGACAACTGCAGGCCTCTCTGGCAGCCTTCTTCTTTGGCACCTGCAGTCCACAGCCGATAGCCTGCTCCAGAACTCTCTGTGACAGGCAGCCATCCGCATCTACGTTAGGTCTTACCAGTGCCTGATTTTCACAGCAGAGATTGATCTGCATTCCATTTGCACCTGCAATCCCGGCAAAAGCTTCTATGATCCTCTCCTGCTCGGCTTTCGTCACCTCTCTTGCCTCCCTGAAATTCCGCTTTGTCTTTTCATAAAGATCCAGAAAGCTGACAACACACTGACCGGTATATCCCCGAAGCTTTTCCGCCATTTCTGCAAAGCAGGCAATATGATATTCCACAGAATATTTTTCTGTGATAAAAACCGGATCATAACGCCAGCTCATTCTCTCTTTTCCCACCATATCGGAAAGCTCTATAAAGCTCCTGATCACATCCTCCTTTGGCGGTACGAAAGGCTCGATCTCCCTGTCATAAGGCGTGATCGTCACAAACCAGAACATGTCATAGGCGCTGAGATGTTCCAGCCTGCCCAGCATCGGCTGTGGATTCTTCGTGCAGAATACCAGCGCATCCACTACTGATGGATCCAGCACATATCTGGTCACCTGCTCCGGATAGTAGGGATTCCGCACCATCACATAGCCTTCTTCGATCCTTTTATAAAACCAGTCGCTGAAATATGCCGGGATATCCGTCCTGCTGCCGGTATTCAATATCATGGCCTGTTTTCCCTGGAGGCAAACAGCGGATTGGCTTCCCTTGTTTTTTCTCCGTAGACACTCTTCAGATCTTCAAAAGCATTTCTCACTTCTTCCAGTATATCCACATGGGCAATATAGTTTTTCCCTTTGGGTCCGTATCCTTTCCCGTCATCCGAAAGCCTCGGGATCTCTCCCATCAGCAGATTCACATACCGGTCCATATCCCACATGCCATGAATTTCTTCCGTGAAAACGAGTTTCTCTCCCTGTGCCCTGACTTTTGCTGCATAGGCTGCATAATTGATGATCACCGTTTCCTTTTCCGCATATTTGCGAAGTCCCGCATCCATCCGGTTCTGCATAGTGGCATCCTGACAGATAATAATGCTTTTGCAGGAAATATTCTGTTTCTTTAAAAGCTCCAACAGATATGTGATATTGTTTCCACAGTTGGTAGATGCTTTTTCCAGATAATCCACATCACAGTGATAGATTTCCTTCAGGTATCTGCTGAAAACCTCTGCTTCTGAAAGTCCGGTTGTCTCGATCACCGGATATTCATCGTGGACTCTCTGCCGCAATGCTTCCGTCGTATGCCCTGCTCCGCCTACGATCACATAGTTTTTGGCAATGTTCTCCTGAACTGCCTTTGCAAGGACATCACCACCAGCCAGGATACTGCCCCCAAACAGGACAAATACATCTGCCTTCTCAAATCCATATTTTTCTTTTAGCTGTTGCCCGGAAAGCTCTTCTATATCCCTCTTTCCACAGAACTTTCCAAGAATATTGATCTTTTCCGCAATCTGCTCTGTTTTCATATCATATTCCTTTCTGCCGGCAAAGATGCCGTGTTATATCAAAAAAGGCTCCCGGCGTTTTACACGGAGCCGGGAACCTTTCTGTCATTTCTGCTTCTGTCCATTCAGGACATTACATTTTCTTACATCAGCTTGCGGAACAGTGCTGTCAGATCTTCGATGCTGGCATCCTTCGGGTTACCCGGTGCACACGCATCTGCATGAGCGGATTCTGCAAGGAACGGAAGATCCTCCTCCTTCAGTGCTTCCAGTTTAGCCGGAATGCCTACGTCCTCAGAAAGCCTGCGTACAGCATCAACTGCTGCCTTGCGGTAAGTCTCCTGATCCATCTGATCTACGCCTTCAACACCCATGGCACGGGCAATTTCACGATATTTTTCGCCAGTGCAGTCTGCATTGTACTCCATAACGATAGGAAGCATCATTGCACAGGCAACTCCATGAGGAGTATCATAAACAGCACCCAAAGTATGAGCCATGGAATGTGCGATTCCAAGTCCTACATTGGAAAATCCCATACCTGCAATATACTGGCCAAGTGCCATACCTTCCCGTCCTTCTTTGGTATTGGCAACAGCGCCTCTTAAAGATCTTGAAATGATCTCGATTGCTTTCAGATGGAACATATCTGTCATTTCCCATGCTGCCTTTGTGGTATAACCTTCAATCGCATGAGTCAGGGCATCCATACCGGTAGATGCCGTCAGTCCCTTAGGCATGGAAGACATCATTTCCGGATCTACAACTGCGATGATCGGCATATCATGAGGATCTACACAGACAAACTTACGCTTGCGCTCTACATCAGTAATAACATAGTTGATCGTAACCTCTGCTGCTGTACCTGCTGTGGTAGGAACTGCTATGATCGGGATACAGGGCTTCTTTGTAGGTGCTACGCCCTCAAGGCTGCGTACATCTTCAAACTCCGGATTGGCAATGATGATACCGATCGCCTTGGAAGTATCCATGGAGGAGCCTCCGCCGATTGCAATAATATAGTCTGCGCCGGAAGCCTTAAAGGCTGCCACACCGTTCTTTACATTATCAATAGTAGGATTGGCCTTGATATCGGAATAGATCTCATAAGCCAGTCCTTCTTTTTCCAAAAGCTCTGTTACCTTTGCTGTCACGCCAAATTTGATCAGATCAGGGTCAGAACACACAAACGCCTTCTGAAAAGCATGTGCCTTTGCCTCATTTGCAATCTCTGCGATTGCCCCTGCTCCATGATAAGAGGTCTGATTCAGCATAATTCTGTTTGCCATAAGTAAAAAATCTCCTTTCTCTTCTTTGTGGTAAAACCGTTACCTGCTGTTTTCATTATAATCGAAAATGCAGAGGAAAGGAAGTCCTCTTTAATTGGATGATCTTCCAGTCGGTATATAAGGAATGATCCTCTGTGCCAGTCCTGCTGCACTCATGGTCTGCAGCCATACCTTCCCCGGTCCCTTCAATGTCGTAAGGAACAGTCCTTCCCCTCCAAACAGTACATTGGCAAAACCCTTTACCATTTCTGAAGAGTATTCCACGCTAGTTTCAAAAGCAGCTACATTGCCTGTATTGACCTTGATCACCTCTCCCGGTGCCAGTTCCCTTTCCACGATCGTCCCATCCAGTTCCAAAAATGCCAGACCCTGGCCGGAATACTTCTGAAGGATAAAACCCTCACCACCGAAAAATCCCGCCTTTACACCGGTAACATATGCACTCACTGACACATTTTTTGTCGCACAGAGGAAAGCATTTTTCTGCGCAATGTATTCCTTTCCACTGCCTATCTCCAGCATCCTGATCTCTCCGGGAAAACTGGATGCCATGGTGATCTCTGCATTGTCATGCTGTGCCGCATAGGTTGCCAGAAAGAGGCTCTCTCCGGCAAACATCCTGCCAATACCGCCAAGCAGTCCGCCTTTCATATTGGTTTCCATGGAAAATCCTTCTGACATCCATATCATACCACCTGACTGGGTATAAATTTCTTCTCCCCTGTCAAGAGTCAAGGTTACTGCTGGCATAGGGGTTCCAAATATTCTGTAATGCATACTCTTCTCCTTTTACCTTCCTTCTTTTATTTTATTCCTTCCGGTGTCTTACGTGGGCAGCTTGCCTGACCATTCATACTGACAGTTACAGCATTTTCTCTATCCCGTACTTCTTTGCCATATTTCTCTTCCACATGCCGCCAGCTTCACATACTTCTATTTTTCTGCTATTCTGTAAATAATGAAATGGTTATAAATGATTCTTTTTCTCAACAACTGATTATCATGATTTAAAAGGAGTTTTCAAATGTCATCTACTCAGGTTATTCTATTATATCATATAGAAAAAACAAAGGAAATGCAGATCCGCCAGCTCTGTAAGAGGCTTTTTATCACAGTAAAAACCGTGCAGCGGACCGATTATTCCCAGTCACTTGGCTATCTTGCCGGTGTAGCTGGTTTTGCAAGAAAAAATGCAGTCTATCTTGGCAATGAGCTTCCTGCTGAGATGCTTGTCTTCTCCGGCATGACCTCTGAGCAGATTGATCTGTTCCTTGCTGAGTACCGTAAAATGGGGATTTCTCCCATTGCCTGCAAAGCCGTTATCACACCCGTCAACATTTTCTGGGATGCAGGAAATCTTGCAGAAGAGCTGTTAAAGGAGCACCACCAGCTCCATAAAGATCCCGGTATCTGAAACAGACTGCATTCCCTTTCTGAGACACACTTCTTTATCCCCACACCATATCCGCGCTTTCAGTCGTTTCTTGAAAAGAAATGTCTGATATGGTATGATTTTCCCAGTACTAAATTTGAGGGGTGAAGTTTTTTGATCAGAATATGTTACGTAGTTGGTATCTCATTGCCATTCGTTATTTATTATCTTATCCGCATCAGCTATGTAGAACAGCACGGAGATAAATACACAGAAACTGTCCGATACCAGATTGCCCGCAATGCTATTTCCATCCTGAAATTCAATGGTATGATCCGGACCGATGTTTACGGTCTTGAAAATCTGCCAAAAGACGGCGGCTACGTTATGTACCCCAATCATCAGGGCAAATACGACGTGCTTGGTATTATTTTCGCCCACGAAAAACCCTGCACCATGATGATCGATGACAAACGGGCCGATCTGCCGCTGACCAAGGAATTTGTTTCCTTATTAAAGGGTAGCCGTCTTGACAAGACTGACATGAGAAAACAGGTGAACACCGTTCTTCAGGTCGCTTCCGAGGTCGCTTCCGGCAGAAGATATATCGTTTTCCCGGAAGGCGGCTATGACCACAACAAGAATGAAGTTCATGATTTTCTACCTGGAGCTTTTAAATGTGCCATGAAGGCCAGACGCCCCATTGTCCCTGTCGTTCTCATTGATTCCTACAAGGTCTTCGGTGTCAACAGCTTAAAGCCGGTACGCACACAGGTTCACTTCCTGAAGCCCATGTACTATGAAGATTACAAGGATATGACCTCAAAGGAGATTTCTGATCTGACAAGAAGCCAGATCATTTCTGTGATCCAGAAGGCTAGCTGATCTTCCTGCCAGCCAGACATACTTTCTACGGGGCATTACAGATGTATTTCATCCCTCATGCCCCGTTCTATAAACTCTTAAGATAAATGTTGCTCTATCCCATCCTCTGCTTAAAATAGTTATCTGCTGCAAGCTTCAGATAATACTGCCCCTTCTCCATGGATTCCTGAATGGAAATCCCTCTGGCAATTTCCACTGCAATTACACAATTTCTACAAAGTTCCTCTGCCGGTACTTTACAGATACCACAGAAAGAAACGATCTCCCTGTTACCGGCATGCTTCCTGATACCACTCAAAACCTTTCCCATAAGGCTCTGTTCATCCAAACATCCTTCCCCGGTTACAACCAGATCACAGTCTTTCACAAGCGCATCAAACTGACACAGCTCCAGCATACCTTCGATGCCGCTGACCGTCTTTGCTCTGAGAAATGCCGTACATCCATATCCTGCACCTCCTGCAGCCCCCGCTCCTGCCTCCGGCAGCATTGCCTGACAGTCACGCTCTATCACTTCTGCCACGTGGATCAGACCAGCATCCAGGACTGCAACCTCTTCCTTCGTTGCTCCCTTCTGTGGTGCATAAATATAGGCAGCTCCCAGAGGTCCATACAAGGGATTAGTCACATCACTCATTACCGTAAATTCAGACTCTCCGATCCGCTGATCCAGCCTCGAACATTCTATTTTCGATACCGCTGACAGCGTCCCTCCTGTCGGAACAAATGACCGTCCATCTCTATCAAAGAAAGTAATTCCAAGCGCTGCTGCCATCCCACATCCGCAGTCTGTTGTGGCACTGCCTCCAAGACAAAGGAAAAACTTTCGACAGCCTTCATCCAGTGCCGCTCTTATCAGTTCTCCAAAGCCAAAGGTACTGGCCTCCAGTGCACGAAATCCGGTCTGCTTTGTCAGTCCGCTGCTTTCTGCAATTTCAAGGACAGCCGTTCCATCAGGAAGAATCCCATAGGCTGCCTCAATCAGTTTTCCTTCCGGGGAATGTACTGTCACTGTCTTCCTGCTTCCGCCCTTTGCCCGGAGAATACAGTCCATGCTTCCTTCTCCGCCATCTGCAATGGGAAGTCTGACAACCTCACACTTCAAATGTTCTTCTATGGATCCTGCCAGAATATCGGTTACTTCCTGCGATGTCATACTTCCTTTAAAACTGTCCGGAATCACAATCACTTTCTGCATAATAAAGTCATCCTTTCCTGCTCATAACTTCATCATATCATTCTCCGGGGCATCAGGCTATGTTTTCTTCCCATATGCCCCACCTCAGTCATTTTTACGTTCATTTCACTGCCTTTTGGGGTATCTGCATGTAATTTTCCTGCTGATGCCCCACTCTGCGAAGTTTTCGGGGCACCACAGCATATTTCTCTTCTCTGGTGCCCCCTGCCTCAAAACCTTCCTCTGATCTCAATGTTTTCGGGGCACCACAGTACATTTTCCTTCCTGATACCCCTGAACTCCGAAAACACTCCCGGTGGTCCTGAACTCCGAAAACACACCTGGTGCCCCTGACCTCCGGAAATATCTTCCGATTCCGGCACCTCTGCGACGTGCGCCGCAAGGCGCATCAAAAAAGGTGGCTCTGCCAAAAGGCAGAGCCACCTTCACTTCCACACTCTTACTGCACGATCAGATTGGTATATCCCATCAGGCTTTCATCCACAGCCCTTGCTGCTTCCCTGCCCTCACGGATCGCCCATACTACAAGGGACTGGCCTCTGTGCATATCCCCGGCTGTAAAGACATTCTTCACGCTGGTTTCATAGGCACCTACGCCGGTCTTCACATTGCTTCTCTCATTGATATCTACATGGAACGCATCGGTTACATATTTCTGGCTTCCAAGGAACCCTGCCGCGATCAACACGATCTCTGCGGGAAGAGTCTGCTCGGAGCCCGGCACCTCGCTCATCTTCATCCGTCCGCTTGCAGGATCCTTCTCCCAGGAAAGCTTCACGATCTTGACTGCCTTAAGGCTGCCGTTTTTATCCTTCACAAATTCCTTCACCGTAGACTCATAGATCCGGGGATCATGACCAAATACAGCGATAGCTTCCTCCTGGCCGTAATCTGTCTTGCAGATCTTTGGCCATTCCGGCCAGGGATTGCTGGCACTTCTGGTATCGGGAGCCTTTGGCATCATCTCGATCTGTGTTACGGACTTGCAGCCATGACGGATGCTGGTTCCCACACAGTCATTTCCGGTATCACCACCGCCAATGATAACCACATTTTTGCCCTTGGTATCCACATATTTCTTGTCTTCAAAATCAGAATCCAGCAGGCTCTTCGTATTGGCCTTCAGGAAGTCCACTGCAAAGTAGATCCCCTTGGCATCCCTGCCCGGTACACTAATATCTCTCGGGTTGGAAGCACCGCAGGCAAGTACGACTCTGTCATACTCCTTCAAGAGCTTTTCTGCCTTGATATCCTTACCGACATCCACACCGGTTTTAAACACGATGCCTTCTGCTTCCATGACCTTGATCTTACGGTCTACGATATGCTTCTCCAGCTTCATATTGGGGATTCCGTACATCAAAAGTCCACCAACCCTGTCAGAACGCTCATACACCGTTACGCTGTGGCCTCTTTTATTCAGCTGATCAGCAACAGCAAGTCCGGAAGGACCGCTTCCTACAACTGCTACTGTCTTTCCTGTCCGGACCTTGGGAGGCTTCGGATCGGCATAGCCCTTTTCATAGGCATTCTCAATAATCGCATATTCATTTTCCTTCGTGGCAACCGGATCCCCGATCAGATTGCAGGTGCAGGCTGCTTCACAGAGCGCCGGGCACACACGGGAGGTAAACTCCGGAAAGCTGTTCGTCTTTTTCAGACGGTTATAAGCCTGCTGCCAGTTTCCGGTATAAACTAGGTCATTCCATTCCGGTACCAGATTGTGCAGGGGGCAGCCGCTTGTCATTCCGCAGATATTCATTCCTGCCTGACAGAAGGGCACACCGCAGTCCATACATCTTGCTCCCTGAAGCTGCTGCTTTTCTCTCGGGAGGTGCTCATGGAACTCATTAAAATTCTTAATCCTGTCCTTAGGCTTTACGTCCTTTGATACTTCTCTTTTATAATCCATAAATCCTGTTGGTTTTCCCATCGTGACACCTCCTTATTTTGCTGCCCTGACTGCGTAGAATGCTTCGATCTGTGCCTGCTCTGCAGAAAGACCCTTTTCTTCCATCTGTACGATGGTAGCCAGCATCTTTTCGTAGTCATGAGGGATGATCTTCTTGAACTTCGGCAGATAATCACTGAAATGATCCAGAATCATCTTACCCTTTTCGGAATTGGTCAGAGCCACATGCTCCTTGATCATATCCTTCAGTTCAATAACATCATATTTGGAAGTTACTTCATAGGAAGATACCATTTCCTTGTTCAGGCGGATATACAGGTCATTGTCCTCATCCAGTACATAAGCCACACCGCCGCTCATACCTGCAGCAAAGTTCTTTCCTGTAGAGCCAAGGACTACCACACGGCCTCCTGTCATATATTCACAGCCATGGTCACCCACGCCCTCTACAACAGCGATCGCACCGGAGTTTCTGACACAGAAACGCTCACCAGCTACACCATTGATAAAGGCTTTTCCACTGGTTGCACCATACAGTGCCACATTTCCGATAATGATATTTTCATCTGCTTTGAACCGGCTTCCCTTCGGTGGATATACGATCAGCTTACCGCCGGATAAGCCCTTGCCAAAGTAGTCGTTGGAATCTCCCACAAGCTCAAGTGTCAGTCCCTTCGGGATAAAGGCACCAAAGCTCTGTCCGCCGGCACCGTTACACAGTACACGGTAGGTATCCTCTGCCATCTGATCCCCAAGTCTTCTTGTAATCTCGGAACCAAGGATCGTACCAAAGGCTCTGTCCGTATTCTTGACATCTACCTCAATGCTTCTTCTTGCACCGGTTTCAATGGCCTTGTCAAGCTGCTTTAACAGTACCTTTTCGTCCATGGTATTTTCCAGCTTGAAATCGTAAACCTGCTTCGGATCAAAGGTAACCTTCTCCTTGCTGCCCACATAGGGATTCTCAAGGATCAGACTTAAATCTACCTGCTTCTGGCTCTTAGAAAGGTTATCCTTTACCTTCAGGAACTCGGTATGGCCGACCAGCTCATCCACAGTCCTTACACCAAGCTTTGCCATATATTCCCGCAGCTCCTCTGCGATAAAGTGCATGAAGTTGATCACATACTCCGGCTTTCCTCTGAAATTCTTACGAAGCTCCGGATTCTGGGTAGCCACACCCACAGGACATGTGTCCAGATTGCAGACTCTCATCATGACACATCCCATGGTTACCAGGGGAGCTGTCGCAAAGCCGAATTCCTCTGCACCAAGGATCGCTGCGATAGCTACGTCACGGCCGCTCATCAGCTTACCGTCTGTCTCGATCCTTACCTTATTACGAAGTCCGTTCATGATCAGCGTCTGGTGTGTCTCTGCAAGTCCAAGCTCCCAGGGAAGTCCTGCATTGTGAATGGAATTCCTCGGTGCCGCACCGGTACCACCATCATAACCAGAGATCAGGATAACCTGTGCACCGGCCTTCGCAACACCGGCTGCAACAGTACCAACACCAGCTTCAGAAACCAGCTTGACACTGATCCTTGCCTGCTTGTTGGCATTCTTCAGATCATAAATCAGCTCTGCCAGATCCTCGATAGAATAAATATCGTGATGAGGCGGCGGGGAGATCAGACCTACGCCGGGTGTTGAATGTCTGGTCTTTGCGATCCAGGGATAAACCTTGCCTGCCGGCAGATGTCCGCCTTCACCGGGCTTTGCTCCCTGTGCCATTTTGATCTGGATCTCATTGGCGCTTACCAGATATCTGCTGGTTACACCGAAACGTCCGCTGGCTACCTGTTTGATGGCAGAGCATCTGTTCTTGCCATCAGCCCCTGCAGAAAGTCTCTCCAGATCCTCACCACCTTCACCGGAATTGGAGCGTCCGTGAATGGTGTTCATTGCAATTGCCAGTGTCTCATGGGCTTCCTTTGAAATGGAACCATAGCTCATGGCTCCTGTCTTAAATCTGGTTACAATGGAATCCACACTTTCTACTTCCTCGATCGGGATTCCTTTTTCCGGATAATTGAAATCCATCAGGCCACGCAGGTTCTTTACTGAATCCTCATCATTGACAAGGGCTGTATACTGCTTGAACATCTGATAATCACCACGCTTTGTGGATTCCTGCAGCATATGGATCGTTGCCGGATTGTACAGATGCTCGTCACCACCACTTCTCATCTTGTGATGTCCCACACTGTTCAGTGTCAGGTCATTTGCAAGTCCCAGCGGGTCAAAAGCCTGTGAATGCAGTGCATCCACTTCCTTTTCAATATCCTTTAAGGTAATACCACCCACACGGCATACCGTATGAGGGAAATATTTGTTAATAACATCCTTATCAATACCGATTGCTTCAAAGATCTGGGATCCTTCATAGGACTGGATCGTACTGATTCCCATTTTGGAAGCGATTTTGACAATGCCATGTAAAATAGCGTTGTTGTAATCATCAACGGCTGCATAATAATCCTTGTCAAGCATATGGCTGTCGATCAGCTCGCGGATGGATTCCTGCGCAAGATAAGGATTGATCGCACAGGCACCATAACCAAGCAGGGTAGCAAAATCATGCACATCCCTGGGTTCTCCTGACTCCAGGATCAGCGCTACACTGGTCTTTTTCTTGGTTACGACCAGATGTCTGTTCAAAGCTGATACGGCAAGCAGAGACGGGATTGCCACGTGATTTTCATCTACGCCCCTGTCAGACAGGATCATGATGTTCACACCGTCCCTGTAAGCTCTGTCCACCTCTACGAACAGTCTGTCAATAGCACGCTCAAGGCTCGTATTCTTATAATAGGTGATCGGAATCACTTCTGCCTTAAAGCCTTCCTGATTTATATCCTTGATCTTCATCAGATCGGTATTGGTCAGGATCGGATTGCTTACCTGCATCACGTGGCAGTTCTTCGGGGTTTCCTCCAGGATATTGCCGTCGGTTCCCACGTAAACAGTTGTTGAAGTAACCACTTCCTCGCGGATCGCATCAATAGGCGGGTTGGTTACCTGCGCAAATTTCTGCTTGAAATAATGGAAAAGAGGATGATTGGTCTTGCTCAGAACCGGGATTGGGGTATCCACTCCCATGGCTGCAATAGCCTCGGCTCCGTTCTTCGCCATGGGAAGAATGCTCGTCTTTAACTCTTCGTAGGTATAACCGAAGGCCTTCTGCATCCGCTGTCTTTCTTCATATGCAAATTCCGGTACTCTTTCATTCGGAATCTTCAGATCCCGCAGATGGATCAGGTTGCTGTCCAGCCACTCACCATAAGGCTGTCTGGAAGCATAACCCTCTTTCAGTTCATTATCATCAATGACCTTGCCCTTTGTGACATCCACAAGCAGCATCTTGCCGGGACGAAGTCTTTCCTTTACAAGGATCTTTGAAGGGTCAATATCAAGTACCCCAACCTCAGAGGAAAGGATCAGCTGGTCATCGTCTGTGATCACATAACGGGAAGGACGAAGACCGTTTCTGTCAAGCACTGCTCCCATCACATCACCATCACAGAAAAGAATGGAAGCCGGGCCATCCCATGGCTCCATCATGGTTGCGTAGTACTGATAGAAGTCCTTTTTGTGCTGGGACATGGTCTTGTTGTTTTCCCATGGCTCCGGGATCGTGATCATCACTGCATGGGGAAGATCCATGCCGCTCATGACAAGGAACTCCAGCGTATTATCCAGCATGGCTGAGTCAGAGCCTGCTGTATTGACTACCGGCAGTACCTTATGCAGCACGCTGTGCAGATGCTCGGATTCCATGTTTTCCTCACGGGCAAGCATCTTATCCGCATTACCCTGAATGGTATTGATCTCACCGTTATGCACGATAAATCGGTTCGGATGGGCTCTCTCCCAGCTTGGATTGGTATTGGTAGAGAAACGGGAATGTACCATGGCAATGGCAGATTCGAAATCCTTATCCTGCAGATCCGCAAAAAAAGTACGGAGCTGTCCAACCAGGAACATTCCTTTATATACGATCGTCCTGCTGGATAAGGAAACCACATAGGTATTATCTGAGGACTGTTCAAATACTCTTCTTACAATATAAAGCATGCGGTCAAAATCAAGCCCCTTTTCCACCTGTGCGGGCTTCTTTATAAATGCCTGCATGATATGGGGCATACACTCAACTGCCTTATGTCCGAGAACCTCCGGATGGGTAGGAACCTCTCTCCATCCAAGAAAAGTAAGTCCTTCCTTCTCTACGATGATCTCAAACATCTTCTTGGCCTGATTCTTCTGCAGCTCATCCTGAGGAAAGAAAAACATACCAACGCCATATTCTCTGTCCTCTCCCAGTGTGATCCCAAGGCTCTTTGTCACTCTCTTAAAAAATTTATGGGGGATCTGCGTCAGAATACCAACACCGTCACCGGTCTTACCTTCTGCATCCTTTCCGGCACGATGCTCCAGATTCTCAACGATCTTCAATGCATTTTCAACGGTTTCTCTGCTCTTCACACCCTTAATGTTTACACAGGCACCGATACCGCAGTTATCATGCTCAAACTCCGGACGGTACAGAGGTGCATCTGGCACGGTCTTTTTCACATCAAACATTTTGTGGATCTCCTTCCCTTAGTAAATTACGACGTAATTTCCCATGACATAAAAAAGCCGCAAAAAGAGCTATGCTCGCTCCTTTGCGACTTTCATTGAAATCAATATACATCACTTTTTTCTATTTGTAAATAATGACTTTTCTTATTATTGTCAGATTATTTGTGAATTTATTTTCTGTGCTTATTTTGTCAGATTTATTTATTAGTTATCTGTTTATTTTCTCCCATTTCGCACAACTTAAGGTACCATACTCCCAATCCTGCTGCAAAAATCAGTAAAGCAACTGCCAGTCCGATCGCTACTGCACTGTTTAAATCCCGAAGTCCATTCCTGTAAGTCACGGTAAATACCGTAACATTAGCCACCGCATGAAATATCACCGGGGCTGCAAAGCTCTCTGACCTTTCATAAACTATGGCAATGATCACCCCAAGCAGAAATCCATACAATGCCTGCACCGTATTTCCATGGTAAAGGCCAAAAAGCAGTGCAGAAAGCGGTACTGCCAGCTTCACAGAAAAACACCGTTTCATCCGGTTATAAATGATACCACGGAACACTGCCTCTTCTGCAATGGGTGAAATCACCCCATACAATACAAGCCCAATGGCAAAGGCCACCCCATACTGCGCCTCTTCTACTCTGGTATAGGCTGCTGAACTCTCTGTGATCCCCATCTGGAAAAACAGGATATTCACACCCATGGATACACACAGTGCGATCGCTGCCAGTACACCATAGGAGGTTACATTTCCCTTTTTCTTCCATACCGGAAGTGCTTCCTTCTTCAGCATGCCCCATATGGGGAGCATGCCAAGCAATATGGCAATGCCGCTGACCATGCCGTTTGCTGTCTGGCCATTCTGTATAAGCCATTCCTTCAGGGCTCCGCCATTTCCGGAAAGCATCAGTTCAAGCCCGCCCCAGAGGACGATCTGGGCGAGGTCATGCACCACATAATAAAGAAAAAGCGGCAGCAACAGATATACCGCTTTCTTCATGGATTTCCATTTTTTCAGTTCCTCTGCCGGCCATGCCAGTTCCATGGTCTGTAAAAATCCCATCTTCATCCCTTCACCTGTCCTGTCAGCAGGATCTCTTTCAGCTCTTCCACTGTTCCCGCAATGGCATCGGCTCCTTCTGCCTCCAGCTCTCCTTCTGCTGCAAAGCCATAGTGCACACCGACCCCGGTCAGCTTCCATGCCCTGGCTCCCTGGATGTCAAACTCCCGATCCCCGATCATGGCACAGCTCTCCCTGCGCTCTTCCTCAGACAATTCCAGGATACCAAGTTGTCGCAGTGCTTCCTCTACCACTTCCTCTTTCTTTTCCCTGCTGCCGTCAAGACCGCTTCCGACCACAACAGAAAAATATTTTTCAATGTCAAAGTGATCCAGCACCTTTTTCACAAATACCTCCGGCTTACTGGATGCTACGGCCAGATGACACCCTGACTCTGACAGAGCCTGCAGCATTTCCGGTACTCCTTCATACACCTGATTTTCAAAAATACCGATCGGACGGAACCTCTCCCGGTAAAATTCCACTGCTCTTTTCGCCATATCCCGATCCATACCGTAATACTTCTGAAAGCTTGTATGAAGCGGCGGTCCGATAAAGCACTCCAGCTTCTTCAGATCAGGCTCCTCGATCCCACACTTTGCAAGGGCATACTGCACGCACTTCGTGATCCCTTCCCGGGAATCCGTCAGTGTGCCGTCAAGATCAAACAAACAATATTGGTACATGTTACGATTTCCTTCCCTACAGCTTCAGCTTCGCAAACAGATCCCCGAGGCTTGTTCCAAGACTCTCTCCCGAGCTGTACTGCTTCGCATCTGTATCCTCGATCTCTTCTGCCTGCGCATTTTCCTCTGCTGCCTTAATGCTTAAGGAAATCCTGCCGTCATTGGTGTTTAATACCTTGACCTTAACCTTATCGCCTGCCTTCAGAACCTCTGAAGGCTTCTTGATCCTTTTTTCACAAATCTGTGAAATATGAACCAGACCGCTCAGTCCATCCTGCAGTGCTACAAAGGCTCCATAGGGCTGCAGGCTTTCTACCGTTCCATTCAGAATCGTTCCCGGTACGATCATGGCTACCTTGTGGTCATGTGCTTCCTTCTCCTGCTCTCTTAAAATTTCCTTTGCTGAAAGAACCAGCTTCTGCTTCTCCGGATCCACCGTGATCACGCGCACGTTAAGCTGCCTGCCCTGGAAAGGTGCCAGATCCTCCACATACTGCAGGGAAAGCTGGGACGCCGGAATAAATCCACGGATTCCTTCCACATAGGCAACCACACCGGCATTTACTACTTCACTGACCTTTACGGTCAGCTCTTTCTTTTCTTCCAGATACGTCTTCAGTACATCCCATGCGGTATCCTGCTGCGCTTCCTTTTTGGAAAGCAGTATATTGCCATGTCCGTCGTCCATACTGATGACCTCTGCTTCGATCTCATCCCCTACCGCAACATCTGTCATAAGGGAAAAGGAGGGATCATTACTCATATCCTCTGCCTTGATGATCCCCTGTGCGTAATACTTCAGATCTAAAGTCACTTCCTCTTCATTTACGTCAATGACCGTTCCTGAAATGAGATCTCCTTCACTGATCTTGCGAAAGCTGGCCTCCAGCTCCCTTTCATAATCCTTCATTGATTCTTCCATTAGTAATTCTCCGCCTTTACCTGAAAATAGCTCTGTGGATGTGCACATACCGGACAAACCTCCGGTGCTTCCTTACCGATGCAGATATGTCCACAGTTGCGGCACTGCCAGATCGTATCACCATCTTTGGAAAATACAACGCCCTGCTCGATATTGGTGATCAGTCTGCGGTATCTTTCCTCATGCTCCTTCTCAATGGCAGCTACCCCGTCAAATAAAGCAGCAATCTGCTCAAAGCCTTCTTCTCTGGCTACTTTGGCAAACTCACTGTACATATCTGTCCACTCGTAGTTTTCGCCCTCTGCCGCATGTCCAAGGTTCTCCAGTGTAGAATCAATTCCACCGTTGATCAGCTTGTACCACATCTTGGCATGCTCTCTCTCGTTGGCTGCTGTCTCTTCAAAAATCGCTGCAATCTGCTGATAGCCGTCCTTCTTTGCCTTGGATGCAAAGTAGGTGTACTTGTTGGTAGCCATTGACTCTCCTGCAAAGGCCGCCTGTAAATTTGCTTCTGTTTTTGATCCTTTTAACTCCATAATTTTCCTCCAGTCTTATGACTTCTTGACAACTCTGTGATAATAAGCATACGTCATTTCCGGTCCTTTGTCAAAGCTTCCTGCACCTGTCACCTCACCGAGAAAAATGGTATGCGTATCAGTCTCCATGGTATTGATCACACGGCAGGTCAGATAACCGCAGCTGTCACTGATCACTGGCAGGAAATCCTCCACCTTATAATCTACTCCATCAAATTTATCCACATCTCTCCCAGAACGGAACCCAAAGCCGCCGATCAGTGATGGAGCCGAATCCTCTGCAAGTACCGAAACTGCAAATACTCCCGTTTCCTTAATGCATTCCGTTGTGTAGTTCTGATGGTTCAGGCTTAATGCCACTGTTATCTTCGGTGATGAGGTGATCTGCATCACACTGTTTGCTGTGCAGCCAGTAGGACGTCCATTATCCCAGGTGCTGATCACATATACCCCATATGATAGTTTCCTTAGTATAGATGTATCCATTCTTTTTCCTCCTTAATCTTTTTAATATCAGTAACTATTATTAATATTAGTGTAAGACAGATATTTCCATCTGTCAATGATATTTTCCCGCAAGGCTGATTTTTATGCTATAATCCCTTATGATATACATTTGACAGTTCTGTCTGAGCTGTCTGAAGAAAGGTACAGACATTTATGAGTATTTTAAATGTAGAACATTTAACCCATGGCTTTGGTGACAGAGCCATTTTCCAGGATGTCTCCTTCCGTCTGCTGAAGGGTGAGCATATTGGTCTGATCGGAGCCAACGGCGAAGGGAAATCCACTTTTATGAATATCATTACAGGCAAGCTGATGCCGGATGAGGGCAAGGTAGAATGGGCGAAAAACGTACGTGTCGGTTATCTGGACCAGCACACTGTCCTTGAAAAGGGCATGACGATCCGTCAGGTGCTCTCCTCTGCCTTTGATTTTCTGTTTGACATGGAAAAACAGATGAATGACATCTGTGACAAAATGGGAACCGCATCTGAAGAAGAACTGGAACAGTACATGGAAGACCTTGGAACCATTCAGGATCTGCTTACCATGCACGATTTCTATATGATCGATGCCAAAGTTGAAGAAGTGGCAAGGGCTCTTGGCCTTCTGGAGCTTTCTCTTGACAGAGACGTCTCTGATTTAAGCGGCGGTCAGCGTACCAAGGTGCTTCTTGCCAAGCTACTTCTGGAAAAACCGGATATCCTGCTTCTGGACGAGCCTACCAACTATCTGGACGCTGAGCATATCGCCTGGCTGAAACGGTATCTGAATGACTATGAGAACGCCTTTATCCTGATCTCCCATGACATTCCGTTTTTGAACAGTGTTGTCAATTTGATCTACCACATGGACAATCAGCAGCTCACCCGTTATGTAGGGGATTATGACAAGTTTCAGGAAGTCTATGCTATGAAAAAGGCACAGCTGGAAGCTGCCTATAATAAGCAGCAAAAGGAGATTGCGGACTTAAAGGATTTTGTAGCCAGGAATAAAGCCAGAGTTTCCACCAGAAATATGGCCATGTCCCGCCAGAAAAAGCTGGATAAGATGGATGTGATCGAACTTGCGGCAGAAAAGCCAAAGCCGGAATTTCATTTTAAAGAAGCAAGAACCCCTGGCCGTTATATTTTCCAGACACAGGATCTTGTCATCGGCTATGAAGAACCTCTCTCCAAGCCCTTAAATCTGGAAATGGAAAGAGGTCAGAAAATTGTTCTTACCGGTGCCAACGGAATCGGTAAAACCACACTGTTAAAGAGTATTCTCGGTCTGATCCCACCGTTGTCCGGATCAGTCACTCAGGGTGATTACCTGAGTATCGGTTATTTCGAACAGGAAATGTCCGGTGATGGCAGTAATACCTGTATCGAAGAGATCTGGCAGGAATTCCCCGGCTACAGCCAGTATGAGGTACGTTCTGCCCTTGCCAAATGTGGTCTGACCACCAAGCATATTGAAAGCCTTGTTAAGGTATTAAGCGGCGGCGAGCAGGCAAAGGTACGTCTATGCAAGCTGATCAACCGGGAAACCAATGTCCTGCTTCTGGATGAGCCTACCAACCACCTTGACGTAGATGCCAAGGATGAACTGAAACGTGCCCTGACCGCCTATAAGGGCAGCATCCTCATGGTATGCCACGAACCGGAATTCTATGACGGACTGGCAACCGCTGTGTGGGACTGCACGCAGTTCACCACTCGACTCGTTTAGTCAATCCTTCACACACTATACTGAGAAAAATGCAACCGCTACTGCACCGGGACCGGCATGTGTACCAATGACACTTCCGATCATGGTTGTCTCCAGTGAGGAAATACCTTCTTCCCAGAGTGCCTTACTGTCTTCGATATACTTCTGAAGAAGGGTATCATCCAGTCCGGTGTAGCCAAGAAGGATCGGCTTTGTAAAATCAATTCCTCCTGTCTTTCTGATCTCACTGACAAGCAGGTTATTTCCCTGCTTGGAGCCTCTTGCCTTTCCAAGGATCACAATCTCCCCGTCCCTGATGCAGACAACCGGTTTAATGGAAAGCACACCGCCTGCAAACGCAGCCGCTGCTGAGATCCGTCCACCCTTTTTCAGATACTCCAGTGTATCCAGCATGGCGATCAGACAGATCTTTTCACGTTCTTTTTCCAGTCTTTCTGCGATCTCTCTGGCTCCCATCCCCTCGTCCACAAGGCGCAGCGCCAGCTTTGCCAAAATGGCAGTTCCGATCGCTACATTTCTGCTATCTACCACGTAAATGCTTTCCTCATGCTCTCTGGCAGCGATCATAGCACTCTGCCATGTTCCTGACAGCTTGGAAGAAAGTGTGATCACAACAGCGCTCTCCCCCGCTGCCGCAATTTTCTCAAATATATCACTGAAGTCTGCCGGTACTGCCTGGCTTGTCTTGGGAAGCACATCACTTTCGATCAGCTTCTGGTAAAATTCCTTCTTTTGGATCGTAACACCTTCAATATATTCCTCATCTCCAAAGCGGAGCGTTAAAGGGACGACTGTCAGTCTTTCTTTCACATCCTCTGTAATATCTGCTGTTGAATCTACAATAATATTTACTTTCTTATTCATGTTTTCACCTTTCTTCTGGGATCCCGTCCTTTGCAAGTATCCTGAGGTTTTCCACGATCCGGTCCAGTGCCTCATAAAAGATCTGTCTGTTTTCCTCTGTCAGATCCTTTCCGGCAATCTCCACAGCGATCCTGGCCCGCTCGCTCACATGTCTGGCGGCCTCCTGTCCTTCCTCTGTCAGCTTGAAGACACCTCCGTACAGCGTTTTTCCAACGCTCTCCTTTCGTACCAGTCCTTTCTTTTCCATCAGGGACATCATACGGGATACATCTGCCTTATCCTTGACACACAGTTCACACAGCCTGGGCGCTGTCAATCCTTCTGGAAACCGGTACATGGTCAGAAGATAGATGGAATGGGTTCCCTTCAGTCCGTATTTTTCCATTTCATCCCCGGTCAGCTTGTGCCAGTACCGTGAGATTTCTGACATTCCTACTGAGAAACGCTCAAATCTGTCTTCCATGGTTACCTCCTGTTTCCTTCTATAACGCAAAAGTTGACAAATCAACTTCTGTCATTATAATTCCATGATGTTGATTTGTCAACTTTTATCCAATTATCCTTTTATTCTTTTGCTGACCGTTTCCTAGCGCTCTTTTGTCAGATGCCAGATATCTCTGTTGTATTCTGCAATGGTTCTGTCAGATGAGAAGAAGCCAGCCTTGGCGATGTTCACAAGCATCATCTTCTTCCACTTTGCTCTGTCTTCATAATCAGCGAACATTCTGTCCTTGGTTTCGATATAATCTTCCAGATCCAGTAATGTCATGAACCAGTCTTTGTTCAGAAGCTCATTGTAGAGCCTTGTCAGATTTTCCTTGTGGCCTGCTGCCAGTGCCTGCTTACCAACGATGAAATCAACAGCTTCTTTGATCACAGGGCTCTTCTCATAGTAGTCCTTGGAAACATAATCAGCCTTTTCATAGTGCCTTATAACGGTCTCAGAATCCTTACCAAAGATGTAAATATTGTCATCACCAACTAACTCGTGGATCTCTACGTTAGCACCGTCGGATGTACCAAGGGTTACTGCACCATTCAGCATGAACTTCATATTTCCGGTACCGGATGCTTCCTTACTTGCCAGTGAGATCTGCTCAGAAATATCACAGGCGGGGATCAGCCTCTCTGCATAGCTTACATTGTAATTCTCTACCATAAGAACTGTCATGTAAGGACTTACATCAGGATCATTGTTTACGATATCCTGCAGTACAAGGATCAGGTGGATGATATCCTGCGCAATGATATAAGCAGGAGCTGCCTTTGCACCAAAGATAAAGGTCATCGGTCTTGCCGGCTTCTTGCCCTTCTTGATCTCCAGATATTTGTGGATAATGTACAGTGCATTCATCTGCTGACGCTTATACTCATGCAGTCTCTTGACCTGGATATCAAATACGGAATCGGGATTTAAGGTAACACCCTCATTTTCCTTCACATAAGCTGCCAGCTTCTTCTTCTGGTCGTATTTGATCTCGGCAATACGATCCAGAACTGCCGGTGTATCCTTGAATTCAAGCAGCTTCTCCAGCTTGTCTGCATCCTTTTTGAAGCCATCTCCGATAGTTTCTGCAAGAAATCCTGCAAGCTCTCTGTTACATGATAAAAGCCATCTTCTGAAGGTGATACCATTGGTCTTATTATTGAACTTCTCAGGGTAAATCTTATAAAAAGCATTCAGCTCTGTCTCTTCCAGGATCTGGGTATGGATTGCAGCAACACCATTGACAGAGAATCCATAATGGATATCAATGCGTGCCATATGAACACGGCCGTCCTTGTCAATGATCTGTACCCTTTCATCCTTATACTTTGCTGCTACTCTCTTATCCAGCTCCTTGATGTAAGGAACGAGCTGGGGAACTACCTTCTCCAGATATTTAAGCGGCCACTTCTCCAGCGCTTCTGCCAGGATCGTATGATTAGTGTATGCACAGGTTTTTCTTACAACCTCGATTGCCTCATCAATTGTAAATGCCTTCTCCTCAACAAGGATACGGATCAATTCCGGAATGATCATGGTCGGATGCGTATCGTTGATCTGGATGACTGCATGATCATACATCTTACGGAGATCAAACTTCTTCTCCTTCATCTCAGCCAGGATCAGCTGGGCTGCATTACTTACCATAAAGTACTGCTGATAAATACGGAGCAGGTTTCCTGCCTCATCAGAATCATCCGGATAAAGGAACAGTGTCAGATTTTTCTCGATCGCTTCCTTATCAAACTGGATACCCTCCTTTACGAGGCTCTCATCCAGTGACTCGATATCAAACAGATGAAGCTTGTTTACACCGCTGTCATAGCCCGCTACATCAATATCATATAATCTGGAGGTTACTTTTTTCTTTCCAAAATAAACATCATAAGTAATATCTGTCTTAGTCAGCCAGGAATTCTCCTCGATCCAGGCATTTTTCTCTGCTGTCTGCAGCTTATCCTTAAATACCTGCTTAAACAGACCAAAATGATAATTAAGTCCGATTCCTTCTCCGGGAAGACCAAGAGTTGCAATAGAATCCAGGAAGCATGCCGCCAGTCTTCCAAGACCACCGTTTCCAAGAGACGGTTCCGGCTCCACTTCCTCGATCACGGACAGCTTCTTGCCATACTTTTCAAGAATATCGCTCATCTTATCATAAACGCCGAGATTGATCAGATTGTTGGAAAGTAATTTGCCGATCAGAAATTCTGCGGAAATGTAATATACTTTCTTTTCCCCTTCATTGCAATCAGATACTGCCATCAGTCTCTTTGTCAGAATTAATACCGCATAATAGGTTTCCTGATCTGTCAGAGCAGACAGTTCCTTGCCATACATCTCTTTTGCGATTTCCATTAACTGTTCTTCCAGATTCAGAACCAGAATATCCTTCTGTAAATTCGTTTGTGCTGCCATAACACCCTCCTGTTTATCTCATATAATTTTCTTATTATTCTCTCATCAGCTGTTGCCTTGAAATACCCTGTTTTACTACGTTTCCCCCTGCTGATTGAGGTCAGTATATCATAGGAAAACGTTTTCCGCAAGTATTTCTTCAAATTCTATGCAATAATATCCTCATATTTCATCCTTACAAGGCTGTGCTTCATCACAATATTCCTGCCATAGCCACCATTCATAAGCTCCTGCAGCTCCTCCATGGCACTCTCAGATATACTGGCAAAATCCTGTCTTACCGTATTCATCTGCTTACCGACATAACCCATCAGGATGATCCCGTCAAAGCCGCATACGGGACGGAAAATATCCATCTGGATCAATGCTTTCATGGCACCGATCGCCATCAGATCCGAAGCACATACAACTATATCCTTATTTTTCGCATACTTCAGCGTGATATTCCTTGCCTGAAGCTCCGAAAACTCTCCATTCCTTACCAGCATGGTCAGATTCTTTTCTTTTACAAGATCCTCCATGCCCCTGATCCTCTCATCCGTCACATAGCCATTCCGCTTCCCGGCAATATACAGGATCCTCTTACAGTTATTCTCCATGACAGTCTTGGCCGCCACCTCGTACTGCGCCCTTCTGTGATCTACCCCGATACAGCTTGTACTGACATTGACAAAAGGCGCATCGATCACCACACACTTGAACTTGCCGGTCGAGATCAGACGGTGAAGCACCTTATCCTCTTTACTCATTCCATAAATAATGATCCCGGTGATACTCTGGGACTGCAGATATCTTGCCACCTCATCTGCCGTTTTATTCTGGAACATGAAGAAAAACAGTGTGATCACATCCAGGTTCAGCTCCATAGCCTTATTCAGGGCGCCTGAAATATACTGCATATCAATCTCATCGATCGCATTTGTCTTCATATTGCTGTTGATCAGAAGTGCCACTCTTCCCGCCTGCTTGGAAGAAAGCGCCGCTGCTACGGAATTGGGCACAAAGTTCAGTTCTTCCACCGCCTTATTTACCCGCTGCCTTGTCTCTTCACTGACATTGGGATACCCATTCAGCACCTTTGATACGGTAGAAATCGCAACCCCGGCGCGCTTTGCCACATCCTTAATTGATACCATAAATCCCTCTCAATCTTGAAAAATACCCTGTAACAATTAATCTTTTTTCCTTTTAAAAAGGGGCTGTCATCAGCCCCTTTTTATTACAGTGATTCTACAATCTTATTGATTGCCTTTACTACCTCTTCCTTATCAAAAGGCTTGGTAATAAACTCATCAGCACCATACTTGACAGCCTGGATCATCTTCTCTTTCTGACCCGCTGCTGTAATCATGATCACTCTTGCTTTTTCATTTTCATGTTTAATAAGCTGCAGTGCCTGGATACCATCTGTTACTGGCATAGTAATATCCATGGTCACAATATCCGGATGTAACTCCTTGTATTTCAGATACCCGTCATCTCCATTTACAGCCTCGGCTATGACCTCATGACCGTTCTCTTCAAGCAAACCCTTCAGTATTTTCCTGGATGTTCTGGAATCATCCACAACGAGTATTTTAGCCATCTTCCTTTTCCTCCTACTTCATTTCAATCTCATCACCGATGGCGATCATAAGATCGACACAGTCATTTTTAATATGAATTGGCAGGACAAGCATTTTTCTGCTTTCAAAGCCCTGAATTCCGGTCTTGAAGGAAGGGGGCATCAGTTCCAGAGAACTTCCGTCCTTACACTCGGAAACATACAATCCATTAATACAGTTCAATAATTCACCGATCGCATCCAGCGCATCCTCATCCACCGATGCGAACTTTTCCTGCCCAAATACAGAAGCAGTAAACTGAAGTGCATTGCCCTTACCACCTAGCGCACTGACAAATCCCTTCTCGCCCTCAACCTTCTGCAGGGCACCGTTTTCATCCTCTGTCTTCTGCATGATATAGGCTTTGTCTGGATATAGTCCAGTGTCTACCAGTCTCATCAGGGTACGGACTGCCGTCCCTGCAATTCCATAATACGCTTCACTGTCTACAGGAAGAAAAAGTGGAAGAATACTGTCTACATCATCACTCTTCAGGGCATCCATATCAGATGCCGTAAAATTGTTTTCGCACCGATAATCCAAAAGAATCTGTTCCAGCTGCTCAATCGTCATAAGCTGTTGATTTTCCATTGCCTGTGCAAAGGCAAGATAAGCATTTCCCTGCTTCTTCAGGAGGCTGTTGACCTGTCCTTCTGTCAGATAACCTTTTTCTACAGCAATATCGCCGAAGCGCCTGTCCATCACAGCCTGAAGCTGATTTACTCTGTCAGCCTCCTCCTGTGTCATCAGTCCTTCTGCTACTGCGATCAGTCCGAGCTTTACTCTTACTTTCTGCTGCTCATTCAGGATATCTCTGAACTGTTCTCCGGTAAGAAGTCCTTTCTCCATCAGATAATTCCCCACAATACTTGATACCACAGCGTAACCTCCTTATTTTCCCTCATTCGTATATTCTGCTCTTGCAGTGGCACTTGCTTTCTTATCTTTGTCCTTCTGTTCTACAAAATTATAACAGAATCCTTCTGTTAAAACAATGGTAAAAGAAAATGGAAAAGAAAAAAGGATCCCCTGTAAAAATTATATATGAAGTCTCACGCTCTTCTTCCCGGACAGCTCTCTCGTACGTTCATCCGGCTGTCCAAATCCTATATAAATATCTGCCCCCAGACCTGTATGCACTGACCTGCCCTCTTCATCTACAACTGTAAATGATTTTGCCGGAATTTCCAGCGTCGCAGTCTTTTCTTCTCCTGGTGCAAATGCCACACGCTTAAACACAGCAAGCTTTGGATTAGGCACTTCATTGGCATCCGCTACCTGCACATAAGCCTGCAGTATATCCTCTGTGGGGACAGCTCCATAATTTACGGCCCTTACTTCAACATATACACTCTGTTCTTTTGTCTGTGCATAATCCACATCACTTATCAGCCTTACCTCCACAATCTGTGTATCTGCATAATTCAGGCCATATCCAAACGGATAAAGTGGTGCTTTTTCCACAAAGCGGTACGTCCGGTTTTTCATGGAATAATCGTCAAAGTCAGGCATTCCCTGTAAATTGCGGTAAATAGTGATTGGCAATTTCCCGGAAGGGGATATCTCCCCAAACAGGATATCTGCAACGGCTTTTCCACCGCGTGCTCCCGGATACCACGTCTGAAGAACTGCGTTCGCCTTATCATCTGCCAGATTCAGATCCATGGCACTTCCTGCCATCATGCATACGATAAACGGAACCTCCATTTCCGCAATGATTTCCAGAAGTCTCTGCTGGGAAGGCGGCAGCATCAGATTCTGCTTATCCCCGGATGCATATTCATTACCGGTATCTCCTTCTTCTCCCTCAAGGCTTTCATCCAGTCCAAGACACAGGATAACAAGATCTGAATGCTCTGCAACTGTCATTGCCTCTGAGATACGGTCATCCTCTCTTGCCAGTTTTTCTACCTGATCTAAAAACAGATGACACCCTTCAGAATAAAGTACCCTGACATCATCTCCCACATAGTCCTGAATGCCTTCCAGCACGGTAACATATCTTGAAGCCGTACCATGATAATTGCCTATCAGAGCGGCTCTGGAATTGGCATTTGGACCGATCACTCCGATTGTTTTCAGTTTTTCCTTCTGTAAGGGCAGGATACCATCATTTTTCAGCAATACGACACTCTTATGTGCTGCCTCTACTGAAAGATCGATATGCTCCCTGCATTCAACAACCTCATACGGAATATGATCATATTCCGTCTCATCAAACATTCCAAGCAGAAATCTGGTTGTAAATAAGCGGACAGCTGCTCTCTGCAATAACTCTTTGGAAATCAGTCCCTCTTCATAGGCATTCAGGATTTTCTGGTAGGTGCAGCCACAATTGACATCACATCCCATCTCCAGTGCCAGCCTGACGCTTTCTTCCGGCCGGCTCGTCACCTTATGATGCTCATGAAAATCACGGATAGCCCAACAGTCTGAAACATAATGTCCTTCAAATCCCCACTGTTTTCTCAGGACTTCTCCCATCAGATAACTATGTGCACAGCAGGGCTCTCCATTGGTCCTGTTGTACGCACCCATCACAGCCTCAACCTTACCTTCTTTGACACAGGCCTCGAACTGTGGAAGATAAGTCTCCCAGAGCTCCTTCATGGTGACCCTGGCATCAAAAAAGTGGCGTTTATCCTCAGGTCCGGAATGTACAGCAAAATGCTTGGCACATGCTGCTGTGCGCATATATTCACCCTCTCCCTGCAGACCCCTGATAAATGCAACACCCAGTCTGGCAATCAGGACCGGATCTTCCCCATAGGTCTCATGTCCTCGTCCCCAGCGGGGATCACGGAAAAGATTGACATTGGGTGACCAGAGTGTGATTCCCTTATAAATATCCCGGTCTTCATGTTTTTCATTTTCATTGTATTTGGCTCTTGCCTCTGTAGAAATGGCAGTTCCGATCCGCTCCAGCAGCTCTTCATCAAAGGTTGCTCCAAGACCAATTGCCTGTGGAAAAACGGTAGCTGTGCCTGCTCTTGCAACACCGTGCAGGCCTTCATTCCACCAGTTGTATTCAGGAATATCCAGATGTGGAATTTCATCTGCATCAAAGCGCAGCTGTGATGCCAACTCCTCTATACTCATCTGCTCCACCAATTCAGTTGCCCGTCTGACTGCTTCCTGTCTGTTCATACCTTCCTCCATAAACTATTTTATCTGTTTATAACGATTATTTTACTATACCTGTGTTGTTATTTTCTAACTTTATATAACTTGTAAAAAAATATATTTTCTGATTTGATTATATTGGTTTCAGGCACGGTTAAACTATACATATATTGCCTGAAGATATACATATTTTGCTTTTTTGATATCTGTCTGATGTTCCGGATCCTAAATATCTGGATACCTACAAAGCTTTTGCATATTACAGAAAAATTGATTATAATATAGTTATTCTCAAATAATAGAAAAAAGGATGGATTCTATGCGATATAATATTGATCTTAACGAAACAAATTATGTGCAGCCTGTCCGTGGATTTGTCGAAAGAAAAATGCAGGGCAACAATACCGAACTGGTTGACTTTGTACCGGAATCCCATATACGAATCTGGTACAATGTACAGATGGAAGGATATCCGTCACATCATCATTCTGCAGTTGAAATAATCATCTGCATGCAGTCGGACTATGTTGTCATCGTCAACAATGAGCACTATACGCTACACCCTGGAGATATTCTGATCATTCCGCCACATGCCATTCATAAGCTTATCTGTACGGCTCCGGGTATACGTTTTATCTTTCAGGTCAATTTAGATCCCTATACATCATTTCAGGATTACAAGACCATGCAGCCGATATTTCTAAAAGCACATCTTATCTCGCCTGATACATCCCGCCATTACGAGCTTCTGTACAATAATTTTGCCAAAATGATCGAAATTTATTTCAAAAATGATATTTTCTGGGAAACAGATATTTTTTCACTGTTTTTCAAGAACATTTCCATTTGTGCCAAGGAATACTTTGGGTCAAAAAATACATCCGGTGCCTCAATTTCCACGGATGTACAAAAAGAACATTATGACAAATTTTCCAAGCTGCTCATTTATATTGATGAGCACTACGCAGATGACCTCAATTTGGAGGATACCGCAGCCATAATCGGATTCTCAAAATTCCATTTTTCAAGATTATTCAAGCAATATACGAACACCACTTTTTATGACTACCTGTGCAAAAAAAGAATTACCCGGGCGCAGGAAATGTTAGCTGAAAATATTCCGGTCACCTCCGTTGCTTATGAAACCGGTTTTAACACCCCTTCTGCTTTTTGCAGATATTTCAAAAAGCACACCGGATATTCACCCTCTGAATTCCGGAGTAAAAGCGAGCAAACCAAAAAAGAAGCGGACTTTCATTAAAAGTCCACTTCTTTTTTGGTATAAATATCACCCTTTGACACCACCAAGTGCAACACCTGCAATAATATATTTGGATAAAAGCAGATATACAGCAATCAGGGGCAGTACTGTCAGGGAAAGGCCTAAATATACAGAACCATATTCCGTCTTGTAAATATCTCCTCTTAACAGGCTGACCATGATCGGCATAGTATATTTTTTCTGATCCGTCAGAAGAACCAACGGTGTAAACAGACTGTTCCAGCTTGATACAAAGGAAAAAATAGCCTGTGTTGCAATTGCCGGTTTCATAATCGGCAGCACAATACGGTTAAAAATCATAAATTCCTTTGCACCATCAATACGCGCTGATTGTACAATTTCCATTGACAGTGTCGGCTGCAGATACTGTCTCATGAAAAAGACCATTGTAGGAGATGCGATTGCCGGTAATATCAGCATTGACAGATGATTTGTCATTCCAATCTTATATACCATCTGATAAAAACCAATTGTAGTAACCTGTGCCGGTATCATCATGACACACATGATAAAGCTGAAAAACGGCTGCCGAAGCTTCCAGTCATAAGCTACCAGTGCATAGGCGGTCAGTGATGAGAAATATACAGCCAGCGCAGTGGAGCCAATGGAAATAATTAATGAGTTTCTAAATCCCACTGCCGGATTAAAGCTCTTTCCCAAAAGGATTTTCAGATTATTTAGCATATATCTGGAAGGCAGAAATGAAATCGCATGCTGCTGAATTTCCGTTGTGGATCGTGTTGAATTAATAAACATAACATAAAACGGCATAATACTGATAATTGCCAAAAGAATACATACAACATAAATAACAACTTTCAGCTTCCGATTTTCCTTATTTTTCAGCATCTGCATCCACCCCCTTGCCTGTTCCGGCGTCTGCCTGCGCTTTTTCTATCCGGGCCAGTTCTTTTTGTCTGCGTTTGAACTTCTTCTCCATCTGCCTGTTCTGTCTGCGCAGCTCTGCCTCCTCCTTATCATCCAGAATCATAAACAGAATACCGGACAGAATGGCAATGATAACGAGCATGATCATACTTGCCGCTGCTGCCCTGTTATACATATAGCTTCCACTGAATGCCTGATTATAAATAAACACATTGGTAGTCAATGTTGCATTATCCGGTCCGCCAAGTAAAAACAGCTTCGGGATATCAAACATATTCAGTCCGCCAATCAAACTTGTAACAAGTGTAAACAGCAGGATTGTCTTAATATTTGGAAGTGTGACATACAAAAAGGTCTGTGTACGGTTAGCCCCATCCACTTCTGCAGACTCAAAGATTTCAGGACTGATACCAAGTACTCCGGAAATCAGGGTAATCATAGTATACCCATACCACATCCATGTCTGGATAAAGATGACAATGCCTCTTGCTACCGTCTTATTAATAAGCAGATTAACCGGTTTATCAACGATTTTGAGTGACACCAGAATATCATTTACCGGTCCCATCGGATAACCAAATAAGGCATTAAATAAGATTGCAATAGTTGCTGCTGTAATAATGTTTGGCATGTAGAAAATAACTTTAAAAAATCCCTGGCCAACAATTTTGCTTCGCTTATCTGTAAACCATGCTGTCAGCAAAAGTGCCAGCAGGATCTGCGGGATAAAGTTTAATACCCACATCACCACGGTATTGGATAATGCCTGCTTAAACGATGGATTTGCCAAAACTGTTTTGAAATTCCGGAACGGATCATCTTTCAGAAAATGGAAGCTGGTCATACCAAGACCTTTTAAATCCGTAAATCCAATAATAACGGTGTATACAATGGGATATAAAGTAAATAACAGGAATGCCACAGCAAAAGGGATACTAAAATAATATCCATATCTTGCATAGCTCAGCTTTTTGTTTTTCACTTTTCTCACCTTTCCTTCCTGCTCATTTTTGTTTTAATGGTATTATTTCTATACTGATATAAGAAAAGCAGGGCGAACAGGAAAGTGTCCGCCCTGCTTGTTTTTGCTGGTATATGCAGTTTAAAGAAATTACTGCATTAATTGCTTACTCAACAATTACATCCAGGTTATCAGCTACCTGCTGTTTAAAGTCAGCAATTGCCTGATCACGTGATTTCTCACCTGCTGTATACTGACGAACCTGGTCTCTCCAGTATGTGTTAATTGTTTCATCATACTGTGTCAGGTTTGTTCCTTTTGCATATGCATTTGCAGGAACAAATGCATCAAACATATTCTGTCCACCCAGGAAATCCAGTTCACCATTTGATTTGGACATTACTACACCGGATGCTACAGAGTCTTTTGTACCGCCTTCTCCGTTCAGTGTACCATTAGCCCATTTATACTGAAGACTATCTTCAGATGTGTCCAGTGTGATCCATTTGATGATCTCACCTACCGCATCAGCTTTTTCTGTATTCTTATTAGCAAGTATCCAGGTACCACCCCAGAAGAAACCAATCGGAGGTGTGCAGACAGCCCAGTCACCATATGTACCTTCACCAACTTTTTCTCCGCCACAGTTGGGTGCTAATGTATAATTGATCAGCCATGCCGGTCCGAAGAAGCCAAAGATAGGCTGTTCGCCTTCTCCCTTCATATCAGCAAACCATGCATCCTGCCAGTCCTGTGTATCGTTGTGGTAGCCATTATCTTTTAATTCCTTGGAAAGATCCAGGAACTCTTCTCTCTTAGGATCAATATTTAATTTGCCGTCTACAATCCATCCCTGATCTGAACTGTTTTCCACTGCATGCCAGATATCTCCATCACCGGATACAATACCATACCCCTTAGCTTTCAGTTCTGCGGCTGCATCAAAGAATTTGTCCCATCCAGGACCAACCTTATCCTGGATAACAGCCGGATCATCCGTTCCCCATACATCCTTTGCGATAGAACGGCGGTAAATAAATGCACCACCTGTTGCCTGGTATCCCAGACCAACAACCTTTCCATCAGGGTTTGTTCCGATATCTACTGTGTACTGTGCAATATCTGCATCCTTAATGGCCTGATCCACATCAATGCCAAGATCTTCATAAGGAGCTGCATACTGTGCTGCATCACCCTGTGTATATTTTAATACGAATGCAGCTTCTGCACAGTAAATATCCGGAGCATCAGAGCCACCTGATGCAAGTGCCTGGTCAAGTGCTGGCTGATATGCACCATCTGTAGTAGCAATAATTGTTGTATTGATTTCATAGCCAAAATCCGGATGTGCTTCTATATACTTTTCAATCATGCCGGGAACCTCATCTGTAAATGCCCATACATTGATCACTTTATCCGCATCCGCATCACTCTTTTTTCCGGTGTCTTCTGCAGCTGCTGTGGCAGTGCTGTCGGATGAAGCACTATCGGTAGAATCTGCAGAACCAGTAGAAGCGTTAGATCCACAGCCAACCAAAAGACTTGAGATCATACAAGCACATAAAATACTAGCAATTAACTTTTTCATGTTCATACCTCTCCTTCTCTTTTACATAATTGATTTGTAACTATCTGTTCTTCCAAACTTCGGCCTCGTTGAAGATTAACATAATTTCATTATACAATTTCACTCTGCATATACTTTTCATTTTTTGCTTTTCATTTGTCAATTATTGCTAATATTCCATTTTTTTATTTTGTTCTTTTGTTAATCATGTATAATGACAATAACTTGTTATTGCCACATTTACCATATGCAGATCCGGCCTGCGCCTTTTTATATCAGCTTAATGTGCCCGCACGCCACATCCTGCATTTATCATGATTCATTTAGATGAAAGAAAGGACACGCTGTCATGAATAAATTTTTCTGCCCCGAAAATCCGGTAATACGCTTTTTATCCTGTTTTTGTGATCTGATGTTTACCAATGCCCTGTTTATTATCAGCAGTATTCCGATTGTGACCATCGGTGCCTCCATCACGGCAATGTACCATGTGATGTTTCAATTGCAGGATGGAACCGAATCCTACATATACAAAATGTTTTTTAAATCCTTTAAACGCAATTTCAGACAGTCTACCTGTATCTGGATTCCCTTTCTTCTGCTCACGGCTTTTTTTACCGGTGATCTTTACATAATATATCATGTAATTGATCCATCCTATTCCTGGATACAGTTTCCAGTCTGGTTTCTGCTGATCATGGTATTCTGCATCCAGGTATATGCATTCCCTCAAATTGCCAGATTTGATACCGGATTGCACCGCCTGCTCTGCAATTCTGCACTGTTAGCAGTAGGTAATTTCCCGACCACGGTTTTCTTTATCGTTGTTCCAATTGGCATCCTGCATTTTTCAGCCCAGAGCGGTAAACGGCTTGTGGTAACCGGCAGTCTTCTTTTATTTTTTGGTTTTGCAGCATTTGCCTATATTTATACCTTGTTTTTTAACCGTATTTTTGACCGTTGCATAACAAAAGGTGCAGACAATACCTAGTCTGCACCTTTTGGTGTATATGTTTCATAGAAATCCCTTATAAATCATGCGGAATATGGGACTTGAACCCATACGCCTCTCGGCACAAGAACCTAAATCTTGCATGTCTGCCAATTCCATCAATTCCGCTTAGAAATGCCTATTCAGTATACCATATCCAGGCATCTCTGTTCAATCCTTTTTTTCATAAGCTTATGATCTGAAAAGCACCTGCCGCCTTTTCCTGCGTTATCCTGCAAAAGACACAGCACAGTATGCCACATAAATAGCAAGCAGCAGGATGCCCTGGATCCTGGAGGATTTCTTCCTGATCAGGATCGGTATAAGGAGCACTGCCATGACGCAAAAGGCAAGCGGCATGTCTACCCGGATCGTGGACTGCTCTACTGGGATCCCCGCAATTGCTGCAGGAATTCCGATCACAAGAAGCATGTTCAGGATATTGGCCCCAATGATATTGCCAAGTCCCACATTTCCATATCCCTTTATGATAGAAACCACAGAAGTTACAAACTCCGGCAGGGATGTTCCAAGTGCGATGAAGGTAACAGCTATCACTCTCTCAGGAACACCAAGTGCCTCTGCGATCAGAATTCCATTGTCAACAAGAAGATTGGCTCCCACATACAGAAGCCCGGCACATACTACCAGGATCAGAAGCTGCTTCCAGACAACAACATTTTCTTCTGCTGCTCCTTCTTCTGCCCCCTCCCCTTCTGCTCCGGCTCTTCTGATATTCAGGTAAGCATATACTGCAAACAAAAGCAGCAGTACGATTCCGGCCGGTCTGTTGAACTGCTCTGTCAGATATGCGTAAATATTCATCGCAAGCAGCACGGCAAAGAAAAAGATACTCCGCCATCTGATCGAGGCCGCCCCGATCTTCTTTGATGGACGGATCGTCTGGGTAAGTCCTGCGATCAGTGATGTATTACAGATGATGGATCCAAAAGCATTTCCTGTTGCAATTGCTGCAGACCCGTCAAAGGCCGCTGTTGTAGACACCAGCACCTCCGGCAGCGTTGTTCCGATGCTCACGATGGTTGCCCCGACTACGATCTGAGGGATCCCCATCTTCTTTGCAATGGCAACTGCCGCATCCACCAGTCTGTCTCCGCCAAGGCAGATCAGTATAAGTCCTACAATAAATAAAATGATAGTCTTAATCATCTTCTTTTCCTTCCTTTGTAATATGTTCATCTCCAATATGATCGATAATATTCCTGTTGATCCTGAGCAGGAAGAATATGGTAAGCAGAAGTGATACCACCTCTGCGATGGGGAATGCCCACCATACAGCATTAATATTCCCTGTCCTCGACAGAAGATACGCTACCGGCAGCAGCACGATCAGCTGTCTTGCAATAGAAACGATCATGCTGTATACACCATTTCCAAGTGCCTGGAATACCGATCCAGTAACAATACAGAAGCCTGCGAAAGCAAAGCTTAAGCTGATTGTACGAAGTGCTGGTACCCCAATAGCAAGCATAGTCTCTGAAGCATCAAACATCATAAAAAGCTGGCTTGGGAAAATCTGGAATACCACAATTCCCACGGCCATGATCGCTACGGCATACATAATACTGAGCTTCATGGTCTTTGTCAGCCTGTCCTTCTTACCGGCACCATAATTATAGGCTATGATCGGTACCATGCCATTGTTAAGTCCGAACACCGGCATGAAAATAAAGCTCTGTAGTTTAAAGTATACCCCAAATACCGCAGCAGCAGTAGAGGAAAATACCATCAGGATCCGATTCATTCCATAAGTCATGACCGATCCGATCGCCTGCATGATAATAGAAGGAATTCCTACCGCATAAATCGTTCCGATAATTTTGACATCCGGTTTAAATGCACTGAAATCCAGATGGATCTCCTTATTCTTCTTCTGATTAATGATAAAAGCCAGAACTGCAGCCACGATCTGTCCAATTACCGTAGCTACAGCTGCACCGGTTACGCCCATTGCAGGCAGTCCGAAATACCCGAAAATCAGGATCGGATCCAGAATAATATTAATGATCGCACCGGTTCCCTGGGTGAACATGGTAAATATTGTTTTCCCCGTTGACTGCAGCAGTCTTTCAAAAATAAACTGTGCATACATACCCAAAGAAAAGCAGCATACCACTGTCAGATATTCATATCCATAAGCAAAGATCTCCTGATCTGTCGTCTGTCCCGCATAAAAGGGTTTCACCACTGTCAGTCCTACAATAAGAAAAAGCAGATAGCTGAGTGCTGCAAGAAATACCCCATTCTCCGCTACCTTATTTGCTCTCTCTGTATTCTTCTCTCCAAGAGACTTGGAAAGAAGCGCATTAACACCAACACCGGTTCCTGTTCCTACTGCGATCATCAGCGACTGGATCGGGAATGCCAGTGACACTGCTGTCAGCGCGTTTTCATTGATCCTTGATACAAAAATACTGTCTACTACATTATAAAGAGCCTGTACCAGCATAGATATCATCATCGGCAGGGACATCTCGATCAGCAGCCTGTTGACCGGCATGACACCCATTTTATTTTCTTCTGATTTCAAATTTTCTTCCATAACCTCGTTCCTTTCTGTCAATGTATACTATTATATATAGTGATCCTCCGATTTCGCAATACCTCTCTCCAAAATTTCTGCAAAAAAATGAAAGAAATTTGTTGACAGACCTTTATCTATCGAATATAATATATCTTGCGTTGTGTGAGGCGCAAGGGTAAGACCAGCGGGGTGTGGCTCAGCTTGGCTAGAGCACCTGGTTTGGGACCAGGGGGTCGCAGGTTCGAATCCTGTCACCCCGATTTCACAACGTAACTCTGTTCTGCGGGTGTAGTTCAATGGTAGAACACCAGCCTTCCAAGCTGGATACGTGGGT
>ERZ826242.368-NODE-368-length-67280-cov-7.422432_pt1 | contig 67280 bp, 61 predicted proteins | sample MGYA00519871_ERZ826242 | MGnify/ENA primary metagenome ERZ826242 (study PRJEB31778, sample SAMEA3449226) | human gut metagenome | biome: human gut; feature: human-associated habitat; material: faeces | place: United Kingdom | collected 2010/2012 ... | reverse complement strand
TTATATATTCGTATAATAATGGCTTAGCAGAAGGCAGTGTAAATAAAATCAAAGTCATAAAACGGGTAATGTATGGTCGAAACAGTTTTGAACTATTGAAAGCGAAAGTGCTATTCGGAGAACTCTTTCGCGTTAAATTCAACTAAGTATGGAAAGAACCAACTAAGCGCTTACCTTATATGTTATCACGCCACAAAAGTGAAATCAAAAAATGTATTGTTAAGAAATGGATTGAAAATTAATGACTGGAAAATTTATAGTGCGAATTTAACAGCTGCATATGTTAATATTGGCATGGTTAAAGAAAAAATACAAGAAGCGTTAGATATTATAAAATGTGAATATAGTAGAAAATACGAAGAACTTAACAGGAATGCACAATTATGTTTTTTTAGCAATCTGTCGATGCTTAAAGGTGAGCATGCAACATATGATCAATTTTGTGAAAATATTGGCGGAGAATTGGCACGCTGGGCATTAAAAAATAAATATCCGGATTTATATGGTCCGTTAAAAGAAAATGGCAAAGGTTGTGTTGTGAAATTTAAGATGCCATATTCGAATATTGCAGATTATGAAAAGGATAGAATTGCATATCAATTTGTAATATTTTATGCAGGTGTATATTTTTGGAATAAGGAATATGATATTCAATTTGATGGAAATACACAATATGATGTTCCGCCAGAAGATATTCTTGATATAATAGATTTAAATAAAAATATTGATTATTAGTATATTCAGTGATATCTTTCAATAATTAAGTCAAAAAGGCGGGAAAATATTATGGAACATCATAGACTGGAGCCATATCTAATACCAAAAGACAAATCCCAACTTTACATAAACAAACCATGGCTGATTGATAAGTCACTTTTAGAATATCCACACCATAGAGAACCAGATGAAAAGGAAGATAACATTTGCGTTTATCTCTCCATGGATCTGAACAAAGACGCATTTTAAGAAGACTCGATAATATTATTGGATTATACGGAGAAGCAAGAGAAGATAATGAAATTGAATTTAGCATAGATGTTGGAATGATTATTTCGCAACTTGAAATCTACGATTAAATATGGTTTGTGCGTCATATGCCGAAAAAGGAAAATATAGCAGAGAAGCAAAAGAACTTGTCACAGAGATAATAGCCAGATTAGAAAAGATACCAGATGGTTGCGGTGAATGTTTCCCATTTGAGCTGATAGATGAATTTAAATAGGAATATTTAACAGGTAATGGTTTGGAATAACAATACAAATTGTATGATATTGATTCGATAACTGCTTACGAAATTGGAAAATATAACCAAGGATATTTCGCGAAAAGGAGCAACACAAAAATGAACATCACCACCCTACGAACCGCCCTAGAAACCGCCTACATCAACGGCGCCACTGCCTCAAGCCTGGCCTACCGTCCGCAGTTCGTATCCAACAATCATAAAGAAGGAAAGAAAGTTCTCTCATCCGTCGAGGATGAGCTCTTGGCGTGTAATCAGTTCCAGATCAGTGTGGCATTCATCACAATGAGCGGAATCACGCCACTTCTGCAGACGTTAAAAGAACTGGAAAAGAAGAATATTCCGGGAGAGATTCTGACAACGAATTATCTGAATTTCAGTGAGCCAAGAGCACTGAAAAAGCTGAATGAGTTAGAGAATATCACTTTGAAAATGTACGACGTAGAAGCAGCAAAAGAAGGCTTTCACACCAAGGGATACATTTTCAAGAAAGAAGAGATCTACCGGATTATCATCGGAAGTTCTAATATCACAAGTGCAGCACTGACCTATAACCGGGAATGGAATACGAAGATCGTGTCAACGGAAGATGGTGAGATGGCGCGGGAAATCGTACAGGAATTTGATTCGCTGTGGAATTCGAAATACGCACTGGATTTTGACACATTTTATGAATCATATCGGGAAAAATATAAGATCATCAAGCATCAGCGTGATGTTGCGAAGCTGGATGATATCACATCGATTGAAAAATATAAGTTAGAGCCTAATAGTATGCAGGTTGGCTTTATTAAGAACTTGCGGAAGATACAGGAAGCGGGCGAGAGAAAAGCACTTCTGATATCGGCAACAGGTACCGGTAAGACTTACGCCTCTGCATTTGCCATGCGAGAACTGGGCTTCCAGAGAGTATTATTTCTGGTACACAGGAATCAGATCGCAAAGCAGGCGCAGAAGTCATTCCGCAAGGTGTTCAGTGGACAAGTTTCGATGGGACTGGTAACGGGAAAATATCAGGAATATGACAAGGACTTTATCTTTGCAACCATTCAGACATTGAGCAAAGAGGAAAATTTGCACCGGTATGAGAAGAATACATTTGATGCAATCGTAATCGACGAAGCCCACCACAGCGCCGCCAACAGCTACAAAAAAGTCCTGGATTATTTCGAACCCAATCTATGGCTTGGTATGACCGCAACGCCGGATAAACGAGACGACAATCTGGAAGGCAGGAACATTTACGAAATCTTCAATCATCAGATCGCATACGAGATTCGTCTGCAGGATGCGATGGAGGAGGATCTGTTGTGTCCGTTTCATTATTTTGGAATCACGGATCTGGATATTATTGCAGATGCAGGAAAATCATCCGAAGAAAAGGTGGAGAATTTCCGCTATCTGACATCCGAGGAGCGTGTAGAAAATGTCATGAAACAGGCGGAATACTTTGGATACAGTGGTGACCGTGTGAAGGGATTAATTTTCTGTAGCCGGATTGATGAGGCGAAGGAATTATCGAAGAAATTCAATGCCAAGGGCTGGCGGACGCTGGTGCTGAGCGGTAGTGATTCGGAAGAAACAAGGGCAGCAGCGATCGAACGGCTGGCAGGAGAAGAATCCGAAGATGCCTTGGACTACATCATTTCCGTAGACATATTTTCCGAGGGTGTGGACGTGCCGGAGATCAATCAGGTCATCATGCTCCGTCCGACAGAGTCGCCGATCGTGTTCATCCAGCAGCTTGGTCGTGGACTTCGAAAAGCCGAGAACAAAGAATATGTCGTTGTATTGGATTTCATCGGAAATTATCGGAATAACTTTATGATTCCGATTGCGCTGTCCGGCGACCGCAGTTATAACAAGGACAATATTCGCCGCTATGTCACGGAAGGCGGCAGAGTGATTCCGGGTGCGAGCACGATTCACTTCGATGAGATTTCCAGAAAGCGGATCTTCCAGGCGATTGATAATGCGAACTTCAGCGATATCAAATTAATCAGGGAGAATTATATGAATCTGAAGAATAAGCTGGGGCATATCCCGGCGCTTGCGGATTTTGATAAATATGGGGAAATGGATGTGCTGCGGATCTTCGATAATAACAGCCTGGGTTCGTATTACAAATTCCTTGTGAAATACGAAAAGGAATATACCATCCGACTGTCAGAAGACGAAGAGAAAGCAATCGAATTTATTTCCAAAAAGCTGGCGAGTGGCAAGCGGATTCATGAGCTGGAATTGTTGAAACGTACGTTGCAGTATCACCATGGAATCATTGGGCGTCTGCAGAAGCATTTATCCGAGAAGTATCAGTGTGAGATGGACGAGCACTGCACGGAAAATGTGGTAAATATGATGACCAATGAATTTCCGACGAGCGCGGCAAAGAAGACTTACGCACAGTGTGTATTTCTGAAGAAGGAACAGGATGATTACGGCATTTCCGATTCTTATGAGAAAATGTTACAGAATCCGGAATTCTGTGCGATTCTGGAGGAACTGGTGGACTTCGGAATCTCGAGATATAAGGTCAATTACAGTTACCATTATCAGGATACGAATCTGGTATTGTATCAGAAATATACATATGAGGATGCCTGCCGTCTGCTGAACTGGGAGAGAAATGAAGTGCCGTTGAACATCGGCGGTTACAAATATGATAAGAAGACTAAGACATTTCCGATATTCATTAACTACGATAAGCAGGACAATATCAGCGATACCACGAAATACGAAGATCATTTCGTAGCAGAGAACCGGCTGATCGCGATTTCCAAAAGCGGAAGAAGCATGGACTCAGAAGATGTGCAGAATTTCCTAAAAGCAACAGAACGTGGCATAGATGTGCAACTGTTTGTGAGAAAGAATAAGGATGATAAGATTTCCAAGGAATTCTATTATCTGGGCCGTGTGATCGCGACCGGCAATGCGAAGCAGTTTGTGATGCCGAATACGGATAAGACGGCGGTGGAGATCGATTGGGAGCTGGAGACTCCGGTGAGAGAGGATATTTATCAGTATATTGTGAATGAATAGGGACTGTTACAGGAAGATTTTTGACGGGAGATAAATGGTAAGATGAAGACGATAAGAGTTGTGGCAGCAGTGATAAAGGCAGTAAAGGAAGACGGAAGAACGATGATATTCGCAACGCAGCGCGGATACGGTGAGTTCAAAGGCGGATGGGAATTCCCGGGCGGCAAGATCGAAGCCGGGGAGACACCGCAGGAAGCGTTGAAGCGTGAGATCATGGAAGAACTGGATACGGAAGTTTCGGTTGGTGAGTGGATCGAGACGGTGGAGTATGATTATCCGGGATTTCATCTTTCGATGGATTGCTTCTGGTGTGAGATTGTGAAAGGGGATCTGGTGCTGAAGGAGCATGAGGCAGCCAGATGGCTGACCAGGGAGGAGCTTACGGATGTGGAGTGGCTGCCGGCGGATGTGGCGGTTGCGGAGAAGATTGAAGGAGATATGACGCTTGTCGAGTGATCTCATTTTAGAAGTATAGAAAGTGACGGTGTAAAAGTGACGGAAATTTGTATATTGTATTGTTAACTGGCATATGCTATAATGCCAGTAGGCAAAAAGATAATGCTATTCCGTAGTGAACAGCAACGAAAACCCCTCGGACGGCATTCCGAGGGGTTTTCTATTCCTGATTTTTTGATGGAGTGGCTTGACTCCATAGGCTAGTTACCGGCTATTTATCACCATCTAACCATTTGATGATGTAGTGGCAAACTACACCAGCCATGACGGCGACAACAAAAGATAATGCAAAATCCATAGCGAACACCTCCTTCCTTTACCTGTATAGGAGGCGGTAACATTGTTAGTATATCATATGTAAGAATATATTTATATATTAAATATAGATTTAGTAATAATAAATTCCTATTTTTGTATGCAAGGCCTGTGGTTCATACAACAAGAAAGGAATCATTTTATAATTGACAGCCTGCAGGTCTATGTATACCCCACCTAACCATATATACTTTACTTAAATCAGTCGAAATAACATACAATACGGAGGTAAACGACTATGAGTAAAAAAGAAGGATACAGCAGAAAAGGAATCTTTGGAAATATCAATCATTATGATGCATCAGGCCGAAAAGTTGGAGAAAGCAGACCTGGAATCCTTGGAGGAATGAATCATTACGATGCTAATGGAAATAAGACGGGTTCCAGCCATCAGGGATTGCTCGGAGGAATGAACCACTACGATGCTAATGGAAATAAGACAGGCTCCAGCCATCAGGGAATCTTAGGTGGTGTGAATCATTATGATGAGAAGGGGAAGAAGACAGGACATAGTAATCATGGAATATTGGGCGGTTGGAATCATTATGATGATTAATTCATAACGGACAGAGCCAATAAGTGAATGAGGAAATGCATGGAAAAAGATAAGAGAAAGAAAGCTTTGCAGGTAGCATGTACGGTTTTTGTGTTTGTTTGCGTGATTTTTGCGATGTATAAGCTTACGAAATTGGATGAAAAGAATGCGATACAAAGGCAAAAGCAGGAGGAGACGCAGGAAAAAGAGGATAAGATAAATGCAAAATGTGAAGCAATAGAATATATGGATGAATATACGGAGAATCTGCAAGAACAAATGAGAAAGGCTGGTATAGGAGATATCAGAGTGACTTATAAAAAATGTTCTCGTGATTATTTCGACGAGTACTGGGGAATTGAGGAATATGATCCATCAGATTATTTTTATTATTTCATTTTGGATTATTACAGCGACTCGATTGATTCAATTTATGCAGAGAATACATCGAATGGGGATTTTGAACCATTTATTAAACTGATGAATGATGTAAGGTTGGTGAAGGATAACCGTGAAGGTATATATGAATACGCACAGGAAATACAAATGGGAGATAAGTGGATTGCTGTCTACATAGGTGATAAGAATATTTCTGGTGACATTACGATAAAAAAGGAGCCGGACCAGACTTATAGATTAGAGCAGAATCGATATGCGAGATGGGTATATGTGAATGGTCAGGAAGTATACGCAAAGTCAAGGGAAACAAATAGTACAGGATCTTCCAGCTATTCTGGAAATCGTTCATGGGGAAGTTCTTCGGGATCTTCTTCAAAAAATGATCCATATGACGTGTATGATTACGATGATCCGGATGAATTCGCTGATGAATGGGGTGAAGAATTCGGAGATGGTAGTTATGAGGATGGATATGACGATGCATATGATTATTGGGAAGATGAGATGGATTAGAAAATATAGTGAGGAATAAGAATGAACATACAAATTTTCGGAACCAAGAAAAGCTTCGACAGCAAAAAAGCAGAACGCTATTTCAAAGAGCGCGGAATTAAATACCAGTTCGTAGACATGAAGGAAAAGGGCCTGAGCAAAGGTGAATTCAATTCAGTATGTCAGGCTGTCGGAGGATATGAAAAATTGATCGATCAGAATTGCAAGGACAAAGATCTGCTTGCGTTGCTTACTTATCTTGCAGAAGAAGACAAAGCAGAGAAGATTCTGGAAAATCAAAAGGTGATCAAGACACCGATTGTGCGTAACGGGAAACAGGCAACTGTTGGATATCAACCAGATATCTGGAAAAATTGGAAGTAAAAGAGTATAAAGAAAGTAAAAAAGGAACTCAAAAATTTGACTTTATTTTTGAGTTCCTGAGAATATAATTTGAGTTTCTTATCAGAAACTAAAAAATAATAACAAATAAATTTGAGATTAGAGAAAGAATACTGAGTTAGAAAATGATAGATTACAACCGAGAAGACCAATTCCTGCGGCAGCGCCTGCAGAAAGAAATCCCGATTTTACGGGCATTAATACAAAATGTATATGAAGAACTGGACAGAAAACTTCATTTGAACGGAGCAAAAGTGCCGGTAACATTCGGATATGATACGGACACATTGGGATCTTATACAAGACGAAGCGCACATGAAAAAGAACATTTTCACTTTTCCTTGTTGTTCATCGCATATGGTGTGAAGAATCCGTTGTCAAAAGAAGACCGCATAGATCTGTTCAAGCATGAGTACGCCCATTATATGCAGTACAATATGCAGATTCCTGAGAAATATAAGTGGCAGGCGGGAACACATGGAAGTGCCTGGAAATATTGCTGTTCCCTTATCGGTGCGGCACCGACGCCATATTATAAGGCAGGCGAGGCACTTATGAATCATGATTATGATAAGGTGTTAAAGAACAGGATCCATGATAAATCTGTGCCGGTCCGGGATACGTATCAGCAGTTGAAGACTGCACAGAAGAAAAGGGATGAAGTGGTGCAGTATAAGCTTGGCGATGCAGTGACACATCCGAAATTCGGACATGGGATCGTGGAGAAGATCAACCAGAGATCCGGCGGCGTACATTTGCACATCCGCTTTGATGGGGAAGTGAAGTGTATTGATCAGAAATGGCTGTCGCGGAAGAAGTATACGTAAAGAGATATGTGTGAAATAAAACATAAAAGGATACGTATAAAGAGTATATGTAAGAAATATACGTAAGAAATATATGTGAAAATATATGTAAAAGCATATAAGGTAGTAGAGTGTCTGAAAAGGATGAGCGTACACGAAGAATTGTGAAAGAGGAGATTTTTCGTGTACGTAATTTTATATATTGACATATTATCAATGTGATACTATCATAAAATTAATAATAGAGAACGAAAAAAAGAAGGAGTAATCATGAGGAAAAAATCAGAAATGCAAAAGGCCAATGAAGAGTTTGTAAAAACCTACGATGATTCAAAATATCCAAAGCCATCCGTGACAGCGGACATTGTCATTTTCGGTATGTTTGATAGAGAAGAAGATAATTATAGAAAAATAGCTGAGAAAGAGTTAAAGGTACTTCTTATACAGAGAGGTGCAGCACCATATGAAGGCTGTTATGCCCTTCCCGGTGGATTCGTCGGTCCGAAGGAAACCATTGGCGAAGCCGCAGAACGAGAATTAAAAGAAGAGACAAACTGCAACTGTAATTTCCTGGAGCAGTTCGGTACCTATAGCAATCCAGACCGTGATCCGAGAAGATGGGTGATCAGCAATGGATACATGGCACTTGTCAATGCTGGACAGGAAATAATCCAGGCAGGAGATGATGCTTCAGATGCAAAGTGGTTTGATGTGTCATTTCAGGAAGAAGCCGGTATATGGAATCTGTGTCTGACACATGGGGATGAGAAGCTTCATGCAAGATTAAAAGAGGCAACTTCGAAGTGGGATGTAAAGAAGAAATTTAAGACTATAGAAAGCGATGACCTTGCATTTGACCACGAGCTGATTCTTGCAGATGCAATCGTACAGCTTCGCAAGTGGATTACGGAGACGCATATAGCGTTCCGGCTTTTACCGGAGAAGTTTACACTGAGAGAATTGCAGCAGATTTATGAGACGGTGCTGGATACGAAGCTTCTGGTTCCGGCGTTTCGAAGAAAAGTGGCTGATCTGGTAGAAGATACCGGGGAGATGACGGGGGATGCCGGGCATAGACCGGCGAAGTTGTATCGGGAGAAAAGATAAACTTTAGTAAGAAGAAAGGGCTGTGCATACTAATAATGAAATTTTTATTCTTGATACTTTTCATAATTTGGGAAAAAAGAACATTTAGAGCAATTGTGGCATTGCCGGCAGGCATTGTTACAGCCGGGTATATGGAAGAGATTAATAAAGATGAATCTTTGTAATTTAGGAGAATTGCAGATGGAAAATAAAGAGAAAAAGCAAATGCTTACAACGGAGCTAACAAAAGAAAAGAGCGGCGGGAGTGCCGGGATGATTCAGGATATGTCAATAAACGGAATCAAACTACAGGTGTTTCAGAACGGAACCGGCGGTCCAATCATCTTCTGGGGCATGTATCCACATCAGCCGAACGAAGTAGAACATCTGTGGGAATCTTTACTGGAACTTGTGCCGGAACAAAATTTCCTGCTCGTTGCATTTCAGGTGGAGAACTGGAACCGGGACTTTTCACCGTGGGAAGCACCGGCGGTATTCGGAAAGGAAGGCTTCGCCGGACAAGGTCTGAAGACGCTGAGATGGCTGACAGAGGAATGTGTGCCACATATTGAACGGACTTTTGGTGTGAAGGACAGGGAACATTGGCTGATGGGCTATTCGCTTGCCGGATTATTCGCGCTATGGGCAGCTTATGAAAGTGACGTGTTTTCTGGAATTGTATGCTGTTCGGGTTCGTTGTGGTTCCCGGACTGGGACCATTATGTGAGGAATCATGTGATTCAGAGTAAATGTAGCGTGTATCTGAGTCTTGGCGGAAAGGAAGAGAAGACGAAGAACAAAGTAATGGCAGCGGTCGGTGACAGGACCAGGGCGCAGGAAGGGCTGTTACAGGAGGACTTGATGGTGGAATCTGTGGTTTTAGAGTGGAATGCGGGAGGACATTTTGCTGATGCGGGGAAAAGGCTGACTAAGGGCGTGAAATGGATGTTTGGAGTGAAAAGTGGCTTATAATATAAGTTGAGGGTGTTAAGGTTTCATGGTATCATAATCAGTATAGAAGAACAGTGTGGTAGATTATGTTATTACAACCGGAGGTGAAAATCAATGAACAAAGCAGACAAAGCAGAATCCCTCTTCCGCACAGGCTACAACTGCAGCCAGTCGGTCTATGCAGCATTTGCGGAAGAGCTGGGAATAACAGTGGAAGAGGCAGCAAAAAAAGCAAGCCCGTTCGGAGCGGGATTTGGCAAGCTGCGTGAGGTGTGTGGTGCTGTGACGGGGATGGTCATGGTAATCGGTGATCTGTACGGATACGATGATCCGAAAGATGCGGCGGGGAAAAAGGAGCTTTATGCACTTGTGCAGAAGCTTTGCGGAGCATTTGAAGAATCGGAAGGAAGTCTAATTTGCCGGGAACTTCTCGGGCTGGAGAAGGGCGAAGATCTGGAAGAGCCTGCGGTCAGAACGGAAGAGTATTATCAGAGCAGACCTTGTGTGAAAGCATGCAGAAGGGCAGCGGAGATTCTGGAAGAGTATATGAAAGAGCAAAAAAGAAAATGAGCGAGTACATTACAACCTATACAGGAAAACATTTTAAACCAACAGAACCGGATCCGGAGTTATTTGACATAGCAGATATTGCACATGCGCTGTCCCTGGTCTGTCGGGGAAATGGTCATGTGAAGACGTTCTGGTCAGTCGGGGAACATTGCATCTGTTGTGCCAAAGAGGCAAAGGCAAGAGGCCTGTCGGACCGGATGGTGCTTGCATGCCTGCTTCACGATGCAAGTGAGTGTTATATGTCGGATGTTCCGTCGCCTTTTAAGAAGGAACTGCCGGAATATAATGAACGCGAAGAACGTATGCTTTCTATGATTTATGAAAAATTTCTCGGTTCGGACCTGACACCGGAAGAGAAGATGCAGTTGAATGCGATTGATAAGGCAATGCTATGGTATGATCTGACGTTTCTTCTGGGAGAGAAACAGGAGAGCGAAGCGCCCGAATTGCATATTGATCTGAGGTATGAGGTCAGAGCATTTGGTGAGGTGGAAGAGGAATACCGGAGGATTTTTGAAGAACAGCTTATAACCGTACAGAATAAAAGAATCTAAAATCGTACGGATAAGATAGAAAAGGAGGAATACATTATGTTACACGAAGTATCTTTTGCGTCCTACAACGGACGTGACCAGGTCCAGGGATGGATCTATGTTCCGGCTTGCAAACCGAAGGGAATTGTCCAGGTGATCCACGGATTTGGGGAACATTCCAGACGTTATCTGCACATGATATCTGCCTTCATGGATGCGGGTTATATCGTGGCAGCAGACGATCATGTAGGACATGGGAAGACAGCAATGGTCAATAATGTGTGGGGCGATTGGGGAGACAAAGGGCCTCATACAATGATGGAAGACGAGCATACATTGAAGGGAATCGTGTGTGAAAAATATCCGGATCTGCCATATTTCTTATTCGGACACAGTATGGGATCTTTTATCACAAGAGATTTCATTGCAAAATATGGGGACGAACTGGCCGGGGCAACCATCTGCGGAACAACGGGAATCTTCCGCGGGGCAGAAGAGACGGGAAAGAAATTAAAAGAAGCGATCGACGCAGGACATGGAGAAGAATCCGATCCGTCATATACCGGAGAACTGATGGGATGGATGTGTGAGCGCTGTGGAGAGGTCAGCATCGGAAATGAGTGGATCTGTGCAGATCCGTATGTACAGCGGGATCATGCCGATGATCCGTTTGATGCATTTACCAGACCGACCAGCAACCGTTCGGTATATGATTTCATCCAGATGATGTTACAGATCGAGGGAACAAAGTGGGCCGAAAAAGTGCCGACAGACCTGCCAATCTATAATATTGCAGGAGATCAGGATCCGGTAGGTGAGTATGGTGTCGGTGTATATCAGGTAAGTAACTGGCTGGTACAGACCGGACATAACGTAACGACGAAGCTGTACTCGGGATACCGCCACGAGATACATAATTATGCTGAGATTAAGAACGAAGTCGAAGCGGGTATTATTGCATTCATGGACAAGGCATTATAAAAATGTATTAGGTGCCGGGAATAGAGCACTGATCAAAAGAGCATTCTTGATTTTCAAGGACTCCGGTTTTATGAAACCCGGAGTCCTTTTTGAAAAAAATTATTTTTTGATCTCTGATTGGAATGCCTTGATATCTTTTGCGACCTCGCCGCTTAAGAGTAACAGGCAGATCAGGTTCGGAATCGCCATCAGGGCATTTGCGATATCTGAAAAGTTCCAGACCAGGCTTAAGGTCTGGGTACATCCAAAATATACAATGAGTGAAAAGAGGATGCGGTAGATCATATTGTATTTGTGTGTGCCGAGGAGATATTCAAAGGCCTTCTCTCCATGATATTCCCATCCTAAGATGGTAGAGAAGGCAAATAAGGTGATTCCGATCGTGACAAGCCAGCCGCCTGCGGAGCCAAGAATTGTCTGGAAGGCGGCAATCGTTATGTCGGATCCCGTCAGTAATTCGCCGGAAGCATCTGTCATGCCAAGCACTCCGGAGGAAGCAATTGCAAGACCGGTAATCGTACATACAACAATGGTATCCCAGAATGTTCCGGTCATATTGATATATCCCTGGCGGACAGGATTGTCTGTTGTTGCGGCAGCTGCTGTAATTGCGGCAGAACCCATGCCGGCTTCGTTAGAAAAGACACCACGGGCAACACCATATCTCATGGCACTCATCATGGATGCTACGATGGAACCACAGAGGCCGCCGCCGACAGCCTTTACAGAAAATGCCATCTGAAAGATCATCGCGATTCCGGACGGAAGATTGGAAATATTTCCAATAATTACGATCAGACCGCAGATCACATAAAAAATTGCCATAGCAGGTACAACGACAGAAGATACTTTAGAGATAGACTTAATTCCTCCTACAATGATTAATAAGGATAATACGGTGATGATGATACCGCTAATCCATGTAGGAATGGAAAATGTTGTATGTAAAGCGCTGGCAATAGAATTGCCCTGTGTCATGTTACCGATTCCAAATGAAGCAATGACGGTAAAAAGTGCAAATAACCATGCAAGTATGGTTCCAAGCGTTTTATTATGGAGTCCTTTTTTCATTGTATACATAGGACCGCCGCTCATTTCACCTTTTGCATTGACTTCCCGGTATTTGATAGCAAGCATACATTCGCTGAATTTTGAAGTCAGTCCGAATGCGGCCGAGATCCACATCCAGACAAGGGCGCCGGGACCACCGGATACCATAGCTGTGGCGACACCAACGATATTACCGGTTCCGATCGTAGCGGCAAGAGCCGTAGTCAGAGCGGAAAAAGGAGAGACATCTCCGACGCCCCGGCTTTTGGTACGCGCTTCTTTGCTCAACGTACTTTTGAGTGCGTAACCAAGATTTCTCCAAGTCAGGAATTTCGTCCGGATAGTCAGAACGACACCGGTTCCGACAAGGAGGATCAACATGAGAGGTCCCCACACAAAATTATCAATAGATGTTACGATTGCATTTAGTTTTTCCATTTCTACCATTCCTTCCTAAAACGCAAAGAAGAGCAATGCTGTGAACAACATTGCTCTTCTTTGTATTGCGTGAATTTTCTGTATTATACTCTTGAAATATAAAAGTTGTCAAGAAATTTTCTGTATGTTTTAAGTGGACACATTTGGAAGATTGAAAAAGATATAAATGTTCTTCAAAATTCAGTTCCTGCAATTAGAACATAAGAAGACATCAGTCGATTATGAAGCGGCACAAAACTATCCAAAGGATGCTTCCGTGACAGCTGTATTGGATTCGATCAAAGCGGAAAACGAGACAGTACTGAATCGTGTCATCGGTACTTCACCGGTGGAATTAGACGGTGTCTGGGAACAGTTGGAGACCAGTCTTACTATTCAGAAAAACTGTATTGCTGCAAATGACAGTGGCGAGTGGGATGCGTGGCCAAATGACAGCGGAAGTTATCTGCAGGTTGGCGGAATTACCGTCCGCTTCGATCCGGCGCAGCCGACGGGTGCCCGTGTGCTTTCTGTGCAAAAAGATGGGCAGGATCTGGATGATACTGCTGTTGCTCAGTAGCGGAGCAGGAAGTATCTGCCTGGTTCGGAAAAATAAAGGATAATTCAAGATGCGGAAGCCCTTAAAAAAATTCAAGGACTCCGGTTTTATTAAACCCGGAGTCCTTTTTGAAGAAGTTCATCGAAAGAGCAAGGTTTTCCCCACAGATATCCCTGACTATAATCAGGATCCATCAGCCGGATCTTTTCCCATTCATCCTCCGTTTCCACACCTTCTATGCAGATTTTTATATCCAGACAGTGTATCATAGTGCAGAATCGTTTTAAAAGATCATATTCCTTTGCGTCCTTTATAGCCTGTGCGGTAAAGGAACGGTCAATTTTAATGATATCCGGACGAAGCTCATTGAGATAATGAAAGTTCGAATAACCCGTTCCAAAATCATCCAGTGCAAGCCGTATACCGGCTTTTTTTAATTCCTTCAGGAAATGCCGTGCATTGGAATTGTCTTCCAGCAAAGCACTTTCCGTTAATTCTACGATCAATGCTTCCGGAGGAAGTTTGGTATTTTCAAGTTCAGCAGAGATATACTGTATCACATCAGACTTTTCAATCTGTATCTGTGAGATATTGATGCTGACCTGAAAGTCCGGAACTGTTTCACGGATTTTTTTACATGCCTGTAGTGCTTCCCGTATGATCCAGCGGCCAGCCGGAATGATGAGACCGCTTTCTTCCAGGATAGGGATAAATTCTGCCGGTGAGATAGTTCCGAACTGTCCGGAAGAAAAACGCATCAAGGTTTCCGCACCAAAAGGCTGTCTGCAGCCTGCTTTCACCAATGGCTGAAAGGCAATAGAGAATCCACGGAAGTCATGTATGACTGCCGCATGAAGGACATCGCTGATCTCTTTCAGATGTAAGAACTGTTGATAGTCCTGCTCATTGAAAATATAATAACGGTTTCTTCCATGTTTTTTTGCTGTGTTCAATGAAAAATCTGTCCGCTTCATCATTTCATCATATTCATTTTCCAGAAGATTATAAAATGGGAGAATCCCACCGGAAATCGTAAAGATTGCCGTATAATGATTCTTTCTAATAAACTGGTTGATGTTTTCCCTGATTTTATTGTAAAGGTGTACTGCTGTCTGCTTATCGTCAGAAGTAACATCCACGATGATAAATTCATCAGAAGATAATTTGTATACCTGCTGTTCCCCTGAAATACAGTGCGAAATACACTCTGCAGTTTTCCGGAGAATATAATCACCATAATCCCATCCGAATTTTTCATTGATCGGTTTGAAATTATCGATACCAAGGCGTAACAGAAATCCATTTTCCAGAGGAGTCTCCTGTGTCTTCAGGTATTCAATCAGACCATTCTCTCCGAAAAGGCCACTGATATTATCTGCTTTCTGCTTTTCGCCGATCTCATTAATACATCCAACCATGTAGAGAGGCTTTTGATAATCATCCCGTACAAGATATCCGCGGCAGTTGATCCAGACCGGATTCCTGTTCAGATCCAGCCAGCGGTATTCCATATTATGGATACAACGGTTGGTAGTAAGCAGATCACGGAATTCGGCGGTCAACAGCGGATAATCCTTGGCGTATACAAACTCCCGGTGTGTTTCCATAACTTTGTAAAAAGCATTTTGAGGAACGCAGAAACGTTCCAGTGACTGTGGCGCAATATAGTAAAAGTCGGTCCGGAAATCAATAAAGTACAGATAGTCATCGGTACTTGGACTGAGCAGGTCGATGATCCCGCATAATTCCGCCGGTGAAATATGCTGGTATTTTTTCTCCTGCGTGATCAGTTCATCCGTGATTCCCTGTGCATGAGATTGCTTTCCGGAAGAAAGCATCGGATGAGAAGAAGCAGAATGTGACATTTTTTTTCTTCGTTTTTCACGGTAAAGCATAGTATCACTGCGTCTTACGATATCTTTAAAATCCATATCGGTATCAGGATGATAATAGGCATAGCCGGAAGATACACTGAGAGAATAAGGAAGATCCTGATCCTTTTCATTTAGAAGCAACTTCAGTTTATGGATCTTATCTTCAATCAGTTCTTTTTCATCTTTGTGGAAAATATAAGCAAATTCGTCTCCACCGATCCGGAAACAATTCTGTTCTGATGGAAAAGCCTGACGGATACACTGATAGCAAAGCTTTAAGGCTTCATCTCCCTTTTCGTGGCCAAAGTTATCATTAATTTCCTTCAGATTATCAAGGTCTAATAAGACAACTCCGGTTGTATGTAATTCCAGCTCCTGCTCGTCCAGATAGCGGATCATATTTTCGTAGGCATTCCGGTTCATGGCCTCGGTGAGCATATCTATATTAGCCAGTTTCTGGAAGTAGATCAGTTTTTGCTTCTGGATACACTGCTCATAATATTGCGATACCTGAATCCAGATCAGCATAAGGATAAACAGCAGAGTCCCAAGCGGAAGAAATACAGATGTCTGCTGGAATTTGCGGATATAATAAACCAATAGTTCCGATAAGGCAAAACACATAATGAGATACATCGGGTATCTGAATTTTCTGGCAAGTTCGTTTCCAAGCTGTTTTGCTTCGTAATGGATCAGTCCGATCGTATATGCGGTATTCACAAACATGATCAGATGCGTGATTGGAAGAATCTGGAAGATATCGACAATTCCCATGCACTGAAGAAGGACGGCTGCGCCCATATTAATCAGATATGAAACAGACAGGAACAGGGCACCTTTTCGGAATTTACTTTTGCAAACATCATACAAAAGGAAATTAAATGGTACAGGAAAGAGGTAAAATGTAAAGAAGTCGATAAAATACAGTGTTCTTCCATCCGGAACTAAAAACTGCAGAAAACCACATTGCTTCAGGGACCATAAGGCGATCAACAGGGAGAAGATTCCAAGATTCAGGAATATTTTAGATGTTTCTTCGGAAAAATCCTCCTGTTTCTTCCGTACCACTGCAATATACAATACCAGAGAGAGAAATCCTAAAAATAAAACACCGCAACTGAGGATCAGTATTCCTAGACTTTGGCTGAGAATCTTCAGAATACAATCGCCCCTCGTACCCAGAAAAAGATGCACCGGGTTCCCGTAATAGCCCTGATATACAGGAATGATTTTGACGGTCAGTTTCTTGGCATCACTGTTTGCCGGAATGTCTACAATATGCCAGCAGGAGCCGGGTGATTTCATGAATTTTGGTGCGTTTTCTTCATTTCCATATTGATAAATAAGTTTTCCATCCAGCCAGACTTCCGCATCGGTATGGGTAGTCCGGAAAAGAATGGATTTTTGCGTGTGGAATTCATCGGGCAGAATTACATATTCCGTTTTTGCATCGTCAGTTTTAGAGCTTGTTGTTTTCAGTGAGGTGGTGTTGTCAAAAGGCAGATCGTTCCGAACAGTATCCTGTCTGAATATCCAGATGGAAAAGATAATGGCAAATAAGACAGATGCGATCAACGAGAGCCATATTTTTTTCTCTATTTTCATAATTTGATTTCCTTTAGATTCTACGTATTCTCAGGTGACAATAATCTATACATAGAATAACAAAATTGGCAGATGAAATCAATGTGAAAAGGAGCATGATCCGGTGTGATTCCGGAGCCGACAGTATAGTCTGGATGAAAGAAGATGATGGTACAGTTATTTTAATAGATGAATGTAGTGTCTGAGCTCTGAGATGGTGATCCATTTCAGAGTTTTTTTGGTTAAGAGATTATTTGTCGGTTACATGTAACAGATCATTTCCCCTGTAGGTATCCTGCAGGGGTTTTTGTATAACTAAGAAAGAAGAGAAATGACGGATCGGGAATACATGCTCCGGGCAATCCAGCTTGCAAAAAAAGGAGCAAGACACCGCCGTGTACGGAAGCGATCATAGAACAGAAGATCAAAAAAGTGGTGATTGGTTCCAGGGATCCGAATCCAAAGGTGGCAGGGAAAGGTGCACAGATATTGTGTGAATCGGGAATTACAGTAGTTCAGGATTTTATGCGGGAAGAATGTGACCGTCTGAACCCGGTGTTCTTTCATTATATTACGACAAAGACACCGTATGTAGTGATGAAAATAGAATTATAAAAAGATTTAATGAATAGGAGGAAGAAATCATGAGACAGATCAATTTAGTAGAAGGAAAAGTAGTAGCACCGGAGGGAATGAAAGTCGGAATCGTGGCTGCCAGAACAGGATGTTGTAGAGGAACAGAAGATAGAGACGGCACAGATTGCAGGATGGTTGGGCTTAAACAGCAAAGAAATGTGGGATACATTTCTGACGGAATTAGATCAGAGGTATAAAGATCAGGTGAGTGCGATCGTGGGAGATTCCATGGTCAGGCAGATCAGGAAGCACCGGGCAGTGTGGTATCCGGGATTATCCGGGACCTTATCTGGTGATCGGAGACAGAAGACAGGATTTGGAATGTGCCAGATCCTGTAAAAGTCCGTTCATCGGATATCTATATGGCTATGGTGAGAAGGGAGAACTGGATGGAGCAGATTACCTGGTGAAATCCGTAGAAGAGATAACTGAAATTATATAATGCAAAAAGTGCACAAAAATAAGGATGTATTTTTGTAAATTATGTTTAATTCCACTCTTGCACTTTACAAGAAAAAAGTGTAAAACATTAAGTAAGCTAAAAAAAGTAAATAAGAAATGCAATGAAAGGGACACGTCACAAATCAAATCCGGATTTTCAGAGAGCCGCCGGATGGTGCGAAGCGGCAGAAGGTAGTTTGTGATATCACCCGGGAGCATCTCGCTGAAATATGTGTAGAAAGTGTATGGATTCATATCAGAAAAATATAAAGTAAGCAGAGACGTCATCTTCACGTTACAGAAGAGACTGTTTAATTATGACAGTAATGAGTGGTTGTAGGTAGTGATAGCTGCAGTAATACAAAGTGGTACCACGGAAGAATATTCCGCCTTTGTTATCTGAAAAGATAGCGAAGGCGTTTTTTTATATATTTTTTAACGCTAAATGCTAAAGAGAAAGAAGAGGATAGTTTATGAGTGGAATATTAATGATGATAATCGCCATCGTTGTTCTCGGAGGAGCATATCTCCTGTATGGCCGTTATCTCCAGAACAAATGGGGCATTGACCCAAATGCCAAAACTCCGGCATATGAGATGGAAGACGGGGTTGACTATGTACCGGCCGATACGAACGTCGTATTCGGTCACCAGTTTGCATCGATCGCAGGTGCCGGCCCGATCAACGGACCGATCCAGGCAGCAATCTTTGGATGGCTTCCGGTACTTTTATGGATCTTAATCGGTGGGGTATTCTTTGGAGCCGTTCAGGATTTCGCATCCATGTATGCATCTGTAAAAAATAAAGGACGTACGATCGGATATATCATCGAAGAATATATCGGAAAATTAGGTAAGAAATTATTCCTGTTATTCTGCTGGCTGTTCTGCATCCTTGTAGTTGCAGCATTCGCAGACGTTGTAGCCGGAACATTTAACGGATTCTCTGTAAGTGAAGCCGGAAAAGTAACAAAAATTGCAGCTAACGGTGCAGTCGCAACTACTTCTATGATATTTATCTTAGAAGCAGTCGGACTTGGAATGTTTTTGAAATACACAAAATTCAACAAGTGGATTAATACAGCAGTTGCAATCGTATTATTGGTAGCAGCAATCGCACTGGGACTTCATTTCCCAATGTATGTAGGACTGGATGCATGGCATCTCATCATCTTCGTTTACATCCTGATTGCCAGTGTTGCTCCTGTATGGGCACTTCTTCAGCCTCGTGACTATCTGAACAGTTACCTTCTGATTTTTATGATCGTTGGTGCGATTGTTGGTGTATTTGTAGCAAATCCATCTTGTAACCTTCAGGCATTCACAAGCTTTAACGTAGATGGACAGTATATGTTCCCGATCTTATTTGTAACGATCGCTTGTGGTGCGGTTTCCGGCTTCCATTCACTGGTATCTTCCGGTACAGCATCCAAACAGATTAAGAATGAGAAGAACATGCTTCCTGTATCATTCGGAGCAATGTTAATGGAAAGTATGCTTGCAGTTATCGCACTGATCGCAGTTGCATCTTTTGCCAAAGGTGAAGCAGCAGCACAGGGACTGACAACACAGCCTCAGATTTTCGCCGGAGCGATTGCGAACTTCCTGTCAGTCATCGGACTGCCACACTCACTTGTATTTACGCTGATCAATCTGGCAGTATCCGCATTTGCACTGACTTCTCTGGATTCCGTAGCCAGAGTAGGCCGTCTGTCATTCCAGGAATTCTTCCTCGATGATGATGTAGATCAGGATAACATGAGTCCATTCTTAAAAATAGTAACGAATAAATATTTTGCAACGGTCATTACACTGGTACTTGCATATTTCCTGACAAAAGTCGGTTATGCAGAGATCTGGCCATTATTCGGTTCAGCCAACCAGCTGTTATCTGTACTGGCACTGGTAGCTTGTGCGGTATTCCTTAAGAAGACGAAACGCCAGGGATTCATGCTCTGGGGACCAATGGTATTCATGATGGCTGTTACATTTACAGCACTTGGTATGACGATCGTGAAACTGACAAAAGCATTCCTGACAACAGGGCTGGATCTTGGAAATACATTACAGCTGATTTTTGCCGTATTGCTTCTGATCCTTGGTGTGCTGGTTGCAATCCAGGGTGTAAAGAAACTTCTTGAAAAAACAGATGATAAGAAAGCAACAGCTTAATCATTATTTTATTCGTAATAAGAACATATAAGAGAAACTGTGGTAATAGCGAGAAGGTTATTATCGCAGTTTTTTTATTATTTGATCTTCTTTATATAAATATGAGTAAAAACAGGACTTTGCCGGATTGGGAAAAATATATAAAAAAATAAATGATAACATAAAAATATTGATAATTAATCCAAAAATATTCTATGTCAAAAAAATAGTGTTGTAATTATAATGAGATTAGTCAATAAGTTAGACGCGATTAAAAACAAAACGCACAAAACAGGAGGAAAGAAAATGAAAAAGAAAAAAGTATTTGCACTCATGATGGCAGCAACACTTGCATTATCACTGGCAGGCTGTGGAGGATCTTCATCAGGGGATTCAAAATCATCAGGATCTTCAGACAGCAGCTCTGTAGCCAATAAGGACAAACCGCTTTGCTGGTTTAACCGTCAGCCTTCGAACAGTTCAACAGGGGAATTGGACAAAGAAGCGTTGAATTTCAATGACGATACTTATTATGTAGGATTTGATGCTAATCAGGGAGCAGAACTTCAGGGAGAGATGGTTGTTGATTATATCAAAGCAAATGCTGATAAGATTGACAGAAATGGTGACGGAGTTATCGGATACGTACTTGCAATCGGTGATATCGGACATAATGATTCTATCGCACGTACACGTGGTGTTCGTTCGGCACTTGGAACAGGAGTTAAAGATGGTGACGAAGTTGCTTCCGAACCGGCAGGAACAAACGTAGACGGAAAAGCAAAAGTTGTTCAGGATGCTAAGATTGATGTAGACGGAAAAGAATTTACAGTCCGTGAGCTTGCTTCTCAGGAAATGAAGAACTCAGCAGGAGCAACATGGGATGCGGCTACAGCAGGTAACGCAATCGGAACATGGGAAGCTTCTTTCGGAGATAAGATTGATATTGTTGTTTCTAACAATGACGGTATGGGAATGTCAATGTTTAATGCATGGGCAAAAGATAACAAAGTTCCTACATTCGGATATGATGCAAACAGTGACGCTGTTGCAGCAATCGCTGAAGGATACGGCGGAACAATCTCGCAGCATGCAGATGTTCAGGCTTATCTGACATTAAGAGTACTCCGTAACGCGCTTGACGGAGCAGACGTTGATACAGGTATTGGTACAGCAGATGATGCCGGTAACTGCCTGACAGAAGGTGAAGATTACAGATACAGCGAAGAAGACAGATCTTACTACGCATTAAATGTTGCAGTAACAGCTGATAATTACAAAGACTTTACAGATTCAACAAAGATTTATGACAAAGTGTCAAAACAGCTTGATTCAAGCAAGAGTCCATCTAAGAAAGTATGGCTTGATATTTACAATGCATCAGACAACTTCCTGAGCTCAACATACCAGCCACTTCTTGAGAACTATGATGATCTCCTTAACCTGAAGGTTGATTACATCGGTGGAGATGGACAGACAGAGTCAAACATCACAAACCGTCTCGGAAATCCAAACGAATATGATGCATTTGCAATTAACATGGTTAAGACAGACAATGCATCAGCATACACATCACTTCTCTCAAAATAAGAGACTGGTTAAATGGTAAATGAATGAAACGCAGAGGGGTGTCAGAGATGATACCCTTCTTTCATCAAGAAAAGGAAGCAGAGTTATGACAGTAGATAAGAATAAATACATCTTATCGATCAATGGCATGAGCAAGTCATTCGGTAGAAACAAAGTTCTGAAACATATAAGCCTGAATGTCAAACCTGGGACCATTATGGGACTTATGGGTGAAAACGGTGCCGGAAAATCGACAATGATGAAATGTCTCTTTGGTACTTATCAGAAAGATGAGGGGACAATTATATTAGACGGCAGAGAAGTAAATTTCTCGGGACCAAAAGATGCACTGGAAAACGGGGTAGCGATGGTACACCAGGAATTGAACCAATGTCTTGAAAGAAGCGTTGTAGATAATATGTTTCTTGGACGATATCCAAAGAATTCTTTTGGAATTGTCGATGAAGGAAGAATGAAAAAGGAAACTGCAAATCTATTCAGACAGCTTGGAATCACAGCAAATCTGACGCAGCCAATGAAAAAAATGTCTGTGTCCCAGCGGCAGATGTGTGAGATTGCAAAAGCTATTTCCTATCATTCCAAAGTAATTGTACTGGATGAACCAACCTCATCCCTGACAGCACCGGAAGTTGAGAAACTTTTCAAGATGATGCGTCAGTTGAAGGCACAGGGAATTTCGCTGATTTATATATCACATAAGATGGATGAGATTTTCAATATATGTGATGAGATATCTGTGCTCAGAGATGGTAGTCTGGTTATGACAAAAGAGTGTAAAGATACCGATATGAATGAACTGATATCGGCAATGGTTGGGCGCTCGCTGGATAACAGATTTCCACCTGTTGACAATGAGCCCGGAGAGAAGATTCTCTCTGTACAGAATCTTTCGTCAAAATATGCACCAAAGATTCAAAATGTATCCTTTGATATTAGAAAAGGAGAAATATTTGGATTTTACGGTCTGGTTGGTGCCGGTCGTACGGAACTTTTAGAAACAATCTTCGGAATCCGCACAAGAGCAGAAGGAAATGTAATATACGATGGAAAGATCATGAACTTTTCATCGCCGAGAGATGCTATGGATCATGGATTTGCCCTGATCACAGAAGAAAGAAAAGCCAATGGTCTGTTCTTAAAAGGTGATATTACATTTAATACGACCATCGCTAACATGAACCATTATAAGAATGGTGCAGTGCTGTCGCATGACAGAATGGTACGTGCAACTGCGGAAGAGATTAAAATCATGCATACAAAGTGTATGGGTCCGGATGATATGATCACAAGTCTTTCCGGAGGAAACCAGCAGAAGGTAATCTTCGGAAAATGGCTGGAGCGTTCACCGAGTGTATTCATGATGGATGATCCGACGCGAGGAATTGATGTTGGTGCGAAATATGAGATTTATGAACTGATCATCAATATGGCAAAGCAGGGGAAAACAATTATTGTTGTATCTTCTGAGATGCCGGAGATTCTTGGTATTACGAACCGTATCGGTGTTATGTCAAACGGACGACTGGCCGGAATCGTAAATACAAAAGAGACGAATCAGGAAGAATTATTGAGACTCAGTGCAAAATATCTGTAACAGAGAGGGGTATGGAAGATGGCAGAAAAAAGCATTATCATTTCGGCTGAAGAAGAAGCAACACTTTTGAAACCGATTGACGAATATGTTGGGAAAATACAGGAGCAGATCGACGCACTGCGTGTTGAGGGATCTGACAAAGTCAACAGTTTAAAGAATCAGATTGCAATAGCAAAAGAGAATAAGAACTTAACAAAAGAAGAACAGAATAAGATTATCGGGGAATGTAAAAAGAATCTGGAGAAGGCAAAAGCAACAGAAGATGCAAATAAACAGCAGATTGCAAAACTGATCGCAGATGCCGAAGGTTTTCTTTCCAAACATTACAACAGTGAGTATTATAACCTTGTTGCAAAGAGCTGCGAAGCAGAGAAAAAAGCGGAAAACAGTAATTTTGAAAAAATAAAAGCAGATTTGCAGGAAGAACATAAGAAGGCAGTCAGCAGACTGAAAGATGCAGAAGAGATCAAAGCTGAAAAATACACATATAAGAATAAATTATATGATGCGCAGATGACACATGAGTCCAGAATCCAGGAGATCAAGGATAGAAAACATGATGCATACATGCATAAGTTCCACCTGATCGATTTGCTCAGAATGTCAAAATATACATTTGCACAGAAGCAGGCACAGAATTTTGAAAATTACAAGTATACATTTAATATGACACAGTTCCTGTATAAGAATGGTCTGTATATTGTAATTATCATGATCTTTATCGCATTGTGTATTATTACACCGATTGTGAAAAATACACAGCTTTTTACAACTACAAACATCCTTAACATTCTGCAGCAGGCTTCACCGCGAATGTTCCTTGCACTTGGAGTTGCCGGTCTGATTCTTTTGACAGGTACAGACCTTTCTGTAGGACGTATGGTTGGTATGGGTATGGTTACAGCAACCATTATCATGCATAACGGAATTAACACAGGTACTGTGTTTGGTCATGTTTTTGATTTTTCGGGTATGGCACCGGCATCAAGAGCTATATTAGCCTTATGCGTGTGTATACTTTTTACAACTGTATTTGCAATGACAGCCGGATTTTTCATGGCAAGATTCAAGATGCATCCATTTATTTCAACGATGGCAAATATGTTGATCATCTTTGGTCTTGTTACATATGCTACAAAAGGTGTTTCTTTTGGTGCGATCGATCCGACGATCCCAAATATTTTTATTCCACAGGCAGGACGTTTCCCGATGATTATTTTATGGGCAGTAGTTGCGATTGCTGTTGTATGGTTTATCTGGAATAAGACAACATTTGGAAAAAATTTATATGCAGTTGGTGGAAATCCAGAGGCGGCAGCTGTATCAGGAATCTCGGTATTTAAAGTAACGATGGGAGCATTTATCCTTGCCGGTATCCTTTATGGATTCGGTTCATGGCTGGAGTGTGTACGAATGGTTGGATCCGGTAGTGCCGCTTACGGACAGGGATGGGATATGGACGCTATTGCAGCCTGCGTAGTTGGTGGAGTTTCCTTTACCGGTGGTATTGGTAAGATATCGGGAGTTGTGACAGGTGTATTGATCTTTACATCATTGACCTATTCTTTGACGGTTCTTGGTATTGATACAAACCTTCAGTTTATTTTTGAAGGTATCATTATTCTGGCAGCAGTAACACTTGACTGTCTGAAATATGTACAGAAGAAATAATAAATAAAAGACTGTTTATACAGGTTTATACAAAAAAAGTAGACCGTCCTGCTCATCGGAAAGATGAAAAGGGCGGTTTTTTTCACAATGATGCGTTCAAAAGAAATTTTGAAAGCAGATTTTGTATTTAGATATGCTATGAAAGACGTAAATTTGTTATACTGGAATAAACGTATAGCGGCAATGAAAAGAGGAAAAAGATGGAACGATATAAAGTGATTCTCGTAGATGATGAAGCAGAAGTCATCGATATAATAGAGAAGAAAATTCATTGGAATGATCTGGGGTTTGAAGTGGCAGGAAGTGCGACAAATGGGGTAAAAGCACTGGAATTGGTAGAAAAACTCCAGCCGGACGTGGTGCTGACGGATATTAAGATGCCTTATATGGACGGGTTAGAGTTATCCAGAAGGCTGAATCGGGAATATCCGAATATTTATATCATGCTCTGTACAGGATTTGATGAGTTTGAATATGCGAAAGAAGCAGTGCATCTGGAAATCAAGGAATATATGCTCAAACCGGTCAATGCAACAGAATTGTCGGAAAGCCTGACCAATCTGAAACATACGCTGGACAGGGAAAGAGAAGAAAAATTAAATGTAAAAAAATTAAATGATTATTTTCAGGAAGTACTTCCGAAATTACAGTCCAATTTTTTTATTTCATTAATTGAAGGAAGAGTAGAAAAACATGATTATGAAAGATTTTTACAGGCGTATCAGGTAGATATGAAAGGACCTCTCTTTGGTTGTGTAATCTTCCATACATCGGAGAACCATGTGCCCGAAGGCATGAACCCACTGCTTTTATCCATGTCGGTAGAAAGAGAAATCAAGCAGAGACTGATGGATCAGTGGAACTGTCGGGAATTTATATATATGGGAAATACACTGCTGATTCTGGAATTGGATGCGGAAGATAAGATTACCCAGATAACAGATGCCTGTGACAGATTCTGCCGGTGGGCGTACCGTATCATGGGTGCGGTTGTTACGGCCGGGATCGGAACAGTGTGTGACAGTCTGTATGAGATCAGTCTTTCCTACGAGCGGGCAAGAGAGGCAGTTTCTTACAGGGTTTTATACGGAACCAAACGGGCAATTAATATTGGAGAGATTGTTCCGAAGGAACAGATCAAACCGGTTCAGTCAGAAGAGTCAAGGATGCAGACGCTATTTCGTGCAATTCGTATAGGAGATTCGGCAGAGATAGAGCGGGCAGCACGTGAAGAGATGGAAAAGCTTCATAAAAATACAGAAACCATGAGTCAGTATAATCTTGCCACAATGGAGATCGTCAGTGGATTTTTTAAGTTCTGTACAGATAATTCGCTGGATTTCAATAAAATATCCGGTAATATGCAGAATATTTACGAAAAAGTATCGCAGATGGATGAGAGTTCACTGACAGCATGGATTGTGCAGATGTCGGAAACGATCAGTGAAAAGCTGAAATGTGCAAGAAACAGTTCTGCCAGACGGCTCATTGTGGAAGCACAGAACATTGTGAAAGAAAGATATATGGAAGCGGATATATCATTGGACGAGGTATGTGCGGTTCTAGGTGTATCGAATTCTTATTTTTCTTCTGTATTTAAAAAAGAAGCGGGAAAATCGTTTATCTCTTATTTGACAGATTACAGAATGGATATTGCAGCAGAAATGATATTGAATACAGATGAGAAAAGTTATACCATAGCAGAAAAAGTAGGGTATCTCGATGCCAATTACTTTAGTTATGTATTTAAAAAGAAGTTCGGAGTTTCTCCTTCGAAATATAGAGCATCTGTAAAGTAGAACAGTAATCCGTATGAAGGGAACAGGAAAAAGCGTGAAAAAAGGAAAAAGAGATTCGGATTTAAAAGAAAATGTTGTATTTAATATACAGTCGATCATCATGTCTGTTCTTATGGCGATTACACTGGTCACGATTGTAACTATGGGATTCCTTTTGTATCAAAGATTTAAGCTTGCGATCGATAAGATGGCAGTATCAAATACAGAGGCGACGGTGGAAAGCACGGTAGACAGGGTGAATTCGGATCTGTTGGATATCCGACAGATTTTTAATGCAGCGAATTATAATATTGTTCAGGAATTTGATATATCCAGCGGAAAATTTGCTGAACAGTTCAGTTTATTATATGAGGTGAATTCGGATAAAATCGAGAGTCTGGCATTATATGGGAATGAAGGCCGGTTGATTGCTTCGGAACCGGTTGCTGTTGAAAAAGAAAATATAGATGTAAAAGGACAGGACTGGTATAAGAATGCCGAGAGTGCAATTGAAAATGTACATTTTTCCGTTCCGCATATTCAGAATTTGTATGAAGATGGTCTGTACCGTTATCATTGGGTTGTTTCACTGAGTCGTTATGTGGATATAAACGATGGGGAAATTCCGGAAAGCGGCGTCCTTCTTGTAGATATGAAATATTCGGTGATTGAAGATGTCTTAAAACAGATTAATGATTCTTCAGAAGGAATCTATTATTATATGATCAGTCGTGACGGACAGATGATCTATCATCCGAGAAAAACAGAGATGGCCAGAGGACTGTTTGAAGAGAATAGTCTGAAGGCTTCCGGGTATGAGGAGGGCACTTATGAGATCACAACAGATGGACACAAGGAAAGTGTAGTGGTTGGCAACATTGCCTATACAGGATGGAAACTGATCGGAGTTGTACCGGAGAGCGTGCAGACTGCAAGAATTAACAATTTCAGATATTATATTTTTACAACGATCATGGTTCTTATGATGATGCTTCTGGAAGGAAACCGGCTGATTTCCAGAAAAATATCCAAACCGATCCGAAAACTGGATGAATCAGTTAAAACATATGAAGCAGGAGGAAAACCGGATATTTACATAGGAGGCTCTTCGGAAATACGACATCTGGGTTATTCTGTTCAAAGATCATATGAACAGATTGAGACGCTTATGGAGGAAATTATCCGTCAGCAGAATGAACGGAGAAAAAGTGAACTGGATGCATTACAAAGTCAGATCAATCCGCATTTTCTGTATAATACACTGGAATCGATTACCTGGATGGTTGAAGCACAGAAAAATGAAGAAGCAGTTATTATGATCTCCGAACTGGCAAAGCTTTTAAGAGTCAGCTTATCCCGCGGAAAGACGATCATTTCGGTTAAAGATGAACTGCAGCACAGCAGAAGCTATATGAATATTCAACTTGTGCGTTATAAAGAACGTTTTCAAATGGAGTTTCAGACAGATAAAGAAATAGAAGATTATTGTATTGTAAAATTAGTTATTCAGCCGATTCTCGAAAATGCAATTTATTACGGAGTGGGAAATATGGATGAGGATGACGAAGGAAAAATCACGGTCCGGGGAGAAAAAAAAGAAGATGATATTTACATTACAATAGAAGATAATGGAATGGGAATGCGGAAGGAAGTCCTGGAAAATATCCTGAAAGATAACAATAAAGTTCCAAAACATGGTTCGGGTGTTGGCGTGATCAATGTGCATTCCAGAATTCAGCTGATGTTTGGCGAGCAATATGGTCTGGAGATATATAGTGAACCGGATGAGGGGACCAGGGTTGTTATCCATATACCGGCAATTCCATATACAAAGGAAAATGCGGAACAATTGGAGATGCAGAAATACATACAGGGGAGGGATGTAGATGAAAAAGAATAAAATTACATTCCTGATACTGGAGTGTATTTTCCTGATACTGACATTATTTTTTGCCTGGAAGATTTTTGACCGGGATGTGCCGGAAAAACGAGTGGCGGTGATCTTACCGGAATCAGGAGATAACCGGTGGAATTCATTGATTAAAGGGATGAAGCAGTCGGCGAAAATAAACAATCTTCATATGATTATCTGTAATACAGATGAAATTGAAAATGCAGAGATGGAAAAAGAAATTATAAAAGAGCAGAAGCACAACAATATAGATGCATTTATCATATGTCCGGCACCGGGAAGTGATACGAAAGACATGTTAAAAAAACAGTGTGCCAAGACACCATATACACTGATCATGGAGGATGTATATTCCAAAGAAGGCGGGAATTCCGGTAATCCGGTAATCGGACCAGATTATTATAAGATAGGTTCTGAACTCGGAAAGCAGCTGGGAAAGAAGCGGCAGAAAATCGGAGTTGTCGCAAACTGGAAAGAATCAGAGTCAGATCAGGATGCGATCCGGGGATTAAAGGATTCGCTGAAAGATACAAAAAGTCAGATCGACTGGTATTGTTACCGAAAAAAAGATCAGAATATCTATGAAAAAGTGAGTAAAAAAGACAAAGTAGACGCAATAGTGGTTCTGGATCCACATGCATTGGAAGAACTAGGTGAGCAGTCAGATGAAGATTCATATCAGGGAGCGGACATATATGGCATTGGGAGCAGTGTAAAAGCGGTAGTGTTATTGGATAACGGGAATATACAGGGACTGGTGGTTCCGGATGCCTATGAGATCGGATATAAAAGTGTCGGGGAAATGGCACAAAGGCTGGAACACAGATTTTACAGGCTAAAAGGCCATAAAACAGAGATAAAGGTGTTTGACAGAGATGAATTTTCATTAAATGATAATTTGGAAAGGTTCTTATATTCTTATGAGTAAAAAAGACAGAAAAAAAAGAAGTATGACAGCAGTTATCCTGCTGATTGCTTTTCTGATTACCGGATGTGAAGACAAGAGTGTAAAGACAGATCCTATCATCCGGATAGGAGTTGTAACCTATACGCAGGATGATCCATTTATCAATGCTATGACGGATCAGTTAAAAGAGAATCTGAAAAAAATGGAAACAGATCATATAAAAATCATTACAACGGTAAAAAACGGTGATGATAATCAGCAGGATCAAAATGAGATTGTTGAGGAAATGATTGACGCCGGCTGTGATGTATTGTGTGTGAATCTGGTTGACAGAACGGCACCATCCCGCATTATCAGGATGGCAAAACAAGAAGATATCCCTGTTCTCTTTTTTAACAGGGAGCCGGTCAGGGAAGATCTGATGCAATGGGAGAAGTTGTATTATATAGGATGTGATGCAGAGCAGTCCGGAATCATGCAGGGAGAAATTGTGGCGGATTATATTAAAAATCATCCGGAAGTTGATAAGAATCAGGATGGGAAGATTCAGTATATACTTCTGGAAGGAGAGGCCGGACATCAGGATGCCATCAGCAGAACAGACTATTCGGTTAAGACCTTGCTTGAACAGGGGATTAATCTTGAAAAATTGAGTTATCAGTTTGCAGACTGGAACCGTGGACAGGCTGAAAACAGGATGAGTCGTCTTATTGAACAATATGGAGAGAAAATAGAACTGGTTATTTCCAATAATGATGAGATGGCACTGGGAGCAGTAGCAGCCTGGCAGAAGGCCGGATATGACTGTCCGGACTGGCCTGTCATATTTGGAATTGACGGTCTGGATGATGCTTTGGAGGCAATCAGGACTGGAAAAATGCAGGGGACCGTCTATAATGATAAAGAGGATCAGGCAATGGAATTGGCAAAATTATCGGTAGAGATTGTCTGTGGAAAAGACACAAATCGGAAAGACTTAAAGGAAGGCAGATATTATGTCTCCGAATATTGTCGTGTGGATAGCAGTAATGTAGATCGTTTTTTGAAATAATAATGAGGAAATGAAAAATGGATAACGCATGGATAATTGCATTTTACAAAGAAACAGATCCTGTCAAAAGGCTGGAATTATTAAAAGAGAATACCGGTGATGGAGAGTCGGAGGAAGACAAATACCGGAAACAGTTATGGGTTGCAAGATATGGAAAACGAACCCCTGTAAAAGATGAATTTATGAGATGCCTTATGGAAATGAAATATCTGGCAGAAGGTACGACAGTGGATCTGAGAGGAAAACGGAGAAGGCAGGGAGCGAAGATAGCTGCCACTTTGGGGCTGTCCGAATCACTGCTTCAGGAAAAAGTATATAAGGAAATTCTTTTGCAGGAGCTTCAGAATGTCTTTCTGAAATTCATTGAAGTCAGCAGGGGAGGAAGAGCATTTACGTTACTTGTATTTGGAATGGGACAGATGTCAGAAGAAGGAGTGACAAAAAAGATTGCGCAGCAGATTAGTATGATCGCTTTCCATGCACCGCATCTACTTCATATGGAGAAAGAGTTTGGGCTGTTACAGGAGGCGGCGCTTGGGGCTTTCAGGCAGGCATATCCGAACAGGGAACATTTCCTGAAAAAACAATGAAATAAGAACGAATGTTCGAAAAACACTTGAAAAAAAGAACGCTTGTTTGTATAATAAAACTATGAATATAGAAATCAAAAACAGTAATTATACAACACAGGAGAAATTACAGATTCTCGCTGATGCGGCAAAATATGATGTGGCATGTACGTCAAGTGGTTCCAGCCGCCGTGGAAAGAAAGGAGAACTCGGCAATACAGAGGCATGCGGCATCTGTCACAGTTTTGCAGCGGACGGAAGATGTATTTCTTTATTAAAGATTCTGATGACAAACCATTGTGCCTATGATTGTAAATATTGCATTAATCGTGCAAGCAACGATGTGAAACGGGCAACATTTACACCCGAAGAGATCTGTGAACTGACGGTTGAGTTTTACAGGCGCAACTATATAGAAGGCCTTTTCTTAAGCTCCGGAGTTTTGAAAAATCCGACATACACGATGGAAAAGATGTGTGAGACTTTACTGCTGCTTCGCACAAAATATCATTTTAACGGATATATCCATGTGAAGACGATTCCGGGAGCTTCAGATGAACTTCTGGCCGCGGCGGGATATCTGGCCGACCGTATCAGTGTAAATTTGGAACTTCCGACGGAAGAGAGTCTTCGGACTCTTGCACCGAATAAGACGATGAAGACAATCCTTAATCCTATGGGAAAGGTTCAGAATACAATTGCTGCACACCGGATGGCCATCGGAAAGACAGCATATATGGAAAGAAGCAGGGGGAATCAACTGTTAAATAACGGCATTTTTTCGGAAATATCCAAAAGGAATTATCGGGAAAGTCTGGAAGAAAAAAAGAAGACAGACAGACTGTCGGGTGGAAAGGATGGAACTCTGCCTTCTCAAAAAGAAATGGGGATATTGGATGGAATTCTTACATGGGACAATGCATATCAGTTAGCACCCCATGATATGTCCAGTTTAAAGCGTCGTTTTGCACCTGCCGGGCAGAGCACACAGATGATCATCGGTGCGACGGGGGAAAGTGACTATACATTATTGCAGACGACCCAGCAGTTGTATCAGGGCTTTGATCTGAAACGAGTGTTTTACTCAGCATATATTCCGCTGAATGAGGATGATGCACTGCCGGGGCTTGGAACACCGACACCGCTTTTGCGTGAACACCGCCTCTATCAGGCAGATTGGCTGCTTAGATTTTATGGATTCCAGGCAGGTGAATTATTGTCGGAAGAAAATCCGGATTTCAATGAACTGATCGATCCGAAGTGCGACTGGGCATTACGCCATCTCGAACAATTTCCTGTGGAAATAGAGACTGCAAGTTATGCAAGACTGCTTCGGGTACCGGGAATCGGTCCCAAATCCGCCAGCCGGATCACACATGCAAGACGGTATGGAAGACTGGATTTTGCAAGCTTAAAGAAGATGGGTGTGGTACTTAAGCGGGCGCATTATTTTATTACCTGTGGGGGAAAACAGATGTATCATACACCGGTTGAAGCATCGTATATTACGAGACAACTGGTGAGTGTAGATAAGAAAGATGTATGGAATATAGAACATTCCAATGAATCTTATGTACAATTGTCGTTGGCAGACTTTGGGATTGGGTAGGAAATTATGAAGATATATACTTGTAAGGATCGTCTGGAGGACATTATGACCTGCATCTATGATGCCTGGTCGGAAGCTTTACGAATCGGTCATGATCAGATACAATTAAAGAAAGAACCGATATTACAGCAGACAATGTTTGATGAGTATGTCCATGTAGACGGGGATAATGTGAAAGCAGAAAAAGTAATCCGTTCTGTTCGCAGGGATATTTCCGATGAAGCATATCTGGATGTATATTATGCAACACTTTCTGCAGAAGAAGATGCGTTACAGGCAATCTACAATTTTCTGCGTGTCGGATTTGCTGTGGGAAGTAAGGTACTGGAACAGTATTCGAATCCTCATGTGATGCGTATATTGGAACTTCGGCGGAAAGTCGGTAATGAAAGCCATCATTTTAATGAATTTGCGCGATTCCAGTCGCTGGACAGAAAGGTCTATGTCAGTCATATGGAACCCAAAAGTGATGTGATCATGCTGGTTGGCAGACATTTTGCGGACCGGATGCCGTCAGAACATTGGATGATCATAGATGATAACCGGAAAACTGCATGCGTACATCCAAAAGACGGAACAAACTATCTGCGTTATCTGATGGATGACGAATTTGAGTCACTTCGTAAAACAGAACAGTATGAAGATGAATATACAGAGATGTGGAAGACGTTTTTTCAGGCGGTTGCGATCAAAGAGAGGGAGAATTATGTGTGTCAGCGGAATTTGTTCCCAATCTGGAAGAGGAAGCATGCGGTGGAATTTCGACAAACTTTATAAGGTAACAGAATTGGAGAAAAGAAAATGTCAGATAAACATATTTTTGAAAGGTTTGAATTTAGAAACATAAAACAGAACGAAGCAGAAGAAGCAGCAGAGATCGAAAGGATCTGTTTTCCGCCGAATGAAGCCTGTTCTAAGAAGCATATGAAAGACCGTGTTGCCGGAATTGCGGATTTATTTCTGGTAGCGATTGATAAAGAAAATGGAAAGATGGCAGGTTTTTTAAATGGACTTGCAACAGACGAGGTCGTATTAAAGGATGAATTTTTTACGGATGCAGGTCTGCATAATCCAGAAGGAAAGAATATCATGTTGCTGGGTCTGGATGTACTGCCGGAATATCGCAGTCAGGGGCTTGCAAGAGAACTGGTACGCCGGTATCTCGAAAGAGAATGGGAAAGGGGAAGAAAAGAGATTATCCTTACCTGCCTGGAATCGAAGGTAGCGATGTATGAGAAATTCGGATTTAAAGATAAAGGAATCGCGCAGTCAACCTGGGGCGGGGAAGAATGGCATGAGATGAGTGTAAGAATTTAATTACCGAAGCACTTGGAAGAATCAAAGATGGAAATAGAGGAGAAAGATCAGCAAGAGAATAAATAGACAAGAACACAGGAGGTTATTAACGTGAGAAAAATAGTAAATATAAATACCACATCAACAAAAGAAGAACAATTAAAAGACCTGATAACATCCATTCAACAAGTAAAAGATTCTCTAGTAAATATACTGGATGAATATGAAGAAGCCGGTGAAGCGGATAAAGCAGACACTCTGACGGAAGCGTTGGATGCATTGGAAGATGCATACGATGTGGTTAATGATGTACTGTTAGATGACTGATAAAATAATAAAAAATAGCCTGGAAGCTATAGCCTGAAATCAGAAAAGAATCCCTGAGATCACAGTAAAACGACAAATGACGGTGATTTCAGGGGTTTTTTGCTATGCGTTTAAAAAAGCTGTTGTTGGCAATTTTAACAAAAATATCATTCCTTTTACGAACGGTGAAACCAAGGAAGTGGGACATTGACGTCCCACTCCTTTTGATATAAACTATTATCTATATGTCTATAGTAAACTATAGACGTTATATTATAGTTAAAAGAGTAAGGAGAGTACATACGAATGAAGAGTTTTTATGAGTGGTACAGAAAACACATCACCGGTGCGATTTTCGTCGGACTGATCCTCGGAATCCTGACCGGACTGTTTTTGGCGGGACGGTTTAAAGTGGTTCTGACTGCAACGAGTGTACTGGGAAGCATCTATATGAGCGCATTGAACATGATGATCTTCCCACTGGTATTTTGTTCGATCGTTATGGGTATTGCAAGCATCGGAAGTGCCAGAACGACAGGTAAGATCACAGGAGCGGCAATGCTGTTCTTCCTGTGCACTACAGCACTGGCAAGTTTTGTCGGACTGATCATTCCGAGACTGATCCGTCTTGGAAAAGGCGTCAGCTTTAAGATGGCTACATCAGATATTCAGGCAACAAAGATGGATAGTATATTAGATACAGTGAAAGGACTGATCCCATCCAATCCGGTGTCTGCATTTGCAGAAGGTAATATGCTACAGGTGCTGGTATTCGCACTGATCATGGGCTTCACGCTGATCGCGATCGGAGAAAAGGGAGAGCCATTATTAAAGGTAATTGATTCCTGCAACGAAGCATGCCTGAAGATTATCAGTACGGTTATGTATTTCACACCGATCGGAGTATTCTGTACGATCGTTCCTGTCGTAGAGGCAAATGGAACAAAGACGATCATATCACTGGCTACACAGCTGATTATCTTATATATTGCGTTCTTTGGATTTGCATTTGTTGTATATGGCGGTGCAGTAAGCATTTTCGGAAAGACAAGTCCGGTGAAGTTCTTCAAGGCGATCATGCCGGCAGCGTTGAATGCATTCGGTACATGTTCAAGTTCTGCAACGATTCCTCTCAGCAAAAGTTGTGTGGAAGATGAACTGGGCGTGCCGAACCAGATATCCAGTATCACAATTCCGCTTGGTGCAACTGTTAACATGGATGCGGTATCAATCCTGATGTCGTTCATGATCATGTTCTTTGCAAATGCATGTGGTGTACATGTCAGTATTCCGATGATGATCATCATCCTTCTGGCAAATGTTCTTCTGTCAGTTGGAACACCGGGAATCCCGGGAGGAGCAATCGCATCGTTTGCGGCACTGGCAACGATGGCAGGTCTTCCGGCCGGAGTCATGGGTGTGTATATCAGCATCAATACATTATGCGACATGGGTGCAACCTGTGTGAATGTAATCGGTGATATGGCCGGATGTGTCGTACTGAAAGAGAAGATTGAGATTGAAAAATAAAATGAAAACCACAGAAAAACAGAATAGATTAACAAGGACCTGGGTGGTTGCAGCTCTGGCGTGTGTCTGCTGCATCTTATGGGGCAGTGCAATTCCGGTGATCAAGACAGGATATCGCATCTTATCTGTAGATTCTGCAGATACTGCAAGCCAGATCGTCTTCGCAGGTATCCGGTTTGCATTAGCCGGAATTCTGGTATTATTATTTGCATCTATTCGTGAAAAACATATGGTTCTTCCGGATGGAAAAGTATTCCGGTATGCGATTCCTGTCTGTTTTGCACAGACCTTTGTCCAGTACTTTTTCTTTTACATTGGAGTGGCACATACCTCCGGTGTAAAAGGTGGAATTATCACCGGACTTGGAAATTTTATCGCAATTTTGATGGCATGTCTGTTAGTAAGAAATGAAAAGATGACAGGCAGAAAACTTGCCGGCTGCATTCTCGGATTTGCGGGAGTCGTGATCATCAACATGGCAGGCGGTTCTATGGATATGGGTTTCAGACTGACGGGAGAAGGTTTTGTGCTGATCGCACAGTTGTCCTATGGAGCATCTACCGTACTGATCAATATTTTCTCTAAAAAAGTATCACCGGTTATCTTAAGCGGCTGTCAATTCTTCATGGGTGGAGTGTTGCTGTTTGTAGTAGGAAGCCTTATGGGTGGACATCTGGATCACATGTCTGTTGCGGGAGCGGTATTGATCCTGTATCTGGCGATGGTATCGGCTGTAGCATATACACTCTGGTCAGTTCTGCTGGCACATAATGAGGTGTCAAAAGTAGCAATCTTTGGATTTGTCAATCCGCTTTGCAGTGTGGTGTTATCGGCACTGGTTCTTGGAGAAGTAAGCCAGGCATTTAATGCGAGAAGTCTGATCGCACTGATTCTGGTATGTGTGGGAATTTATATTGTGAATTATAAAAATAAAAAGTAGATTTCAGGGAATATCTTTTTTGAAAAACAGTAATGAAATGTGAATAAAGTAAGAGGCTGAAAAGTTCTTTCTAATAAGAATTTTTTCAGCCTCTTTTGCATGTCAGCGATATAGAGTTTACAATTTTCCTTCCGGAATCTTACTGATAATCGTCTTATAAATTCTGATCAAAAATGCCATAGACACAATAAATGATATCACTTCCGCAATCGGGAAAGACCACCATACAACGTGCAGCCCGCCGATCTTAGACAGGATATAAGCTGCAGGGATCAGTACAACCAGCTGACGCATGATAGATACGATCATGCTGAATACTGCTTTGCCGAGTGCCTGGAATACGGTACCGGCAATGATACAGAACCATGCGATCAGGTAGTGGATACCGATGATACGAAGTGCCGGAACACCAATCTTCAGCATGTCAGCAGATGCATTGAACATTCCAAGCAATACCTGTGGGATACCCTCAAAACAGAGAAATCCGATAAAAGTAAGGCAGAATGCAGTTGTCAGACTGATCCTGATCGTCCGGATCATACGCTTTCTCTGTTGTGCACCGTAGTTGTAAGCAATGATCGGAGTGATACCATTGTTCAGTCCGAATACCGGCATGAAGAAGAAGCTTTGAAGCTTAAAGTATACACCGAATACGGCAGTTGCGGTAGAAGAAAATTCGATCAGGATGCGGTTCATCGAATAGGTCATGATTGATCCGATAGACTGCATAATAATAGACGGAATACCGACTGCATAAATGTGTCCGATCAGGCTTATGTCCGGACGGAATCCTTTGAAGCTTAAGGATACTTCATGATTATATTTGTGATTACAGGTTCCGGCTACGATGCCGGCTACGCACTGTCCGATGACGGTGGCAACGGCAGCTCCGGTTACACCCATCTTCGGGAATCCGAGAAGGCCGAAGATCATAATCGGGTCAAGGATGATATTGGTGATAGCACCACATAACTGAGAAGTCATACTGAAGATTGTTCTTCCGGTAGAAGTCAGTAATCGTTCAAAGAAAATCTGTGTAAACAAACCAAAAGAAAAGATCATAACTGTACTCAGGTAATCAATTCCAAGATTCATGATCTCGACATCTGCATTTCCAATCTGGCTTGCATAGAACGGTTTTACAATCGTAAAGCCAAGGATTAAGAATACGATGTAACTGATGGCATAGATAAATGCTGCATTATCAGCGATCTTATTCGCTTTTTTAAAGTTGCGCTCTCCAAGGGACCTGGACAGGAGTGCATTCATGCCGACACCGGTACCGGTAGCTACCGCAATCAGAAGTGTCTGAAGTGGAAAAGCTAACGAAACGGCAGTCAGCGCATTTTCTGATAATTTAGCTACGAAGATACTGTCAACGATGTTATAAAGTGCCTGTACCAGCATGGAGATCATCATTGGCAGCGACATATTGAATACTAATTTCCCGACGGGCATCGTACCCATCTTGTTTTCTGCTACAGGAGCAGACGATTGTTTTTCACTCATAAATTCTCATTCCTCCACAGTGACGCCTGGAAATCAGAGCGTCGTTTTATATCAAATTAAAATATTCTTTTACCTGGTTCAGAATAATCTGCATCAACCGTGTACGTGCTTCTACGCTTGCCCATGCGATATGTGGTGTAATAAGAAGCCGGCTGCTGTCCTGAACCCGGATCAGAGGGTTGGTCTCGCTCATTGGTTCCTGACATAATACATCAAGTCCTGCCGCCGCAATCTGGTCATCTACCAGAGCCTGATAAAGATCCTGTTCCACCACGATAGGTCCGCGGCCGAGATTGAGGAAGATGCAGGAGTTCTTCATTTTTTCAAATGCCTGTTTATCGATAAGGTTTTCAGTATATTCATTCAGCGGTGCATGTACGGAGATAATGTCCGAAGTGGTAAGTAAGGTATCAAAATCTACCTGTGTATATCCATCCTGGGCCGGGCGCCCGGAAGCAGAGTAATAGATTACATTTGCACCAAAGACTTGTGCAATCTGGGCAACTCTCCGGCCGATTGCACCAAGTCCGATGATACCCCATGTCTTGCCGTTGATCTCTGAAAAATGTTCAGCAAAGTGGGTAAATGAAGTATCGTTGATATAGTTCCCGTTCTTAATGTAGTCATCATAATAACGCAGCTTTTCAAGCAGATAGAAGAGCATGGCAAATGTATGCTGGGTTACCGTCTCTGTCGAGTATCCGGCCACATTTCTCCAGGCAATCTGGTGCGAATCGAGATAGTCTTTATCAAGGTTATTGGTTCCGGTAGCAGTAACACAGACGAGTTTCAGATTCTTTGCAGTGCCGATGGTCTGTTCGTTGATTGGTACTTTATTGATGATCAGAACATCTGCATCTTTGACGCGTTCCGGGGCTTCTTCCGGGGTGGTAAAGTTGTACTTGGTTACTTCACCAAGTTTGTCAAATCCAGATAAGTCAATATCATCGCCGATTGTTTTTTGATCTAAAAATACGATTTTCATAAAACTTCAGTCCTTTCATTTGTGTATTATATTGGAGGAGATCTGAAAAATCATTCCTGTAATCTATATGCCACACTTTGCGGTAGATTTTGCAGAAAGATTTTTTTCAGACACACTCTACCGCATGCAGATATATACCATGTATACTGCATATAAGAGAAGCATAATAATTCCCTCTTTGCGGTTAATCTCCTTCGAAGTCCATGCAAAGACCAGTGTGATCACGCTGATCAGAATCAGAAATGCGATATCGATCATATTTTCCATTATGAATCCAAGCGGACTTATCGCAGCTGCGACACCGAGTACGAGAAGGATGTTGAAAATATTTGATCCGATGACATTACCAACGGCCATATCAACCTCGTCTTTTTTGGCTGCAACAATGGAAGTCACAAGCTCCGGAAGGCTGGTGCCCATGGCGATAATCGTAAGACCGATGAGTGTCTGGCTGAGTCCGAGGCTGGAAGCAATTGCCGAAGCTCCATTTACAACGAAGTCCCCACCATATTTAATCGCTATCATACCGCCGAGGATAAAGATGATACATTTCCATGCCGGGAGAAGGTTGATGTTAGAAGCAACCTGTTCGATCTCTTCGGCGGAAAGAGAAGTTTTGGATCCGGCAGTGTCGGAATCTTCATCTGCAAAAGTCTGATTACGGGCATTTCTGGCAGACTGGATCATCCAGAGCAGATATCCTGCAAATATAATGATAAGGATGATTCCATCAATATGTCCGAGGGTCATGCCAAGATATCCAAGTAAAAGCAGGAGTCCGGCACAGAAGATAGACAGAGGGAATTCTTTTTGTAAGGTACTTTTCTGTACTGCAAGTGGAACGAATAAAGAACAGACACCGCAGACAACCAGCAGGTTGAAAATGTTCGATCCAATCGCATTACTGATGGCCAGGGTATTGTTGCCAGTGAGGGAAGCAGTGACACTGACTGCACATTCCGGAAGACTGGTGCCCATGGCGACGATCGTCATGCCGATGATCATGGAAGGGATTCTCAGGCGCTTAGCAACGGCAGAGCTTCCTTCGACAAAAAAGTCGGCACCCTTGATTAGCAGGACAAAACCGACAATTAGTATAATGATTGATTTTAATAGTAACATATCATTCTCCTTTTTCTTATAAAACAGATGCAGATGTATTATATCCCAATATACCGGTAATTAAAATACCAGACATTTACATCATAAATCTAAATATAGAGGAAATATCTTCCAGTGTCAATTATGCAATTTTTTCTTTCCAAACTTGCATAATTACTGTATATTTATAAAGAGAGAATAGAACGTGTACTTTCGGAGTTTTCATGCATGTGATTTTGTAAGTACATAAATGTAAAAAAGGAGAAAAATTATGTTGAGTATGGTCATTGACAGCATCAGTTCTTTTATGTACAGTAAACTGCTGATCATCATGTTAATCGGGGCTGGGGTATATTTTACAATCAGGACGAGATTCCCGCAGGTGCGTCTGTTTCGCAGCGCCTGTAAAGCGGTTATGGAGAAGCCGGATGATAAAGAAGCAGTCTCTTCCTTCCAGGCACTTATGGTTTCGACTGCATCACGTGTAGGAACGGGAAATATCGTAGGTGTATCATCGGCAATCTGTATCGGTGGATTTGGATCTGTATTTTGGATGTGGGTGATTGCAATCATCGGAAGTGCCTCTGCTTTTGTAGAAAGTACACTGGCGCAGATCTATAAGAAAAAAGATGAAGATGGCAATTGCTACGGAGGTCCGGCTTATTATATCGAAGCAGCGCTTCACTGCAGACCGCTTGCAATCGCATTTTGCATTTCTATGATTGCAACGTATGCATTTGGATTTAATATGCTGGCATCTTATAATTTGCAGTCTACATTTGCAGGATTTTCTTTTTATCATGCAGATGTGACTCCGTGGATCATCGGCGGCATTCTGGCTGTTATAACGGGATGATGTCTGCTTGGTGGCGGATCACGTATTGTAAAAGTAACTTCGACATTAGTACCGGTTATGGGGGTTGCATATATTGTGGTGGCACTTATCGTAGTCATCTTAAATATCGGATATATTCCGACTGTATTTGCTACGATTTTCAAAGAAGCATTTGACTTTAAGGCTATCTTTGGTGCGTTTGCAGGATCTGCAATGATGCAGGGAATCCGAAGAGGATTATATTCCAATGAAGCCGGTATCGGTTCCGCACCGAATGCTGCAGCATCAGCAAATGTAAGCCATCCGGTAAAACAGGGACTGGTTCAGATGTTATCCGTGTTCATCGATACATTATTATTATGTACAGCTACAGCAATGATGTGTATGTCATCCGGCATAGAGCCGACAGAAGCACTCCAGGGTGCACCATGGGTACAGGCGGCATTGCATGAATCGCTTGGAGCCTTCGGACCTGCGTTTATCACAGTATCGATGATATTATTTGCATTTACAACATTGCTTGGTAACTGTTTTTATTGTGACAACCTGCTGACGTATATACATAAGAAAAAACCGGGAAAAACATTCATGGCAGGATTCCGTATTGTATGTGCGGTTGTTGTATTTGTAGGAGCTGGTATGGAGATGTCGATGCTGTGGAATATCTCGGATGTACTGATGGGAGTCATGGCAATCATCAACATTCCGGTCATCCTGATCTTGTCTAATACAGCAATGAAAGCATTAAAAGATTACGAAAGACAGCTTAAAATGGGTGTCAATCCGGTATTCAAAAGCGCAGATATCGGAATGAAGCAGGAGCTTGACTGCTGGAAATAAGGAGAGAAAAAAATATGTATTATGTACCGGATGGAACGAAAGAATGCGGATATTATGAATGCAAAAAATGTGGTAACAGATTTTTATCATTACAGACAATGCAAAAAATTCCTTGTCCAGATTGCGAAATGGAAGTAGATTATGAGATTGGTCCGGATGAATCGCTGGAGGATGTGTTAGATACCGCGGAATTGCTGGAGAAGATTGAGGGTACAGAAGAGGTAGAGAAGATGGATGCGTTGCTTAGTCTGGCAATCACTGGCGGGGATTGTAATTGGATATAGTTGCTATTTAATACACTTGTTTATTGTGGCATCCCGGTTCATGAGAAAACGCTGCAAACAGGATACCAGCGCTTTCTCATGTCGTGACTGGAGCCGAAAGTGTATGAAATAGTTGAAGGGCGTAACTGTGAGTGCTTACCCCGGAAGTTTTTGAAGAATATCCACCGTATGTGATCCCGCCCCCACAAGCTCTGGTCTTTCACACACAGACAGATGATAACGGATAAATGTCTCAAACGTCTTGTCATCCATCGCATTCAGGACTGGGCGCATGTAGTCGGAAGGTCCGTCTGCGGAGATGACTTTGATACGCTTTAGTCCGGCGGCTTCGTTATAAGCATCCATGTCTTCTAATCTTACGTAATCATACAGATCTTCCGGTTTTGGCTGTACACGGAAGTTTTCATCAATCTTTCCATTTTCAATACATTCTAAGATATGATTCTGCTTGAACCCATAAGTAAGAACACTATATTCATTCATGCAGTAGGCAACTAACATTACCCCATCGTCTTTTAATACCCGTTTTGCTTCTGTCAGGGCTTTTACTTTGTCTTCCATGGAGTATAGATGATACATCGGTCCGAAAACGAGGACAACATCGAATTCCTTATCTGGAAATCGGGATAATTTCATGGCATTTCCCTGATAAGCTTTTACGGAGCTGTTCTTCTTTTTTAAGATTCCTAGATTATATTTTACCAGTTCTACGGCGGTTACATCGTAACCTTCTTCGGCAAGTGCCACGCTGTAACGTCCGGTTCCGGCGCCGACATCGAGAATCTTGGCGGATTTGTCTTCCGGGAGGTATTCGTGGATGTATTTCATAGAAGTGGTGAATTCCACCTGGCCGTGGCGGCTTCCAAGGCGTTTTTCTTCGTTGAATTTATTATAATATTTTTCGAGTTCAGTCATCATAGTGAAAAAGTCTCCTTAGTAAAATTTCGTAATTAAACTTTAACATATAGTTGCGGATTATGTACAAACATATTTTATTTTTTCTGATTACATCATATAATGATTCCAGGAATCTGTTCGTACTTGTACGATAGAACTTTTGATACCGAAGTAGTGTAGCTTAAGAGTAATCTGTGGTATTTTATGAAGAGATATAGAAAAAAGATGATAGAGGAAAATATAATGAAGCATTTTGAAAATGAGAAAGAGGAAGGTGCTAAAAGCATAGAATATATAGAAATTAAGCATTTTAATGCTCAGGAACTGGATGTCTATGCAAGACTTACAGAGGCACAGCTTCTGAATAAAGATCATCCGGAGGATGGACTTTTCATAGCCGAAAGTCCGAAAGTGATTGGAAGGGCACTGGATGGCGGTTATCAGCCGGTATCGGTACTGGTAGAGAAAAAGCAGATGTTAGAAGACAAAGAGACGATAGAAGTTCTAAGAAGATGTGGAAATATTCCGGTGTATACAGCAAAGTTTGAAGTGCTTGCAAAGCTTACAGGATTCAAACTGACCAGAGGAATGCTGTGTGCAATGAAAAGAAGAGATCTGCCCAAGATGCAGGAGATCTGTAATGACTGTAAAAGAATTGCAGTTTTGGAAAATGTCATGAATCCTACAAACGTAGGAGCAATCTTCCGTTCGGCGGCTGCTTTACATATGGATGCTGTAATACTGACTCCGGGATGCAGTAATCCACTTTACAGGAGGGCAAGCCGTGTCAGTATGGGGACAGTGTTCCAGATTCCGTGGACATTTGTGGATAACTCTTTTGTGTGGCCGGATGATGGTATGGCGTGTTTGAGAAAAATGGGATTTAAGACGGTTGCGATGGCGCTGAAGGAGGATTCGGTAAATATCAATGATCCGGATCTTATAAAAGAAGAAAAGCTGGCAGTCATTCTTGGAACAGAAGGGGATGGCCTGGCAGATGCGACACTGGCAAAATGTGATTATACAGTGATGATCCCGATGTCGCATGGAGTGGATTCATTGAATGTTGCGGCGGCAAGTGCCGTGGCTTTCTGGGAGCTTGGAAAGAATTCATCCACATATCAGAAAAATGAAGAAAAGGAATAGAAAAACGAGTAGAGTTAGAGACACATTTCTGCTAAAATGTATGGAAGATGCAAGGGGCATCAGCAGGCAGCAATTAAGAAAAGATCGATCTGGCACATCATCTGGATATGAAGGTGATCGCAGAAGGTGTGGAGACGAAAGAGCAGGCAGATTTCCTGAAGAATTAGGGATGCGATTATCTGCAGGGATTCTATTTTTTCAAAGCGGTTTCAGAAGAAGAGTTTGAAAAACTTCTGGATTCGCAGTCAGGTATTGTGATATGATAAAAAGCAAAATAAGGCAGATACAGGAGGAACGAGAAAATGTATATTACATGTTTGGATGTTGAAGGAGTATTAGTACCGGAGATCTGGATTGCATTTGCAGAGGCAAGTGGAATTCCGGAGCTGAAAAGAACGACAAGAGATGAACCGGATTACGACAAATTGATGCGGTGGAGACTTTCGGTATTAAAGGAACATGGACTTGGCATCAAAGAGATTCAGGAGACAATTGCGAAGATTAATCCGCTTCCGGGAGCAAAAGAGTTCTTAGATGAACTACGTTCGTTCAGTCAGGTCATTCTGATCAGTGATACATTTACAGAGTTTGCCATGCCTTTAATGGAAAAGCTTGGCCGTCCGACACTCTTCTGCAACAGTCTGGAGATTGCGGAAGATGGCGAGATCACGGACTTTAAGATGCGTGTGGAAAATTCTAAGCTCAGTACGGTAAAAGCACTGCAGTCTATCGGATTTGAAACAATCGCAAGTGGAGATTCTTATAATGATCTGGGAATGATTCAGGCCGGAAAGGCAGGATTCTTATTCAGAACAACAGACAAGATCAAAGAAGATTATCCGCAGATCCCGGCTTATGAGACATATGAGGAGCTGCTTGGGGCAATTAAAAAAGTAATTGGTGTTTAATACACTAATTCATTGTGACCTCCCGGTCCATGAGAAAGCGCTGGCAGGCAGTAGTGTATCAAATAGTTGGAGGGCGTAACCGTGGTAACTTACCCCGGTTACGCCCTCCAACTATTTGATTAGATCCTCCGCATGCGCAAGCGCCTCAGAAATATTAGGACAGAAGTTCTCCTCCCCTACCAGCTCTACAAATCCAGCTTTCTTCATAACCCGCATCGGCTGTTCATTAACATGCGAGAATACCAGGGTGATTCCTTTTCCTTCACATACTTTTACAAGATTCTGAAGTGCGTTCATTGCTGTACTGTCGATGGCAGGTACGCTTCTCATACGCAGAACCAGACAAGTAGTGAAATCCTTGACCACGATACGCTCAATTGCATCTGCCGCACCGAAGAACAAAGGTCCGGTGATCTCATAGACACGGATCTGCAGTGGCAGTTTCTGGAGATGTTCGTTGACATCCGGTGTATCGTCATCTACATATACCCAGCTGTCTATATGGGTTTCTTCACTCATACGTTTAATAAAGAGAAGACAAGCAAGCATCATACCGATTTCAATCGCAACAACCAGGTCAAACAGAATGGTAAGGATGAAGGTGGTAAACAGTACGATGATGTCACTCTTTGGTGCAGTACGGATCAGGTGAACGAAAGTACGCCACTGACACATATTATAAGCAACGATGAAAAGAATCGCCGCAATCGTTGGCATCGGAATCATTCCGGCAAATGGCATCAGTACAACAAGTACGATAACCAGTGTGATAGAATGAACCATTCCGGCAACCGGAGTACGTCCGCCGTTTTTAATATTGGCAGCTGTTCGTGCAATGGCTCCGGTAGCAGGAATTCCGCCAAATAAAGCAGATGCAATGTTACCGGCACCCTGGGCAACCAGTTCCATGTCGGAGCGGTGTTTTCCATTGATCATTCCGTCTGCAACTACGCAGGAAAGGAGTGACTCGATCGCAGCAAGTACCGCAATCGTAAATGCATTTGGAATCGCATTTTGTACAATTTCCAGATTAACGGAAGGAATATGGAAGGATGGCAGGGAATTACTGATCGTATAAAGATTTCCAATTGTGGATACTTTAAGCGGCAGAAATTTTACCATCAGGATTCCGATGATAACAGCAATCAGAGATCCTGGGATCTTCTTGAAGATCATCGGGGAGATGATCAGGATTGCAAGGCTTACAATGCCGACGATTAATGCGTCTTTGTTCGCTGTTGAAATATTTTCTATAAATGCCTTGAATTTTTCTGTGGTTTCGATTGGTTTTACGCCGTCCGGATAGGTGACTCCGAAGAAATCTTTCAGCTGTCCGATGACAATCGTAACAGCAATTCCGGATGTGAAGCCTGTTGTGATTGTGTATGGAATGAATTTGATCAGGCTTCCGAAGTGGCAGAATCCCATAAGTATCAGGAAGATACCTGCAAGGATGGTTGAAATCACGAGTCCGTCCAGTCCGTCTTTTGCAACGATACCTGCAACGATGGTTGCAAATGCCGCAGTTGGACCGGCAATCTGTACGCTGCTTCCGCCAAGTGCAGAGATAACGAATCCTGCAACAATAGCAGTGAAGATTCCGGCTTCCGGTCCTACTCCGGATGCCAGGGCAAGCGCGATGGACAGCGGAAGTGCGATGATCGCAACGATGATACCGGCAGTCACATCTTTTGCAAATTGGGTACGGTCGTAAGATTTCAGTGAAGTCAATAACATTGGTTTCAATGAATTCATGTGTAAATATTACCCTCTCTCTCTTTTGTTTTATTCCTCTAATCTATAAAAAACAACACCAAAAGTATAGCATAAGAAGTAATAGGGAGGGGGTATGTTTGAATTTATATACAATATTACGAATAAAATACTGCAAATAAATCAGTTTATGTAAGAGAGAGGGGAGCTGCGTAATAGAAGAAAAGTAAAATGAAAGTAAATCACAGGAAAGTGCTTGAAATTCATATCTTAAGCGTCTATAATAGTTGCGGGCAGTGAAAAACTGCTATGTATTTTTGAAAAAATTCAACGAAAAAGGCAGGTGAACAGAATGGACGGTTGCGATAGTCATGGGCGAAGTTGCAGCATAGGATGGAAATCAGAAAAATTAAAAAGCGACGGTCGGTTCTGTTATATTTAAGTCATCGGGCATCCGCATGAGGGTGTCGGAGGCAGAGTTTGTAGATCGTTAAAATATATTTAATTTCTATTATTTCTTATCCTATTTTCCCAATGAGTATAACAAGTGAATATGTGCAGTCGTTTATGTAGGAATAAAATCCTACAGTTGTATATGCAGGATAAAAAAATCTTGCGTATGTTTATAATGCGAAAAAACAGACAGTGGAGAGCAGAAAGATATGTGGAAAATAAAAGAGCATAGATTCTTTTTGATACCATAGTATGCAAGAGGAGCTTCCAGTGGCAAGTTTTATGTATACCATAGTATGCAAGAGAAGCTTCCAGTGGCAAGTTCTATGTAGGTAAAAATATCTGCCGGAAACTGTCGGCGTCAGCAGGGGATATTTTGTACTTCTGCAGATGTGGAAAAAGGATAGGAGGTAGAGGTATGGAAAATAAAGATTATACAGCCGAGATACTGGAAATTATCAGAAGCAATACTTCACCGGGCATCATGCGCAGTAAACTGGAAGACTATCATGCGAATGACCTCGCAGAAGTTTTCCCGCAGTTGAAAGTATCAGAGAGAAGAAAAGTATGTAGAATTTTAGATCTGGATATGCTTTCTGATATCTTTGAACATATCGATGAACAGGAGGCCGCGGAATATCTGGATGAGATGGATATTAAGAAAGCAGCAGCGATCCTGTCAGCGATGGAGACGGATGCGGTAGTAGATGTGCTTCAGATGATCCCGAAGGACAAGAAGATTCTTCTGATCGAACTGATGGATGATGATGCCAGAAAAGATATGGCAGTGATTGCTGCTTTTGATGAAGATGAGATCGGAAGCAGGATGACAACGAACTGTATTATGATCCGTGAGAATCTTACAGTAAAACAGGCTATGAACAGTCTGGTAGACCAGGCGGCAAAGAACGATAACATTTCCACGTTATTTATGGTAACGGAGGATAATACATTTTATGGAGCGATGGATCTGAAAGATCTGATCATTGCGAGACAGGAGTCTCCACTGGAAGACCTGATCGCAACATCTTATCCATATGTATATGGTAATGAGCTGATCGATGACTGTATCGAAAGGCTGAAAGATTATTCCGAAGATTCCATCCCGGTTCTGGATAATGATAATAAGCTTCTCGGAGTTATTACATCCCAGAGCATGGTAGACCTGGTCGATGACGAGATGGGTGAAGACTATGCGAAGTTCGCCGGATTGACCGCGGAAGAAGATCTGAAAGAACCATTAAAAGAGAGTATCAAAAAGAGACTTCCATGGCTTCTGGTATTATTAGGACTTGGAATGATCGTTTCATCCGTTGTTGGATTATTTGAAGAAGTGGTAAGTCAGCTGACGATTATCATGTGCTTCCAGTCATTGATTCTTGATATGGCCGGTAACGTAGGTACGCAGTCACTGGCGGTAACGATCCGTGTACTGATGGATGAGTCCTTAACAGGAAAGCAGAAAGTAGAGCTTGTGTTCAAAGAAATGAAGATTGCATTTTCAAATGGATCAATTCTTGGAATCTTGTCGTTTGCAGTAATTGGACTTTATATTGCGTTATTCAAAGGAAAGACATTTATATTTGCATATGCGGTATCTGGTTGTATTGGAATATCGCTGTTGCTTGCAATGGTGATCTCAGGAGCAGTGGGAACGCTGATTCCGTTATTCTTTAAGAAGATTCATGTAGACCCGGCAGTTGCATCCGGGCCATTGATCACGACGGTCAATGACTTAGTTGCGGTTGTGTCTTATTATGGACTCAGCTGGATCTTCCTGATTAATATGATGCATCTGGTTGGATAATATCGTATTATTATTAAGAAAATTATTAAGAAAATGAAAAGTCACATATTTTGCCTGAACTATTAATCATAGTTGGCAGAATATGTGGCTTTTTGTATACGTAAGTATGATTATTTGAATATGTGATAAAGGATATAGACAAAACAAATGAATGATATATATCTATAAAAAATATCAGTTTAACAAATAAAATATATGCATGTATAATGTTAATATATAGGTATTGGGGAATACCTGGAGAAAATAATATTTATTTACAGGAGGTTTTATTTATGAACATCGGAGTAACAGAAATCAGCCCAAGAGAGGTACAAAGAGCAGCAGAGAAAAATTTTAAAGGTGGATACTATTGTTGTGAAGCACTGATGTGCACCATCCGTGATGCATTCAAACTGGATGTACCAAAAGAAGTCATTGCAATGTCATCCGGTATGGCAGTCGGAGCAGGAAAATCAGGATGTGTCTGTGGTGCATTTAATGGTGGATTACTTGCACTTGGAATGTTCTTCGGAAGAACAGAACAGGACGGACCAACCAATCCAAAGAGTATCAAATGTATGGAACTGACACATGAACTGCATGACTGGTTTAGAAAAGCGAATGGAAAGAATGCAATCTGCTGCAGAGTCCTGACAAAAGAATTCAACATGGGACAGGGAGAGCATAAAGAGCAGTGTATCTACTTCACAGGCCTGTGTGCATGGAAGGTAGCACAGATTGTCTGTCGTGAGCTGGGCATCAAGAACCTGGATGAAATTGATGAACCGGCGGAGCGTCGTGCAATTGCAGATATCTAGACTGGAAAGGAAGACAAGAAACTATGAAAGACGTAATCAAAAAAGTACCGATTCCAATCTGCGGAGTTATGCTTGGAGCAGCAGCCCTTGGTAATCTGCTTCAGAGCTATTCCGAAGGAATCCGTTATGTATGTGGAGTGTTTGCAGCATTTTTGCTGATCCTGGCACTTCTGAAGTTGATCATGTTCCCGGGAGCTGTAAAAGAGGATATGAATAATCCGATCATGGCAAGCGTAGCAGGAACATTTCCAATGGCACTTATGATCTTAAGTACTTATGTGAAACCATTTATCGGACAGGCGGCTTATTATATCTGGCTGTTTGCGATTGCATTACATATTGTGCTGATTATTTATTTTACTGTGAAGTTTGTATTCAAACTGCAGATGCCAAAGGTATTTGCAAGTTATTATATCGTATATGTTGGAATTGTCGTTGCATCAGTCACGGCACCTGCTTATGAGAAACTTGCAATCGGAAGTGCGGCGTTCTGGTTTGGATTTGTGACACTGATCCTGTTACTGATCCTGGTTACATACCGCTATGTGACGGTGAAAGAAGTACCGGATCCGGCAAAACCACTGATCTGTATCTATGCGGCACCGACAAGCCTCTGTATCGCAGGATATGTACAGTCTGTCATGCCGAAATCTTACGGATTTCTGATGGGAATGTTCGTGGTTGCAACGATTATCTATATCTTTGCACTGGTAAAAGCAATCAGTTATCTGAAGATGCCATTCTTCCCAAGCTATGCGGCATTCACCTTCCCGTTTGTCATCAGTGCGATCGCTTCAAAACAGACGATGGCATGTGCAATGAATATGGGACATCCTATGCCGTTCCTGAAATATGTAGTACTGATTGAGACGATTATTGCGGTTGTTCTGGTTGTGTATACTTATATCCGGTTTATGGGATTTATCTTTGGTGGGAAGAAATAAATAAAATAATAAAGGGTGGCTGCTTATTGTAGGGCAGCTGCTTTTTGTGTTACACTAAACAAAGTCAATTTACAGAGACAGGGGAGAAAGGAGGAAAATGGCTATGAAATATAAATTTGATGAAATCATTGACAGAAGCAGGACAAATTCGTTTAAATGGAAAGCCAGAGAACTGAAAAATAATGAGCATGAAATGTATCCAATGTGGGTGGCGGATATGGAATTTGACGCATCTCCGGCAATCCAAAAACGTTTGGCCGACAGGGTGAAAGAAGGTGTATTCGGCTATGAACTATTGTCAGAAGATTATTATAAGGCAGTACAATACTGGTTGAAAAAACGTCATGGCTGTGAAATTCCGGCAGGACAAATAGTATACTGTGCGAATATGATGAGCGGACTCAGTATCATCCTTCAGGAATATACAGAAGAACAGGATGAAGTAATGATGAATGTTCCAACATATGGAAATTTCTATCATACGATTGAGGGGTGTGGACGTGCGGTCAACGGCAGCAAGCTGAAAGAAGTGAATGGAAGATTTACATTTGATCTTGAAGATATGGAGCGGAAAGTGACGAATAGAACAAAAGCATTTTTGTTGTGTAATCCGCATAATCCGACAGGAACTGTATGGACAGAACAGGAACTGGAAGGAATCTGTCAGTTTTGTAAGGCGCATGAACTACTTATTATTTCGGATGAGGCGCATTATGATTTTGTGTTTCACGGACAGCATACAATGTTGAGAAAGATTGCTGAGAAATATGATGTATCATCAGTTACGATGATATCTCCGGGAAAGAGTTTTAATGTAGCGGGCGTACAGACAGCAGCGTTACTTGTAGACGGAGATACGATGAAGAAGCAAATTATGAGCCGGATGAATGCAATGGCTTATCCATTTGAACACGCATTTGCAGAAGGAGTAACAGTCGGAGCATATATGGAAAGTGAAGATTGGTTCGAGGAAGTCTACCGTTATATTAAAGAAAATAAAGAAATGACAGTTCAGTATATCAGGGAAAATATTCCGCATCTTAGAGTGCCGGAATCGGAAGCTACTTATCTGTTATGGGTGGACTGTAGCGCTATGAAGATGACAGATGAAGAAATTATTGAATTCTGGAAAAATGAATGTGGTATAATGCCAAGTGGCGGCTTGGAATTTGGTGAGGCAGGAAGTCAGTATGTCAGATTGAATCTTGCCTGCCCGAAGAAAATACTGCTTAGAGTATTGGAGAATATGAAAAAAGGATTTGACGGATTGAAAAGCTAAATCCTATAAATAAAAAATAAGTGTATGAAGTATAGAAATGTTTATGCTTCATACACTTATTTTTGTTGTGGATTTTGCTGTAGTATTACTTTGTGAATGCAAGTTCAATGGCTTTGTGAAGATCAAATCTTTATTATAAATATAACAGAATATCAGCTGAGAGGCTTATAGATTAAAATGATACATCGGTTAAATTATAGAAATATCAAATTTGATAGAAGAAATTGAGAGATGTTATAATTAGTTAAAATAACAGAGAAGAGGAGAAACGGACATGATAAAATATTCCTACACATTAGTTGTTGAAGATATAGAAAAATCAGCAGCATTTTACCAGCAGTATTTCAACTGGAATGCAGACAGAAAAGGGAAAGAGTCGGCGTGGATAAACACAAAATCTCCACTTGTATTCAGTGTGGTTGAAAAGACTTATCTATATGGTGGTCTTGGAATTTCAGAAGAAGAATTACCGGAGCAGTCTTTCTGTACCTGGCTATACGGATCAGAAGAAGAACTTTTGGCTGAAAAAGCGGAGCTGCTAAGAAAAGGGCTGATACAGATTGGAGCATTAGGTCACTTTCTGAGAGATGGAAATGGCAGAATCTGGGAGTTGAGAAAAGAAGGAGATTTAATTTAATGGGAAAGCATACAGCGCATGGATATTTGGTAGAAGATGTATATAAAGAAGCGGAAAAATTTACAAAAGTGTTTGGTTTTAAACCAGCGAGGATTGATGAGACATTTGCCGGATTTCCGATGGAAGGAAAGGTGGAGTTTTTTCTGTGGCAGTGGAAACATCTGGAGGATAATCTTGGAAAGGATGTAATGGAAAAGGTAAAATATCGGGATCAACAGGCAATTCGATGTGACACACCGGAAGAAGTGGACGAAGCATATGAACAGCTGAAAGCGGAAGGGATGGAATTTATTTCAGAACCAAAAGACTATGAGTGGAATGCCCGCTGTGTATATTTTTTGGATGCGTCAGGACATATGTGGGAAATATATTGCTGGACAGGCGCAGTACCGTTAGGAGATCTGGATCCGGCCAAGGAAAAGAATGGATTATAGAAATGAAGACGAAATAGTTGGATGGTGCATAGAAAGATTGCAATAAAAACATAGATAACATCTATGAATAATGCAACATATAAAAACAATCAATTTGAGTTATTTGATAGAAAATGAGACAATCAAATAAGTGATTAAGAATGGAGGATTAAACAAATGAAAAGGAAAATTATAAGCACATTGTTATGTGTATCTATGTGTGCTGCATTGATGATGGGGTGCGGTCAGTCAGACAAATCGGACACAAAAGAGAACAAGAAAACAGAAGAGTCAAAAGATGAAGCAAAAGACGACAAGTTGGACCTTGGTCTGGATGTTGATTCTGTAACAGTTGCAACATCACCGGGATATGAGCCGTTTGAGTTTGAAGAGGATGGTGAACTGAAGGGTTATGATGTGGATATCTGGAATGAATTTTCTGAGAGAACAGGGATTGAAGTAAAATGGGAGTATGCTGATTTTAGCGGGCTTCTTGGATTACTTTCTTCGGGAAAGGCAGATGCAGTATCTGCGCAGATGTCCCCAACAGAAGAAAGAAAGGATTCATATTTATTCTCTGATCCGGTTGATTATTATGGTTCTACAGTGGTAGTTGCGAAAGATAATGACGAGATTAAGAGTGTAAAAGATTTGTCTGGAAAAACAGTAGGTGTTGGTTCTGGAAACTCTATGCAGCAGGCTGTAGAAGACATGTATCCAAAGGGTGATGTTAAGTTTGAAGTATACACATCTGCAACTTTGGAAGCAATGTTTGATGATATTGCTTATGGACGTATCGATGCAGTACTTGCTCAGGACATTCAGACATACATGGCTATGAAATCAAATAAGAATCTTAAAATCAAAGTTTTGGAACCATTTGCATATGATACAGCAACTATTGTATTTGCAAAGGATAATACAGAGTTGTGTGATGCTATGAATAAATTTATCAAGATTATCAAAAAAGATGGTACTCTGCAGGAAATCTCTGAGAAATGGATTGGTGCAGATATTACTACTAAGAAGGAATAACTATGACTTATTTAACAGAAACGTTTATCCCATATACAAAAGTATTGACTCCACTGCTTTTAGAAGGATTATGGATTACGATATATGTTTCGGCTTTAGCCTTTCTGCTTAGTGTTATATTGGGAGCTATATTGGCAATTATTCAGCATTTTCACGTAAAAATATTAAGTCAGCTTGCAAAAGTCTATGTATCATATTTCAGAGGTACACCGCTGCTGATTCAGTTGTTTCTGTTTTATTATGGATTACCAATGGTATTTGATGTAATGAAACGATGCCCGAAGACATTTGCGTTGGTGCTGTGTCTGGGACTTAACAGTGCAGCGTATATATCTGAGAGTATACGTGGGGCAATTGAAAGTGTAGATAAAGGACAGTATGAAGCGAGTATTGCATTTGGGTTGACACATTCGCAGATGATGCTGAAGATTATACTTCCGCAGGCAGCTGTTGCAGCAATCCCTCCAATTGTGAATTCATGCCTGGATATTATCAAAATGTCTTCACTTGGAATGACGATTGGTATTCAGGATATTATGGGTGAAGCTCAGTTGACAGCAGCTACATATTACAAGACATTTGAGACATATATACTGGCAGCAGTATTTTACTGGATACTGGCTATTGTATTGGGAGTAGTGCAGAAAAAGGTTGAAAAAGTAATAAGCTCTGCTTATCAGAAATAGTTATGAGGGGGTGTGGATAACATCCCCTTATACATATAGGAGAAACATATGCTTGAAATTAAGAATTTGTCAAAAAGATTTGGAAATCAGCAGGTACTGGATCATATTAGTCTGAAGATTGAAAAAGGAAAAGTAATTGCGGTTATTGGTCCGTCGGGAACTGGTAAATCAACACTTCTTCGCTGTATTAATGTACTGGAAAGACCGGAAGAAGGAACAATCCAGCTGGATGATCAAATGTTTGATTATGAAAAACTTAGCAAGGCAGATATTCAGGTGTTGCGTACACGGACATCCATGGTTTTTCAGAATTCAAATTTATACCGGAATAAAACAGCACTTGAAAATATTACAACTCCACTGACATTGGTAAAGAAGATGCCGAAAGAAGAAGCAGATAAAATTGCATTAGATTTGTTGGAAAAAGTAGGGGTACTGGAAAAGAAAGATGCATATCCAGAGACACTTTCAGGAGGAGAAAAACAGCGTGTAGGAATTGCCAGAGCACTGGCGGTTAATCCGGATATTATTCTATTTGATGAACCAACATCTGCACTTGATCCGGAATTAGTTGCCGGAGTGTTAGATGTTATCAAAGATCTGGCAAAGCAACATACAACGATGTTAATCGTGACACATGAAATGAAATTTGCAAAAAATGTTGCAGATGAAGTTGTTTTTATGGAAGGTGGACACATTGTAGAGATGGGATTGGCGCATGAAGTGTTTGAAAATCCGAAAGAAGAAAGAACCAGACAATTCCTTTCCAAAAATAATGAATAATTTAAAAAGTAAAAAAGGAACTCAAATTTAACATTCAAGTGTTGGAAGAGATTTGAGTTCTTTTTTTTATTTTTAAAAGATAGGCCTATGTCAAGATTTCTTGCATAGCCTTGAAAAAAAGGTTATACTTTATAATATGTTTTTTGTCTGACATGACAGTTAATAATAAGATGTATATGGAAGCATCGATAAATCGGAATTAGGAATTGTAATTTGAAGGGAAAAGAATATTCGAGGTAACAGTATAATGGTAAAGATAGATCTGATCACCGGATTTTTAGGTTCCGGGAAGACAACATTTATAAAAAAATATGCAAAATATCTGATTGATAAAGGCGAGAATATAGGAATTCTTGAAAATGATTATGGTGCAGTCAATGTAGATATGATGCTGTTAAAGGAACTGGAAGGGGAAAACTGCGAGCTTGAAATGATCGCAGGAGGTTGTGATGCAGACTGCCACAGACGTAGATTCCGCACGAAACTGATTGCAATGGGAATGTATGGATATGACCGTGTGATCGTGGAACCGTCCGGTATCTATGACGTGGATGAGTTTTTTGACGTACTAAGAGATGATCCGATTGATAGCTGGTATGAGATTGGAAATGTGATTACAGTGGTGGATGCAAAGATGGAAAAAGAGATGTCGGATGAGGCGGATTATCTGCTTGCTTCAGAGGCGGCAAATGCAGGCTGTATCGTGTTAAGCAGATGCCAGGAAGCTACAGAAGAAGAGATAGAAGACACCATATGTCATCTGAATCATGCCTTAGAAAAAGTACAGTGTAAGCGGAGATTCAAAGATGAGATTATTGCAAAAGACTGGACTACATTCGAAAAAGAAGATTATGAACACATCTTATCCAGCGGCTATGTAGCAGAGAGCTACCAGAAGATGCACATAGAAGAAGGCGGAGCATTCAAATCATTATACTTCATGAATCTTGAGAAGACGAAAGAGCAGATTGTAGAAGCAGCAAAGGCAGTCATGGAAGATAAAGAATGCGGAAAGGTATTCCGCATCAAAGGTTTCCTGAAAGATGAAGACGGCAAATGGATGGAATTAAATGCGACCCATCAGGAACTTTACATAGAGCCGATCACAGAAGGGCAGGAAGTCGTGATTGTAATTGGAGAAGGATTGTGTGAAGAGAAGATACAGAAGTATTTAAAATCCGCGGAAAAAATGGTAAAATGATGATATTCCCAAACGAGTAAAAATACATAAAAGATGATGCATGTAATCCGGAAAATCTCTTACAAAATCAGACACGGAAATCTTCCGGTATTGCATGACGGTCAAAAAGGAGGAAGAAAAGCATGAAAAATTACGCAACAGGAATCCAGCACATCGGAATTCCGACAAAAGACATGGAAGCAACAAAAGCATTCTATGCAAAACTGGGGTTTGAACCGGCATTTGAGACGCTGAATGACGGGGCAAAAGTGGCATTTTTAAAGCTGGAAAACTTAGTGATCGAGACTTACGAATCCGATGAAGCAACCATGAAAGTGGGAGCAATCGACCACATTGCAATTGATGTAAAAGACATTGAAGAGACATACAAAGAAGTCTGTGCAATGGATCTTAATACGACAAATGATGAGATTCATTTCCTGCCATTCTGGGATAATGGAGTAAAGTTCTTTACGATAAAAGGACCTAATGAGGAGAAGGTTGAATTCAGCCAGTTTCTGTAAATCTATTTGAAAAAATGGAAATCGTTAGAAATACATCAGGGATGTTAATAAAATAACTAAAAATCTTTGTGTAAAAGACACAAAATTGATATATTTCAACAAAGGAAACGGAAAAATAATTGTGTATAATAGATGAAAAATAAAAAAATGACCAAATGTCATTGAGAAAAATTGTGCACTGTGATATAGTAAGCACAGTTGAACAAGAGAGCTGAGATAGGAGAGCGGATACGAGTAATCAGACGGTTACTTTTATACGCGCTCCTTTTTTTTGAAAAATAATTGAGATTGTAATAGAATAAGTTGGGAAAATAAAAGTTCAGCAAAAAAGATAAGGAAGAGGAAAAATGGATCAGATATTTTACGATGCGGTCGGTAATAATCCAATCATTGCGGCTGTAAAGAATATGAAAGACATAGAAGTATGTTGTGCGATAGAGGAGATACAGGTGGTATTTATATTATTTGGAGATGTCTGTTCAATAGACAGGATTGTACAACAGGTGAAAGAAGCGGGAAAGGTTGCAATGGTACATGTAGATCTGATCAGTGGTCTTAGTCCAAAAGAGGTTTCTGTGGAATATCTTAAGGAACATACAGAAGCAGATGGTATTATATCAACAAAACCATCGCTGATCAAGAAAGCAAGAGAACTTGGTATGTATACAGTTCTCAGATATTTTTTACTGGATTCCATGTCATTTGAAAATATCAGACAGCAACAGCATACGGTAAGACCGGATTTTATAGAGGTACTTCCGGGTGTGATGCCAAGAGTGATAAAAAGAATCTGTGGTTCGGTGAAGACACCGATCATAGCAGGAGGACTGATAACAGATAAAGAAGATGTGATGGCTGCATTATCAGCCGGAGCAATTGCAGTTTCATCAACCAATCATCAGGTGTGGAAGATGTAATGACTGTACAGAATGAAACAGAATATTTAATTGCTTTTTGGGGAGCAATTCAAATAGAACGCATGCGAAAATAGTAACCAAAGAAATTAGCAGAAAATCAGGAGGAAACAAATATGGCTAAATATGTAATGGCGTTAGATGCAGGAACTACCAGTAACAGATGTATTCTTTTTAATGAAAAAGGTGAGATGTGCAGCGTGGCACAGAGAGAATTCACACAGTATTTTCCAAAACCGGGCTGGGTTGAGCATGACGCTGATGAGATATGGGCAAGTATGCTTGGAGTTGCAGTAGAGGCAATGAATATGATCAATGCAGAAGCAGAAGATATCGCAGCGATTGGTATTACAAACCAGAGAGAGACAACAATTGTCTGGGATAAAGAGACAGGAGAACCGGTACATCATGCAATCGTATGGCAGTGCCGCAGAACATCAGAGTATTGTGATTCTTTAAAAGAAAAAGGATTAACAGACAAGTTCCGTGAAAAAACAGGACTGGTCATCGATGCATATTTCTCGGGAACAAAAGTAAAATGGATTCTGGACAATGTTCCGGGCGCAAGAGAAAGAGCGGAAAGAGGAGAATTATTATTCGGTACAGTAGAGACATGGCTGATCTGGAAACTGACAAAGGGAGCTGCTCATGTAACAGATTATTCGAATGCATCACGTACAATGTTATTTAACATTAATACATTGGAATGGGATGATGAGATTCTGGAAGAACTGAATATTCCAAAATGTATGTTACCGGAACCAAAGCCATCAAGCTGCATTTACGGAGAAGCAGATCCTTCTTATCTTGGAGGTCCGATCCCGATTGCAGGTGCAGCAGGTGATCAGCAGTCCGCATTATTCGGACAGACATGCTTTAAGCCGGGAGAGGCGAAGAATACATATGGAACAGGCTGTTTCCTTCTGATGAATACAGGAGAAAAGCCGGTATTTTCTAAGAACGGACTGGTTACCACAATTGCCTGGGGACTGGATGGAAAAGTAAACTATGCACTGGAAGGTTCTATCTTCGTAGCAGGAGCTGCAATCCAGTGGTTAAGAGATGAACTTAGGATTATCGATTCGGCACCGGATTCAGAATATATGGCAAAGAAAGTAAAAGATACCAACGGATGTTATGTAGTACCTGCATTTACAGGACTTGGAGCACCGCACTGGGATCAGTATGCGAGAGGAACAATCGTAGGAATCACCCGTGGAGTGAACAAATATCACATCATCCGTGCAACACTGGAATCCCTTGCATATCAGGTCAATGATGTATTAGTTGCAATGAAGGCAGATTCGGGAATTGATCTGGCAGCATTAAAGGTTGACGGAGGCGCAAGTGCCAATGATTTCCTGATGCAGACACAGAGCAATATCATCAATGCGCCGGTAAACCGCCCGCAGTGTGTAGAGACAACAGCGATGGGAGCTGCTTATCTGGCAGGACTTGCAGTCGGATACTGGGAAAGCAAAGAAGACGTTGTTAAGAACTGGGCGATCGATCAGACATTCGAACCTAAGATTGATGATGAACAGAGAAATAAGATGATCAAAGGCTGGAATAAGGCCGTAAAATACGCTTATGGATGGGCGAAAGAAGATTAATAATTGAAGAAAAACAGATAAATAGAAAAAAGGGGGAATTTTTCTATGTTACCTTATATTGCAGAATTTTTGGGGACAATGATACTGATTATTCTTGGAGATGGAGTGGTTGCAAATGTAACTCTTAATAAATCAGGAATGAAAGGTGGCGGAACAGTTCAGATCACATTCGCCTGGGGACTTGCGGTTATGGTGCCTGCATGCATATTTGGGGCTGCATCAGGTGCGTCATTTAACCCGGCTCTTACATTAGCACTTGCAATTGACGGAAGTTTTGCATGGTCTATGGTTCCTGGATATATTCTGGCACAGTTTGCAGGTGCATTCGCAGGTGGTGTGATTGTATATCTTTTATTTAAAGGACAGTTTGATGCAACAGAAGATAAAGCTACCAAACTTGGAGTGTTCTGTACAGCACCATCGGTTCCAAAACTTGGACTTAACATTTTCAGTGAAGCGGTTGGAACATTTATACTTGTATTTGCAATCAAAGGAATGGCGAATGTGCCGGAACTTACAGATGGACTTGGTAAATTTATCGTATTTGGAATCATCGTTTCGATTGGTATGTCACTCGGTGGTCTGACGGGATATGCGATTAATCCGGCGAGAGATCTTGGACCACGCCTGGCACATGCGGTTCTTCCAATCAAAGAAAAAGGAAGTTCAAACTGGAGTTATGGAGTGGTGCCTTTGGTAGGACCAGTAATAGGAGCTGTTGCTGCGGTATTGCTTTTTGGGGCTATTCCGTGGTAGAATAACAGAGAAAAGAGAATAATAGGCGTGAGAGAAGAGAGCCTGACAGGATAACCGCATATTCGGGATGCGTTTACTTGTCAGGCTCTTTTTTCAGAAATAAGCCGGAAATTACAATATGTCAGAGGCAGGAACCGCCATGTAATACGTGACGAATACCTCGTAGCAAGAGCACAAAAGGATTCTTGAAAAGACGTAAAGGAGAGAAAGAAATGTATGATGTAATCATAATCGGAAGCGGAGTCTCAGGCTCTGCGGCCGCAAGAGAGTTATCCCGCTACAAAGCGGATATATGTGTATTAGAAAAAGAAGAAGACGTCTGCTGTGGAACGTCAAAAGCCAACAGTGGAATTGTGCATGCCGGATATGATGCCGAAGTTGGGTCACTTATGGCAAAGTTAAATGTCCGTGGAAATGCAATGATGGAAGAGCTTTCAAAAGACCTGGATTTTCCATTCAAGAGAACCGGTTCACTGGTGATCTGTCTGCGGGAAGAAGACATGGACAAATTACAGGCATTATACGACAGAGGCGTGGCAAACGGAGTACCGGGACTTCAGATCTTAAGCCGGGAAGAAGTGCTCAAGATGGAACCGAATATTGTAGATAACGTCTATGCAGCACTTTATGCACCATCTGCCGGTATTGTATGTCCATTCGGATTGAATATCGCAATGGCAGAAAATGCCTGCGAAAATGGGGTGGAATTCAAGTTTGATACAGAAGTAACAGAGCTGAAAAAAGTAGAAGATATCTGGGAAGTCCATACAAATCAGGGAGTTTTCAAGACAAGATATGTAGTAAATGCAGCTGGTGTCTATGCAGATAAATTCCACAACATGGTCAGCAAAAAGAAAATACATATCACACCAAGGCGTGGTGATTACTGTCTGTTGGATAAGACAGCAGGAGCACATGTAAGCAGAACAATATTTGCATTGCCAAATGAATTCGGAAAAGGAATCCTTGTGACACCGACAGCGCATGGTAATCTGCTTCTTGGACCTACTGCAATCGATATTGAAGAAAAAGAAGGAACCAATACGACAAGAGAAGGACTGGACCAGGTACTTACAAAAGCAGGGCAGAATGTAAAAGACATTCCGATGCGTCAGGTAATCACCTCATTTGCCGGGCTTCGTGCACATGAAGACGGACATGAATTTATCATAGAAGAAGTAGAAGATGCAAAAGGATTCATCGACTGTGCAGGCATCGAATCGCCTGGACTTACCAGCAGTCCTGCAATCGGAGAGATAGTTGCAGGTATCTTAAAAGAAAAGATGCAGTTGGAAGAAAAAGAGAATTTCATTGCAACAAGAAAAGGGATCCTGGATCCAAACACTCTGACGAAAGAAGAAAGAGTGAATTTAATTAAAGAGAAACCGGCATACGGTAATATTATCTGCCGTTGTGAGATGATCACAGAAGGTGAGATTATCGATGCAATCCATAGACCTCTGGGGGCGAAGTCTCTGGACGGCGTAAAACGTAGAACCAGAGCAGGTATGGGGCGGTGCCAGGCCGGTTTCTGTTCTCCTAGAACGATGGAGATTCTTGCAAGAGAGCGAAACGTTCCAATGGAAGAAATTACGAAGTCAGGTGGAAGTTCAAAAATTATCGTAGGAACAAATAAGGATCAGCTGTAACAATGATGCAGAAAGCTGTGACAGAGAATTTAACGGCAACAGATTGGAAAGTAGTTTGAAATAGAAAAAGGAAGATAGAATATGAAAACATACGATATAGTAATCATTGGCGGCGGCCCTGCAGGACTTGCGGCAGCCATATCAGCACGGGATAATGGAATCCAGGATATCCTGATCCTGGAAAGAGATAAAGAACTGGGAGGAATTCTGAATCAGTGTATTCATAATGGATTCGGTCTTCATACATTCAAAGAAGAACTGACCGGACCGGAATATGCAGGAAGATTTATCGAACAGGTAAAGACTCTTGGCATTGAATATAAATTAAATACAATGGTTATGGATATCAGTCCGGATAAGATCGTGACTGCCATGAACCGCGAAGAAGGTTTGTTTGAAATCCAGGCAGGAGCAGTGATCCTGGCGATGGGATGCCGTGAGCGTTCCAGAGGCGCACTGAATATTCCGGGTTACCGTCCGGCAGGAATTTACTCAGCAGGAACTGCGCAGCGCTTGGTTAATATGGAAGGTTATATGCCGGGAAGAGAAGTCGTAATCTTAGGTTCCGGTGACATCGGCCTTATCATGGCAAGACGTATGACACTGGAAGGCGCCAAGGTCAAAGTTGTGGCAGAATTAATGCCATATTCCGGAGGCCTGAAGCGTAATATCGTGCAGTGTCTGGATGACTACGACATTCCGTTAAAATTAAGCCATACCGTTGTAGATATCAAAGGAAAAGAAAGAGTGGAAGGTATCACACTGGCAGAAGTAGACAGTAAGGGCAAACCAATTCCTGGAACAGAGGAAGAGTATACCTGTGATACATTATTACTTTCCTGTGGACTGATCCCGGAAAATGAAATCTCCAGAGGTATGGGCGTAGATATGAACCCAGTAACATCCGGACCGAAGGTCAATGAAAGTCTGGAGACAAATATCGAAGGCGTATTTGCCTGTGGAAATGTGCTACATGTGCATGATCTGGTAGATTTCGTATCAGAAGAAGCAAAAACTGCCGGAAGAAACGCAGCGGAATATGTGAAAGATTTAAAGACAGAAACAGACAGTGATGAAAAGGTACAGAATATTGTGTTAAATCCGGTGGAAGGTGTACGATACACAGTTCCAAGTACCATCAATCCGGCACATATGGATGAAAGTCTTACCGTACGGTTCCGTGTCGGCGGTGTTTACAAGAACTGCTATGTAAGTGCATATTTTGATGAAGAAAGAGTGATTCATAAGAAACGTCCGGTCGTTGCACCAGGAGAGATGGAGCAGATCAAGCTTACAAAAGAACAGCTTATGAAGTATCCGAATCTTAAAACCATTACAGTAAAGATAGAGGAGGCATAAAGATGGAAACAGTAACAAGAGAACTTACATGTATCGGCTGTCCGATGGGCTGCCCTCTGACTGTAACAATGGAAGCAGGAGAAGTCATCAGCGTAACAGGAAATACCTGTAAGCGTGGAGATATCTATGCGAGAAAAGAAGTAACCAATCCAACCAGAATTGTAACCTCGACGGTAAGAGTAAGCGGCGGAGAAGCGGATATGGTATCGGTAAAGACAAAAGAAGATATTCCTAAGGGGAAAATCTTTGAATGTGTGAAAGCATTAAAGACTGTGGAAGTTCCGGCACCGGTACATATCGGTGATGTATTAGTGAAAGATGTTGCGGGGACCGGTGTGGATATCGTTGCAACGAAGAATGTTGAAAATGCATAGAGTATTTGTCTGTAGATACTTAAATAAACAAGAAAAGCTGTCAGTTGCCGATGTATCTGTAAGGAACGGCAAGTAACAGGTGCTATAGATGATGAAAGTTAATAAAACGTCCGGAAGGCTTTTTTGATGAAAGCTTTCCGGATTTTTTCGTCTCTTGATATATCCATATTTTTATTTTACACTGATAATTATAAATGTACTCTTGAGGAAAAGAATCTTGACTGACGAATAGCGGATAAAAGAAAATGCAAAAGAGGTTTTCGGAAATTTCAGGAATAAAGAGTGACTGAAGAGATCAAAGGGAAGAAGAGGAAGAAAAATGGAACCATATTACTACAGCAAAATGAATAAAATACAACAGGCAGCCTACCATGCCATTTGGCAAGGGCTGCTTACAATCTCAGATTCTATACAGATCCCGGGAATGGAGGCAGAAGAGCTTTACAATGTATTCTTCCGACTGCGTCTGGATCATCCGGAAATCTTCTGGGCAACCAGATATAAGTACAAATATTATCAGGATTCACCCAATTTTATCTTTATCCCGGAATACTTATTTGACAAAAATAAAATAAAAGAACATCAAAAAGCCATGAAGTCCAGAGTAGAAAAGCTCACAAGACCGGTAAAAGACAAATCCGAATGGGAAAAGGAAAAATATGTGCATGATTTTATCTGTGAAAATGTACATTATGACAAGTTAAAAAAGCCATATTCCCACGAGATCATCGGACCACTCGGACAGGGAGTAGGTGTCTGTGAAGGCATTGCCAAATCCGTAAAAGTATTATGTGACGCGCTTGGCATCTGGTGTATGATCGCAGTCTGCGGGAATAATCCGGAAAAAGGGATCAAATACCGCCATACCTGGAACATCGTAAGAATCGGTGGAACGTATTATCATCTGGATGCGACATTTGACAATACGCTTGGTAATGGTGGGAAGATGGCAGAAAAGCAGGCAAAAAAAGAGAATCGTTATGATTATTTTAATCTGGATGATAAAAGTATTTTCAGAGATCATGAGCCATTGATCGCACCTGCACCAAAATGTGAAGATGGAGATCATTTTTATTATAAAGAAAAGAAACTGTCATTTACGAAGACGGAAGATGTATATAAGAGAGCATTGCAGACGGCGAAAAAAGGGAAAGTATTCACGTTCCACTGGAGAGGCGGCTATCTGACGAAAGCAGTTCTGAAAGAACTTCTGGATCTGATTGAAAAAGCGGGAAAGGAAAAACAGAAAAATGCAAGGATCAGCCTGAACTGGCCGCAGGCAGTGCTGCGTTTTGATTATGTAGAGACTGCCGGAGAGACGGAACCGGAGGTTGTGGTCGAAGAGGCAAATGAAGGAGAGAAAGAGTAGTGGATGCATTTGTAATGTTACAGGAGCTGTTGGAGCAGGATCAGTTCGAGTTGATTCTGCCGGATGAGAAAGAGTGCAAACAACAGGAAGAAGATAATAAACCGGAAAGTCCGGCAGCAGGACAGAAGAAAAAGCAGGATATCCGCCTGGTCTATCTTATGAATGATGCGGTGGAAAGCTTTCTGGTCTTTCATAATGCGAGAATGACGGGCGAGTATCAGCCGGATTATGAAGGTGAGATTATAGCTTCCATGAGCTGTCAGGATGTTTTAAAAGATCAGAAAGAAGAAACTCTGAAAGAAGTGAGTGAAGAAGCAGGGAAGGGCCATGAAAAAGAGACAGCTGATAATGAAACGGCAGAAGAAAAAAAGACAGAGTATATTCTCGTAGTGCATCAGGGGGATTCTGTTGTTACAATATTTTTTGAAGATATTCTGACAGACATACATTTATATGATTATGGCGGGATCGGACATTTCTGGGTAAAAGAGTATGAATACTTAAGACAACTGGAATACCGCTTGGCGATTATGCGTGATAAGCTTGATTATCTGGGAGAGGAATACTGTACACCGGAGGAACAAAAGCTTGCGATGCTGGTAGATTTTCCACCGCTGAACTATTGCTGTTATCCGGCAGTACCGGAGAAGTATATTGTCCCAAGGGTAGAGCCATGGGTGCCGACGCAAGAAGCGATTGCGGTAATGGAAGAACTGGCAGAAGAGGCCGGAGACTGCGGTTTATCAAGAATCCTGAAAACATACCGGCAGCAGCCAAAGCCACGCATAGCAAGGAAGATTGCAACAATGCTTCATCAGAACGCACATGCCCAAGTAGTCGATCTGCTGGATGAAAGATTGAAACAGGCAGTGTCCATTTATAAAAAACGCTCTTTCGGAGAAGAAATGGATCAGGCATGTCTGGAACTGTTCCGCAAAGTAGAAAACAGACAGAGACAATTACAGAAAGAAGGCAAAGAATCTATAATTCTAAGAGAAGAACCATTTGAGATTGCAAAAGACAGTATCGGTTATCAGGTACATCTGATGATCTGGGAAAAGAAACTGATGAACCGCAAGGTGAAGATAGAAAGTTATCCATTAAATATGAATAATCAGTAAGTGACATGCTCCCACCACTTAAATCACAGATTTTGAAGTGAGGGCTTCTTGCTCAATGGCTCTACTGAGCCAAGTATCTACAAGCTATCCTCGCGTG
>ERZ826242.355-NODE-355-length-68788-cov-4.539348_pt1 | contig 68788 bp, 70 predicted proteins | sample MGYA00519871_ERZ826242 | MGnify/ENA primary metagenome ERZ826242 (study PRJEB31778, sample SAMEA3449226) | human gut metagenome | biome: human gut; feature: human-associated habitat; material: faeces | place: United Kingdom | collected 2010/2012 ... | reverse complement strand
AAAAATAAAAAATCACAGCTTTACAGACTGCCGCTTCTTTTTTAGTAAAAGTTCACATCTTCACTTTACAGACTTTCGCTCCATATTTAGTAAAAGGTCGCATCTTCGCTTTTCAGACTTCCACTCCTTCTTTTCAAAAGGCTGCACTTATTATATATCAATAATTTTTTATTGTTTTACAATAAAAAATTATTGACTTTTTTGTTTTTTGAGTTATAATATAATTATAAACTTAAAGGAGAGATTATTATGAGTCAAAAATCACTTACAGGTTGGCTTAAGGCGATTATTCTAATCACGGCAACACTTTCTTTACTGGCATTTTTATGTATATTATTTGTTATAGGTCCGGATATGGTCAATAACTATCCGGAGTTTAGTAACAGATATCTGCCATGGGTTATATTTATAACAATTATTTTTATTCCGTATTTTATAGCTTTGGGGCTAAGCTGGCCTGTCACTTTAAGTATTGAGAACAAAACCGTTTTCAGTATAAAAAACGCTAAAATTTTTAAGTCAGTTTCAGCCCTGGCAATAATCGACAGCTGCATTGTGTTAATAGGGAATACAATGTTATTGCTTTTGAACATGAGCCATCCCTCAGTATTTTTAGCTTTAAATATTGTTGTGTTTGTAGGTATTGCGGCAGCGGTTGTATGTGCAATAATTTCCCATCTGTTAGTTAAGGCCGCACATCTTAAAGAGCAAAGCGACCTTACTATTTGAGGTGTAAACATGCAGGGGAAAATTATTATAAATATCGATGTTATGCTGGCAAAAAGGAAAATGAGCGTAACTGAGCTTTCTCAAAAGGTTGGCATTACAATGGCAAATATATCAATACTTAAAAACTCAAAAGCTAAAGCTATAAAAATTTCCACCCTTGAAAAACTGTGCGAGGCGCTTGACTGCCAGCCGGGTGACCTTTTGGAGTACCGCCGTTTTTAAAAAAATTCTTGTAATACAACTATTGGTATGATAAAATGCCTACTAAAGTAAATGTCGAATAAAGAGGGTAAGTTTCAGCATGAAAAAAACAGGAGCTAATAGTACTATCATTTTAATTGTGGCCTGGCTTGCGTATACTTCAGTTTATATAGGCAGGCTTAATCTATCGGTTGCCTCGCCTATGATGGAAATGGCCGGCGTTATCAATAAAGACCAGATAGGCTATTTAAGCTCCCTGTTTTTCTTTGTTTATGCGATAGGCAGGATTTTTAATGGCTACATAGGCGATAAGGTTGAGCCAAAGTTTATACTTGGCGTTGGCCTTATGCTTTCCGCACTGTCTAATTTAGGCATGGGCTTTATGCTGCCAGTTTCGTTTATGTTTGTTATTTGGGGCATAAACGGATATGCCCAGTCCACAATGTGGGGGCCTGCAATGCGGGTGGTTACTGAAGCGTACGAAGACCCTAAAAAACGCACCCGCGCCGCAATGATATTATCAACTTCCATCGGCGCCGGCGGAATAATCGGCATTGCGGCTGCAACAGCGGTGTCAGGCTTTGGCGCGGCCGCAGTATTTTTTGTTCCTGGATGTATAATGCTTATTATCAGTGCCATGGTTTTGTTGGTCCTGCCGCGTACAAAACGCAGTGTAGAGGTACAGCAGCTTTCTCCATTTAAACTGGCACTTAATAAGGATATATTAAAAATTGTATTTCCTGCGCTGGCACACGGCGCGATTAAGGACAACCTTAACCTGTGGATGGTTACATATTTTGTTGAGAGTTATAATACCGATGTCTCAGCCAGCGCGCCGTTTGTGTTTATGATACCAACTGCAACGCTTATAGGCCGCATGGTTTACCCGCTTTTGTACCGCCTGTGCAAGTACAGCGATAAATGGTCGGTGGTAATCTCATTTGTAATCTGTGCAGCTTCACTGGTGCCGATTATATTTTTCAAACTGCCAATGGCACTGTGCTGCCTGCTTTTATGCTTTACAGCGCTTTCCGTATCAATGATAAACGTTGCGTTTTTGGCCATATACCCGCTGCGCTTTCAGGCGACAAACAATGTGTCAATGGCAAGCGGCCTTATCGATTTTGTGACATACATGGGCTCTGCAATCGGTTCTTTTGTGTTTGGCATTGTTATATCAGCCTTTGGATTTAATATAATGTATATTATCTGGATAGTAATTTCCGCTGTCAGCGCGCTTATAATGCTGTTTAATAAAAAACCAAGGCCGCTTGTGGTAGACTGAGAAGGTTAAAAAGTGAAAATGAGATGGTTGTTACACCCACCCCTGTGATGACCAATTTCTATCTTGCCGAAGGTGATAAATATGGGATAGGGACAGAGCAGTCCGGAAAACTATGATAAAAGCTTTATATTTTATCTGGATAAATAAAAAGCAGGTGCCAAATGACACCCGCTTTTTTGTATTTATCTATTTAGCGTTATTTTCTGCTCATAGTCTCTTATATCATTTAGCCAGTCAAAGCCTTTGGGCTGGTTGTTAATGTCTAAAAAGTGCTCCCACACCGCCTCAAACGGCATTGTCTTAAGCTCTTCCAGCCAGGCAAGCCTTGAAGTATAGTCGCCTTCCAGCTCAAACTTTTTAAGCGTCTCAGTAGGCTCCAGCATCGCGTACAATAACGCTTTTTGTGTGTTACGCATGCCGATAACCCAGGCGGCAATCCGGTTTATACTCGCGTCAAAGTAGTCAAGGCCAATATGCGTGCGGCTTATAAGGTCGTTTCGCACCAGCTCCAACGCTATTTCTCTAAGCTCATCGTCCATTATTACTACATGGTCACTGTCCCAGCGCACAGGGCGGGAAACATGCAGTAAAAGCTCGTTTGTAAACAGCAGTATGCTGGAGATTTTGTTGCTGATAACCTCTGTCGGGTGGAAGTGCCCGGCATCCAGTGTGACCGCAATATTGTTTTTAACCGCATAGGCGGTATAAAACTCGTTTGAGCCAACAACATAGCTTTCACTGCCGATACCAAACAGCTTGCTCTCAACAGCGTCCAGGTGGTATTTGGGGTCTACAGGGTCGGACAAAATTTCGTCCAGCGCATCCTTAAGCCTCTGCCGCGGCCCCAGCCTGTCAACCGGTATATCCTTAAACCCGTCCGGAACCCAGATATTGTTAACACTTTTTTGCCCTAACTCTTTTCCAAAGTACTCGCTTATTTTCCGGGTGCGTTTGCAGTGCTCAATCCAGAAATTGCGTATGCCGTCATCAGCGCTTGATAGGGTAAACCCGCTGTCCGCCTTTTCGTGCGAAAAACAGGTCGGGTTAAAGTCCAGCCCTAGTCCGTTCTGCTTTGCAAAATCAACCCATACTTTAAAATGCTTCGGCTCCAGCTCATTAAGCTCAGTGCCGGCAGGCGCGTCTGCATATGTAGAGTGTAAGCTCAGCTTATGCTTTCCGGGTATAAGCGAAAATGCTTTTGTAATGTCTTGCATAAGCTCGTCAATATTGCGTGCGGCGCCCGGATAGTCGCCGGTTGTCTGTATCCCGCCGCTAAGCTCCTTGTCCTTAAATAGAAAGCCCTTTACATCATCGCCCTGCCAGCAGTGCATGGATATTTTGACTTTGCTAAGCCTTTCTAATGCTTTATCAGTGTCCACACCTATTTTTGCATACTTTTCTTTTGCTTGGTTATACATAACTATCTCCTCACTTTCAGATATTTTTCATAAGCCTTGTCAAACAGCTGCGTATCGCTCGGCTCATATTTTACAATTTTAAACGAGTTCCTTATAATTTCGCGGGCCTCAGCTAAGTCTTTTATTTCACCCAGTGCAATAAGCTGTGCGGCAATATTGCCTATTACAGTGGCTTCTACCGGCCCGGCATACACGTCTGTCTTGCAGGCGCTTGCGGTAAGTCTGCACAGCAGCGTGTCCTTTATTCCGCCGCCTACCATATGTATTGAGTCAAACTTCTTGCCGGTAATGCGCTGCATATTCTCAAAAGTCTCGCGGTATTTAAGTGCAAGGCTGCCGTAAATACACTGCATAATCTGGCCCACGCTTTGGGGTACTGGCTGGCCTGTCTCTCTGCAGAACTGCTGCACCCGCCCCGGCATATCCCCGGGCGGTGAAAAGCGCCCGTCATCCACATCAATTATGCTCTCAAACGGCGGGCATTCAAGCGCCAGCTTTTCCAGCTCTGCAAAGCTGTAGTCGTCTCCCGCACGCTTCCAATGCCGGCGCGACTCCTGAATAAGCCACAGCCCCATAATATTCTTTAAAAATCTTATGCTGCCGCCAAAGCCACCCTCGTTTGTAAAGTTTGCCTGCATGGCGGCCTTGCTTGTATTAGGCGTTTCAAGCTCAGTGCCAAAAAGGCTCCAGGTTCCGCAGCTGATATAGGCCGCATCGCCGCCTGCCTTTGGTACTGACATTACCGCGCTTGCAGTATCGTGCGAGGCTATGGATATAACCTTTGCCGGCTTTATCATAAGCTCGTCACACAGTTCGCTTGAAAGCGTGCCTATAACCTTGCCAGGCATCACAATATCAGTAAACAGGTTTTTGTCAATGCCAAGCTTATTTATCAGCTCAAAATCCCAGCCCTTTGTGTTAACGTCCAGTAGTGCGCTGGTGGAGGCCATGGAGTACTCAGTATGCTTTTGTCCGCATAAAAAGTAGTTAAAAAGGTCAGCCAGCATAAGCAAAGTGTCCGCATTTTCAAGCATCCACGGCTGCTGCTCCTTCATTGCCTTAAGCTGGAAAACAGTATTGAATGCAAGCAGCTGTATGCCAGTACGCTGATAAAGCACTTCGCTCGGTATTTCCTTTAAAAGCTCTTGCATGTAATGCTCAAAGACCTCGTCCCTATAATGCCGTACGTTTCCCATAAGCCTGCCGGCCTTATCCAGAAGCCCAAAGTTTACGCCCCAGCAGTCAATACCAATGCTCTCATACGGCTCATGCTCCTTTGCAAGTATAAGCCCGGTTTTTATTTCGTGGTACAGCCTGAGTATATCCCAATAATACTCATTTCCCACCACTACAGGGTCATTTGAAAAGCGGTGGATTTCGTTAATTGAAATCCTGCTGCCGTCAAAACTGCCAAGCATGGCCCTGCCGCTTGATGCGCCAAAGTCATAAGCGAGTACGTTTGTAGCCATAAGCATACCTCCTCAAATAATAATTATAATTATATTTCCACTTAAATTTCAACTGCTATTTTTGCCATTTTGGGTGCTGAATTTATTATAATTGAATGCTGCACTATTGTAAAGAAAATTTGAAAAAAAGATAATAGTAATCGAGTTGACATGGGTGCCGGAAAAGGTTATAATTAATCTAATAATTAATTATGATTGGAAGTAAGGCTTAGGATGTTTTATCAAAAGGAAATTGAAACGCTAAAGCGCCCTGATATCGAGGCGCTGCAGCTTGAAAGATTAAAACAGCTGGTGGAGTACTGCGATAAAAACTCTCCATTTTACAATAAAAAGCTAAAAGAGGCAGGGGTAAGCGCTGATAAGATAAAAACCCTGTCTGATATCCAGTACCTGCCCTTTACCACTAAGGACGATATCCGGGACAACTATCCGTTTGGGCTTTTTGCAGTGCCTATGCGCGATATTGTGCGAATACACGCCTCCAGCGGCACTACCGGCAAGCCCACTGTGGTGGGCTACACTAAGGGCGACCTTGATACCTGGTCTGACCTTGTTGCCCGCCTTGTGGTGGCGGCAGGCGCTACGAGGGACGATATTGCACAGATTCTTTTCGGCTACGGCTTGTTTACCGGCGCGCTCGGCCTGCACTACGGGCTGGAGCGGATAGGGGCAGCGGTTATTCCATCGTCCAGCGGCAACACTGAAAAACAGATTATGCTGATGAAAGATTTTGGGACAACCACTATAATCAGTACCCCGTCCTATGCTATGTACATTGCTGAAAAAATGCAGGAGATGGGTATTGACAAGTCACAGCTTAAACTGCGCCTTGGCCTGTTTGGAAGCGAGGGATGTAGTATAGAAATGCGCTCTAAGATTGAAAACGCACTCGGCCTTTTTGCTACTGATAACTACGGCATGAGTGAGCTTATGGGCCCGGGTGTCGCGGGCGAGTGTGTAAAGCGCTGCGGCATGCACGTGGCGGAGGACCATTTTATACCTGAAATAGTTGATGCAAAGACGCTTGAGCCTGTGCCGCATGGTGAGAGCGGGGAGCTGGTAATTACAACCCTTACCAAGCGCGGCATACCGCTTATTCGGTATAGAACAAAAGATATCAGCCGGCTGTATTATGACCAGTGTGAGTGCGGGCGCACCCATGTGCGTATGGAAAAGATAATGGGCAGGACTGATGATATGCTTAAAATCCGCGGCGTCAATGTATTTCCCACTCAGATTGAAAGCGTGCTGATAGCTGTAAATGGTATCGGCCCGCAGTACGAGCTGGTGGTGGACAGCAAAGGCGTTATGGACACGCTGGAGGTTAGGGTTGAGCTTGCGGACGAGAGCCTCTTGGATAAGTTTTCAAAGCTGGAACAGCTCTCAGAGTATATAAAAGAACGGCTTAAGGTGGTCTTAGGCATACAGTGCAAGGTAACGCTTGTAGAGCCAAAGACACTGACCCGGTATCAGGGCAAGGCCAAACGTATTATTGATAACAGAAAGAAGTAGGTTTTTACATATGAAAAGATTAATGTTAGGAAACGAGGCGGTAGCACGTGGCGTTTATGAAGCAGGCGCCGCGATAGTGTCAAGCTACCCAGGCACACCCAGTACTGAGATAACTGAGTTTTGTGCAAAGTATGACGATATTTACTGTGAGTGGGCACCAAATGAAAAAGTGGCGCTTGAAACGGCGATTGGCGCCAGCATTGCCGGCGCGCGTTCGTTTTGCGCCATGAAGCATGTTGGCCTTAACGTCGCGGCAGACCCGATGTTTACAATGTCCTACAGCGGTGTTACAGGCGGGCTGGTAATCGCCGTGGCGGACGACCCGGGTATGCACTCATCTCAGAACGAGCAGGATTCGCGGCATTATGCCGCAGCCTCAAAAATCCCTATGCTGGAGCCGAGCGATTCGGCTGAGTGCAAGGAGTTTACAAAGCTTGCTTTTGAGCTGTCAGAAAAGTTTGATACGCCGGTGCTTTTGCGGCTTTCAACCCGCGTTTCTCACTCGCAGAGCATAGTGGAGCTGGAAAAGCGCCAGCCAAAGGATATTGGCGAGTATAAAAAGAACCCGCAGAAATATGTAATGATGCCGGCCTATGCTAAGGGTAGGCATGTGGTGGTGGAGGAGCGCACCAGGAAAATCAAAGAGTATCTGGATACCGGCGCACTTGTCAAAGTTGAGCGCGGGGGTAAAATAGGTATCATATCCAGCGGCGCGGCATACCTGTACGCCAAAGAGGCACTGGGGGATAAAGCCTCATATTTAAAACTTAATATGACCTGGCCGCTGCCGGATAAATGCATAGTTGACTTTGCAAAGACAGTGGATGAGCTGTATGTGCTGGAGGAGCTGGACGATATAATAGAGCAGCACTGCCTGGCCCTGGGCCTTGATGTTAAGGGCAAAAAGCTGTTCTCGCTTTTGGGTGAGTACAGTGCCAATGAGATAAAGCGGGTGATTTTAGGTGAAGATACCCCGTATTTAACACCAAATGAGCAGCTGCCAAACCGCCCGCCGGTTCTATGTCCCGGCTGCCCGCACCGCGGTATTTTCTATGTTTTAAGCAAGCTTAAGGTTATGGTCAGCGGCGATATCGGCTGCTATACGCTTGGTGCAATGCCGCCGCTTGGCGCGCTGGATACTACAATTTGTATGGGCGCATCCATATCCGGCCTGCACGGCTTTAACAAGGCCAGGGCGGACTTGCGGCATGGCAGTGTTGCGGTTATAGGTGACAGTACCTTTATCCACTCCGGAATTACCGGGCTGATAGACATTGCATATAACCAGGGCACTTCTAAAATAATAATACTGGACAACAGTATTACTGGCATGACCGGGCACCAGCAGAACCCTACAACCGGGTATACTATAAAAGGTGACCCCACTTATGCTGTCAACCTTGAGCAGCTGGTAAAAAGCGTTGGCATAAAAAATGTGGTGGTGGTAGACCCGTTTGATATCGACCAGTGCGAGGCGGAAATTAAAAAAGCGCTGGCAAGTGACGAGCCGTATGTAATAATTGCGCGCCGGCCGTGCGCACTGCTTAAGTATGTCAAACACAAAAAGCCGCTTAAGGTCAATACCGATAAGTGTATTGGCTGCAAAGCCTGTATGAAAGTGGGCTGCCCGGCTATAACCGTTAAGGACAAAAAGGCGCGGGTGGATGAGACCTTGTGTGTCGGCTGTGACTTATGTGCAAAAATGTGCCGGTTTGGCGCTTTGGAAGCGGGGGAATAGATTTATGGAAACAAAGAGCATAGTATTTGTCGGCGTAGGCGGGCAGGGGACACTGCTTGCCAGCCGGATTATAGGCCATGTGCTGTTAAGCGAGGGCTATGATGTAAAGGTGAGCGAGGTGCATGGCATGAGCCAGCGCGGCGGGTCGGTTGTAACCTATGTCCGCTATGGCGACTGTGTGGACTCACCAATCGTGTTTGAAGGCGGGGCGGACTGCATTGTCTCCTTTGAAAAGCTGGAAGCGTTAAGGAGCGTGCCGTACTTAAAGCCGGATGGCCTGCTAATCTCAAACAGCTATGAGATTGACCCTATGCCGGTTGTCACCGGCGCAATGGAATACCCAAAGGATGTGTTTGAAAAAATACGCAGCATGGGTATAAAGTTAATTGAGCTTAACGCGCTGGATATTGCCAAAAAAGCGGGTAATGTAAAATGCGTAAATGTTGTGCTTATCGGTGTTTTGGCACGGCATCTCAATATCCCAGAAAAAGCTTGGATTGACGCTTTGAGGGAGGTTGTAAACCCCAAGTTTTTAGATGTGAATATCAGGGCTTTCGGGCTTGGATATAATACAAATTTATAATTTACTAAGGAGGAAGGCAAGATGATTATAAACCAGATTTCTATTTTTGTAGAAAATAAGCCGGGCAGGCTGGCAGAGATACTGGGTGTGCTGTCCCAGAACGGTGTGGATATCCGTGCACTTTCAATCGCGGACACAACCGATTTTGGGATTTTAAGGCTTATTGTGGACGACAGCAAAAAAGCATACTCTGTTTTAAAAGAAAACGGGTATGTAGTTTCTATTACCGAGGTCATCGGCGTGTGCCTTACTGACAAGCCCGGCGCGCTTAAGGCGGTTATGGACGTACTTAACCAAAACAATATTTCAGTTGAGTATGTGTACGCCTTTATTGGCGGGAACAAGGGCGAAGCGCTGGTGGTGTTCAAGGTCGCTAATAACACCCAGGCAATTGAAGTGTTTAAGAAAAACGGAATTAAAGTTATAGAGGACAAAAATTTTAATGTATGACATTTTAAATTTCAGCGATAAAATAAAAGAGATTGACCGGGCGGCAATCAAGCGCGCTGCCCCGTATTTTGAGCGTGCGGAAAATATCGCCCAAGCTAACAGTGCGCGCGTTATGAACGCGTTTTGGAGTGAAAAGGCGGCGCTAAGCCATCTGTCCGGCTCAACCGGCTACGGCTATGGCGACACTGGGCGTGACACGCTGGATCGAATTTATGCAAAAGCGCTAGAGTGTGAAGATGCAGTTGTGCGCCCACAGATAATATCCGGCACCCATGCGCTTACCATCGCCCTTTTTGGGCTTTTAAGGCCCGGGGATACGCTTTTGTCTATTACAGGCAGCCCGTACGATACTCTGTACGATGTTATCGGCATTAACGAGAGCAGCGGCAGCCTAAAGGAGTACGGCATTAACTACCGAGAGCTGCCTTTAAAGGACGGAGGTATTGACTTTGACAGTATCCAAAGTGCTATTGACAGCAGCGTAAAGGTGGTTTTTATCCAAAAGTCCAAGGGCTACGGTGACAGGCTGACCCTTACCGGCGAGCAGATTGGAAAGGCGGCAGAGCTTGTAAAGAAAGTGCGTAAGGATATAATCGTTCTGGTGGACAACTGCTACGGCGAGTTTTGTGAGCAGCATGAGCCTACCTATTACGGGGCGGACGTTATTGTCGGCTCGCTTATAAAAAACCCGGGCGGCGGCCTTGCCAGAACGGGCGGATATATTGCGGGAAAAAAGGAGCTTGTTGAAAAATGCTCCTACCGCCTTACCACGCCTGGTATCGGAAAGGAGAGCGCGGCCACCCGCTACTACCTCTCAGAATTTTACCAGGGCCTGTTTATGGCTCCGCACACTGTCCTGCAGGCGGTAAAGACCGCCATTTACGCCGCACAGGTCTATAAGGATTTAGGCTATCGCGTAAACCCTGAGCCGGAGCATTTTAGATATGATATTATACAGACTATTTATCTTGAAGATGCAAATAGACTTATTAAATTCTGCGCGGGCATACAGTCCGGCTCACCGATTGACAGTTTTGTAACGCCTGAGCCGTGGGACATGCCGGGCTATGACAATAAAGTTATAATGGCAGCCGGCACATTTGTTGAGGGTGCTTCTATTGAGCTGTCGGCCGATGCACCGCTCAAACCGCCCTATATTGTCTACCTTCAGGGCGGGCTGACTTTTGAGAGCGGGCGTATTGGTATTTTAAAATCTGTAGAGCGGCTGCTTGAGAATTAGGTGACTTAAATAATGTTCAAAAAAGCCTTGTTATCATTTATGTTAATATTGGTCCTGCCTATTCTGTGCTCCTGCCATTTAATTAGCTTTGATGCTGATTCACTGCTCAGCCCGCCAAAGCTGAGCGTTTTAAATCAGGCAATACAAAAGGCAATGAGCCAGGAGATAGGGTCAGGGTATGACCTTGTATACCCACAGTCGGGAAACAACCGTACTGCTATCATTTCTATTGACCTTGACAATGACGGGCAGAGTGAGACTGTGTGTTTTTACCGCTCTAAAAAAGACGGTAAGCTGGGGGTTATTGCACTTTACTTTGAGCAGGACACTTGGAACACGCTCAGCACCTTTACTAGCGATGCTACAACAGTTGACAAGGTTGAGTTTGCAGACCTTAACGGTGATGGAAACCGTGAAATTATAGTTGGCTGGCAGTACCTGTCCGGAAAGGATAATGCTATTGAGGTATTGTCCTTTAAAAAGTCCAGCGAGGCAAAAAAATTTAAAAGCGAGTATACAGGTGTGTATAACCAGTTTGTTATATGCGATGATTTTTACACTTCGCGCTCAGGCCTTGTAATTGTATCAAAAAATGCGACTTATAATACTTCCACGGCTACCCTGGTCGGGCAGAAGGACAAAAATATTGGGATTATAAATACGGTTCCGCTTAATGATATGGTACAGAGCTATGTCAGCATACAAGTAAGCCGCACAACCCAGAAACAGGTTGCGATTTATCTGGATGAACGGCTGGACAGCCTTATGTATGAAACTGAAATTTTAATGATAAATGAGCAGGGTGAGCTGCAAAACGTCTCTCTTTCCCAAAGCAATGACCTGTCCAGGCGCAGCGGCGCTGTTACCTGCCAGGATATAAACGGTGACGGGTCGTTGGATGTGCCACTGGAGAGTAACCTGCCGCGGTATACCCGCAACGGGGTCAGTGAGAATTTAACGCTTACTATCTGGTGCCAGTTTGACGGGCGCAATTTTCAGCGGATAGTGGCGGCCTTTACAAGCGTTACTGAAAGGTTTTATATAGAATTTCCCGATGCCTGGATAGGGAATGTGACGGTAGAGCGGGATGAGACCAATGAGCGCACTTACCATTTTTATCACTATAATGAAGATACAAAGACACCTATGTTTGATATACGCGTATTTTCTCAGCTGGAGTTTTCAGACACGGCCTCCAGCAGCGGCTGGGAGAGCATAAAGTCTGCAAGTGATAATATATACGCGTTTGAAGGCTATCAGAACGGCCTTTCGGATGAATACCAGGTTGACCTTGCAAGGGTCAGCGAGTTATTTAAGTTACTAAGCGACGGATAAGGGAGGACAGTGCGCTGTGAAAAAAGTTTTGGTGCTGGAAGATGAAAAGGCAATAAGGGATTTTGTTGTATTAAATTTAAGCCGAGCAGGCTATGACATAATCGAGGCGGACACGGGCGAGACAGCGCTTAAAAAATACGACCAGAACCCGGATATTGATATAGCAGTTTTGGATGTCATGCTGCCGGGCATAGACGGGCTTGAGGTGTGCAAGACCATACGCGCATCAAACCAGAAAATTGGAATAATAATGCTTACTGCAAAAGCGCAGGAGACAGATAAAGTAGCCGGGCTTATGAACGGGGCGGATGACTATATTGCAAAGCCGTTTTCACCGCTTGAGCTTATTGTGAGGGTAGACAGCCTTTACCGCAGGGTTACTGTAATGAAAAACCAGGCGCCGGCAGTATCGAGCGAGCTGATTTACGGCCCGTTTGTGCTTAATACAAAAAGCCGCCAGCTTACAAAATCGGGCAAGCGTATTGAGCTTACCCAGGTTGAGTTTCAAATGCTTAAACTGTTTTTGGAAAACAGCGGAGTTGCGTTTTCCAGAGAGGAAATATTTAAAAAAGTGTGGTCTGAGAGTTTTTCGGGCGATGGGCATAAGATAGTGGATGTAAATGTGCGCAGGCTGCGGATAAAGCTTGAAAAGGACCCGTCCAACCCTGAATTTTTACAGACGGTGTGGGGATATGGCTACCGCTGGGGCAGCGAATAATTTAAACTACTTAGGAGTATTTAGCAAGAGACATGCTTAAAAGTGTATTTAACAAAGTTATAAGTTTCATACGCGGCCTTAGAAAGCGGATATTTACAGGCATAACTCTTCGCTGGCTGTTTAATGTTTTTGGGCTGGTGTTTAAAGTAGTTATAATAACTGAGGTGCTGCTTTGCATTTTTATAAAAAATTTTTACTACTCAAACATTGAGAGTGAAATGGCTGTAAGCGCTGAAACTACTGCTAAGTATTTTGAGAGATATGTATATCCTCAATATAAGGATTTTACTACCTGTGCCCAGCTGCTTGTTGAGGATTTTGATAAAAAAGACTCGATGGAGATACAGGTTTCAAACCTCAACGGTAAAATTGTATACTCATCGTCCGGCTTTTCAATAGGCGATGTTGCTATTACCCCCGACGTTGTAAGCGCGCGCACTGGTACCAGTGCGCACTGGACAGGCAGGTACGCCCCTTCAAACGAGCGTATAATTTCCGTTTCAGTGCCACTGTATGAAAGCAGTGGAGAGGTATGCGGAACGCTGCGGCTTATTTCGTCAATTGAAAGGGTTAACAGCACACTCAATACTATCTACATGATTATTATTCTATGCGGATTATGTATTGTCGCGCTTACAGCCGGCTCGGGAATATATTTTATAAAATCTATTGTTATCCCAGTAGGTGAGATTAATAAAATTGCGCTAGAGATTTCCAAAGGCAATATGACAGCGCGGATTGAGACAAATAAGGCAAATGATGAAATAGGTGAGCTGTGTAACTCCATAAATATAATGGCGGAAGAGCTAAGTACCGCTGAAAAAATGAAAAATGATTTTATATCCCAAATCTCACACGAGCTGCGCACCCCCATTACCGCAATACGCGGCTGGAGCGAGACAATACTTGCGGACAGTTCTAAGATGGACGAAACTACAAAGCGCGGTGTGGAGATAATAAACCGTGAAACAAATAGGCTCTCAAAAATGGTAGAAGAGCTTTTGGATATGTCCCGCATCCAAAACGGCAGGATTAAACTGTCTGCTCATCCGACTGATGTGCTGGCCGAGTTTGAGGAAACGGTGTTTATGATGAGTGAGCGTGCTAAAAGCGAACAGGTTAACATAAACTATGAGGGCACAGACCATTTAGTAATGGTTATGGGCGATAAGGACAGGCTAAAGCAGGTATTTTTCAATGTCATTGACAACGCAATTAAACACTCAAATGAGGGTGGGCGTATTGAAATCCGCTCGGACGTTAAGGACGATGTGCTGGTGCTAACGGTAGAGGACTTTGGTGAAGGCATCAGCAGGGAAGACCTGCCGCATGTTAAACAGATGTTCTATAAAGGCAGCTCACAAAAACGCGGCAGCGGGATAGGGCTTGGCGTGTCGGACGAGATTGTAAAGCTGCACGGCGGCACGCTGGATATTGAAAGTGAAATAGGAATCGGCACCAAGGTCACAATAAGGCTGCCGGTAATAAAGGAGAGTGAAGACGAGCAAAATGATACAACAGCTGGATAATGCGGTAGTTGATCTTTTTCAGGGTATACAGCATATACCCGCTATTGATTGGATAATAAAAATTATAACTTATTTAGGAGAAAATGGTATACTCTGGATTTTAATAGCGGTTATTTTTTTGATTTTTAAAAAGACAAGAAAGTGCGGGATAATTATTTTGGGTTCGCTTGTTTTAGGGCTCATAATCGGGAACCTGGCGCTTAAAAACATTATTGCGCGCCCGCGCCCTTTTATTGCGGACCCCAGTATAACACTGCTGATTTCAGCGCCTGACGGTTTTTCTTTTCCGTCCGGCCATACACTTTCATCCTTTGCAGCAGCAACTTCAATATTCACATGGGATAAGCGATACGGCATTATAGCCCTGGTAATGGCGGCTCTGATTGGTTTTTCACGCATCTATCTGTGCGTTCATTATCTTACAGACGTCATATGCGGCGCAATTTTAGGAGTACTTATTGGACTTTTTGCGGCCTGGCTGTACTCAGTTATTGAAAAAAAGCTAACAATAAAAGAAAACAGGCCATAGGCCTGTTTTTTATTTGTTTTTATATATATCTATTTCACGCAGTATCTTAAACAGCTGCTCCTGCTGCTGTACGCTTTTGGATGCCATAAACTCATAGCACTCAAGCGCAATATTCTTTGAATTGTCACTACCCCCAAGCTTTTCAAAAAGTTTTGAAAGGGAGATGTTAAGCGCTAAGGCAATTTTCTCAACACTTTCAATTGTGGCATTTTTTTCACCCCGCTCAATCTGCCCTATATATGTGGGGTGGCACCCGGAAAGCTCCGCAAGCTTTTCCTGGCTAAAACCGCGCTCGTTTCTATAGCTGCGTATACGCTGACCAATACATTTTGTGATTTCACTCATGATATCACCTCTACAAGTAGTCTATAAATATTAATGTTATTATTCCATAGACTATTGATATTTATTAAAGGCTATGATATACTATAAATATTAAAAATGTCGAATTTAGTGCTTATAGTATTTGGGGAGTGATAAGGTGAAGTGCTTAATTTGCAAAACTGAATTTAAAGGTGATTTTTGTCCTAACTGTGGTGCGGCGGCTTATAGTGACAAGGAGCTCTCTCAGCTTAAAAGGCCGGTTTATAAATTATGGTGGTTTTGGATTATCGCAGCGGTTATTGCGGCTGTTGTGCTGGTAGTATTTAAAATTATTAAATAAAAAGGCGGAGTGGCAAATACCACTCCGCTTTTAGTTTTTACTATGCACAAGGCCGTACATGCTCTGCAAAAAATTAAGCATCTGTTCACATACTGATTCTTTTTCATTTAGCCTAAGCGTATAATATGGCTTGTCAGAATATGAGTATAGCAGCTGTGATTTATACTTCTGTAACAGCAGTTTGGAAACAGCCTCATCTGTATTGCTTAAATAAAAAACTATGTTATAAGCTTTTTGCTTAATGTCATAGATTGAAAGCCCGCGCGCCAGATTGCGTATCAGCGAGATTTTCATAAGATTTTTAACTGGTTTTGGCGGCGGGGAGAAGCGGTCTGTAAGCTCGTCAATAACATCTGCATAATCGTCCTCATTTTCTATGGCCGCGATTTTTTTGTATATGTCTATACGCAGCCGCTCGCTGGTAATATAGCTTTCGGGGATATAGGCGCTTATAGAAATGTCAATCGTGCAGTCCGCCTTGGTTTCAGGCTGTTTGCCCTGTTCCCTTAGTATAACATCCTTTAGTATCTGCATGTACATATCATATCCCACAATATTCATACTGCCGTGCTGCTTTTCACCTAAAAGGCTGCCAGCGCCCCTAATCTCAAGGTCACGCATGGCAATTTTCAGCCCTGAACCAAACTCTGTAAACTCCTTGATGGTCATAAGCCGTTTTGCGGCAACTTCGTTTGGTATTCTGTCTCTGCGATAGGTAAGATATGCGTATGCGCGAGTGCTGCTACGGCCGACGCGGCCGCGTATCTGATGCAGCTGTGAAAGGCCGAGGCAGTCAGCATCTTCAATTATAAGCGTGTTTGCAAAGCTGATATCCACACCGGTTTCAATTATTGTGGTGCAGATTAAAATATCCACCTTATGCTCAATAACATCTTTCCAGGTGTTTTCCAGCTCCACAGCCCCCATCTGGCCATGTGCTATGGCAATGCGCGCCTCAGGCAGTGCGCTGTGCAGCCGGCTTGAGATTTGCTCCATGCTCTCAATATCATTTTTAAGGTAAAATACGCAGCCCCGCCGCCTGAGCTCGCGGCGTATGGCTTGGAGCAGTATGTCAAAGTTGTACTCCAACACGTAGGTTGTAACCGGGTGGCGGTCGGCCGGCGCCTCCTCAATAATGGACATGTCCCTTATCCCTGAGAGTGCCATGTTAAGGGTGCGGGGTATGGGGGTTGCACTTAATGTCAGCACATCCACACCGATTGACATCTCTTTTATCTTTTCTTTATGTTTTACACCAAACCGCTGCTCCTCATCCACTATTAAAAGTCCCAGGTTTTTAAAGGCTACGTCTTTTTGAAAAAGGCGGTGGGTGCCGATAATAATGTCAATTTCGCCGCGCCGCAGCTGGTTTATAATCTTTGTCTGTTCAGCCTTGGTTTTAAAGCGGTTTATCAGTGCGATATTTACGGGAAAATCTTTAAATCTCTCTTTTATAGTGTTGTAGTGCTGGATGGTGAGTATGGTAGTAGGTGCAAGCAGTGCAACCTGCTTTGAGTCATTTACTGCTTTAAAGGCCGCCCTTAGCGCCACTTCAGTTTTGCCAAACCCAACATCACCACACAGTAGCCTATCCATGGGATACGGCTTTTCCATATCGCTTTTAATCTCATTTATGCAGCGTATCTGGTCATCCGTCTCGTCAAACTCAAACCGCTGTTCAAATTCATGCATCCATTCATTGTCAGGGGAGAAGGCAAAGCCCGGCGCATTAAGCCTGCGTGCGTACAGCTCAATAAGCTCCTTTGCAAGCTCTTTTGACTGGTCCCTGACCTTGGCCTTGGCCCTGTCCCATGAAGGGGAGCCCAGCCGGTTAAGCTTTATAGTTTTATTATCAGCACTGCCGATATATTTTGAGATAAGGTCCAGCTGCGGGCAGGGGACATACAGCGTGTCACCTTTGTCATAACCGATAACTATATAATCTTTTATTACACCCTTGTTTTCAATCTTTTTAATACCGCGGTATACGCCTATGCCGTGGTTTACATGCACCACAAGGTCGCCAACATTAATATCGCTAAAGCTTTTTATTTTTTCGCCCGGCTGATACCTGCCTTTTTTAGCTTTCTTTTTGGCGGGCGCACTGTCGCTTATTATTAACAGCTTACTGCTGTCAAAACGCAAATTAAGCTCTATTTCCTTTACAGTTATATTTACAGCTGTCTTTAAAACCTCTGGCTTTGTGTTTACAGCAAGGCCGCACTCTATAAGCTGCTTTGATATCTTATCCAGCCTTTCACTGTCCCGGGCACATATTACAGTTATATAACCCTGCTCAATATAGCTTTTAAGCTCTAAAGGCAAACTTTCACCGTCTGAAAGTAATAGCGCATCCTCAACAGCGGAAATCTCACACAAGTTACTTAGCGGCACCTGCGGGTCCTGCCCTAAGGCACTGAGTAAAACTGTGTTTTTATCCATGCGCGCTTCAAGCCCGCTCTGGTTTAGATAGTAGTCACCCTCTGCAAAATACTCGCCCTTTTCAACAAAGTGCTTAATGTCTTCATCCAGCTGCCATTTTATAAATTCATACCGCTTTTTAAGCTTTCTGTACTCGCATATAAATAAAAGCTTGTCAGCCACATAATCCAGCGGGGTGTATAGATTAGGATATATTAGCGGTATATACTTGTCAAATGCCACATTCATGCCATTTTCCAGCAGCTCAATGTCCTTTTTCAGCCCGCTAGTCTGTGTTTTGAAATAAATCTCTTTTAGCTTGCTTAGCAGTGAAACCCTGTCCGCCTTTTTGCCAAGGGCGGCTGTGCTGCTTATAAGTGTTATGCTTTTTGCAGTATCAATCCTGCGTTGGGTGATTACATCAAAGAAATAAATATTTTCTATCTCATCATCAAAAAAATCTATTCTAACAGGGTTTTGGTAATTGGGTGAAAATATATCCACAATCTCGCCCCGGCGTGAAAAGCTGCCTTTGCCCTCCACCATTTCAAATTTAGCATAGCCGTTGTCTGTTAAAAACCCTAAAAGGCTCTCTATATCCATCTTTTGCCCGACATTAATAGTGAGTGCGCTTGCAGCAAACCCGCTTGGCTCAGGGCAGGGCATTATAAGCCCATCCAGCGTCGTTACAACTACGTTAAAATCACCTGTCGCCATTTTTTTCAGTACCGCGCCCCGCTCGTTCTGGACTGACTGGGACACCGCGTCCACCGTCTCAAAAACAAAGTCAATCTCCGGCAGGTAAAGTACGCCCTTACCGTCAAAAAGGGCAGAAAAAGCCGCGGCGATTTTTTCAATGTCCGCCTCACTGTCGGCCACAAAAATCCCCTTTTTATTCTGCTTTTTCATCATACACCAGGCGATAAACGGTGCTATTTTTTCAGTCACGCCGCTTATGGCGCAGGGCAGTGACGCCTTTGGCTCAGGCAGCCCCATAAACTGTTCGCCTTTTAATAATTGTTCAAACTCCATTGTTATCCGTTAAACCTATTCTGTGCTTTGCTAAGCTCATTTTGCACAAGCAGCTCTATTATCTGCGGCACTTTTTCTATAGCAGCGTCTAAAAGCGCGCGGTCATCCTTTGAAAAGTCACCCAGCACCCACTTGCCAAGGTCATAGTCAGCGCTTGGCTTTTTGCCAACCCCAAGCCGCACACGGGTAAACTGCTCACTGTCCAGCGCTTTTATTATATCCCAAAGCCCTTTATGCCCACCGTCACTACCCTTGGGGCGGATGCGTATCTTTCCCACATCAAGGGTAATATCGTCACATATCACTATAATATTTGTAATCGGGATACGATAGTAATTTGAAACCTCGCTTACCGCCGCACCCGAGCCGTTCATAAATGTAAGCGGTTTTATAATTATAAGCTCATTTTGTAAATAGCGCGCCTTAAACACCTCTGCCGTTTTTCTGCTGCGCGCGCTATCCGCATTAAAGCTTTCAAGCAGTTTATCCACCGCGAGAAATCCGGCGTTATGGCGGGTGTTATGGTATTTCGGGCCCGGGTTTCCAAGGCCGGCTATCAGCCACCTGTCTTTTTTTGCAAACAGCATATTAAACCTTCCACTAAAGTATTTTACAATATATGATACCACATTTATTTTTAATATTCAACTTAAAAAAGCCCTTTGCCGGCTTTTTAGCAAAGGACTTTATAAACTTTTGGCCAGTTTTGACATCAGCTTGTCAAGCGGCTTAAATAAGATAAGGCAGATAAAAAAGTTGGCAATGCAGTGCATAAGGTCAAAGGGTATGCCGCTTATCCAATAGGCAATGCCAGCACCTAAGCCACCGGTTATAAAGTAGGGGATTGAGCAGAGCGTGCCAAAGGATAGCCCGTAGGCGGCTGATATTAACGACCACATCAGTACAGAATCAATCTTCCGCAGCAGTATGCTTACAATTGTCAGCACCGGCCAGATATATAAATACATAATCCACCATATGCCAAAGCCGTACATCAAACCCTCCAGCAGTACAAATATGTATACCGAAAATAGGGATTTAGCACCAAAGCTGCGTGCGCTTAACAATACTAAAAGCGATACCATTTCAATATTGGGCAGCGGCGCCAGTGCGACCTGCAGTGCAAACATAAGCGCGGCCAGCAGCGCATAAAAAATCAGTTCTTTAATTGATATGCGTTTAGAATCCGACTGTAAGCGTGAGCTCAAACTTATCACCGTCTTGGATAGGCGTGCTGTCAACGCCGGTGTTTACCTGCTCATTGTTTTTGGTGATGCACCACCACTCCTGTTTTGTGCTGTCAGCAGCCCTGCCGTCCACCGATGTTATAAATAAGCCATACTCCGACTCGTCGCCCTGGACAAGATTTTCCTGCTCAAGCGCCTGGCGGAGAAATTCGGCATCGGTTTTAATCTCAACTGTTTTGGTATCACTTTCGGATTTTACAATCTCAACCTGGATGGTTTTATTTCCGGATACAGGTTTTGGGCCCCAGATTAAAAACGCTGCGGCCATCAGCGCAATAATTGCAACAAGGACAATAACCGTGATTACTATTGACTTTTTTTTCATAAATAAACTTCCCCTCTAAAGATATATTCAAATAAAAAAGCCCGCTCTGTACAGAGCGGGCGTGTGCGCACTTAAATAAGCCGCACAAAATGCAGCCATAATTAAGTACCAAAGCCAAGAACACGTGGCGTTCTGTACATAAGCTGCGGGCAAGTCTTCTGGCTTGGGCATCACAGCCTTAGCTTTAGCCTTCCCAGCCGTATGGCCAGTGACCGCAGGTATTTTTGCCTGCAAACAAAGCCGGCTCCGCCTTCACAGCGACGTGTTCGCACAGGAATCGCACCTGTTTCCTTTTTAAGCCCATCAGAGCAAAACCACTGAATGGGCACCCAAAGCAGCTTTTTTATTTAGTCAAGTATATCACACCCTGTCATAACTTGTCAATAAAAAACACCATGCAAAGAAAATTTATGAGGGCGGCCATACGGCCGCCCCCATAGCATTTAAGAGTTTTATATTATTCTTACCCTTATAACATCGCTGATAGTCATAATGGCTTTTTCAGTCTCAGCATTAACACTGCTGTCACAGTCCAGAATGGTATATGCGTACTCGCCTTTGGACTTGTTTATCATATTAGAAATGTTAATGCCCTGGCCTGAGATTACTGACGAAATGGATGAAAGTGTGTTTGGAATGTTTTTATGAAGCACACAAATACGCACAGCTGAACTCTTTGCAAGCTCAACAGTCGGGAAGTTTACAGAGTTTATAATATTGCCGTTTTCAATATACTCCCTAAGCTCCCTTACCGCCATAACCGCGCAGTTATCTTCGCTTTCCGGAGTTGATGCGCCCAGGTGCGGGATAGGGATTGCGTTTTTCATTTTCAATGTCTTTTGATTAGGAAAGTCGGTAACATATCTCTGTACCTTGCCGCTTTCCAGTGCTGCTGCGATATCATCATCATTTACAAGGTCAGCACGGGAGAGGTTTATAATAATAACAGAGTCTTTCATCTGGGCGATGCTGTCTTTGTTGACAAACTCACGCGTCTCATCAGTCAGCGGGGCGTGGATGCAGATGTAATCGCAGTTTTCATAAATATCACCAAGTGTTGGTGCCTTTATTATATGGTGAGACAGGTTCCATGCAGAGTTAAGGGATATGTATGGGTCATAACCGTAAACTTTCATGCCTAGATGGTAGGCGGCATTTGCCACATTAACGCCTATAGCACCAAGGCCGACAACACCTAAGCTCTTGCCTAAAATTTCCGGGCCGACAAACTGTGACTTGCCTTTTTCAACCTGCTTTGCAACATCGTCACCACTAAGCTGCTTTGCCCAGTTGATGCCGCCCACAATGTCTCTTGACGCTATCAGCAGCGAGGCAATAGCAAGCTCCTTAACAGCGTTTGCATTAGCGCCAGGGGTGTTAAATACAACAATGCCTTTTTCAGCGCATTTTTCCAGTGGGATATTGTTAACGCCAGCGCCTGCGCGCGCGATTGCAAGCAGGTTATCCCCAAACTCCATATCATGCATAACCGCACTGCGCACAAGTATAGCATCAGGGTTTTCAATATTGTCCGATACAGTATACCCTTCGCCAAATCCATCCAGCCCGATGGGTGAAATTTTATTAAGCGTTTGAATATTCATTAATCACACCTCAATTATCTTTTTCAAATTGCTGCATAAACGCCACAAGCTTCTCAACGCCCTCGTACGGCATGGCGTTGTAAATGCTGGCACGCATACCGCCGACGCTGCGGTGGCCTTTTAGGTTAACAAAGCCAGCCTTAACCGATTCTGCAATAAATTTTTTATCCAAATCAGCATCGCCTGTAATAAACGGAATGTTCATGAGCGAACGGTCTTTACCACTTACTGTTGCCTTAAACATTTTGGACTGATCCAGAAAATCATATAACAGCTTTGCCTTTTTGATATTGATTTTTTCCATCTCGCTGATTCCGCCCTGCTGCTCAAGCCAGTCAAGCACCAGCATGAGTATGTATATGCCATATGTAGGCGGGGTATTGAACATAGAATCGTTTTCAGCATGTATTTTATAAGTAAACATTGTCGGCGTTTTGTCCTGCGGCTCGCCGATAAGGTCTTTTTTGATAATTACAACAGTAAGTCCCGCCGGGCCCATATTTTTCTGCGCGCCGGCATAAATGAGGCCAAACTTTGTAACATCTACATCCTGAGACAATATGCAGGATGACATATCTGCAACCAGCGGCACATTGCCAGTGTCAGGCAGCTCAGTATAGCGAGTGCCGTAGATGGTGTTGTTAAAGCAGATATGGAAATAATCCGCGTCCTTAGTAAAGCTGTTCTTATCAAGCTCTGGTATGTAAGAATATGTTTTGTCCTCGCTGGAGGCAACTGCCTTGCACTCACCAAAACGCTTGCCCTCATTAAACGCCTTTTTGGCCCACTGCCCGGTAATCACATAGTCCGCCTTGCCGCTTTTTGTCATAAGATTAAGCGGAATCATTGCAAACTGGCTGGACGCACCGCCCTGTAAAAACAGGATGTCATAATTGTCCGGAATGTTCATCGCCTTGCGCAGGCCTGCCTTTGCAGCGTCAGCAATTGCGATAAAGTCGGATGAGCGATGGCTCATCTCCATAACAGATTGCCCGCTGGTTCCATACTCTGTCATTTCAGCCTGTGCGCGCTTAAGCACCTCAAGCGGCAGCATGGAAGGGCCCGCAGAAAAATTATAAACTCTCATTCTAGCACCTCGTATCACTAGTATATTTTTCTAAAATTATATTTCAGATTTACAAAGATGTCAATAGCTTAAAAGATAATTGCAAGTTTTAAAGTGATGTGCTATAATAAATTTATGTTCGAAAAAAGTAGTAATTATTAAAGGAGAGCAAACTAATGAAAATTAGCAAAGTAAGGGACCTGCTTGAGGCAAACGTTCTATGTTGTGAGGATAAACTTGAAACCGAGGTGCATTCCGCATGCGGTTCTGATATGATGAGCGATGTTCTGGCGTTTGTCAAGGACCAGAGTATTCTGCTTACCGGGCTTGTAAACCCGCAGACAATCCGTACGGCTATGATGATGGATATGAAAGCCATTGTCTTTGTCCGCGGCAAAAAGCCGGACGCTATGATTATTGAGCTTGCAAAGCAGAACTCGATTGTTCTGCTTACTACTGATTATAGAATGTATACCGCCTGCGGGCTTTTATATACCGCCGGACTTTATACGGAAGGCGGAGACAAAGTATAATGGATACCATAAGGCTGCACTATCCTGTGGATGGTGACGATTTTACATCTGCGGGTGAGGCTTCAAGCTCAGTAAAGACTAAACTTAAACAGCTGGGCATTGCGCCGGATATAATCCGCAGGGTGGCAATAGCTATGTACGAGGGCGAGATAAATATGGTCATACATGCAGACGGCGGTGACGCGGATGTCGAAATAGGTGCGGACAAGATTGTCATCTGCCTAAAAGACCATGGCCCTGGAATTAAGGATATTGGGCTTGCAATGCAGGAGGGCTATTCAACCGCGCCGGACGAGGTGCGTAACCTTGGCTTTGGCGCCGGTATGGGCCTGCCCAACATAAAAAAGTATTCAGATGATTTAAAGATTGACACAGTGGTAGGAAAGGGTACTACCCTTACTATTACTATTAACTTATAAGGGATGATTGTTTTGGAGTATTTTCATTCTGTTACATTAGATGAAGAGCGCTGCCGCGGCTGCATAAACTGCGTAAAGCGCTGCCCTACTGAGGCGATACGTGTAAAAAATGGAAAAGCGTTTATTATTAAAGAGCGCTGCATAGACTGTGGTGAGTGTATAAGAGTTTGTCCGCATCATGCAAAAAAGGCTGTATATAATAAGCTGGATGAAATAGAGGGCTACGAATATACAGTGGCACTGCCGGCGCCGGCTTTGTATGGGCAGTTTAACAACCTTGAAAATATTGATTACATATTGAATGGTTTACTTGAGCTGGGCTTTGACGATGTTTTTGAGGTGGCAAGCGCTGCTGAGCTAGTCAGCGATATTACCAGGCAAATGCTAGGCGATACAAGCCTTAAGCGGCCTATTATATCATCTGCCTGCCCGGCGATAGTGCGTATGATTAAAGTGCGCTTTCCAAAGCTTATAGGCAATTTACTGCCGATTAACCAGCCGGTTGAGGTGGCGGCAAAGCTTGCACGCAAAGAAGCGGTTATAAAGACAGGGCTTAGCCCTGAGCAGATAGGTATATTTTTCATTTCACCCTGTCCCGCAAAGGTCACAGCCGCACGCATGCCGCTTGGCACTTCAAAAGTGACAATTGACGGCGTGCTTGCAATAAATGAGGTCTATAAAAAGCTTGTACCTATTATGAATAAAATAAAATCTCCAAAGCCCATGCAGAAAAGCGGGCTTACCGGCGTGTCATGGTCCTATACAGGCGGTGAGGCCACGGCGCTTTTACACCCCAAATACCTCGCGGCGGACGGGATTGAAAATGTCATAAAAATTCTGGATGAGATTGATAACGGCAACTTAAGGGATATTGATTTTGTTGAGCTGGATGCGTGCTTTTCCGGCTGCGTCGGCGGGTGCCTTAATATGGAAAACCCGTACATAGCCAAAACAAGGGTAAGGCAGGTCAGAAAATACCTGCCTATATCGGAAAACAGGGTCCGCGATTATGACATTGACATAAATGATTTTATCTGGGACGAGCAGATTGAGTATGAGCCTGTTTTGCAGCTTGCCCAAGACCGCGCAAAAGCGATGGAAATTATGATAAAGACGCAGGAGATTGAAAGCAAGCTGCCGGGGATTGACTGCGCTTCCTGCGGGTCACCTTCCTGCAGCTGCTTTGCCCAGGACGTGGCTACAGGCAAGGCAAAGCTAAGCGATTGTGTGTTTGTAGTCAAAAACCAGCTAAGGGATATTATTTCAGAATAAGAGCGGGAGAACTAAAATGACTGTTAAAGAATTGTGTAACGCCTGCGGCTTTGAAATGGTGGTAGGTGCTGATTTTGAAGACCGCCAGGTAAATGGTGCGTATGCGTGCGACCTTTTGTCGTGGGTGATAGGCAGGGCAAAGGAAAACGCCGCGTTTATAACGGTAATGACAAATATGAATGTGATAGCGGTGGCAATAATGGCGGAGCTTAGCTGCGTTATTGTAACCGAGGGCGCCCAGCCGGACAAGCATGCGGTGGCAAAGGCAAAGCAAAACGAGGTGTATTTGCTTAAAAGCAAACTGCCTACATATGAAACCTGCCTTATTGTATCCTCCAAGCTTGGCGGCAAAGCAGGGTAAGGCATGCATTATTATTATGACTTACATATACACTCGGCCCTTTCGCCCTGCGGCGACGATGATATGACCCCCAATAACATAGTCAACATGGCGGCATTGGGCGGGCTGGATATTATTGCGATTTCTGACCATAATACCTGCGGCAACCTGCTTGCGGCAAAGGCTGTAGCAGATAAGGCAGGGATTATGCTTGTGCCGGCAATGGAGCTTGAGACGGCGGAGGAGATACATGTACTGTGCCTGTTTGCAAGCATAGAAGGTGCGCTGGCTTTTGAGAGTGAACAGGTGGCCCCGTCACTTGCTGATATACCCAATAACCCTGACATTTTCGGCCGCCAAATTTTAATGGATAGTATGGATAACATTGTTGGGTATGACCCGCGCTATCTGTTAAACGCAACCGGAATATCTATTGAAGGCCTTTTTGGGCTGGTAAAGCGGTATGGCGGTATTGCAGTGCCGGCGCATATTGATAAGCAGACCAAAAGCATATTATCAGTGTTTGGTATTGTTGAGCGGCAGATGGGGTTTACCTGCCTTGAGCTTTCTAAAAACGCCGGCCCTGATTTCGTATTAGCCACACCTTGCCTAAAAGGTGAAAACTATAACTATATTTATAACTCTGATGCCCATTATCTGGGCGATATTTTTGAAAATACCGGCAGAAATTATATTGAACTTGAAAAGCTGGACATGGCCGCATTCTTAAACAAAATTTTACAGATAAATAATGCGGATAAAATTTAAAAAATATGTGGAAATTTGCATTAAGATATGTTACAATATTTTATTGGTGACATGTGTTTAATAAAGCTAATATTTTTTTGGAGGACAGAAAATGAGTAAAGTTAGCACAGTACCCTTTAAAGGGACTAAGGAGCAGGAGCAGGAGCTGTTAAAGGCGATAGAACAGTTCAGAGATATTGACGGGCCTCTTATGCCTGTGCTGCAAAAGGCGCAGGAGATTTACGGCTACCTACCGGTAGAGGTTCAGAAAATTATCTCCAAAGAGCTGGATATTTCGCTTGAGCACATTTATGGCGTAATTACATTCTATTCGCAGTTTACGCTTTCTCCAAAGGGCGAGTACAAAATTTCAGTATGTCTTGGTACGGCGTGCTATGTAAAAGGCTCGGCCGCGCTGATTGACAAGCTTAAGGAAATTTTGAAAATCGACGTTGGGGAATGTACGCCGGACGGCAGGTTTTCACTTGAGGCAACGCGCTGCATAGGTGCTTGCGGGCTTGCGCCGGTTTTAACTGTTAATGACGATGTGTACGGCAGGCTTACTGTGGACGATATACCGGGCATTGTTAAAAAGTACATGGCATAAGCTATAGGATTATGCAGGAGTTATCTCTAAATATACTTGACATCACCCAGAACTCAATTAAGGCTGGGGCTGACAGGGTGGACATAACTGTAGTTGAGAGCGTATCTAAAAACCTCATAAAAATAACCATTGCGGATAACGGCAGCGGTATGGAAGCTGAGTTTTTACAAAAGGTGCTAGACCCTTTTGTTACAACCCGCAGCACCCGCAAGGTTGGCTTGGGGCTTCCGCTGTTTAAGCAGCAGGCGGTTGCCGCAGGCGGGGATTTGGATATCCAGAGCGAGCCGGGGAATGGCACAACGGTTGAAGCTAGCTTTGAGCTTGATAATATTGACCGTGTACCGCTTGGTGACATCGCATCAACAATTACAACCCTAATCGGCTCGGACACCGGGGTGAGGTTTGTATACAGGCATATAACAGATAAAGGTGAGTTTTGCCTGGACACTGACGAGGTGCGAAATGAGCTTGGCGAGGTTTCAATCTCACAGCCTGAGATTTTAATCTGGCTGGAGCAGTATATAAAAGAAAATTTAGACGAAATTGAGGGAGGCATTCATTAATGAAAAGCTTGGCAGAGCTAAGAGCGATTAAAGAGCAAATGCAAAACAAAGTCCAAATGCGCGGCGTTGAAGACGAAAAAAGCATTATTCGCGTAGTAGTAGGCATGGCGACCTGTGGTATTGCGGCAGGTGCGCGCCCGGTACTGAACGAATTTATCAAAGAAGTGCAGGACAAAAAGCTGTCCAACGTACTGGTGACACAGACAGGGTGCATAGGCGTATGCCGCTTAGAGCCTATTGTAGAGGTCATTACTCCTGACGGGGAAAAGACCACATATGTTAAAATGACACCTGACAAGGTTTCAAAGATTGTGCATGAGCACATCATTAACAACCATGTTGTAAGCGAGTATACCATCGCTGCTGCTGACAAATAAAGGGGGATTTTATTAAATGATAAGAAGTCATATACTAGTCTGCGGCGGTACCGGTTGTACCTCGTCAGGCAGCAAGGCAGTTATTGACGCTTTGGAAGCGGAGATTAAAAAGAACAAACTTGAGGACGAAGTCAAGGTTGTTATGACCGGGTGCTTCGGCCTATGTGCGCTTGGCCCAATAATGATTGTTTATCCGGAAGGTGCTTTTTACAGCAGGGTAAACCCCGATATGATACCCGAGATTGTATCTGAGCATATCATAAAGGGCCGTATTGTTAAAAAGTATTTATATAATGCGGATGAAGACGGGGTTCAGCACGCGTCTCTTAACGATACTGAGTTCTATAAAAAGCAAAAGCGTGTTGCGCTTAAAAACTGCGGCGTTATTAACCCGGAGGACATTGATGAGTACATAGCTTATAACGGTTATGAGGCGCTTGGAAAGGTGCTTACAGAAATGACGCCGGCAGAGGTTATTCAGGTTGTTAAGGACTCTGGCTTGCGCGGCCGCGGCGGCGCAGGCTTTCCGACCGGGCTTAAGTGGGATTTAGCCTCCCGCAATAAATCCAAAATCAAGTACGTTTGCTGTAACGCTGACGAGGGTGACCCCGGGGCGTTTATGGACAGGTCCGTGCTGGAGGGTGACCCGCATTGCATTATAGAGGCAATGGCAATAGCGGCGTATGCGGTTGGCGCGTGCAAGGGCTTTGTATATGTCCGCGCTGAGTATCCTATTGCTGTACACCGCCTCCAGATAGCTATTGACCAGGCCCGCGAATACGGGCTTTTGGGCGAGAATATTTTTGACAGCGGCTTTAATTTCGATATTGAAATCCGCCTTGGTGCCGGCGCGTTTGTGTGCGGCGAGGAGACGGCGCTTATGACCTCAATAGAGGGCAACCGTGGTGAGCCGCGCCCGCGCCCGCCATTCCCTTCTGACAAAGGTGTATTCGGCATAGGCACAATGAATAACAATGTTGAGACATATGCCAACATCCCTCAGATAATACTTAACGGCGCTGAGTGGTTTGCATCAATGGGTACTGAAAAGTCAAAGGGTACTAAAGTATTTGCCCTTGGCGGAAAGATTACCAATACCGGCCTTGTTGAGATACCTATGGGCACTACCCTAAGAGAGATTGTTGAGGATATCGGCGGCGGTGTGCCAAACGGCAAAAAATTCAAAGCCGCGCAGACCGGCGGCCCGTCCGGCGGATGCATACCTGCGTCACTTATTGACACACATATCGATTACGATTCGCTTACAGCTATCGGCTCCATGATGGGCTCCGGCGGGCTTATAGTCATGGACGAAGACAACTGTATGGTGGACATTGCAAAATTTTTCCTGGAGTTTACAGTGGATGAGTCCTGCGGTAAGTGCACGCCCTGCCGTATAGGTACAAAGCGTATGCTGGAGTACCTGAACAAGATTACAGACGGTAAGGCCACCCTTAAGGATTTGGACGATTTGGAAAAGCTGTGCTACTATATCAAGGAAAACGCACTTTGCGGGCTGGGGCAGACAGCGCCTAACCCAGTGCTTTCAACCCTTAAGTATTTCAGGGACGAGTATTTGGCGCACATTGTTGACAAGCGCTGTCCTGCTGGTGTATGTAAGCACCTGCTTAGCTATGAGATTACAGATAAGTGCATTGGCTGTACAGTCTGTGCTAAAAACTGCCCTGTAAACGCAATTAGCGGCACACTTAAGAATAAGCATGAAATTGATAAAGAAAAATGTATTAAATGCGGCGTTTGCATTACAAAATGTAAATTTGGCGCAATAGTCAAAAAGTAAAGGAGTGAGTGTAGTAATGAATATGGTTAATTTGAAAATCAATAACATTGACGTTTCAGTACCGGCCGGCTCCAGCATACTGGAAGCCGCCAGAAGCGCAAATATTGAGATACCCACCCTTTGCTTTTTAAAAGATATTAATGAGATTGGTGCATGCCGCATCTGCGTTGTGGAAGTAAAGGGTGCGCGCAGCCTGGTAGCCTCTTGTGTATACCCTGTATCAGAGGGGATGGAGGTGTTCACCAACACACCCAAGGTGCGTGAATCCAGGAGGATGACGCTGGAGCTGCTGCTTTCCAACCACAACCGCAAATGCCTGTCCTGCGTGCGCAGCGGCAGCTGTGAGCTGCAAAAGCTGTGTTACGAGTACGGCGTTGAAGATGAGGGTAAGTATGACGGGCAGACTACTACTTATGATATTGATGACGGTGCTATACACATGTACCGTGACAACAATAAGTGCATACTCTGCCGCCGTTGTGTTGCCGCCTGTGAGAGGACGCAGGCTGTGTCTGTCATCGGCGCAAACGAGCGCGGATTTATAACCCATATCGGCTCACCTTTTGATGAGAGCCTGGTAACAACGCCCTGCGTTTCCTGCGGTCAGTGTATAGTTGTATGTCCGACAGGCGCACTGTCTGAGCGGGATGATACAGACAAGGTCTGGCAGGCACTTGCAGACCCGGATAAGCATGTAATTGTGCAGACTGCGCCGGCTATCCGCGCTACAGTGGGTGAGGCGTTTGGTATGCCTATCGGCACAAATGCTGAGGGCAAGATGGTTACAGCCCTGCGCCAGCTCGGGTTTGACGGTGTGTTTGACACTGACCTTGGTGCTGACCTTACAATAATAGAGGAGGCAAACGAGTTTGTGGAGCGCGTTCAAAATGGCGGCGTGCTGCCGATGATTACCTCCTGCTCTCCGGGCTGGATTAAGTTCTGCGAGTATAACTTCCCGGACCTTTTGCCTAACCTTTCAAGCTGCAAATCACCGCAGCAGATGTTTGGTGCGATAGCAAAGACCTGGTATGCCAAAAAGAAGGGGATTGACCCTAAAGATATTTTTGTAGTGTCAATCATGCCTTGTACTGCTAAGAAGTTTGAGACAAAGCGTGAGGACCAGAATGCTTCCGGGTATCCGGATGTGGATGTGGCGCTTACCACCCGTGAATTTTCGCGCATGGTTAAGCGCGCGGGCATTAACTTTGTCAACCTGCCGGACGGTGAGTTTGACCTGCCTCTCGGCGCGTCTACCGGTGCTGCTGTTATATTCGGAGCAACCGGCGGCGTTATGGAAGCTGCGCTTAGAACAGCGGTTGAGAGCATTACTGGAGATGAGCTTAAGTCGCTTGACTTTAAAGAGGTACGTGGGACCAAGGGCATTAAAGAGGCGTCTTATAAAGTCGGTGATCTTGAGGTTAAGGTTGCGGTCTGCTCCGGCCTTGCAAATGCCAAGGAGCTGCTTACAAAGGTCAGAAACGGCGAGGCGGACTATCACTTTATTGAGATTATGGCCTGCCCTGGCGGCTGTGTAAACGGCGGCGGCCAGCCTATACAGCCGGCATCGGTACGTAACTTTACTGATGTGCGTGCAATCCGCGCCAAGACACTTTACGAGCTGGACAAAAATATGCCGCTTAGAAAATCGCATGAAAACCCTGTGCTCAAAGAAATCTATAAAGAGTTTTTGGAAAAGCCGGGCAGCCATAAAGCGCATGAGGTGCTGCACACTTCTTATGTAAAGAGGGAGCCGTACGAATTTCTAAAATAATAAATAATAAAAACCGGCAGCTTAACCGCTGCCGGTTTTTTATATTGTTTTATAGTTTGGATGCTGATTTTTTCAGCTTTGGTTTAAACCAGTCTACTTTGTAGGCTATAAAGTAAAACGGGATTGCAATCGCTATTGCACCAAATATGTCCAGTACCGAGTGCTGTTTTATAAACACTGTAGACAGTATTATAAGCACTGCAAGGATAAATGAGCCCCACAAAATAAACGGATTTTTTTTAAGCCGTTCATTTTTCATTACCGCAATATGCGCTACAATTGAGTTATAGCAGTGTATGCTTGGAAATACATCATATGGTGTATCAGTAGTCTGAATGCTTCGAACAAGCTCTATAAGCAAATTGTCTCTACCCAGTGCGTCCAAATCAACCCTGAGGTTCTGTCCGTTGGGAACAAGCGTATAGAATATAAGACAAAAGGTCATACCTGTATATAAATAAATGCAAAAGCGTATAAATTGCTGCCTGTTATATAATAGAAGGTATACATAAACTATCGCTATATATGCAAACCATAACAGATAGGGAATAATAAATATCTCCATAAATGGTATAAAATCATCCAGCCTGCAGTGCATATAGATATGGTTTTCACGCAGCGGCGTTATATGGTTAAGCCAGAAAAACCAGGGCAGATAAATTGCAAAATACAAAATCCATACAGCGTGGCTGTACTTCTTAAACAGTTTACTTAAATTTTGTGACATAAAAACTCTCTTCTAGTTAAATTTATAAAAATGCCGGGTTATCTTATAAAGCGCAACGCTTGTTTTCCTGCCTATTTTCCCACGGAAAGACATAAAAAATGCAAGTGAGCGGTATTTGATTTTGCGATACAAAACCGGGTTCTTTTTCTTTGTGTACTCCCACAGCCTCTTTTGCTTAAGCACCGCTTGCTCACTGCCGTCCACCGCCAGCAGCATGTTTGTAATGGTATACATGATAGAAAGATAGTTTACCATAAACCGATATAACCGGATATTCTGCCGGTATATCTTGGTCATATCATGCGCTTCCATAAGTATATGGGTAATCCTAATCTGCTGGTCAACTCGGGATACCATTACCTTTTCATTAACTGACTGGTCCTGCCGGCCGATATAATACCTGTATAAATCCTCATTCATATAATACATGGTTTTAACATGCGGGAGTGGGGTGTAGACCACAATATTGTCAACATAAAAAGTATGCTCGGGGAGCTTTAGCCCAATGTCTCTAAGCAGCTGCGTCCTAAAGGTTACCGCGTGCATTATCATATATCTGGTCGGGTCAAATTTTTTAACCTCGTTCCAGGTGAAAACCGTGTTGACAGGATATACGCCGGTATAGCGTATTACGTGCTGAGAGTTGTTTACAGAATGCTCGTAAACATAATTGGTTATTAGCAGGTCAATGCTGACTTTATTGTTTTCAAAATCCTTAAGCCTTTTTATAACCCTGCGCAGCGATTTTTCATCCACCCAGTCGTCCGAGTCCACTACTTTAAAATACTTGCCGGTTGCATACCTCAGCCCGGTGTTAATGCCTGCGCCGTGCCCGCCGTTAGGCTGGTGCACAGCCTTTACAATATCAGGATACTTTTTTTCGTACTGGTTTGCAATCTCGCCAGTGTTGTCAGACGAACCGTCGTTTATAACCAAAATCTCTATATCGCTGCCTGCTGACAAAAGTGTGTCAATGCAATGGCTCATATATTCCTGTGAATTATAGCATGGTACAACAAATGTAATAAGCTTCATGGCTTATCCTCCGCCTATATTTATAAAACGCCTGGATATGCAGATAAATATGCTGCACATCACAAGCGTTTTAATTATATCAAAGAGGATAGGTAAAAGCAAGTATATTTTACTATCTTAAAATTTTGTAAGAAAGTTCACTTGCAAACTCGTTAAGGCCGTCAAAATCCATTGCCTTGATATAGTACTGCTCCAGCTGGTCGTGCAGTACTTTTGCCTCACCTATTTTTTGTGTGGCGGAGCATACAAGCTCCTTTGACATCTTCTTTAAAAAATTAAGCTTATTTTTGTTCTGGCCATAAAGCTCTTTATCCACTAAGTTTTTAGTGTGTATGGTCTTTATTATCTTTTGCTCAGGCAAAAAGCCGCAATCAAATATATGCCCTTGGGATATAATGCCCAGCCCAAGCTCGGGCACAATTATATGCTCCAGCCTGTCTTTGGGCAAAAGTGGTGAGTAAAACGCTATAACGTCATATCCTATTTTAATAAAGTAGCTCTGCAGGCGGCTTAAAATATTGCTTGCAAGGTTAATGCTGTCATCCAGCACTATGGCCTGGCTGCAAAGTGTATCAAGGGTTGAACTCTTTGTAACAACACCGCCCGGGCCTATTGCAGAAACCAGGCGTTTATACAGCCTTGGCGACTTGTTCTGGGAGGCGGTAATCGCGTTCTGCCGTATTATTTTTTTAATCTGCGCCTGTATTTTTTCAGTAATGGATATTGATTCAATATAATGTAAGTATTCAGATTGCAGCGCGCCTGCGGCCTTTAAAATATTGTATGCACCGCTGTAACAGCCGGAGATTTTTGACATTATGTTGATTATATCCTTTTTGCTTTTAGAAAGCTTGGCCTCGTCCCAAAACTGGCCAAGGTTTATAATGCTGTCAAAAGCGCCCGGGTATTTTGTATCATAACTGTGCGGCGCTGTAGCATCAAAAATACAAAGCCTTTTTTGTGGTATGCGTACGCCGTCCAGACTTTGCGGGTCGCTGGAACAGCATACCATTTCAACATCCAGGCCCTGGCTGTTAGCAGTGTGCGCAATTTTTCTCATAAAAGTGCTTTTGCCGGTGCCTGGCCCGCCTTTAATTAAGTAAACCCTGTCAAACTGCGTTATGTCAGTGAGCTCGTCAAAATATGAGAAAAATCCATAAGCGGAGTTTGCTGCAGTAAAAGTTTCATAAATCATAAAATACACCTCACTATCTATAATATACCTGAAATTATAAAGTGACACACCGAATAATTGCATAACCCTCATGTCAATAATTCTATTGAACAATTAAAAACTGTGGAGGGCCAAAAGTGATAAACAGGAATAAAGTTGAAATCAGCGGTGTGGACACATCCAAGCTCCCTATTTTGACAAATGCTCAAAAAAATGAGCTGCTAGTTAAAATAAAGCAGGGCGACCAAAAGGCAAAGGAGGAGTTTATTCAGGGAAATTTAAGGCTGGTGCTGTCAATTGTTCAGCGCTTTTCCGGCCGCGGCGAGAGTATGGACGACCTATTTCAGGTGGGATGTATAGGTCTTATAAAGAGCATAGATAACTTTGATTTGTCGCTGGGGCTAAAATTCAGCACCTACGGCGTGCCAATGATACTGGGTGAGATACGCAGGTATTTAAGAGATAATAATATTGTAAGGGTCTCCAGGGCCATGCGTGACCTTGCGTATAAGGCGCTTGCAGTAAAGGAAAAGCTTATCAGCGAAAAGTCCAGGGAGCCTACAGTTGATGAAATTGCAAAACAGCTTGACGCAAAGCGTGAGGATGTTATAATGGCACTGGACTCTATAGTAGACCCTGTTTCACTTTTTGAGCCTGTTTATTCGGAGGGCAGTGACGCGATTTATGTTATGGACCAGGTTAGCGACGGCAATTCGGACGAAAACTGGCTGGACGAACTATTAATAAAAGAAGCCATACGCAAACTGCCCAAACGCGAAAAGGATATAATCGAGCTTAGGTTTTTAGAAGGCAAGACTCAAATGGAGGTGGCCTCCGAAATTGGAATATCCCAGGCCCAGGTCAGCAGGCTTGAAAAAGGCGCACTGTCACGGATAAAAGGACAACTGTAAAGTAAATTGGTTTTACACTTGTTTTAGAATAATGTAACATATTTATCACGTCTTTAATAGAATAAATCATAAGGGCGTGGAATAATATGCTTTTGAAAGTGATTGATGAAAACAAGGTAAAAATTCTGGTAGAGGATAAGGATATACTGCAGTACGACCTGCCTTTTGAAAAGCTAAATTATAATGACAAGGCGTCTCGGGAGTTTATACTGGAGCTTATCCGTAAAACTTATGAGCAAACTGGGGTTGATTTTATGGATAGCAAGGTTTTAATTGAAGCAATACCCGGAGCTGCGCGGTCGTATTACATTCTGTTTACAAGGCTTGAGCCGGGTTCCGAGCAGCAGATTAGCTTTGACAAGGCGGCAAGAAATGACACAGATGTTTATATTTTTAAGCTGTTTGAGCTAAGAGATTTGTTTACCATTGCCGGACAGTTTGAAAAAAACAGCGGTATACTTGCAAGCAAAAGCAGAATTTACTTTTACAGGGGCGCTTACTATCTTGTACTTGAGTTTGCTTCGCAAATAGTATCTGATACAGCCTTTGAAACCTTTATTTGCACCCTTGGCGAATTTGCAGAGCGCTGCCGTTGGAATATGCTTAACGATTCGCTTTTAAGCGAATGGGGCACGCTGATAGCGGGCGATGACGTTATAGATAAGGCAATGTTAGCTCTAAAAAATAAAACTGAATAAATACCGGCGCTAAAAGCGCCGGCTTTTTATTAAAAAATGCTTGACAATAATTTGATATTCTCTTATAATAATTTAAGGAACAAGGCGGTGAGGTTTTACCTTTACGCCTTATTTTTGTTAATGGCCGGAAAGGGGATTGCTTTATGAGCGTTAATATACCTGAAATCTTTGGCAGCCTGGTTTTTAATGACCAGGTGATGAAGGAAAGGCTGCCAAAGGACATTTATGATTCTCTGCATAAGACAATTGAGGAAGGCAGGGATCTTGATATCACCCTTGCAAACGTAGTTGCCCACGCGATGAAGGAATGGGCGATTGAAAAGGGTGCTACCCATTACACACACTGGTTCCAGCCAATGACAGGCATTACAGCTGAAAAGCATGACAGCTTTATAAATCCGCAGAGTGATGGGCGGGTTATAATGCGCTTTTCAGGCAAGGAGCTTATTAAGGGTGAGCCGGATGCGTCCAGCTTCCCATCCGGCGGGCTGCGCGCGACATTTGAGGCGCGCGGGTATACCGCCTGGGACCCAACCTCCTATGCTTTTATTAAGGACGATTCACTTTGCATACCCACTGTTTTCTGCTCATACAGCGGTGAAGTTTTGGACAAAAAAACCCCGCTTTTACGCTCAATGGAACTCATTAATAAACAGTCGCTTAGAATACTTAAACTTATGGGCGATAAAACTGTTAAGCGTGTAGTGCCTACAGTTGGCGCGGAGCAGGAATACTTTTTGGTGGACAAGCAGCTGTTTGAAAAGCGCAAAGACCTTGTGCTTACCGGCAGGACGCTGTTTGGCGCAAAGTCACCTAAAGGCCAGGATTTAGAAGATCATTATTTTGGTGCGATAAAGCCAAGAGTAATGAAGTTTATGGAAGAACTTAATGTTGAACTGTGGAAGGTAGGGGTTTTTGCAAAGACCGAGCATAATGAAACCGCCCCTGCCCAGCATGAGCTCGCGCCTGTATTTACAACCGTCAATATTGCAACCGACCAGAACCAGCTGACAATGGAGATTATGAAGCGGGTGGCTGACCGGCATGGTATGGCCTGCATTCTGCAGGAGAAGCCGTTTGAGGGCATTAACGGCAGCGGCAAGCACAACAACTGGGCGCTTTCAACAAGCGACGGTAGAAACCTGCTTGACCCTGGTAAATACCCGCAGGATAATGAGACCTTTTTGCTGTTTTTATGCGCGGTGATTGAGGCTGTTGACCGGCATCAGGACCTGCTTAGGATTTCAGTAGCAAGTGCGGGTAATGACCAACGCCTAGGCGCGCATGAGGCGCCGCCGGCTATTATCTCTATATTTTTAGGCGATGAGATAACAGGCGTGCTTGAGGCGGTTGAGCAGGGCGTGCACTACGAGCGGGCAAAATCCGCAAAAATGAAAACAGGTGTCGGTGTACTGCCGGACTTTAAAAAAGATAATACTGACCGCAACCGTACCTCGCCCTTTGCCTTTACAGGCAATAAGTTTGAGTTTCGGATGCTTGGCGCGGCATCGTCCATTGCCAGCCCGAACATGATGCTGAATACTATTGTAGCAAGCGTTTTAGATGAGTTCGCAGGCAAGATTGAAAGCGGCAAAAGCGCTATGGATGTTATACGCCAGTCAATAAAAGAGCATAGGCGCATTATTTTTAACGGCAATAACTATTCGCAGGAGTGGGTGGCTGAGGCACAAAAGCGCGGGCTTTTAAACCTAAGCACCAGTGTAGACGCAATACCGCTGTTTACCACAAAAGAAAATATAGAGCTTTTTACAAAGTACGCTATATTCTCTGAAAACGAGATACGTTCCCGCTGTGATATTATGCTTAATAATTATTGCAGGGTGCGCAATATTGAGGCACTGACAATGCTTGAGATGGCAAGCAGGGACATTATCCCGGCAGTTGTGGACTACTGCGGCGAGCTTGCAAGAACTGTAAGCGATAAGCAGAAAATCGGTATAGATATCACAAGCGATGCTGCCAAAAAGCTGTGTGACAGGCTAACAAGGCTGTGTAACCGGCTGTACAATAAAACCGAACAGTTAAACGCTGTTTTAAATGATATGAATGAGTGTGACGACACTCTAAAACAAGCAAAGTATTGTAAAGATAAGGTGCTTTTAGCCATGGGAGAGCTTAGGGCGGTTGCGGACGAGCTTGAAACCTGCATGTCCTCCCGCCATTGGCCTTATCCTACATATTCCCAGCTGCTGTACAGCATATAAATAAAATCTGAGCGGCGCATTTATATGCGCCGCTCTTGTATTGACAAAACTGCTTAAAATTGATATTATATTATATAATACTTTTTTACTATTAAGGAGTAAATTATGGGCGTAAAGAGTATGACCGGTTTTGGCAGGGCAAGCGGTAATTTTGAGGGCAGGATAATAAATATTGACTTAAAGTCTGTAAACCACCGGTACTTTGACTTTAACGCCAAGCTTGGCCGTGAGTTTTTGTTTTTGGAGGACAAGCTTAAGGACAGGCTTTCTCAAAGCGTCATCCGCGGTAAGGTGGAGCTTTATTTTTATGTGGAGTACGGGGATGGCAGCGATGATTATCAGCTGGAGATAAACGCACCACTGGTAAAGGAATACCAAAACGCATTTAAAAAACTTAAAAGCGAGTTTAATCTAAAAAATGATTTAACTGCCACTCGCATTGCACGCTATGACGGTGTTTTAAAGCTAAAAAAAGCCAAGCTGGATGAAGTTGCATTTTCAAAGGCGGCGCTTGAAGTTTTGGACAGCGCGATAGAGTCTTATGACCAAATGCGCATTGCAGAGGGGCAAAAACTTGCCCAAAGCATTAAAGATAATCTGGATACAATTTCTGCCACGGTTGATAAAATTGACAATTTGGCTGCTGACTCTATTGAGGCATATAAAAGCCGATTGTATGATAAGATTAAGGAGACGATTGGTGAGCTTGGTATTGACGATGCGCGCGTTTTAACAGAGGTAGCAATATTTGCGGACAAGGTTGATGTGGGTGAGGAAACTGTACGGCTTAAAAGCCATATAAGCCAGTTTGAGGGACTTATATCAGAAAGTGATGGCGCTATAGGCAAAAAGCTTGATTTTATTGTGCAGGAGATGAACCGCGAGATAAACACAATCGGCTCAAAATGCAACAGCCTTGAAATTACAAAGCTGGTGGTTGATACAAAATCAATTATTGAAAAGATACGTGAGCAGATTCAGAATATCGAGTAGGAGACTTTATATGAGACTGATTAATATTGGTTTTGGCAATATGGTAAATGCGGCGCGAGTGGTAGCGATAATCGGGCCTGAGAGCGCGCCGGTTAAAAGAATTATCCAGCAGGCGCGGGAAAAACGCCAGCTGGTGGATGCCACTTACGGCAGAAGGACGCGGGCTGTTATAATTACTGACAGTGAGCATATAGTGCTCTCGGCCCTGCTTCCAGAAACTGTTGCGAACCGGCTGGGCGGTATCCAGGGCGATGAAGATGAGGCATTTCATGAATAGGCGGGGGATGTTGGTTATAATATCCGGCCCGTCCGGCGTGGGCAAGGGTACCATACTCAATGAGGTTTTTAAAAGAGATTCAAACTTATGCTACTCCATCTCATCAACCACCCGCATGCCGCGCATAGGTGAGGTGGACGGTGTTGACTACAACTTTATAACTAAAACCGAGTTTTTAAAAAATATAGAAGATGGCCTGATGCTGGAGTATGCAGAATACTGCGATAATTACTACGGCACATCCTTAAGCTTTGTAGATGAAAAGCTAAGCTTAGGCATGGATGTTGTGCTGGAGATTGAAACGCTGGGCGCAATGCAGATTAAGGAAAAATGCCCTGACGCAGTAATGATATTTATATCCCCACCATCGCTTGGCGAGCTTAAAAAAAGGCTTTTAGGCCGTGCGACTGAAAGTGACGATATTATTAATAAGCGCATTGAAAAAGCAAAGCTTGAAATGTCCAACATAAGCAGTTATGACTATATTGTTGTCAATAATAAAGTAGAAGACGCCGTGCAGGACATCTTAACTATTTTGCAGGCTGAACGTTTAAAAACAATAAGAAATAATTTTATAGGCGAGGTATTTTAATTATGATGTTATATCCTTCTATCAATGACCTGGAGAAAGTGACAAACAGCAGGTATTCGCTGGTGATACTGACCGCAAAGCGCGCACGCCAGCTTTTGGACCAGGCGGAAAACAACCATGTTCCGCTTAAGGATAAGTCTGTTAAGCTTGCTATTGGCGACATTGCAAGCGCCAGGGTAATCTGCAGGGAAAGTGACCAGCAAGACAAGGCATAGCCTAATTTAAGGCTTTAAGGCGGCAAAAGCATGGCGGTTTGTGTAAAAGTTTACTTAGACGATATAATTTATAAGCTTGATACGCCCTATGACTATTATATTACCGACCCTTTAGATGCTTTGCAGATTGTGGGCAAGCGCGTAATAGTCCCGTTTTCCAGGGGCAATGTACGCAAAAAGGGCCTGGTTGTAAAAGCATATGAATGCGAAAGTACTAAAGGGCTTAAGTCTGTTTTAGAAATAGTGGATAAAGCCCCGGTGCTTAGTGAATGGCAGATAAAGCTTGCAGAGTTTATAAAAGAGCATTACTTTACTACATTTTACCGGGCGGTAAAATGCATGCTTCCGCCTGGCATTGATTTTAAAGTGGTGGAATACTACACTTTAAATGACTTAAAAGGCAAAGACACAGGCGGGTTTGAGCCGCTCATAGAGCTTTTATCGTCAAGCAAAAAGCCGGTAAGGGATGACAAAATACCGACAGAGCTTAAAAAACAGCTAAAAAGCGCGTGTGAGCGCGGGCTGATTATGAAATCGGTAAGCAGTGTGGCTAATATCGGCTCGCTAAGTGAAAAGCAGTTAAGGCTAAATTGCGGGCTGGACCAGCTGGATAGCTATATTTCCAAGCTTCCCAGGCGCAGCCAGAAACAAAAGGATTTTTTACAGCTGTTTTTTGACAGCCCACAGATTTTAGCAAAGGAAGCTGTGTACTACAGCGGCTGCAGTACAGCAACTATAAACAGCCTTAAGGCAAAGGGCATAATAGAAATTGTATATAATGATTTATACCGCAACCCCTACAAGTCACTAAAGCGCAGCATTGATAAAAGTGAGATTTTACTAAACATTGAACAGCAGACTGCGTATGAACAGATAGAAAAAGAAATGTCAGGCTTTTATGTGCATATGCTGTATGGTGTGACAGGCAGCGGTAAAACACATGTGTTTTTAAAACTTATTGACCGTGTGCTGGCAAGCGGGCGCTCGGTTTTGTTTTTAGTGCCGGAAATCTCGCTCACTCCCCAGATGATGGAGCGCTTTTATCAAAGGTATGGCGACAATGTGGCGGTAATCCACAGCGGCCTTTCAATGGGTGAACGCGCGGATGAATGGCGGAAAATAAAGTCGCAAAAAGCAAAGCTTGTTGTGGGCACCCGCAGCGCTGTTTTTGCGCCGGCTGAAAACCTTGGCCTTATAATAATGGACGAGGAGCATGAGGCAAGCTATAAGGCGGAAAACACCCCTAGATACCACGCAAGGGATATTGCGATGTTTTTATGCAAAATGAATAACATACCGCTGGTGCTTGCAAGCGCCACGCCGAGTATTGAGAGCTTTTATCAGGTCAGAAAGGGAAGCTTTAAGCTACATGTTTTGAAAAATCGTTATCATGATGCGGCTCTGCCTCAGACTACTGTGATAGATATGCGTACTGACGGCGGCCCGCCGGACAGGTACTTTTTAAGTGAGCAGATGGTTTTAGGCCTTGAAAGCAATTTAAAAAATAAAAACCAGAGCATTCTATTTTTAAACCGCCGCGGTGCACACACGCTTGCCGGATGCAGAAGCTGCGGGTTTGTTGCAAAATGCCCTAACTGCGGCATTTCTCTTACATATCATTCACAAAACAACCGCTGTATGTGTCACTACTGCGGGTATAGCATACCAATGTTTGACTCCTGCCCCCAGTGTAGCTCAAAACACATTAAAATGCTGGGTATAGGCACGCAGCTGGTGGCGGACACTATTTCAAACTTATTACCTTCGGCGCGTATTTTAAGGATGGATTATGACAGCGTATCGTCCTACTTATCCTATGGCGAAAAGCTTATGGCATTTAAACGCGGCGAGTATGACATAATGCTGGGCACCCAGATGGTCGCAAAAGGCCTTGATTTTCCGAATGTGACATTAGTGGGGGTTATTAATGCGGATTTGTCGCTCTATATAGACGATTTTCGTGCAAACGAACGTACTTTTTCACTGCTGACGCAGGTGTGCGGGCGCAGCGGCCGGGCTGATAAACCCGGGCTTGCGTATATACAGACATATACCGCAGATAATGAAGTTATAGAATTTGCTAAAAGGCAGGACTATGACAGCTTTTATGACTATGAAATTAAATTCAGAAAGGCAATAAACTCCCCGCCGTTTTGTGATTTGCTGCTGCTTACAACCTCGTCTTTCAGCCAGCAGCTGGCATATAAGGGCATGATGGAGCTATATAATTTTATAGATAAAAAAAGCAAGGCCGAGTACTCAAGCATCCCCATTCGGCTTATGGCGCCCAATGTCCCTAAAATTTCAAGGCTGAATAATAAGTACAGATTTAATCTTTTGGTAAAATGCAGGCAGTCCAAAAAACTAAGGGAGCTTGTGAATGAATGTGTAAAGTTTTTTGATAGTATAAAAGATACCGAGCTTTCGGTAAATTTAAATCCGATTAATTATTTTTGAGGTGAATAGATTGGCAATCCGTGAAATTGTAGAAAACGACCTTGAGTTTCTGACCAAAAAATCGCGCCCTGTAACAGAGTTTGACCAAAAGCTTAAGACGCTGGTGGACGATATGAAAGAAACGCTGATTAAATCCGGCGGGGTAGGGCTTGCGGCAGTCCAGGTCGGAGTGCTAAGGCGCTTGTTTATCGTGGATATAGATATGGACGGCAAGAATATTAAAGAGTTTATAAACCCTGAGATTATAAAGAAAAAAGGCAAAAACGACAACTATATTGAAGGGTGCCTGTCCTTTCCCGGCCGCGGGTTCAGGATAGTACGCCCGCAGGTAGTACGCATTCGCGCCAAAGATGTAAACGGAAATGCATTTGAGTATGAGGCGGAAGACTTTGTTGCCCGTGCACTAATGCATGAAAGCGAGCATTTGGACGGGATTGTGCTGCCCAGCCACGCAGTGGAGGTATTTGATGAATAAACCGCTTAAAGTGATGTTTATGGGCACGCCGGACTTTGCGGTTAAAAGCCTTAAAGCACTTGCCCAAAGGTTTGATTTGTGCGCTGTTATTACCCAGCCGGATAAGCCTGTCGGCCGTAAGGCGGTGCTGACCGCGCCGCCGGTTAAAACCGTGGCTTTAGAACAGGGCATAGATGTTTATCAGCCAAGCACTTTAAAGGACGGCGCAATTTCAGATATACTAGCAAAACATAGGCCAGGACTTATTGTAGTGGCGGCCTACGGTAAGCTTTTACCTAAGTATGTGCTGGACTATCCCAGGTACGGGTGTATAAATGTTCACGGTTCACTGCTGCCCAAATACCGCGGTGCGGCACCTATTCAGCGTGCTATAATTATGGGCGAGAAAGTAACAGGCGTTACAATCATGCAGATGGCTGAAGGGCTGGACAGCGGAGATATACTTTTAAAAAAGAGTATTGATATAAAAGACGATGATACGGCAGAGACATTGTTTGAGCGTTTAAGCGTTCTTGGCGCTAATGCTTTAATCGAAGCAATTGACCTTATGCTTGAAAATAAAATAAAGCCCATCCCTCAGGACGATAGCCTTAAAAGCTATGCCCCGGCACTGACAAAAAATGAGGGCGAGCTTGATTTTAAAGCCAGCGCGTTTATGATACGCCGTAAAGTAAATGGGCTTTACCCCTGGCCCTGTGCTTACGCTGTGCTTAAAAACGATAAGCTTAAAATTTTCAGTGTCAGCTATGGCGGCAGTGTAAAAGGCGCCAAAGCGGGTGAAATTTTAGCTATAAGCAAGGCTGGCATACAGGTCGCCTGCGGAAAAGACGAGTCTGTAATACTCGAGCAGGTACAAAAAGAAGGAAAAAAGAGGATGGATGCATATTCTTTTGCGCAGGGCGCAAAGATTTCTATAGGAGATTGTTTTAATAGTTAAGGAGGCATAGTATGTTTTATTATGATTATTATTCGCTGGTGCTGATTTTTCCGCTTATAATTTTTTCACTCATTGTGCAGGTTAAAATGCAGTCCACTTATTCTAAGTACGCTAAAGTCCAAAACAGCCGGATGATGACCGGGGCGGACATGGCACGCACCATTTTGCAAAACGGAGGTGTGCTGGATGTGACGGTTGAGTGTATACAAGGCAAACTCAGCGACCATTTTGACCCAAGCAAAAAGGTTATACGCCTGTCAGAGGAAGTATATAATGGCATGAGCGTTTCAGCTATCGGCGTTGCCGCGCATGAGGCGGGGCACGCACTTCAGTATGCAAAGAAATACGCGCCTATGTATTTAAGGAGCGCAGTTGTTGGCATTACATCATTCAGCTCACGCATACTCTATTTTGTAATTATACTCAGCTTTATAATTGCAATGCCAATACTGACTGATATTGCAGTAGTTTGTTTTGTGATAATATTCCTTTTCCAGCTTATCACGCTGCCGGTTGAATTTAATGCCAGCCGCAGGGCGATTCAGAATATAAGCGGTGCGCAGTTTAGTGAAGATGATGTAAGGGGCGTAAAGCGCGTGCTGTCATCCGCTGCTATGACATATGTTGCGGCAATGCTAATCTCGCTGGGCCAGCTTATGGCTTTCCTGGCACGGTCAAGAAGGGACTAACCGGTGGACATTGCCCGTCTGAACGCTGCTGAAATACTGCTGGATTTTGAGCGCAATAAAACTTACCCTAACCTTGCGCTAAACAGCAGACTAAAAAAAATAAGTGACCTAAGAGATAAAAAGTTTGTTACTGCGCTTGTCTATGGCGTGATTGAAAAGAGGCTGTATCTTGACTACTGCATAAGCCTTTTTTCGTCAGTAAAACTAAAGAAAATAGATGCTGTTGTGCTGACAGTTTTGCGTATGGGTGTATACCAGATAATGTTTATGGATGTTCCACCCAGTGCCGCGTGCAATACCAGCGTGAACCTTGCAAAACAGCTTTCAAAAGCGCGCTCTGCTGGCTTTGTAAACGCTGTACTCCGTACACTTTGCCGCGAGCGGGGCAGTATTGTAATAGATAAAAGCAACACAGCTAAGTATTTAAGCATTTACTACTCCGTAAGTGAGCCGGTTGTAAATAAGCTGATTGAGATTTTTGGCGCTGCCGAGTGTGAAAAATATTTAGATTATCTAAAGGATATTCCGCAGGGCTGCTATTTGGCAGTAAATACACTTAAAACAACAGCACTAGACCTTTGTATCGCCCTTGAAAAAGGCGGAGCAGATGTCAAAAAAACCAAGTTTGAAAACCTGCTGTATGTAAAGGGGCTGGGCAGTGTTGAGCAAAGCGAGCTTTATAGGGCAGGGCTTTTCCATGTAATCGGCTATCCGTCCTATATCGCCGCAAGCCTTTTTAAGCCAAAGCCAAACGCGGTTGTTATGGATATGTGCGCATCCCCCGGCGGTAAGACATTTATAATTGCTGAGGGCATGCCTAAGGCAGAAATATATGCCTTTGATATTCATGAGCATAAAATCAATTTGATGCAAAAGCAGGCGGGGCGCCTTGGGATTAATAATATAACTGCAGCTGCGGCAGACGCTGCAAACTACGATAACCCAAGCCTTTATGAAAGCGCTGACTATATTTTGTGCGATGTGCCCTGCAGCGGGATGGGAATGTTACATAGTAAACCGGACATAAAATATAAAAGCATAGATTTTGGCGCACTGACCAGTGTTCAGCTCGCAATACTTGAAAATTCCGCTAAATATTTAAAACCCGGCGGAATGCTTGTATACTCAACCTGTACAGTCAATCCGGATGAAAATGATAGGCTGATTTGTAAATTTTTAAAGAAAAGTAATCAATTCTGTATTGACGAAACTGTACAAATCGTGGATAATATATTTGGTAAAATGACCTTTTTGCCGCATAAGGATATAACAGATGGATTTTATATCGCCTGCCTTACAAAAAAATAAAGCTGATATTAAGTCAATGCCGCTTGATGAGCTTACGCAGTTTGTCACAAGCCTTGGCGAACAGCCCTATCGTGCACGCCAGATTTTCCGATGGCTGCACCGCGGCGTTTATGACTTTGACAAGATGAGTGACCTGTCAAAGGCACTGGCGCAAAAGCTTTGCGATAATGCTTATATAAACAGGCTTACTATTGAGAAAAAGCTCGTATCAAAGCTTGACTTTACTGTCAAGTATTTGTTTAAGCTAATGGACTCAAATTATATTGAGACTGTTGTGATGAAATATAAGCATGGATATTCAATTTGCGTTTCATCCCAGGTAGGCTGCCGGATGGGCTGCCGCTTTTGCCAGTCAACAAAGGGCGGGCTGATAAGAAACCTTACCGCATCGGAGATACTGGACCAGATAATATATGCACAAAACGATTTATCAATCCGTATTTCCAACATAGTAATGATGGGCATTGGCGAGCCGTTAGACAATTACGACAATGTTTTAAAGTTTTTAAAAATAGTAAATGAACCTTTGGGGCTGGGCATTGGCTACAGGCATATTTCACTATCCACCTGCGGCCTGTGCGATGGTATAGATAAACTTGCGGCAGAAGGGCTGCCTATTACCCTGTCAATATCCCTGCACCAGTCTTTTAATGATAAGCGCAGTGAATTAATGCCGGTAAACAGAAAATACAGCCTTGGCATGCTGATAGACGCATGCCGCCGTTACCAGGCAAGGTGCGGGCGCAGAATATCTTTTGAATATGCGCTTATTGAAGGGGTAAACGACAGCGAAAAGGATGCAGAAAATATCGCAAAGCTTTTAAAGGGCATAATGTGCCATGTAAATATAATTCCTGTAAACACTATAAAAGATTCAAAGTATAAAAGGCCTGGTGCAGGGGCGGTGGAGCATTTTCAGCAGCTTCTGCTTAATTACAAAATAAACGCAACTGTCAGGCGGACGCTGGGGGGCGACATCAACGCTTCCTGCGGCCAACTGAGAAGTAGTCTCTGTCAAGAGGAGGGAAATACTTGATACGAGTTATTGGCAGCAGCCATATAGGCATGGTTCGCAAAGAAAATCAGGACGCATTTTTGCTAAACCAACTTGCTGACAGCGGCGCACTGCTAGTCGTGTGCGACGGTATGGGCGGCATACAGGGCGGCAAAACGGCAAGCGACATTGCTTGTAAAACATTTTTTGATTGTGTCAGCCAGGGCGCAAGTGACAGCCTTGCTGATTTGGAGGTGTATGACCTTTTTAATGAGGCCATTACACTTGCAAATAAAAAGGTCTACTCAAAAAGCAGGGATGACTTGCAGCTTATGGGTATGGGCACAACGCTTGTTGCTGTTTTAATTTTAGATAAAAAAGCCTACTTTGCAAACGTGGGCGACAGCCGTGCGTATATCCTATCCGGCGCCGGGATTGACCGCGTCACCCGTGATCACTCAGTGGTTCAGGAACTTGTGGATATGGGCAGCATAACAGAAAAACAAGCAAAAAACCATTTAAACAAAAACATAATAACCCGCGCTGTTGGTGTGGAGCTGAGTGTTGAATTTGATTTTTACGTTAGAAGCCTTAAGGCGGACGATATTGTACTTCTTTGCAGTGATGGACTTACTAATTTTGTGGACGACCTTGAGATTCAATTTGAGTTTGCAAATTCAAAGGTATTTGAAAATGTACCTCAAAAACTGATTGAACTTGCAAATACTCGCGGCGGCAAGGATAATATAACAGTGCTTGCCGCAAGAATATAGAAGGGGGTTTTAATCTCTTGGATAAATATATAGGTAAAACACTAAATGATAGGTACATGCTGACAGAGGTAATTGGTGTCGGCGGCATGGCGGAGGTTTATAAGGCGTTTGATAAGCTTGTAAACCGTGTTGTGGCAGTCAAAATACTTAAAGAGGAGTTCATGTCGGACGCGCAGTTTAGGCGCCGCTTTTCCAACGAATCAAAGGCAATTACCATGCTGTCACAAAAAAATATTGTTGATGTGTACGATGTGTGCCTGGACGGCGATATAATGTTTATAGTTATGGAGTATATCGACGGTATTACGCTTAAGGAGTACATAGACCGCAAAAAGATTCTGGACTGGCGGGAGGCCACGTTCTTTACAAAACAGATTCTGCAAGCTATGTCCCACGCGCATGAGCGCGGCATTGTACACCGCGACCTTAAACCGCATAATATTATGCTGTTAAAGGATGGGACTATAAAAGTTACTGATTTTGGTATTGCGCGCCTTTCAAAGTTTGATACACAGACCATTACTGACAAAGCGATAGGCTCTGTCCACTACATCAGCCCTGAGCAGGCCAGCGGCGACCGTACTGATGAAAAGACCGATATTTACTCAGTGGGTGTTATGCTTTATGAAATGCTGACCGGGACATTACCTTTTGATGCGGACAGCCCTGTGTCAGTGGCGCTTATGCAGGTCCAGGCCCAGCCGGCACTGCCGCGCGCTATTAACGATAAAATTCCGCAGGGGCTTGAGGATATTACCATTAAAGCTATGATGAAGGACCCAAGCCAAAGGTATCAGACAGCTGCTCAAATGCTGGATGATATTATCAAGATTGAGGAAAATCCTTTTGCCACTTTTGGCTACCTTGATCACGGCACTGAAGACACCGCTGTGGTTGATATTGAAAATCAGGGCACCTCTGAGATACCTGTAGTTACTGCAACCGATGTTGATGGTGAGGAGACTGATGAGCAGGAGAGCAACTTTAAAAACACCTGGCTGCCGATAATAGGCGGTGTTGGTGCCGCGGTTGCACTTATTATAGTAATTGCTATTGGCATAGTTTTCTGGCCTAATATAACCGGCGCTTTTAAAAAGGAGCAGGTTGTTGTCCCAAACTATATCGGCCAGGAGTTCGATGCTATCCCGTCCGACAGTGAGACCGGCATAAAGGTTGAAATCCGCAGCAGGGAACTTTCTGAGCAGGCGGAGGGTATTGTGCTAAATCAAGACCCTGTCGAGGGCACAAAGATAGACAAGGGCAGTACTGTTTATGTTGTGGTAAGCCTCGGTAAAGAGACGGTTGAACTGCCTAACGTTGTGTCCATGCTGTCGTCCGAGGCGACAAAGACACTGGAGACCAACGGTATTAAATATACAATAGAAAAACGTTTTAGCGATTCTGTTGAGGACGGGCGTGTTATAAGCACTGACCCGGAGGCGTATACCGAAATAACGTCTGACACAACTGTAACAGTTTATGTCAGCATGGGCGCTGAGACTAAAAAGGTAACAGTTCCTGATTTGTCCAACTTAACAGAGGAGCGCGCAAGGGAGCTGCTTGAAAAGAACAACCTTGTACTTGGAACGGTGCGCAATGACTATCACGATACTGTTGCTGCGGGCCTTGTAATTAGCCAGTATATAGAAAAAGGCACTGAGGTATCGGAGAACACTTCTGTAGATGTGCTTATCAGCCTTGGCCCGAAACCGGTTGAAACAACAGCGCCTGAGCCTACAACCCCGAACGATGATGATGACGATGACAACGGGCAGGGTGATAATACAACTGCTGATACTACGCCCAGCAATGTGACATTCAATTTTGAGTATGACCTTAGTGCATATTCAGAGTCAGAGACGGTGCAGCTTGTAATCCGCGCAGAGTCAGCTGATAAAAGAGAACTGTGGGATGAGACAATTACTGTAAAGATGAAAGATCTTGAGTCCAAAAACTATATTTACACCTCAGCGGAAAAGCTGCTGCCGATAAACAGCGTTGTAACACTTTATGTCAATGGAACGCTGGTGCAGACCTTTACGGTTGACAAGAGCGGGACACAGACAGTGTCTGCAGTCAGTAACAATTAAATCAATATAACTGCGAGCGCGGAGTATAAACCGCGCTCGAAACTTATCTAGGCTTTTGGAGGGAATATGAGTAGGAGCAATGAACGCAGGGCGGCCTTTGAAATAATATTTTCACTGCCGTTTAACCTTGATACCAGTACCGAGCAATTAATAGAGAATTATTATGAGGCAAAGGACCTTGTAAATACGCCTGAATATGTAAAGAGCACAGTTGAGGGTGTGCGGGGCCATATAGATGAAATTGACAGCTTGATTAGTGATAACTTAAAAAACTGGGCACCTGAGCGGGTGGACCTTGTCTGCCGTGCTGCACTGCGGTTATGTATTTATGAAATGCTCTATAACGACCAGATTCCGACCAGTGTTGCAATAAACGAGGCTATAAATATCGCAAAGGAGTACAGCGGCCAAAAAGCGGGCGCATTTGTAAACGGGGTGGTAAGCCCCATTGCAAAAGACAAAAACAACTAGCAAAGGGGATGTGGGCATGACCCAAAAGCCTATAACAGTCTCAGCACTTACAGCTTACATAAAATCGCTTCTGGAGACGGACGAACATTTGATGCGGGTTTATCTGAGCGGGGAGATATCAAACTTAACACTGCACCGCAGCGGGCATGTATACTTTAAGCTAAAGGACGACAAGGCTGTTATCAGCGCAGTGATGTTTCGCAGCAGTGCGGCCCGGCTTAGGTTTGTTCCGCAAAACGGAACAAAGGTTGTGGTGCTGGGAAGAATCTCAGTGTTTGAGCCAAACGGCAATTACCAGATATACATTGACCAAATGCAGCCGGACGGAATTGGTGAGATGTATCTTATTTACGAACAGCTTAAAAACAAGCTGGACAAAGAGGGGATGTTTGACCCTGCGCATAAAAAGCCGATACCAAAACTGCCTAAAAGGGTCGGTGTAATAACATCACCTACTGGTGCTGCGGTGCGGGATATAATAAACATACTTTCCCGCCGGTGCAAGCTGTGTGACATACTGCTTTACCCTGCGCTTGTGCAGGGCGAGGGCGCAGAAGCTGACCTTTTAAAAGCGCTGGACTATTTTGATACTCAAAAAAATGTGGATGTAATTATAATAGGCCGCGGCGGCGGCTCACTGGAGGATTTGTGGGCGTTTAATAGTGAAAGGCTTGCGTACAGGATTTATAATATGTCAATCCCGGTTATATCCGCTGTAGGGCATGAAACTGACTTTACAATCTGCGATTTTGTATCAGACCTGCGCGCGCCGACGCCTTCTGCCGCGGCAGAGCTTGCCACACCCGACCAGAACCAGATTTTACAGTCGCTTAGCAAAGCAGATGAACGTATGCGGGCCAGCCTTAAAAAGCAGTATGACTTTTTAAAGGATAGGTATTTGCGCCTAGCTTCAAGCCGGGCTCTTACTGATGCGGATGCAATTACTGAAACGCGGCAAATGATTGTTGATAATTTAATAGAACGGCTGTGTAAAAACACATCCCTTAAAATCAGCAGAGCGGAAAATACGTTTGCATCAGCTGCTGCAAAGCTGGACGCACTAAGCCCTCTTAAAGTGCTTGGCCGCGGTTATATTGTGGCACAAAACCAAAATGCTAAGATAATAAAAAGTGCACTTGAGCTTGATATTGGTCAGAGTATCACACTGACGCTTAAGGACGGCAGGGCAGACTGCAATGTTGCCAAAATAGAAAAAGGAGAATACTTAAATGTCAAAGGAAATTAAATTTGAGCAGGCACTCGATAGGCTGGACGAGATTATAAGGAAGCTGGAGTCGGGCGAGACAACTCTGGACCAGTCAATGAAGCTGTTTGAGGAGGGCATTGCATTATCAGGCGCATGCAGTGATATGCTTAAAAACGCAAAGCAAAAGGTAGAAATGCTTATAGATAATGGCGGCAAGCTGGAAACCAAGGAGTTTTTAGCCGATGAGCAGTGATAAGCTAAACTATTATGCACAGCTTTTATCTGAGCAGCTGGATAACTGTATTGGCGAATGCAACGAGCCGTATAAAAACCTGGTTCAGGCAATGCAGTATTCGCTGAGTGCGGGCGGCAAGCATCTGCGCGGTGCCATGCTGCTTGAAAGCGCAGTTTGCTGCGGCGGCAACTTGCAAAAGGCACTGCCGTTTGCCCTTGCCATTGAGATGATACACACTTATTCGCTTATACATGATGACCTGCCTGAGATGGATAACAGTGATTTCAGGCGCAAAAAGCCCGCCTGCCATATCAAGTTCGGCCATGACATTGCGCTGCTGGCTGGTGACGGGCTGTTGTCTTACGCTGTAGAATATATGTGTACTAACTCACAGCTTGAGCCGAAAATTACGCTTGATATTATATGCATGATGTTAAGCGCAAGCGGCTCAAACGGCATGCTGGCCGGGCAGACATTAGATAAGCTGGGAGAAAAAAGCCAGCTTGATTTTGACCAGCTGGTAAAGCTGCAGCAGCTTAAAACGGGTAAACTGTTTGAATCGGCCTGCCTTGCAGGATGTATGGCTTTTAATGCATCTGATAAGTATATACAGGCATTTAAGGAGTACAGCAGGCATATCGGGCTTGCCTTTCAGATAAAAGACGACTTTTTAGATATGGACAGCAGTGCAGAGCAGCTTGGAAAGCCGGTTTTAAATGATACAGACAAAAACACATTTGTCAAGCTTTTAGGCAGAGAAAAGGCACAAAAGCTATTATTAGATGAGGCGGCGCTTGCCAAAAAGGCTGTCAGCTGCCTTGAAAAAACTGACTTTTTTATCTGGCTCGCAGATTTTATTGTGAACCGTAAAAATTAGGTTGAATTTTATGCATAATTGATGTATAATATTCACAAATAAGATTAGAGGATAGATATATGAATTACGAGCTTTTAAATACAATTAAAAGCCCGGACGATTTAAAAGCTTTATCATATTCGCAGCTTGAAAAGTTAGCGGCAGAGGTCCGCAGCGTTTTAATAAGCAGTATATCCAATACCGGGGGACATCTTGCGAGCAACCTTGGGGTAGTGGAGCTGACTATTGCGGTGCATAAGGTATTTAATTCTCCGGCGGACAAGATAATATTTGACGTCGGGCATCAATGCTATACGCATAAGCTGCTTACCGGCCGGTTTGAAAAGTTTAGCTCACTGCGCAAAAGTGGAGGGATATCCGGCTTTCCCAATCCGAGTGAGAGCGTGCATGATGTTTTTATGACTGGTCACAGCTCCACCTCAATTTCATCTGCCCTCGGCCTTGCAACAGCCGCAAAGCTTAAGGGGGATAACTCCACTTCATTTGTAGCGGTGATTGGTGACGGGGCAATGACAGGCGGCCTTGCGTATGAGGCACTTAACAACGCCGGCCGCTCCAAAACCAATCTGGTGGTAATACTTAATGACAATGATATGAGTATATCAAAAAATGTGGGCGCGATTGCGGGAGCATTAACGCGGCTGCGCTCACGCTCGTCATACTTTAAGGCCAAGGACGTTATTGAGCGCATGCTGCGCCGCATTCCTAAGATAGGTGACAGGCTGTGCCGCGGCGTTGTGCGTGTTAAATCAGCGCTTAAGTCCTTTTTTTATAAGGCAAACCTGTTTGAGGATATGGGATTTGTATACATGGGCCCGGTTGACGGGCATGACATTCGCGCCTGCACAAGATTGTTTGAACGCGCAAAATCTATACATAAGCCTGTTTTGGTGCATGTAAACACAATTAAGGGCAAAGGCTATGCATTTGCGGAGGAGCAGCCTAAACAGTACCATGGCGTTGGCAGTTTTGATATTATTACAGGCAAATCCCAAAAAAGCGGTGTGCTCAGCTATTCGGAGGTCTTTGGCCAGATTATCTGTGAGCTGGGCAGAGAGCATAGTGAAATTTGCGCAATAACCGCCGCTATGGGGGTGGGCTGCTGCCTTTCAGATTTTAAGCGCCTGTTTCCTAATCGGTGTTTTGATGTCGGCATTGCTGAATCGCACGCTGTCACATTTGCCGGCGGGCTTGCAAAAAGTGGGATGCTGCCGGTCTTTGCAGTTTACTCCACATTCCTGCAAAGAAGCTATGACCAGATAATTCATGATATTTCTATTCAAAATTTAAAGATGATATTTGCGGTGGACCGGGCAGGCGTTGTGGCGGACGATGGGCAGACCCACCAGGGCTTATTTGACATACCATTTTTACTGCCGATTCCAAACCTCACAATTTTTTCGCCCGCTACTGTAAAGGATATGCAGCAGCAGTTTCGGCGCGCAGTTGAGATTGAAAAGGGTACGGTTGTTATCCGCTACCCCAAAGGTGAGTGCGTTACAAGTGACCAGCTGCCGTTTCTGGACGGCGGCCATGAATATGAATGTATTCAAAAAGGTTCAATCCTTGCGGTTATCTCTTATGGCCGCCAGATTTTAAACGTATATAACGCCGTGTCTGACATAGATTATGACATAAGTATTTTTAAACTTAATAAAATAAATAAATTCTCAAATGAAATGCTGGATAAACTCATGCTCTATCCTAAAATAATTCTGTTTGAGGAGAGCTATGAGCAGGGCTCTGTCGGCTGGCTATTAGAAGATGCGCTTTTAAACCGCGGATATAAAGGCAGCTTTAAGCATAAAGGCATTGCAAATGAGTATATCGGTGCCGCAAGCACCACAGAGATTTTAGAGCATTACGGCCTGGATACCCAGTCTGTCAAAAAAGAGATTGAGCGCTTTTATGCAGAGTAGGCAGAGGCTGGACAATTTAATAGTTGAAATTGGGCTGTGTGACAGCCGTAATAAAGCCAAATCGCTTATTAAGGACGGCAAAGTATCAGTTGACGGCAGGGTTGTCTTAAAGCCTGCTCTGCTTGTCAGCGCTGCTTCAGCTGTAAAACTGCTTACACAGGATGCATATGTTGCACGCTCAGCCTATAAACTAATAAATGCACTGGATATGTTTTCGCTTAACGTAAGCGGATTTATAGGCGCTGATATCGGCGCTTCCACCGGCGGGTTTACGCAGGTACTGCTGGAACGCGGGGCTAAAAAGGTTTATGCAATCGATGTCGGTACAGGCCAGCTTAGTGACAAGCTGCGCGCAGACAGCCGCGTTGTCAATTTGGAAAAGGTAAATGCAAGGTCTTTAAACCGCAATATGTTTAATGATAATATCGATTTTGCTACAATGGACCTATCTTTTATTTCAGTAAGCTATGTGCTGGGGCCTGTATATAATATTCTTGCAGAGCGCGGCACTTTATTATGCCTTGTAAAGCCGCAGTTTGAGCTTGGGCCGCAAAACCTCTCTAAAAACGGTGTTGTAAAGAATATAGCTTTACAGCATGAGGCAGTGCTTAAAATCGCAGGGTTTGCTGCAGAGCTTGGGTTTGTAGTATGCGGTGGCGGCTTTTGCGGGGTTGAGGGTGAAAGCGGCAACCGTGAATATTTTTTATATCTTTCAAAGGATAGTTCAAAGCAGGCAGTAGGCCCTGATAAGTTAAAAGAATGTTTAAGGGGGTGCGTTTTATGATAATGTATGGCCAGAATATAGGAATTATTGTAAATGACAATAAAGACCCGGGCTATGTCTCAACCCGCAAGGTTATAGAGTGCATTAGCCGTTCGGACTATACTGCTATTTTGGATGAAAGGCTAAGTGATAAGCTTTCAGACCAGAAAGAATGTGAGTTTGTAAAATATGATGAGCTTTTTAAACTTTCCAAAATAGTCATAACCCTGGGTGGGGACGGTACGCTTTTAGGCGCAGCGTACGATGCGGTAAAAAACTATGTAAGCCTTTTGGGTATAAACCTTGGCAATCTGGGCTACCTCGCACAGCTGGAGTTTAATGATATTGACAAGCTGCCAAATCTGTTAAAGAGCGGGCTTAGCTATCAGAGCCGTATGATGCTGAAAATGACAATTATGCGAAACGGTAAGGCCTTGCATACATATCCGGCGCTTAATGATATAGTTGTCACCCGCGGCGCGGTGTTAAGGCCGATTACGGTTGATTTAGGCAACTATGGCCGTAAAATTACAAGCTATTATTGTGACGGTTTGATTTTTTCAACCCCTACCGGCTCGACTGCTTATTCGATGAGTGTTGGCGGGCCGATATTGGACCCGCAGATGGAGGCGATATTAGTCTCGGCAATCTCGCCGCACTCAATTTCGTCCCACTCGCTTGTTTTTGACGCGTCCACACAGCTGACCTGCAGCGTCCAGGACCCGCAAAAGTACAGGGCACTTGTAAGTGTTGACGGCAGGCGCGCTTTTGCGCTGGAGGACTCAGATATAATCCAGATAGAAAAATATGAGCAAAAGCTGAGCCTTGTTAAAATATCAGAGTCGGATTTTTATACAATACTAAAAAACAAATTTAGTGGTAGGTAAAAAAGTGAAAAACGAAAGACGAAAAATGATTCTAAAGCTTGTGAGCGAGCAGGAGATAATAACGCAGGATTTACTGGTCAAAAAGCTTATAGAGAGCGGGTTTGATGTCACACAGGCCACAGTGTCCAGGGATATAAAAAAACTGGGGCTTGTAAAGGTCCAAACCGATACAGGCTATAGTAAGTATGCACTGCCGCCAAAACTTTTAAGCGGTGATAAGGCGGACGATGTGTCCATTTTAAAGTCCGGCATAAGCAGTATGGAAACAGCGCAGAATTTATTGGTGGTACAGTGCCCGTCCGGCCTTGCAAACGCTGTCTGCGTTTCGCTGGAAAAAATACAGCTTGACGGCCTTGTAGGCATGCTGGCAGGGGATGACACCATATTTATCGCCGCCAAAAGCAACGACGACGCAGAACAGATAAGGAACCGTATTGTAAATTATATTTCGCAGTAAAGTATCACTCTGTGAATTTATAAAAAGGAGTAGCATATGCTTACAAGCCTGCATATTGAAAATGTTGCAATAATTGATAATTCAGATGTTGAGTTTTTGCCTGGCTTTAACGTACTAACCGGTGAGACCGGTGCAGGTAAAAGCATACTTATCGACTCAATTAACCTTATGCTGGGGCATAAGGCTAAAAGGGATTTTATAGGCATTAATAAAGACAGCGGCAGTGTTACCGCTTGCTTTTGTGACCTGTCTGAGCAGGCGCTGGCACTGCTTAAGGAAAATGATATTGAGCCGGATGATGATGGTAATATAATAATTTACCGTCGGCTAAGCCGTGACGGTAGAAATACTGCACGCATAAACGGTATTGCAGTGCCTGTGTCCTTGCTTAAGGCAGTGGGCGAGCGGCTGATTAACATCCACGGCCAGCATGACGGGGTACGGCTTTTAGACCCGCAGACGCATATAACCTTTCTGGACGAGTTTTGTAAAAGCGGCAGCGCAATTTCAGAGTATGAGCAGCAGTATGCAAGGGTAAAGGCCGCAAAAAGCGCGGTGCAGCAGCTGGAAAAGCAGGCGCTTAATAAAAATGAGCTGGTTGAGACGCTCACCGGCAGCCTGGACGAAATCAGGGCTGCTGACCTTAAAGAGGGCGAGTATGATGAGCTTTTAAGGGCAAGGAGTGTTATGCAGCAAAGCATAAAGCTCAATGAGGCGTTAAGAGAGGGCGAAAATGCACTGTATCTGGACGAACAAAGCGCCCTAGCCCAGGTGGAGAGAGCGCTGGAGCAGCTTGGCAGTATTGTGGAGTATGAGCCGCAGCTGAATGAAATTATTAAAAGCCTTGAAAGTATGCGTATAGAGCTGGATGAGGCTGGGCATACAGTCCGCCACCTGCTTTCTGAGCTGGAACAGGGCGAGTATTCAGAGGAGTATATTGAAAACCGGCTTAGTGTCCTGGAGCAGATAAAGAAAAAATACGGCCCGTCAGACAGGCAGGTTTTAGAAAAGCAGGGCGAGCTTGAGTATAAACTGGAGCAGATTGAGAATAATGAGACAGAGCTTAGGGACGCAAGGAACGCGTTTCGCCTAGAGCTTGAAAAGCTTTCAAAAATTGCAGAGAAAATTCATAACTTAAGGGCAAAGGGTGCTAAAAACCTAGAATCGCAGATACAGAGTGAGCTTAAGGATTTGGACATGCCATCAGTAACATTTACTGTCCAAATTGAAAAAAATACAAACCAACGCGGCGGAATTTCCTACTTAAAAAACGGCTATGATAAAGTTGAGTTTTTAATTTCCACAAACGTGGGTCAGCCGCCAAAGCCGCTTGCCAAGATAGCGTCAGGCGGTGAGCTGTCGCGCATTATGCTTTGTCTTAAAAGCATTCTGACCTCAAGGGCGGACTGCGATACGGTTATTTACGACGAAATTGATTCAGGCGTGTCAGGCTCTACAGCGCATAAAATAGGCAAAAAGCTCTTATCGGTTTCAGCCGGCAGGCAGGTGCTTTGTGTAACCCACCTTGCGCAGATTGCGGCGCTGGCAGAGCATCATTTTCTGGTTGAAAAGCAGGTGCTTAATAATAAAACGGTTTCCAGCATACGCCTGCTGGACAGTGGTGAGCGTACAAAAGAGGTTGCGCGGATTATGGGCGGCGAGAATATAACTGAGCAGCTGCTCAAAAGCGCAGATGAATTAATAAACGGAAATGATAACTAAAATGTATTTTTGTGTTGACAAAAGTGCGTAAGATGTGTTATAATCAGCATTAACCGCGTGCAGGTTGGCTTTAAAGCTAAAAAGCTGCCAGCCGCAGCGAGTTTTCTTAGAGAAAGTGAGGTGCTGTGTATGTTCGCAGTGTTAGAGACAGGCGGCAAGCAGTACAAAGTGCAGGACGGCGATGTTATTTTTATTGAAAAAATCCCGGGCGAAAATGACAGCCAGGTGGTTTTTGATAAAATTGTCGCGGTCGGGCAGGGCAGTGATGTCAAAATAGGTGCTCCTTATGTTGAGGGCGCAACGGTTGAGGCTAATATTGTCAAGACCGGTAAGGCTAAAAAAGTTATTGTTTATAAGATGAAGCCTAAAAAGAACTATAGGAGAAAGCAGGGCCACAGGCAGCCGTACACAAAGGTTCAGATAACCGCTATCAATGCATAGGTATGACATCTGTTACGTTTTTTAAACGCCAAAGTGTCTTTTGCGGTTTTGAAGTAAGCGGCCACAGTGGCTATGCTGATGTTGGCAGTGATATTGTCTGTGCGGCAGTTTCAGCCGTTACAGAATATATGCTGGAATATTTGCAGACCTACTGTGCTGAAAATGCAGCGGTCACTGTAGATGAGCAAAGCGCATGTGTGCGCATAATGTCGCACCGGCCGGATGACGAGGTTGCAAGGCATATAAATATAATGCACAGTACCTTGTCAGAGCTTTTTAAGCAGTACGGAGATTATGTTAAGATTCAAGTAAAAGAGGTGTAATAAATGATTAAAATAAGCTTACAGTTTTTTGCACATAAAAAAGGAATGGGTTCTACCAAAAACGGCAGGGATTCCGAGTCCAAGCGCCTTGGCCCCAAACGGGCGGACGGGCAGTTTGTACTAGCCGGCAATGTTTTGGTAACGCAGCGCGGCACCAAAATCCACCCGGGTGAGAATGTCGGCCGCGGCTCGGACGATACTTTGTTTGCACTTATCAGCGGCAAGGTTAAGTTTGAGCGTATGGGCAGAGACAGGAAAAAAGTATCAGTTTACGCAGTTGAACAATAATATAAAAATCCCGGAATATTCCGGGATTTTTTAATTTGAGTGAGGATGGAAAATGTTTATAGACGTTGCAAAAATATTTATAAAAGCTGGTGACGGGGGCGACGGGGCTGTGGCCTTTCACCGTGAAAAATATGTTGCTGCCGGCGGGCCGGACGGGGGAGACGGCGGCCGCGGCGGAGACATTGTGTTTGTTGCCGATAAAAAACTAAATACACTTATGGACTTTAAATATAAACGTAAATACGTTGCTGAAAACGGCGAAAACGGCGGGCGAAACAAATGCACTGGGGCTAGTGCAAGTGAGCTTATAATACGCGTGCCGTACGGCACCCTTATCCGCGATAAGCAGACAGGGCTGCTTATCAAAGACATGTCGGACGATAAGCCGTTTGTAGCCGCTAAAGGCGGCCGCGGCGGCTGGGGCAATCAGCACTTTGCTACTGCAACACGCCAGATTCCGCGCTTTGCAAAGCCGGGAGAGCCGGGTGAACAGCGCGAGATTATACTCGAGCTTAAGCTGATTGCGGATGTGGGGCTTTTAGGATACCCTAATGTCGGCAAGTCAACACTGCTATCCAGCGTATCTGCCGCCCGGCCTAAAATTGCAAACTACCATTTTACAACCCTTGCACCCAACCTTGGTGTTGTCGCCCCATACAGCGACAAATCGTTTGTGCTTGCAGATATACCGGGGATTATTGAAGGCGCCGCAAGCGGCCAGGGCCTTGGCACGGAATTTTTAAGGCATATTGAGCGCTGCCGGCTTTTAGTGCATGTTGTGGATGTGTCCGGCTCTGAGGGCAGGGACCCTATTGAAGATTACAAGGCCATAAACCATGAGCTTAAAAACTATTCTGAGACCCTTTCATGCCGCCAGCAGATTGTGGCGGCCAATAAGATAGACGCGGCTGACCCACAGTCTGCCGAAAGATTTTGCGAATATATCCGCTCAATCGGCCTTGAGGTGTATAAAATAAGCGCGGCAACAGGTGAGGGCGTAAAACAGCTGCTGGACGCGGTAATTAAAAAGCTGGATACACTTCCGGCAACTGTAGTATTTGAAAGCGAGTATGTACCGCAGGAAATTGAGCGGCCAAAGCCCGAGCAGTTTAGTATCGAGAGCCAGGACAATGTTTATTATGTTGAGGGCGGGTTCCTTGCAAATATACTCAAAAGTATTAATTTTGACGACTATGAGTCGCTGCAGTACTTTCAGCGAGTACTGCGCACCAGCGGCGTTATCGACCAGCTGGAGCAGATGGGTATAAATGAGGGCGATACAGTAGTTATTTATGATTTGGAGTTTGAATATAAGAGGTAAAAACTCTGTTTAGTTTAAATACAAGAGGTAGCTTTTTATGAAAAAAGGCGATTTTGTTGTTATTGCCGCTGTTCTTATTTTAAGCATTTTATGCCTGCTGCCGTTTTTAAGGCGGCAGCAGGGCAGGGTCGCAACAGTAAGCCTTAATGGGCAGGTTTTGTACACTATTGATATTAGCGACCCGCAAAACGAGGGCAAAAGCTTTACTGTAAGCGGGAAATACACAAACGAGATTTTAGTTGAAGGCGGCAGTATTGCTGTAACAGCGTCGGACTGCCCTGATAAATCCTGCGTAAAAAGCGGGGCAATTAATAGCTCAAACAGTGTTATCTGCTGCCTGCCTAACCAGCTGATTATTTCAGTATCCAATAATACTGAAGCCGAAACGGATGTGATTTCCGGATGACAAGGCGCATTACCCTCTATTCAATTTTTACAGCACTGGGGCTTACACTTTCGTTTTTAGAAAGGCTTGTACCTATTGAGCTGTTTATACCGCTGCCTGGCATAAAGCTTGGCATTGCTAATATTGTGACTCTTTTAGCCCTGGTTTTATTTGGGTTTAAAGGCGCACTGCTCATCCTTTCAGCCAGGTGCGTTCTGGCAGCGGCATTGTTCGGGAGTCTGACATCACTTTGGTTTTCAATTTGCGGCGGTTTTTTGGCGCTTGTGGTAATGTCACTTTGTCTAAAAAGCAGATGGCTATCCTACGTCGGCGTATCTATTGCGGGAGCTGCTGCGCACAACACCGGCCAGATACTTGCCGCGGCAATTGCAATGAAAAGCTTTTACATATTCGCATACCTGCCGGCACTACTTATAGCATCGGTCGTCACCGGCGGTATAATAGGCTTTGTAAGCCTTTTGCTAATTGATAGAGTAAAAAAAATAGTTAAAGCGTAACTATTCCAGCGCCCAGTTTTGACTTTTAGTCTGTAGCTTAACCATATGCGAATAAATTCCGCCTTGGTTCATAAGCTTATCCTGCGTTCCTTGCTCAGCCACTCTGCCGCCATCCAGTACTATAATTTTGTCTGCCCCTGCTACTGTCCGCATTCGATGCGCAATTACCAGTACTGTTTTGTCCTTGATAAGCCTGGAAAGGGCGCTTTGAATTAACGTCTCATTTTCCACATCCAGCGATGCGGTCGCCTCATCCAATAAGATAATGGGCGCATTTTTCAAAAAGGCCCGTGCTATAGAGATACGCTGCCGTTCACCTCCGGACAGCTCGCATCCATTTTCACCGATAGTGCTGTTCCATTTATCGGGCAGTCTCTCAGCAAATTCATCACAGTTAGCAAGCCTTGCCGCCTCCAGCACCTGCTGGTCGGTGGCATTTTTATTTCCTATCCGGATATTTTCTAAAATAGTATTATTAAATAGCGTTACATCCTGAAATACAATGGAATATAGCGAAAGCAGAGCCTCAGGGTCAGCTTTTGAAATGTCCATGCCTCCCACAGTGATTTTGCCTTTATTGATGTCCCAAAACCGCGCCGCAAGGCGTGAAACTGTGGTCTTGCCACCTCCGGACGGGCCTACCAGTGCCGTAACCTCTCCCTGCTTTGCTGTAAATGAAACGTCCTTTAGTACAGCCTCACCGCTGTTATAGGAAAATCCAACATGGTCAAAGGTGATATCATAACCGTCATTGGTCATTTCAGTTTCACCCTGTTGGATGGGATGGTCTAATATTTCATTCATGCGAGATATATTTGTGCGGGTGCTGATTACTGCGGCAAGGTTTTGAAGTGCACTTTGCAGCGGGTCGTAAAACCGCGATACTACCAGCAAAAACATAAAAAAGGTCATTATGTCCAGTGTGCCTTTTATAAGCAAGAATGACCCTACTAGAGCAACTGTGGCAATTCCCAGCTTTAATATTAGTGACGCACTTACTACAAAAGCCGCCAGCCCAAACTCATTAATTATTGAGCGGCGCTCCACCTCGCGAATCTTAACCTTTAACCCTTTTAGATAGGTGTACTCAGCATTGTTGGATTTTAGGTCTCTTACAGTCTCAATGCACTCCTGTATACCATCGGCGCACGCCATTTTTGCATCCATTGCTTTTTGGTTTAAGTGCTCCTGCACCTTGGCCGAAAACCCAACTATAGCAAAGGATATAGGCAGTACCCACAGCGCTGCCAGCGCCATACGCCAGTCAAAGCACAAAAGGCTTATTGATATAATCACTGTAGATAGGATTGAGCCAATCAGCTCGGGTATAAAATGCGAAAAGCTCTGCTCTAAAAATGTACAGTCTGCCATAATAGTGCTGGTTAGGTCAGAAAGGTCCTTTTTCCCAAAAAAGGATAGCGGGATTTTGCGCAGGCGTTCCGCCAGAGTAATACGCCGTACACCGCTTTCAACATATGTAGCAAAGTAGGTGGCGTTGTACTGAAACCAGGTGGTAAGCAAGATAAGACCTATGCATAGTACGCAGCCAACAAGGTAGAATACCGCCCGCCCGGCACCAACTGTGCCGCCCATTAAATCGCTTACCAGCAGGTACAGCAGGCCTACCGGCACCATAAAGGACAGGTTTTGAAAAAAGCAGGCAATACAGCCTTTAATAAGGTCTTTTGCGCCCTGTTCGGAAAGGGCGTATTTCTTTTGCAGCCATTTAATCATTAGTTATACCCCCTTTGACACTTTCCACTTAACAGAAGTTTGGTAGTTATTCCACATTCGGCTGAACAGCCCGCCCTTATCCATAAGCTGCTGATAAGTGCCGCTTTCTGTTACCATGCCGTCCTTAATAACATAAATCTGGTCCACATTTGCAATGGTAGTAAGCCGGTGAGCAATCATTATAACAGTTTTTCCCTTTGTCAAATTGGAAAACGCAGCCTGTACTTTTGCCTCGTTATCAGGGTCGGCAAAGGCTGTAGCTTCATCCAGGATGACCACTGGTGTGTTTTTTAGCATTACTCTGGCAATTGCAATTCGCTGCTGCTCACCGCCGGACAGATAAATGCCTTTTGTGCCTATTACAGTGTCTACGCCATTAGGCAGTTTTTGGATTATATCCATGCACTGCGCATTTTCCAGCGCAGCCATCACTTCATCTCTGGTGGCATCAGGCCTACCCAGCTTAACATTATCCAGTATTGAGGCCTTTATGAGCCGGCTGTTCTGAAACACAAATGATACAGTATCCATAAGCTTTTGTTTGGAAATCTGCCTTACATCCACACCGCCCAGCATAACTGTTCCGCTCTGCGGATCAAAAAATCTGGATATTAAGCTTGCAAGGGTGGACTTGCCCCCGCCGGAAGGCCCAACAAATGCAACTTTGCTGCCAGCCGGAATGGTAAGGGATATCTGCTTTATAACATCTGTCTTTTGGTCATAACTAAAGGTTACATCCTTAAGTTGTACTGAGCCGTCTTTAGGTTCACAAGGGTTCGCAGCTTGCTTTAGCGGTGCTATTGTCAAAACACTGTCAATGCGCTCAAGTGCGTCATCCACTATCATTGCGTTTTCACTTTGAAACATAATCTTAGTAAGTGTTACAGATATCACAGGGGTAATGATAATATAAAATAAAAGATTTAGCAAAAATGTCTGTGTAACAGAGCTAGAGGTTATTAAAAGTGCGCCTGCAATGAGAAATGCAAACACACCATTAATAGCAGCTGTATAAAGCATCATAGGAAGCCTTAGCTGTTTTGTATATGCAATTACCCATACCTTATAGCGGTCAATTGAATCCTTAAATTTTTTAAAAGTATAAATAGTCTGGCCAAAGGTCTTTACAACAGGGATACCACGCACATACTCAACCGCCTCATTTGACATATCTTCAAGTGCGTTTTGGTACTCCTTCATCTTTTGCTGCATTTTGGCCCCTGTCATACTCATCATGATTAGAAACCCAAGCAGTACAGGCACCAGGCTTAAAAGCCCCAGCCGCCAGTCAAACACAAACAACAGCACAATAAGGCCGCACGGCGTTGCAATTGCGCCGGCCCTGTCAGGAAGCTGGTGGGCAAGATAGGTCTCGGTTGCAGCGCTGGATTCGTTTACAATCTTGCGCAGCTTTCCGCTGCCAAACTGCTCAGCCGCCCCAAGCGGCAGCTTTACTATATGCTCCATAGCCGCAATACGTAGGTTTGTAGCAATGCGAAAAGCACCCATGTGTGAGCACATTAGCCCCGCTATGTAAACTAATACAGCGATTACTGCAAACAGCACCGCCATCCAGCCGTTATAGACAAGGTTTTCAGCATTACCGAAATTTGGAGCTACCTCTAATACCTCTTTTATTATCCGCCAAATAAACCAGTAGGGCACAAGCGCTATAATTGCACTGGCAGCGGATAAAACCCACGACGCGTAAGTAAGATATTTGTGCCTGCCCGCATACCCTAACAGACGCGATAAATTGGATTGCTTTTTCAAAACAATCCCTCCTTTAAATTGAATTTATGACATAAAGGGCTGCTTTTTTACCCTCTAATATCCCTGCTTGAGTTAGTCAACACTAACTAATTGCCAAAAATTATAGAGCATTACTGCCCCATAATTTTCATCCAGCCGGCTGTATAAAACGCCCGCATTTCGTGAAGATAATTTTCTGCATCTGGCAGAGGCATTTGGTGTATTATCAGTTCAAAAAAGGTGTGAAACATCCCTGTTATCAAAATGTGTTCCAGCTTAGGGTCAATTTGCGGTGAGGGGCGCCCCAGCTGCTCTAGTACTTTTTGATAGGCGTGAGTGGCTTCCGTTTCAATTTTCACCATCTCATCCACCAGGCCTGCAAAGCGGGTGCCATCTGAGCTTAAGAGAATAAGCTTAAATTCATCTAAATAGTTGTACGCATAATGCAGCATATCAAACATGCACTGCCCCGATATTTCACTTAATGATTGCGGCTGCTGCTGTTGAGGCAGCTTAGCAAATTGTACCTGTGCATCAATAAACCGACTGAGAAAATAGGTATAGTGCTTTCCAACCAGTGCTTCAAACAGCTCTTCCTTGCTCTTATAATATCCGTAAAAAGCGCCAGTTGTCATACCAACTGACTTTACAATATTCCTAAGCGAAGCTTTTTGGTATCCCTTTTCCATAAATTCGGCTTTTGCAGCCTTATGTATTCTCTCCAGCGTTGTAGTATTCTCTGCAGTCATTTTTTCACCGCCTATATAACACTGTTATATTATAGCTGCTTAAATACCAAATGTCAATATAAAATTAAAAATGCTATAGTAATCTAAATCACACATCGGCGGCACATACGACGCCACCGGTAACAGGGGTTCTTCCTCTATGTACCCGGCTGCGCCGAGTACGTCGGAATAATCCTCCGTGGCGCAGCCTTTGATATACACCTGGCATTTCTGTTTGGTGCCATCAGTAGTAATATAAATTCGGTCAACAATCGAATGAACCAAAGTAAACAGAGCTTCAGGCTGTGCGCCCTTTGCAAACTCCTCAAAGGACAGCAGCCTTTTTTTCATGCCATTCAGTTCATGGATGAGATACTGATTTTCAGATTGTGTATCTTCCATTCGGCGCAGGGCAGCTTCGCGCTTTGCCAGCTCGTCCGTCAATTCCTTTATATCATCCTGGATAAAGCGTTTAAGGGCGTCGTCTGCTTCACGCAGATTTCGTACCTGTGCGGCAATATCCGCATTTAAGCGTTCAATAGCCTTTTTGGTTTCCTGGTACTCTTTCTCGCTTTGATCGGTGCGGATCATACTGGCAACCCTGTTTTCCAAAAGCTGCCGGTAATAGTCGGAATGTTCTTCTTGCAGGCTGGAGAGTGAGTGGATAACAAATTCATCCAGCGTTACACCCTCAACCCCTTTGAAGGTACATTCCTTTGCCCGCACACCAGGGCAGGCGTACTTGAATCGAGGCTTGCCATTCGTCCAGCGATTAGATTCCGGCAGTACCCGCAGCCGTTTTCCGCAAATCGGACAATACATTAAGCCGGACAACAAAGCATTGGTTTTTCTATGAGGCCGGTTATACTTTTCGGCAATCTCATCCAGCATATTTTGTGTTTCCACCCATTTCCGGGAACTGATAAATCCCTCATGGCGGCCCACGGAAACAATCCATTCGCTAATGGGTTTCCTGGTAAGAAGTTGTGAGAACTTGGGATTGAAAAAGGTGGAATCCTCATCCTCAACTTTCATCTGGTCGGTCTTGTTATAAGCTGTAAGTCCATGCTGACCATCAAAGTCGGACGGTTCGCCAAACAGGTTTCCGTCATGCTCCAGAAAATAGTTGTAGGAATATTCATCTGCCACGCAGTAGATTGGATTCTGCAGTATCAGCCGGATGGCGGATGTGGTAAACTTCGCGCCATGCTTCGTTTCATATTTCTCATTGATGATATTTGCCGTCTGCAAGAGAGAACGTGTCTCCCAGAAGGTGCCGTAGATTTCCAGCACAATCTCCTTTTCTTCCTGCACAGGGACAAGAAAACTAATGGCACTTTTGTTTTTTCCACTTCCCGTTGTCACACGTTGGGAAGAAAAGCCGGTCGGTGTTTTGCCACCCAGCCAGCGCCCATCTTTCGCCAGCTCCATCAAGTTATCCTGGATACGTTCCGTGAGAATATCGCGTTCAAATTCTGCGATAATGGCCAGCACCTGAATGATGATTTTGGATGTGCTGATCCGCGTATTGATATTGTTGGAGCAGACCAAAAGTGTCACATCATGGCGCTCGAAATATTCCAGCAGCCGCATGAGATCGGAAGTTTTCCGGCTGATTCGGTCTAATTTGTAGCAGGCCACAGCCTTGATTTTCCCCATTTCAATGTCCCGGAGCAGCCTTTGAAAATCCGGGCGGTCGGAATAGTAGCCGCTCAAACCTTTGTCCTCATACCGGGCAAATTCGTAATCTTCCGGTAGGGAAAGCTGATTGATCGCATAGTCGGCGCTTTGCTTAAACTGAACTCCAATGCTGTCCCCCTTATTCGTAATACGGGACTTTCTCGCATATATGGCCACCAATCTATCATCGATTCCCGTCTGGATTCTTGCCTTGCGTTTCATATTCAAATATCCTCCTTTCCAGGGCGATGAATAAACCACCCTTTCTCCATTATTATAGGAACGTCCTCATTTTTGCTCAAAGGTGCGATGATCCTCTTTCAATGTGGAAAGCAACGCTTTTAATTCTTCCGCGTTCAAATCCCGCAATTCACGGGTTAAAAACTCGGCGCGTTTTTCAGCGAACTGGCGCAGGGATTGCTCGCTGTCTTTCCCAGTGTGAAATACGATCTCCATGTGCTGTACCCCGGTCATTGACGGCGCTTTACAACCTCATAGTCAAAACCGGGCCGCTGGCCGCAGTAGGTGCAAATGTCCTTTTCCACCCGGCCAGGGTGAACCCTGCGCAAATAATAAGAGCCTGTGCCGTAGAAGTTATTGGCACAGGCCGGGCAAAGGCACATGATTAAGTTTTCGGGAACTTCCTCAATCAGCCCCACGCTGACCGCCAGGGCGTGGTTGATTTTGCGGATATGCTTTTCCTCCAGATGTCCGATGTACGCGCCCAGCCGTTTCTTGTCAATGGTGCGGAGCTGTTCCAAAAGAACGAGAGAAGGCAGTTCCAGCCCGTTTTCCGCCTGGAGAAGATAGTGGGTGGGCAGCTTGGCCTTGGCGTCCACTTTGCTGGAAATGGCCGCCACAATGACGGTGGGACTGTATTTGTTCCCCGTGTTGTTCTGAAGAATAAGGACGGGGCGATAGCCTTCCTGCTCGGAGCCGATTCCCCGGCCCAGATCGGCATAGTACATATCGCCGCGCAGATATG
>ERZ826242.354-NODE-354-length-69126-cov-7.971565_pt1 | contig 69126 bp, 103 predicted proteins | sample MGYA00519871_ERZ826242 | MGnify/ENA primary metagenome ERZ826242 (study PRJEB31778, sample SAMEA3449226) | human gut metagenome | biome: human gut; feature: human-associated habitat; material: faeces | place: United Kingdom | collected 2010/2012 ... | reverse complement strand
AAAGAAAAAGGAGGTGGCGCACCATGGCGAAGAACCGGAAAACGCCTGATATGAATTTGCCTGTCTGGTTTGACGGGCAGAACATCAACGAAGCTATGAAAATTCTCGGAAATGTCAATAGTAAATGCGAAAAAAATATAAAAAAATATAATCAGGCTTCCCGCGCCAATTCTTCAAGACATTCCGCAAACACGATTTCAGCAGTTTTCCAGCCCAATATTTCACGCGGATAGTTGTTCATCCATTCTTCGGCTTTCTTCACTTCCGCTCGACTGACCTTATTGAAATCAGTCCCTTTCGGGAACTTCCGCCGAACCATTTTGTTCGCGCACTCATTTGACCCTCGTTCGCAACTTGTGTACGGGTGGCAATAATACATTTTGGTTCGTCTGCCTTTGCGTAGGATAGACCGTTCAAGGCTCTTCACGTCGGAGAACTCCCCGCCGTTGTCTACCGTGATTGTCTGGAACACGCGTGGAAACATCGTCCCGAACCTCCGTTCAATACGGTTCAAGGCGCGAACGGTGCTGATTGCGGTTCTGTCGCGCATTTTCTCTATAATTTCTTTTCGTGATAGGCGTTCCGTCAGCACCAACAGGGCGCACGAACCGTCCTTGCCGGAATATACAGTATCCATTTCCCAATGCCCGAAAGTGATTCTCTGGTTAATCACTTCCGGGCGTTTTTCTATGCTCTCTCCGCGCGGTGCGCGTTTCGTCGTTTTAACTTTGTGATATGGGCGCTTCCGCTTCGGCTTTTCTGGTAAGTCTTTATTCGTCAGGTTCAGAAACGCGCCCTTTTCAATGTAACCGTAAAAAGTGCTGACACAAATAGAGGTTTTGAATGTCCGGCCCTCTATCGTTATGTCAGCAAGGGCCGCGGCAGGTGAACGGTCTTCTTCGATGACCTTGCGTTCCAAATAGTCAGCAAGTTCATGGTCGTTTCCGATTTTCAACGGCGCACCTTTCGCCGCGAGATTTTCACGGTATCTTTTTTCCGCTCCGTCCGGGTTATAGCGGTCTTCCATAATCCATGTATCGCCGTCCAGATGCTCCCAACGGGCGCGTTTGATTTCTCTATAAATCGTGCTGACATGAACATGAAGTTCCGCCGCGATCTGCTTCGGTGTATCGCCGCGGTTCAAACCGTATTCGATTTTCCGCCGATCTGTGAGCTGTAAATGACTGAAACAATGCCCCATGCTATAACCTCCCAAAATGCGAAACCCGCCCACGCTATCAAGCCGGGCGGGTTTTGTTCCTCTTTTCAGCGGTTCCCCGCAAAAAGATTATAACAATATTTTTATACTAACGCAAGTATAAAAAACTATTGCTCATTTTCTGTCAGCCATTCCATAGATACGCCAAGTATCTTCGCAAGCACCGCAAGTTCATAATCGGTCACAAAGCGGGTCCCGATTTCTATTCTGCTTACGCTGTCCCGCTCCATTGTAATTCCTGCAACTTGCAGACGCGCCGCAAGGTCTGTTTGCGTGATATTCAGCCGGGCGCGTGCTTCTTTGACGCGATTTCCGCAAAGGTTCTTTCGTCCCTTGTAGTCGTATATCTTCAACCGCCGATTCCTCCTTTTGTGTTAAAGGTCTGCATTTTTCTTGACTTTAACACAATAAGCATTGATAATTGTGTTAAAGGTCAGAATCCAGAAAAAGCAATGGTCCGGCCTTTGAAAATAACGCAAGCCGCCCGGACGCTGGGCGGCAGAACGGAGGATTCCACATGAAAAAGGTTCTATCTCTTGTCCTTGCGGCGACGCTTGCCGTGTCCCTCTCCGCCTGCGGCGGCGCTCTTGTCGATCTGGACACGCCCAAATCGGAGGAACTGACGGCGCAGTATGATTTTTACCCCGATGCCATGAACACTATTCGGGCAGATATGAAAATCACTCCCGAACAGGCCGATGAAGTTTTTATCGTTCTGACTTCCTGCGGCCTTGACGGGAAGATTACAAGCATTTCCGAAAGCAAGGGCGCGTATACCGTCTATTACGGCGGTTCGTCCCTCGACGTTACACTTTCTGACGGTGCGGTTGAAACCGTCTATTCCGGGCGTGATATGCTGTACCCTGAATATCACAAGCACAACGTCTTGATGGACTATGACTTGACCGTAAAGGACGTGAAAACGGGTTCCGGCGATAAAATCGGAGAATATGCCTATATCCGCATTACAAAAGCACAGCTTCAAGCCATTACGGAAGAAAACTACAAAGAATTTGCGGAAACCGTCGTCAAGGACAGCGGCTACAACTGGGTTGCAATTCTCTGTGATGACGGCACGGGTATTTGTTTCCCCGGTTCTATGTACTATGTCGGTACATACGGGAAGCAAGATACCGACGGTTCTATTCTTGAAGATTACGGCGCTATCACGCTGGACGAAAACGGCGGCTATACATACGAACAGTTCTGAACAGCAGGAAAGCAAAAGCGACGGGCGCAACGCCCGCCGCTTTCTTTATGCCTTTTCCTGCTCCGCGTCTGCCGCGGCCTGAACCTCTGCCGCGGCCTGAACCTCTGCCGCGAACTGCTCCGGCGACAGTCCCAACACCGCCGCCGCCCGTTCGTCCATCAGCGATTCGATCATATCGTTTATGCTGTCAAACCCGCTTGCCTTTGCCGCTCTCTGATATACAGACTTTTTGCCTTTCTTTACATACGGGTAAATCCTGTCATAGTTTTTGCTGTTGTATTTCCGCTTCGCGTCTGTCGCGGCTTGCCCGCGTGGGTTTCCATATTTGCTTGCCATTGTCACCACTCCTTTGCTTGTCCATTTTATCACGCTGTTTATACTAACGCAAGTATAAAAAGCGCACAATCTATCGTTAGTATATTTGTGCATCATTCCAGCTTGTATTTATACTAACGTTAGTATATAATCATAATCAGAAAGGGAAACCAAAGCCGCCCGGTTGTCGGGGCGTAGAGTTCGACAACAGCCAACCTTACGGGCTGACACGAAAAGGGAACCGACACGGCATACAATGACACTTCAACTTCTGGTTTTATATATGGGGGTAATCAATATGAAAAAGTTCGAGATCGGCAAGGAATATTTTGACCGTAGCGCCTGCAATCACGATTGCATTTTCACCATCAAGATTATCAAGCGCACCGAAAAGACGGTGACGTTCGAGCGTAACGGCAAGACCCGCCGCGCAAAGCTGTTCTTCGATGAACGCGGCGAATATATCATTCCCGAACGTTATTCTATGGCCCCGGTCTTCCGTGCTGAAAACGAGGTTCAGCCGGAAGAGGAACCCAGCGTCGAGGAAGCCGCCGCCGAAACGTCCTGCGGCGTTGAAATCGCCCAGCCCGCCGACGTGAATACCGTTGTTGTTATGGTGGGTCAGCGCGTCGAACGTGTCTGCGGTGCTTGCTATCCTCCGCAGGGCGGAACCGTCATCGGCTTTGTTAGCCTACCTGATACCCGTTTCTTTCACGGCGGCGTTTTCGCTATGGTCCTGTATGACGGCGCAAAGGCTCCTGAACGTGTCCGCCTGTCCGACATTCACCGCCGCGGGTGGCGCTCTCCCGGCGGCTCTCCGTTGGGTGTGTTCGTCGCTTGATGCTTTACCGGGGCGGCGGTTTCCGCCGCTCCGCTTTTCGCGCCGCTGTATCTACCGCAACGGCGCAAAATTTTTCTGCTTTTTCGCATTTTCCCTATTGACTTTATACTAACGTTAGTATATAATAAGAGCATAAAGAAAGGGGGTGACAAGGTGAAGAAGAAAAAGAAAAAGCCCACGAAATCGCGGGTCGATGTCGTTACCATCGTAATTACCGCAATCGTGGACTTTTTGGTAGGGCTTGCGCTTCTCCTGATAGATAAGCACACGTAAGCCGAAACCCCGTATTCTATGGGCGGGTTCACCGCCCACCCATAGAATACACTTTTTCTTCTGAACTGTCAATCATGCTTGCGAAAATCGGAATTTTTTTGATTGCCGTTGCTGTTGTAAAAATCATTGTTTCCGTCGTAATCTATTTTAATCATAAGAAAAAGGGTGAGTGATTATGAATAAAATTCGTCGCAAGGCTCTTCAAGAGATTTACGACAAACTTTCTGATCTCCGGGAAGAGTTGGAAACTATCAAGGATGAAGAGGATGAAAGCCGGGAGAATATGCCCGAAAACCTGCAAGGCTCTGAACGTTACGAACAGTCGGAAACCGCTTCCGGCAACATTGATGAAGCAATGGAATATTTAAGTTCTGCTTGCGATAGTATCGAAAGTGCTATGGAGGGTTAACAATGAAAAAGCAGGCTGAAATGGTCCGAAACGGCATGATTTCCGTTCCGAATATCTCTATCGAGTACAAAGGGTTTACAATTCGCCCAAAGCTTGACATGGGTTCTACTCCTTGGCTCGTAAACGGCAACGAATACCGCCGCGGCTATATTGTAACCCGTAACGGCATTCAAATCATGCCGGGCGGCGCGTGGTTTACTTCTGTCATTGAAGCGCGGTTTGCTATTGACATTCTCATTGAAGCAAGAGAGGATGGCCCGACATTTTGGAATCTTTGGAATGAATACAGCGGTCGGAATGAATACGAATCAGTATAAGAAACAGAAAAAGCCCGCCGGGGAATGACCCCCGACGGGCTTTCGTTTTTGTCCGAATCGGACGTGTTTAGTTTTTCGCAGGTTCGGTCTGGACGGCCTGTTCTTCGATGCCGACAAGCAGGCTTTCCACGGATGGGGTGTCGATGTAGCCTTTCAAATTCTCATTCGCGCCCCATGCTTTCTTCGCTTCCTCCAAAGCGGCTTCGATCATTTTTTCAATATCGCTGGACGTGAAAAGCAGTTTCAGCACCGCCGGGATTCGCTGATAAATCCAGTCCGCGACGGCGGCATATTTCAGGGAACCCGTACCGCTTCCGAACTGCTTTTCGGCCTGCGTTACAAGGTTGAAAAGGATTTGCTTCAAAATCTTTGTTTCGCCGCGCTTGATAAGCACGACAACCAGCGCGAGGAAAGCGACGACGACAAGCACGCTGTCCCAATTCTTCGCAAGGAATGTAAGAACGTTCATTTCTGTTTCTCCTTTCTATCTGTCAGCCAATGACGGTACAGCCGGATTCAGGGACCCAGCCCAAACCGTCGATGTGTACGCCGCACTTGCGGCCCGTATAGTAATACTTCACTGTGTACGTTCCGTTCACAGTCTTACCTTTTCCGCCGCCGTTGCTGTCGCGGTACAGCGGGCCGGAATACTTCACCTTTGCGCCGACGCGCATTTTCGGCGCGGTCGTACCGCTCCCGACGGCCTGCACGTCCGCCGCATTGACCCAGCCGTAAACGGTAGAACCGCCGCCGGGCTGTTTGATAAGGTGGTAGGGGTGCTTTGCGCCCTTTGCAAGTGCCGTTACCTTTGCCGTTCCCGGCTTGCAGGCCGCGCCGCTTGCCGCCGCCGCGTTGGTGTAATGGGTGTTGCCCGTAAAGCGCACCACGTCGCCCACAGCGAACGCAAGCGTCGCCGGGGTGGTAGTTGTGCCGCTTGGCTTTGTCGTGCTTCCTGCGCCGTCCTGTGCGCCGCCTGCGGTGTCGTAGGTGATATACGGCAACTTCCCGTGCTTCGTCCACTTGCGCCCGTTCATGCCGGAAATAGCGCCAATGTTCAGGCACGCCGTCACCTGCACGCAGTTCTTGAAAGCGGGCGAACATTCGATGACCTTTCCGCCGCCGATGTATACGCCGATATGACCGGGCAACCAGACAGCTTCACCCGGAACAATGCCGCTGAAATCAGCGGACACGCCGGAACACTTCGTAATCATGGTGTCGGCCCCAAGATCGGGAACGCCGTTGGAAGCATAGGCCGCGCCGCCGTATGGCTTCGCGGCGTTTCCGCTCCAACCCCAAAGAACGCCTTTGATAAGGCATACGCAGTCGAACCCGTAGACGGGCGGGTTCTTATCCGCCGCCGCCCGAATCATCGCCGTTCGCGCGGCCTGCTTGTTGTACCTGTGATTTGTGCAATAGCGGGACACGTTCGCGCCTGTCAGGGGCGCACCGAAACAGCCCATGACGTACAGCGTTTTATAGTTGTCCACAATGTTTTGCAATTTGTTGATAAATTCAGACGCTTTCATTTTGCCTGCTCCTTTCGCGTCTGCGGGGCTTGTGGTCCCCGCCGTGGTATTTGAACCACCGGGCTTTGCGGCGCTTCCTGCGCCATCGTAGGCGGTCAGGGCGTATGTTTCGATGATTTGAACCAGCTTGTCCGCATATTTCGGGTCGGTCGCATAGCCCGCCGCGGCGATTGCCCGGCACGCGGTTTTATAGTCCCGCTCCCCGATGACCGCTTTATAGCGGGTATTGCACGAAAGCAAGTCGGAATGATCGGCAACGCTTTCCGCCCAACTTCCATAGGCCCGGAAAAGGCCCGTCACGGTCGTAAAGGTCACGCCGTCGTAGCACTCTTGCGTTTTGCCGCTGTAAACGGCCCCGGTCCAGCTTGTCCCGGCCTTGATGCCGAACAGGGCGTTTCCCTTGACCGTCAAGCCGGATTTGCCCCAGCCGCTTTCAAGGATTGCTTGTGCTATCGTCAGGGACGCGAGGACCCCGCTTTTCTGCATATCCGCCGCGGCAAGTGCGCCCACCCGCTCGATGAATTTCTTTTGTTCCTGTGTCATGTGTATTCCTCCGTTACGGCTGAACGTTGTTCAGGTCAACGGGCATTCCCTCCGTTTCCTCCGGGTTCGCCTTTTTGATTTTCACAACGTTTTCCGCCTTTGCTTTCCACGAATAAAAGCCGATGACCGTTGCCGTTGGTGTTCCAACGTAGGCAAGGAAAACGCCAAGCTGTGAAGCGTCGAGGACGACGGCCCACACGCCCACGCCGAACCCGGCGAAATAGGTACAGAGGACCGCCCAAAGAACCAGCTTTGAACACTCTGTCTTCCGGCGGTTCTGCTTGCCCTCTTTTCGTCGGCGGGGCCGTCGTCCGCTCAACAGCAGGACGGCGGCGAACCCGCCAACCAGCCCGGCGGCAACGCTGAAAAGATAAATCATGCCGCGCCACCTTTCTTACTCTTCGTGTTCGCGCCGCTCCCGGCTCTCGAACGCGTCAAGTCGCTTGTGCGCCTGTTTCGCGGACGCTTCAACGGCGGTCAGGCGCGTAACGACTTCAACGTTCGTCTTGCGCTGTTCCTTTTGCTCCGCCTTGATTTCGTCCGTGTTGGCCTTGATATAGCCGATTTCGGTAAGAACGGTCGCGTCGCTCTTCGCTTCGTCGGCAACGTCCCTTTTCCCATTCCGGGCAAAGGCAACGTAGCCGAACACGATAGCGCAAATCGTACTAACGACGCTCAAACCTGCAAGCACTTCATTCATGTTCTTTACCTCCCGCAAATGAAGTCCCCGTAAACGCTTTTCAGCGAATACGGGGCGATTGTGGGCGGCGCTTCCTGCGAGTGATAAACCGCGCAGTCATACGCCCAAATCAAATAACGCGTTGTGTCCTCCGCCCAAATAGCAAGCGGCATAATGAATAACCACAGCAGGCCGAACGCCGGGCAGATTTGGCCCAGCACATTTCCCGGCTGATTGCTGTAATCCCAAACGCCCAGCCCTAACCACAGGTTCAGTACACACCCGGAAATAAACTCTACCGCAAGCACGATAACGGCCCCGATGACCGATTGCACGATGACCGGGGCGCGGTAAAAGCGCGGGTTCTGATTGATAGCACCAACCAGAACCCCGCACAGCCCGCCTACAACGAACATAGACGGGTGGGAGTACCCGCGGAAAAGCGTTTCAAATACGACGTAAGCCGCGCCCAGCGTGGCCCAAATCGTCAAGATACGTTTCACGCGTCGCCACCTGCTTTCTCAATCAGCGCCGCCATGCTTGCCGCAAGGTCGGCGGGCAGGTCCGCGCCGTACACGATAGCCGGGATTTCATCAAGCCCGGCCCGTTTAATCCACGCGTTCAGGTGGTTGCAGTAAGTGCGGTGATAGAAGACGTGGGCGGTCGCGGCCTGTGTAAGCGCGGTGAATTCCTCCGCAGTATACATACGGCAAAGTTCGCCGTCGGCGTGGTACGGCACTTCCTCCGCACCCTCCTTGACCGTCTGGAACTGCGCCATAAGTTCGGTTTGGTCGTGTTCGGTCAGGCTGTAATGTGCGCCGCCCACGTCGATTCCGGCGTAGATAGCCGCGGAACACGCAAGGCCGATTTCGGCTTTCTTCGCCGTGCGGACCTGCTCAACGTCGTTCCAGTCCTGCGGCGGGGTCACGCCCAGCCGCTCCAACTTCATATCACGAATGCTGTCTTCTCTGTGCTGAATGCTCATTCAAAGTTACCTCCCGCAGACGTAATGAAGCAATCGCCCGTTGCCGTTCCGCGCTTTACCTTGATGCGGAAATTGTAGCCCCAAGCGCTCGCCGTTTTGGTGGTGTTGGAAAGGAAGAACTTACTTCCGCTTACGACGTTCTGCGTCACGTCCTCCCACGTCGGGGAAGCGTCGTTGCCGTTGTTGCAGACTTCCACGGTGAATTTTGCACCTGCTGGAATTTGACGCACGACAGACATGATACCCTTTGTCACCATATCGTCGGCAGTAAGTGGGGTAGCAAGCGTAAGTTCGATTTCCGTTTCATTTTTCGTGAACGTATACGTCCGGGTCGCGCTTCCGCCGTAGTTGTCCGCCGCAACGATTTTCAGCGTATGGGACCCGTTCAACAGCTTCACCCACTCTGCGGCGGTGATGTTGAACGAATAGGTCTGTCCGCTTGTCGCGGTGTAGGAACGCTTCTGCGTGCCGTCGATGTACTCCGTCACGGTCAAGGTCTGCCCGCTGTCTTCGTCCGTTGCGCTGTAACTCTGCGCGAATGCGGCGGTCTTCGTTCCCAAGTTGGAATCTGTGCCGCTGATAACGGGCGCATGGTTATTTACCACCGTCCGCGTCGCGCTTGTCTGATACGCCGATTCCGCGCCCGCGCTGTCATACGCCTTGACGCGGTACGCAACAGAGGTCCAGCCGAACGTGATTGCGTCTGTGTAACTGCGGTTGATGCCCTTGTATACCTGCGCCCATGCGCCGCCGTTGACCTGCCGTTCGAGGATATAGCCGGAAAGATTGCCGTCTTCGTCCGTGGAAGCCCCCCAACTGATAGACAGGCTTTCTCCGCCGCGCACGCTGGACGGAACCGTGATGGAAGAGGGCTTCGAGGGGGCGCGGTTCCAAATGATCGTGTATGCTCCGTCGGAATCCGGTCTATCAGATACCAAGATTCCAGAGGACAAATTACAAAGCGGGCGAACGCCGCGGTAGCCGTTGCAAGCGTGGCCCCAGTCCAACGCGCCAGAGGAAAGGACGTAGCGGACGTCGCAAGAGCCGGACGCGTAAGCGTCGGCAAGCCACCACCACCACGGCGAATTTACGTTCAAACTGCTGTTCGTGTATTCGCTCTTGCTCACGGCTTCCGCCGTGGGGTAGGCAAGGCGGGAACTGTCGTTGCTGAACAAGGCCAGCTTGCTTCCCGCTGTCACGTCGCCGGACAAGCCGACTTCCGTACAGGTCGCAAGGAAGATTTTGTCGGCGCAACTCTCCGTACCGCCGCCGTCTACGGTCGCCTTGCCTACGGTGTGGGTCGTAGTCAGCAGAGCCGCAATGAAGTTCGCGGAGAAGCCCGCAAGAAAGCCCGCTTCCGCGTCGTATTCGTTGTAGTTGCTCCATACGTTCGCATTCGTCGGGGGCGCGTCCGCGCCGTGCTGGGCGCTGTACCACTTCCCGGCGGCGGCCTGACTGTTCAGCCATTGCCGCACGTTGGAAAGGGTCCAACGGTTATTGCCGTAACTGCGGCGGTCGCCGTCGCTGTTGCCGGATTCGATAGCGTCAAAGCATTTCAGCGAAATAATGCGCTCCGTAATCAGGGTCACAGCGCCGGACGGGTAGCCCGTGTGTCCCTTGTCGGCGATTTTCCAAATGATCGGCTTACCGTTGTAAAGCGTGCCTGTATCTTTGACAAGCGCACCGACGGCAAGCGCATTCAAACTTTGGGCCATTGTTTTTCACTCTCCTTGAATAGATTTTGGAACAGACTGTCGGTTTTCTGTATCAGGTGATAGCAGTTTCCCTTTACGGCGTGGCTCCGCCAGCTTCCGTATGACTGTTCAATGTCTGAAAGGCTGATTTTCTCCCGGTCCAGTAGACCGCGCTGTTTCTTCAATTTGCGTTGTGCGTTACATTTGCTTGACCGCCGGACTTTGCGAATGATTTTGCCCGATTCGGTCAAGTAGGTGTGGAAGCCCAAGAAATCAATACCGTTCCGCAACGGGAAAATATTTGTTTTCTTGTTCATCCGCAGGCCCAGCCGGGCAACGTATTGTTCGATCTCGCCCCGGCAGTATTGCAAATACGCCTTGTCCTCATGTATCAAATAGAAATCGTCCATGTACCGCCCATAATAGCGAATACCCAGCTTTTCTTTTATGAAATGGTCCATGCCCGAAAGATACATGACGGCGAACCATTGTGAAGTCTGGTTGCCGATAGGAATTCCCGGATTTTCCGTGCTGTCAACGATAAGGTCAACTAACCACAGAATATCCGGGTCTTTGATGTACTTCCGCGTCATCTGCTTTAACGGTTCATGCTGGATTGAATAGAAATACTTCGATATGTCGCATTTCAAAACCCAGCCGTCCGAATAGTGCCGCACTTCCTCCGGGCCGGGCGGCGGCAATCCCGCGGCCCGCCGCTCCCGCTCGGCGTTCGCCTTGCGTGTGAAGTAGTAGGACCGCATGAATTCTTCAAGGCGGTATAACCCGTCATGTGTTCCGCGCCCGCTCTGCGATGCGTAGTTGTCCCGGATAAAGGCTTTTGAAAACGCGGGTTCAAGTATGTTGTCGCATAGGGAATGTTGAACCACCTTGTCTTTGAATGCGTTCGTCATAACGATTCGTTCTTTCGGTTCATAGACCTTGAAAACGAAATAATCTGACGGTCGGTATGTTTTGGTTTTCAGCATTTCCGAAAGTAGGCATAGGGCTTCAAGAAGATTTGCTTCAAATTTTGCAACGCTGGGTTTGTGTCGCTTGCCCCTGCGTGCTTTCAGGAACCCCGCGTATAGGTTCCCGAAATCATATACCTGCTCGAATTCTGCGCCTTGCATATAAAAAACTCCTTGCCGTGTATAGAATCAGCCTTGCGCCCCGCGGCTCCCGCCGCACGCAACGCGTCATCATCGGACCGCGCCGCGCGTCCGCGGCGGGCGGAAGCTGGTTTCCGTGGACCTTGCTTCACCAATCTTGTATTTACCGTCGCGCTGTCACCGCGGCGGAGGGATGCGGCTTCCTTTGATAGTGGTCCTCTGTTTTCAGCCTTTCGGCCTACTCAATCGCGGTTTCCACCAAAGCGGGCGAACGCCGTTGTTGCCGTTGTAAGCGTTGTTCCAGTTCATCGCGCCAGAGGAATTGACGTTGCGGACGTTGTAAGAGTTGGACGCTACAAGCCGCACCCCAAGAAAAACGCCGGGCGTTACCGCCGCGGCGTGATTCCTCTATTCTGTTGTAGTGCGGCGAACCGCTCTCTATCCTGCTTCCTCCACTTTGCCGTCATGTTCTTCACGTTCATAACGTGCCGGGTCCATTCCGCGCATTGTTCGGAAGAGATAAGTTCCTTTTCAAAGGAAAGTTCGATCAGGAAAAGAACCGTCTTGCACTCTGTCAGCGCCTTTTTCTGTTCGTAGCGCCGTTCGCGGTATTCCTGCGGGTCTGTAAGGTCAAGTTCGTTCGCTTCCTGTATGTGTTGAAAAATATCAAGCGTCAAATCATGCAAGCGGTTTACGATGGTAAAACGGTATTTCTTCGGAAATCTCCGTTCGCTTGTCATCATAAACGTGTGCTTGACTAAATCTTTCGCTTTCGTGATGATTGCAAATTCTTGTGCGGGCTTTTGTTCGGTTTGTTGCTGGTCTATTTTAGACACCGCCTTTCCCGGATTTGTTCGACTTCCTCCGGCGGTCCGTCAAAGGTAAATCCGTATTCGGTGACGGTCAGCGTTGCCCGTGTCCCGGCGTATGTCGTTCCGCATATCATCAGGCCGTCCCCGGCGGCGCAATGGTCGCAGGGTGGTTCCAGTTCGACGAACAGGTTTCCGACGATGCAGGACAGTTCCCGCCGCGGGCAGGCATATTCCGTCAACATTCGATGCGCTTTCTTTCTTCGTTCCAGATACCCTTAACAAGCGTGATGCCGTCGAGGGAATCAAAGGACGCAAGAAACGGGTTCCCGGTGATGTTGTTGAACAGGCCGTCTTCCACGCGAGAAACGCGGCTTTCGATTCCTGCAATGGCGTTAAGCGCTTCGGTTACTCTGTTCGCGTCCGCCGCCGCCTGCTCTGCACCCTCCGTCCACGATGCTTTTTCTTCCGCCGTCACATGAATTTTCGTATCTTCCTTGTGTTCGATCAGCCCCGAAATTGCCGTGTCGTAATTTCCCATCGTAGACGGGTTTACATGAATATCCGTATTGTTTGCGTGTGCGTTTAGGTCGGTAACGTCTGCTTTTTTCTCAAACTCTGCGGCGTGCGCCGTCTTCGATGCGTCGTGGTCTGCAATGTCTTTTTTCGTTGCCGTTACTACGTTCGGGTCGATGATAAAAGAGATAGCGTCCGCGTTGGAAATCTCAATGTGCATCGTCAATTCGATTTCGCCCGCCGCTCCGCTGGAAATGATGACTTTTTCCGTGTCAGGGGTATTGCAAACCGCGATAAGGGTTTCCGTTTCGTCCAGAACGCCCATTTCGCGGATTGTCCACCCGCCAACATCGGACGGAATCACCGCTACTACGTCAATCATGTTTGGGGATTTCTCGTTGATCTCTACGCGGTTTACTTTTCCGCGCCACTTTTCGCCCTTTAATGCGGTCATGGTAGAATTCGGCTTGTAGTAGCTTCCGCCGCCGTCACCCACAGCAAGGTCCGTAATATTGATTTTCTTTCCCTCCATGACCGCCGCCGCAATCAGTTGTATTCCGCGGTCGGTCACAAGGGTTCCATACGTTTTATCTTCCATTTCTTCACCCTCCGTTCGTTATTTATTTGGGAATACTGCAAGTTTCCGCCCGTACTGCGTATAGCCGCCGCAGTAGAACCCGCCGTGCGATTCCATATTTCGCGCCAAGTATGGGTAGACTTCGACGCGTTGCCCGATAGCGTGGACGGCGGCAACCTTGACCGCCGTTCGCTTTTCGATTTGGTAACTGATTGCTTCAAGGTGGGACCGCAGGTTTTTATAAAACCGCACACGGTCGAGGACCGCCGCTTGACGGTCTGCGGTGATGCCCGCTTCCGTTGCGCCTATGACGACGCGGAATTTATACGGGTCGCCGCCGTACTCGAACCACTCTTCCACTTTCGTTCCGGGGTACACAGCCCCCAACGCCTTTTCAACGGCATACTTCGTTCCCAATCTGCGGTGGACCTGTATGCTGTCCCGAATGGTCCGGCGCTTTACCTCGATAGGATAGGAATAGTCGTACCAGTCAACGTGCAGGTCGTAAGCCAGCACGTCCAACGTCGCTTCGTCCAGTTCGTCGATACGGGCGTAAATGATGTTCTTTCGGATTTCCGCCGCGGTCGCCCGCAACTGTGCCGAAATGGTCTGTGCAAGCGCCATCATGTCGGGGTCGTTTTTCAGCGCAGGCGGAAGCGAATTCGTGAAGTCTGCCGAATAGAAGTCTTCGTTATTCACGTTCCGCACCTCCGTTCACGACGGAAACCGTGCCGATTTGTGCAACGGCGTTGTCTGCCACAGTCGTAAAGACAGGGGAACGGACTTCAACACGCTTCACGCCCGTTTGCATCAACAGGGCGATAAGCTGGGATGGGTTCACGTCCCGGCCCATCTTTTCGGCCTGCCATTTCTGGAAAGACTTCACCGCCGCGGCAACATCCGCCGCGATGGTGTCGGCGCTCAATGCGCCGCCCTCCTGCGTGTAGTAGGTCACGTCGATGTTATACGGAACGGCCTGCGGCGCGGCGACGGTCACATGGTCCGTCAGCGGGCGCACCGTGTCGGCGTTCAGAATGTCCAAAACCTCTTTCAAGATTTCTTCCCCCGGCAGTTCGCCGCCCGTCAGCAGAACGCGCACGTCTACTTCTCCCGGCTTCGGGGACGTTGCTTTCACGTCTGCGATCAGCGCCGACGCGGATTTTGCGAAATACTCATACCCGCCCAGCGGTCCCGCCGTGGAATAGGTTTCTACGCTCTCCCGCATACGCTCATAGAACGCCGCGTCGCTTTCCCTGTCTGCGCCGCCTGCGCTCTCCGTGATGTTCTCGACGCTTTCGTAGTAGGGGAAAACGTCTATCGGCTGGTTGATTTGTCCGGGGATGAATCCGTTTCCGTTTTCGCCCTCTATTTGGCACTCCGCTTCCACGCTCCCGGTCCGCTGTCCCGCAGGAATTGTCAGGTCCTCCAGCGTAGCGAACACGATTTCACCGTCAGGCGTGGCCCGCGTGCCTGCCGGAATGGTCGTTGCCACTTCCAGCGGGATAGAAAGCGTATATTGCAGGGTCGTTCGGGCCTTTTCAGGCTCCAACCGCTCCGCGCCCTTGAACAGTTCCGCGAGGGAATCCAGATATTCGCCCTCTGCATACCGCGGGATATTCTGTTTCGCGGAAAAGTCGATGTTCACCCGCTCTTGAACGATAATATCGGCAACCCACAGAATGAACAGTCGTGCCGGGTCCGCCGGGTACAGCGTGCGCCCGGCGATTTTTTCGTACCCCTGTATCAGCGTGTTCACGATGGTTTCCGTGTCGGTTTCGACGTAGGAAATGTCGGGGTATGTTCTACTCTTCGTTGTCAACGATATTCACCTCCAATACGGGGACCAGCAGGCCCGGCGTTTCGCCCGCTTCAAACGTGACGTTTGTTACCTCTGCCCGCGGTTCATACTCTTCTACCGCGTCCAGAACCTCCGAAATCAAGATAGATTGTGCAACCTGTATCGGCTTGTCGATGAACCGTTGCGCCAACCCAAGCCCCCTATCGAGTGGGACAGAGAATTTCGGCGTTGACACGATGATAGCGACGTTCTGCAAAACTTCCTCTTCCAGCGTTTCCGGCGCAAGGTTGAGTTTGCCGGGCGTAAAGGCTTTCACGATATATGCCATTTCCCGCCCTCCTTATCTGACTGCGTAAGACTGCATCGTAACATTCACCGACGCGACAAGCAGGTTGCCCCATCGGTCGAACCGCTTCAAGGAATTTGACAGTTTCGTAATGACCCATTTGTTCGTGCCGTAGGCTTTCGGCCCGATGACAAGTCGGTTTACTTCGCCCCGCCGCATAGCTTGAAGCAGGCTTGCAATTTCTTTGATAGGGTTTACCCCCAAGAACACGGAAAAGAACATGGTAAACGTTATCGTTTCAACGTCTGTCCCGGTGAATTCCAACAGGGGTTCCCGTAAGTGTCGGTCGTGGGTGGAATACTTCGCCGCGCTGTCCCATTTCAGACTGTCGAACGTCTTGATTTGGTCTGCGGAAACGTAGAACGTGAAGTCACCCCAATTCCCGATAAGCGCCATTGTTTATATCCCTCCAATCACGAACCCGTCGCCGTCGTCCGTCGGGATATACAGGCATAAAACATAGTCGCCCGGCGACGGCAACCACGGGGCTATTTTGACGGCGTGCGAATGGGCGGCAAAGGCGGCTTCACCGCTTCCGCCGCTTTCGCTTTCCGTCCTCTGTGCCGCTCCCTTTGCCGGAATGAACGGCGGGTTCTTGATGACCTTTAGTTCTCCCGACACAAGCGGCGATTGCCCCTTGTCCTCGAACGTGACGCGGGCGGTGCGGTTCCCGGCGTTGACCGATGAAACCCGGCCCGTCCTCACGATATTTTTCAAAACTGATAGATCGGCCATCAATACCCCTCCAATACCCGGCGTAGCGTCAAATCGGTTTTATAGCCGCTCTTTGACACGGAATGCGTCGCCGTTTCGATGATGTATTTCCCGTCGAACGCGCCGTAGCCCGATACCTGAACCGTGATGCCAGCCACAAGCCGCGCGTCCCCGGTCAGTTTGAACGATGCCTTGAATTCGTCCTTGTTCTTCTGCCGCAGGCGCTTCATTGCCAGTTGCCGGGCTTCCTCTCTGTTGGAAACCTTTTCGTTCACTTCCAGAACTTGACCGTCCTTATCCGCGTTTCGCGGGGTGTAGGTGTATTCGATGGTCTTTCCCGTCGTTGGGTCGGTATAGGAAACGTGGCACTTGCTATATGACGCGTCGTGCAAGCTGGTTGAAAAGGACCACGAACTAACGTCCGCCGTCCCGCGCTTGATGACGCGCACCGCGTCTTTCTGCTCATAAGCCGCCGCGTCGAAAAGAACGATGATTTTTGCGGTAACTTTCAGGCTGATTCCCGCGGCCTTGCAAAGCCGTTGAAGAAAGGTGATGTCCGATTCCTGTATCTGCTCTTTCCGGGTATACAGAGGGTCGAACGCGGATTCAAACATACAGGTAAGCCCGTTTTTGCCCGCAATTTCCTTTGCGATGCTGGAAAGCGTGTAGTTCTCCCATGCTTTCGTTTTCTTCTGCGTCCGCACGGTGGACTTGTAGGGAATGGACCCGGCCTTGATGGTCACTTTTGGGGGCGGGCCGCTCCCGTCCACGGTGTCGATTTCAAAAACGCCACAGTCAAGCACACGGTCTTTCCCGTTGGATTCCCAATTCTTTTGAACGATGACGGCGGAGATTTCCACGCCCTTTGACGCGCCGGGTGTGTTCAGCCAGTTTCCCAGCCACACGCCCTCGCGGTCATCAAGCGATAGTTGCAGGTCGTCCGTTTTATCCTCTTCGTTGTCCGTGTAGGTCAGTGAAAGAAGATGCTTGTTTATGTCGGTCGAAATGTCCACCCCCGCAAAGGTCAGGCGGACAGCGGTTCTTCGTGCATTCATTCGGCAGTCCCTCGCTTCCACGGCGGCAGGTCAGAGGAAACCCGCGTTTCCGGCTCTGGAACTGTCAGTGTGATTCCGGCGGGAAAAACGAAAGTGCGGCGGTACTGCGGGTTCAACTTCATAAGCCGGTCTGTGTAGGCTTCGTCGCCCAATGTCTTATAGGCGATGCCGTCCCACATATCCCCGGCTATTGTGGTGTATTTAGTCATAGTTCCGCCGCCTTTCGTCGTCCTGTCTTTGCCGCTCCCGCTCGTCGATTTCGTCCAACAACTCTTCGTCGTGGCGGCGTAGCATTTCTTCAATGTCCTGTGCCTGCGCGTCGTTGCCGACGTGGAACACGGGTGCGCTGTGAATGACGACGGACGTTCTGCCGTCGCCTGCGTTCAGGGTCGGTGCGGCAACGCTGGGCGCTCCCGCATAGGCCAGTTGATACGGCGCGGCCCCTGCGGTGCGAATAGCGTTTACCGTGTCCGCAAGATTGCGGAAGATGCTTCCCGTCTGCGCCGCGGTGAATACGCTTCGGTTCTTTGCGTTGGTGATAAGTTCCGCGCCCTGCTCACCAGCTATGAACGTGTCCGGCGTGCTGTCCGTACCTGTTGCAAATTGCGGTATCAGCGGAATGTTGATGCCCTTTCCGCCGATGCCGGGGACCCAATCAGGGATTTTCAGCTTGTTCAAGCCGGAAATCACGCCGTTTACAAGGCTGATAATGCCGTTCAGTACGCCGCTTGCAATGCTCTTTAGAGAATTCCAAACGCCGCTGAATATGCTTTTCACGCCCTCCCAAACACGGGTCCAATCTCCCGTGAAGATGCCTGCGAAAACGTCTACAAGGCCCTTTATCGCGGTCAGCGCACCAGATACAACGCCCTTGATGGTTTCAAGCGCAACGCCGATGATGCTTTGTATCGTCGGCATAAGGAATTGAATAACTGCCATGATTGCCGTTGCAATGGTGGAAACCACTTCCGCAAGTCCTTGCAGGATAGAAGCGATAGTCGGTGCCCACTCTGCGAACGCCTGCGCGATCTGCGGAAGCACGGTCCCGACGATGAAAGAAAAGATTTGCTCCACAATCGGGCGAACATAGGTGTTCACAAACTCGATGAACCCGGAAAGAATATTCCAGACGGTTTGTAAAATCGTAATGGCCCCGTCGATAACGCCCGTTGCTTCCTCTCCGAACAGGTTTATCAGGAATTGCCGTGCGCCGCCCAAGTTGCCGTCCGTGAAGACGTTGCGTATCGTATCGCCGATGTTTGTTATTGCCGCAACCACCTTGTCGAAAATGACAAGTCCAGCGTCACCGAACACCCGGCCTACGACTTCGCGCACCTTGTCCAGATTGTCCCGTAGGATTTGGACCGCGGCAACGATCAGCGAAATAACGCCCACCACGGGAAGCACCTTGCCAAGAATGCCGCTGAACGGCCCCAAGATAGCGCCGCCCAGCTTTTGAAGCGGGGCAATCAGGGTTCCTATTTTCCCGAAACCCTTTCCGATAACGGAACCGATTTTACCCAGCGGACCCGCCGCAACAGCGGTCCCGGCCTTGCCTAATATGTTGGTGATTGTCCCGGCAACGCCTGTGAATGCCCGCGTCGCAACGCCGCCCATTCCCGAAAACAGCTTCGAGAATACGCCGCCCGCCGCGCCGCCGATTTTGGAGAACGCGCCGCCGATTTTTGTTCCGCTGAACATTTGCCCGAACGCGCGGCCTACACCGCCCGCCGCGGACCCAATGCCGCCGAAATACCCGGTCACGCTCTTTGCAACGCCCTTGACCTTTCCTGCGAACCCGACGGCTTCCACGCCCGCAAGTGCTGTCTTTCCCTTGAAAAGCGCCATGACCTTTTGAATAGTCAGCACGCCGCCTTTTAGTTCAAGAAAGCCCAACTTTGCAGTCAGGGCCGCGGCCTTGAATGCCAACAGCCCCGCCGTCACCTTTACGATGGTCCGTACAAGTTCCGGGTTTGCGTTTATAAATTCCGTCAGTTTGGAAATCAGTTCGGCGGCTTTCTCTGCTCCCTGCGTGAATGTCGGTAACAGCGCGTCGCCCAGCGCGATTTGCAGGCCCTCGAATGCGGATTTCAGCAGGGTAACTTTACCCTCGAAATTGTCCAGCTTGATTTGTGCCATGCGCTCCGCCGCGCCTGCGGCGTTGTTGACCGAATCGGACAGTTTCTTGAAATCAGCGTCGCTTGCGTTTACGATAGCAAGCATACCTGCGAAAGACTCTTTTCCGAAAATGGCGGTAGCCGCCGCCACCTGTTCGGATTCGGAAAGTCCGCCCAAACTGGACCGCAGATTGTCGATGACCTCGCGGAACGTCTTCATGCTTCCGTCCGCATTCGTCAGGCTGATTCCGTACTTGTCCATGTAGGCTTGCATTTGCTTTGTTGGCTTTGCCATGTTAGCAAGGGCCGTCTTTAGGCTTGTGCCTGCGACTTCTGCCTTGATGGACGCATTCGCCATCAAGCCGATTCCAAGTGACATATCTTCCACAGAGTAGCCCAACGCGCCCGCCACGGGCGCTACTTTCTGGAACGTCGCGCCCATCATGGAAACGTTGGTGTTCGCATTGGAAGATGCCTGCGCGAGTACGTCTGCAAAGCGCCCGGACTGGTCCGCCGTCATGTTGAACGCTGTCAGTGCGTCCGTTACAATGTCGGAAACCTGCCCCAAGTCTTCGCCGGACGCGGCGGCAAGGTTCATAATGCCGGGCAAGCCGCCCAACATTTGGTCGGTCTTCCAACCCGCCATAGCCATATATTCAAGGGCTTTTCCGGCTTCAACTGCGGTGAACTGCGTTGTCGCGCCCATGTGCTTCGCTTCCTCTGAAAGCCGCTTCATATCCTCCGCCGATGCGCTGGAAATGGCCTTGACGGTTGACATTTGGGCTTCAAATTCAGCAGCCTTTTTCACGGGTCCGGCATAGATAGCGCCGCCCAGCGCGGCAAGGGTCCCAAGCGTTCCCGCAAGCTGTGTCTTCGTTTTTGAGATTGCCGCGTTGTTCTGCTCAAGGGCGGCGCTTACCTTTGCCAATTCCTCTTGACTTTTCTTTACCTTGTCATAGGTCTTTGCAAGCCGTTCATTCTCCGCGCTCAAATTCGCCGTGTTAACGCCTGCGGCGGACAGTTCGGAACCAAGCGTCTGCAACCGCTGTTCCTGCGCTTCGATTTTCGCAGTTGTCGCGGCGATCTGCTTTTCATTCTTCGCCATCTTCTGCCGCAGTTCTTCCGACGGGGCGGCGGTTTCGCTCATTTCCCGTTGGAGTTTGTCATGCTCTGCGGTCAGGCGTTCCAGCTTTTGACGGTTCGATTCAAGGGCGGCTTCCTGTTTTTTGTAAGCGTCGATTTTCCCGGTGATGGAATTTAGCTTCGTTAGGCTGTTCTGCATCTGCTTTGTGGTGTTCAACGCGCTTTGAAAAACCGTGTTGAAGTTGCCGCCCAAAGCCGCTTGCAGTTTGAAAAGCAGTTCATATTCTTTTCGTCCAGCCAAATTCACCACCCCTTTTCGTCTATTTCTGTTTCGCGGCGGCGTTGATGTCCTCAATCCACGCCGTAATTTCCGTCATGTTCATATCAAGCCAGAACGGGACGGGCGTATATGTTGCCTGCGCCAGCTTGAAGCACTCCCGCCGCCACCACTTCGCCGGGCTTTTTAATAGCCCGTGTCGATTAAAAAACTCCTTGCCGCGTTGGTGATGCGGTTAAAGTCCTTGATAGGCATAGCGTCGAGAACGTCGCTACCAATGCCCGCGGCCTTTGCCGCCATTTTCGCCTGAAAACTCCGGGACACTTCCGGCGCAAGGCAGTATTCATTGTTCATCTGCATTTCGGTTTCGATAGAAACCATGTCGCGGCCCGTCATTTTCTCGAAATCGAACGTCAGGGTCGTATAGGTTTCGCCTGCGTACTCGAAAGGCTTCTTGAACGTGTGCGTATAAACGCCTGCGTCAGCCTGTACGGGTTCGTTTACGGCTTCCGCGGTCATATCATGGGTGACAGCTTCCGCCGCGCCTGCGGCATTCTGTGCGCTCTCTGCGGCGGTGTTTTTGATGTTCTCACTCATTGTCAATTCCTCCGATTTAGAAATTCATATTTTCAGATACAGAAAAGGGCATAATAAAACCCAGCGGGAAGCCCCGCCGGGTTTTACTTGCCAAGTGCCTTTCGCACGTCTTCGAGGTAATCAACGCCGTTGACGTAGTAGATAAAGTTCAGAATGTCGATTTCCAGAACCTTTTTACCGTCGATGTACGTTGCGTAGTAGGTCACGGGATATTCGCCGGACGCTTCCGCGGAAGATGCCGGGGCCAGCTTGCCGGGGGCAAACTTTTTCGGATTGACGACAAGGACGTGCTTCACGGCCTGCTGGACATAGCGGCCCGTGCTGTTATCCCAAGACTGCTGGGCCGCCCGCAAATCAAGCTGGTGCTTGCGCGGCTCTGCCAGCTTGATAGCGTCCGTAGTGACGGAACGGAAATTCAGGGTCAGGGACATAGCTTCAAGGTGTCCGACAAACGTTCCGTCGAACGTGCCTGCGATGCCCGCGCCCTTGACCTCTTCCGAAATCTGCGTGATTTCAGGAAGTGTGACTTCTGCCATGCCGTAATATTCGGTCGCGTCCTCATATACGGCAAAGTTGGTTACGCCGTTTTCAATTTTCATTGTTCTTTACCTCCTTACGCCGACAGCGCCGCAGTCACATAGTCCGCGTCGTATTCAAGGACGAATTCGCATTCCCTCATGGGGCTTGCGGGGGTCATGTAGATATGGAAAACAGCCTTGCCCGCCATAAGCGCGGTCGTGCTGTTCTCTTCGTCCAGAAACTCCACGCGTGCGCCCAACAGTTTTTCTTCCGAAACAAGGCCGTTCAGCCAAATGTTTACGGAATCAACGATGCTGTCGATAAGGCGGCGCGTCATTTTCTTGTCGATCTTGCTCCAATAAGTAAGAATGACAGAACGGGCAACCCAACCGAACATACGGGAAACGGAAATGAAGTAGTTCTTCACGTCCGTATCGGCGGGGAAACAGGCGGTTTCGTCGCCCCACAGCACATAGCTTCCAATGAAGTTCAGCGCCGTAACGATACCGTTACTGTTCAGGTAGTTTGCCTGCGCGAGATCGAGAAGCACAGTCGTTCCGTCCGCAAGCATAGCGCGGTCGATCTGCAAGGACTTGTTCGACGGGCTTTCCGCCGGGCAACCGCCGTTGTCCGAATCGGTCTTTCCCATCAGGCCCGCGGCGTGGACGGACGCATGAAACGCACGGTCGCCCAGCCCGAACATAGGCCAGCAGAGAATTTCCGCCTTGCTGTTCATGTTCTGTGCTTTCTTCCATGCGGGAACGTCCGCGTAGTGGCGAACGGTGTTGGTGTCCGCGTCGATCAGGGCTTTTGCACCCGTGAACACGGTGTTGATTGCATCCGCCTTTGCGGTCATAACCGCCGCGACATTGGACTTGTCGGACCAGCCGGGGGCAACGATAAGGTCGGGGACGATGCCGTATTTCGGAAAAACCTTGTCGATCAGTTCAAGACCGGAATACTTCTTCGTGCTGGTATCGAAACCGCCGATAATGTCGTTTTCATTGATTTTGGAGGGGTCCACCGCGTCGAACGTGATTGTCAGTTCTCCCGTTTCAGCGGGAATACTGCCGCCGTCCAGAACTTCAAGAATCAGGTTTTCGCCCTCATAGAAAAGTTCATAGTCGGTCCCGGCGGTGTAGCTTGTCACCTTGACCGTGTTTTTCAGGGCTTCGAGGGGAAGCAGAACTTTTCCGTCTGCGACGGGGTAGTTCTGTTCTGCGACGCTCTTCTTGTGCTTCGCAGGGTCAAGCACGTTCACGAACACCACAGGGGCCACGCCGTACAGCTTGAACTGCGAATAGATAGCTTCGCAAATGGGGTACTTCTCCCAATCGTCGCTATACCCCAAAGCGGCGACGGCTTCCGCGTAAGACTGACACATGATAGGGTCGTTCGGTGCGCCGCCCACGGTATGACCGGGGGCCGCGCCGACGACGAACGCAATACCAGAATCAGCGGTTACAGGGGTAGAAATCGACGTGTCGTTCTGACGCGTCGAAACGCCGTGAAAATAGTTTGCCATCGTTTATACCTCCTTGTTTCCTCGCATTGTCGAAACAATGTCGTTGTAATACTTGTGCGCGATATTGCCGGGGGTCTTGACCTTTGCGGCAAACGCGGAAAGCCGCTCCACGGGAACGATCAGACGTTCCGCCTGCGGGTAGTCTTCCAGCACGTCCGCAAGGTAGGCTTTCACGTCCTCGAACGTACCGTTGAATACGGCGTGTTCTTTCAAGCGTCCGTGCGGGAGGGAGGGACCGGCATACACGAACAGGCCGTAGCCCTCCGGGGCGGCTTCCTGCGCGTCCTCTGCGGGCGGCTCTGTGTCGCTGTCCCCGGTAGTGCTTTTCTCGCCGTCCTGCGGCTCCTGTGTCGCTTCGTCGCCCGCCGCCGGGTCGTCACCCTCCGGGGGCGTTTCTGCGCCGTCCTGCGGCTCCTGTGTTGCTTCGTCGCCCGCCGCCGGGTCGTTACCCTCCAGGGGCGTTTCTGCGCCGTCCTGCGGCTCCTGTGCGCCCTCTGCGGCGCGTGCCTGTTCCAGCAGTTTTAGAATGTCGTTTTTCTTCATGCTGTCGTCGGCTTCGATGCCGTGTTCCGCGGCAATTTCCAGCAGTTCGTTTTTGCTCATGCTGGACTTGAATTCTACTGCCATATCTGTTGAACCTCACTTTCGATAATCGGCATGGTCCATTTCGTCATCATTTCGCCCAAATAGTAAGGGGCTGTGTTGTCCGGGTACACAATCATTTCAAGTGGAGATTTCAAGACGAACTGCCCGCCGACAACGCCATCTTTCAGCAGGGCGACACGAATTCGCGTCAGCAGGTTCAAGACGCACATTGCGCCCTCGCTTTCGTCCTCCGAATAGGTGGCGGCGACGATACGCACGGTGCATTCGCTTTCCGGGTCCTGTCCCGGTTCCTGTGTGTCGGTGCTTTTGATGTACTGCAATAGCAGGTAGGGGACCCGCTCCGTCTGCGCGGTTTTGTTCGGCAGGCGCATTTTATAGACCTCCGCCGCGCGTTCCTTGTTCTCTCCGCTCTTGCGGTCCACCCGGACGGGTAAAAGAATGTCTTTTGTTTCTTGCTTCACAAACGCTTCCAGCGCGTCAAGCAGTTGTAAAGGTGTCATGCGTTCAACCTCCGTACCCGTTCAGAATGCGGGTGATTTCGTGTTCAACGCGCTTGTTGATGACCTCTTGTGCCTTTTCCTCCACGTCGGCAAGAACGATACTGTTTCCCGCCATCTGTGCCGTAGACGGTCCCATGAACTCGCTGATAGGCAGGCGCTTTGAACCGTCGCGCTCGAACATACCTGTATGTCCGCTTTGCATTCGTGCAATGAACGCGTCTTGAAACGGCGTGCGCCCGTTTCCGGCAAGCACCGCCGCCGACACGGTAGCCCGTTGGATAGGAATTGTCGGCGATACGTTGAAGCGGTATAGCGGTATCTTGTGGCCCGCAAACAGGACAGTTCCAACAATTCCGCCGTCGCTGGACTGTGTGCGGACCTTGATTGTCGTTTCCGCCCGGACGTTCTGCCGCGTGATTGCATAAACGGTCGTGATGCCCTTTAGGGTTTCAGAACGAACAGTGTTGTTCGCCCGGCGGATAGTGCTTGACAGCGCCTTTTCTATGCCGCCGGGAACACCCGATAAAATCAGGTTGACCCGCTCGATCTGTTCGGCTGTAATAGTAATCATTCGGTCAGCATCTCCAAATAAAGAACGATTTCCCCGGCTTCCGGGTGAACCTTTGTGATTTGGTAAATGTGGTCGCCGATTTCCATATTCAGGCCCTTTTGTGGAATTGTCTTCAACAGGGATAGCGGGACATATACAACAAGGTCAACAAGAACCAAGCCGTCTACATGGTCCGTAGACGGCTTTTTCCTGTCCTGTGCGCCGCCGTCATCAATGATGACAGGGCCTTTGTAGCGCACCCCGTCAATCCAGAATTCCATAACGTCGGCGTGTTCGCGGGCGTTATGGAATACCGCTGTAAGGTCCCGTTCAACCTGCGCTTTGAAGTTCATTACAGGACCTTTGCAACGTACCAGCTATTGACCTCATGGGGAACGGTCAGCGGCTTACTGTTGACTTGCAGGAAGCGGCGGTCCGGGCGGCGCTCAACCCACGTCTGCGGCACGCGGTCGCCCTCCACGGTAACAAACGTCTTACCCTCTTCGGGAATCATGGTGATTGCGCCGTAGTAGATGGAATACTCCGCTTCGGTAGACAGCAGGGCAAGCGTGCCGTCGGGAACAAGCGGCTTCTGCGTCGGGGCGTTGGGGTTGGTCCAGTTGTCCAGATACCACTCGTTATACTGGTAGATGTCAAGGCCCAGCTTATGGATAGTTCCGATGTAAGTAAGGCCGTTCGGCAGTTCGCGGGGCTTGATAACTGCCAAATCATAGGCGCGAACGTCCAAAACGGACTTGACCTTTGCATTGTTCACAAAGGCGTTCGCAACGTCCTTTGCCATGATGCAGATATTGCAGTTCACAAAGCCCTCTTTCTGGACGGCTTCGCGCCAGCGCTCCAAATCACCCAGCGGGTCGGAAGTATCAGCGCCCCACTTCTTTTCGGCACTGACGATGGTTTCCTTGTTGGTGAAGTCAAAGTCGATAACTTCGTTCAGGCCCTCGCCGATAATGGGAATCTGCCCGGTGAAAATGGCGGTAGCCGCCATCCACTCTTCGCGGCGCACGATCATTTCGTTCAGTTCGCGCAGGTCGTCCGCCAGCTTCTCAACGGCACGCTCCGCGGGGGTCCTGCCGCTGTACGGGTTTTCACCCGCAGAACGGTTCAGCAGGTCGTCAACGGTGGTGATTTTGTCAGGGGCCAGCAGAACGGGGGTGTAAGTCTTCGTCTGATAGCCGCTGTTCGGAACCACCTTGCCACCGACTTTCGGGTGAACGAACGGTGCGAGGGCGCGGCTTCCTTTCTTGAAGTCAACGTCAACGCTCTTCGTGGGGAAAGTGCGGCGGTTCTTGAACAGGGTATCGCGGAAAAAAGTATGCACGGGGGGCATTCTGGTAATCAGCTTACCCAGCGTGCGCGGGGTGTAAATAGTTGTTTCGATAGCCATTTCTCTTTGCTCCTTTACTTCAAAAAGATTCCGATATTGCGGAACGCCTTTGCCAGCGTATCGGCGGTCACGCCCTCCGGCAAGGTGATAGCGTCCGCGAAAAATTCGCCCGTCAGGTAGACGACGACTTCTTCCGCGGCTTCTGCGGCGGTTGCGGCGATGCCGTAAATGCCCGCCGTGGTGTTCTCATACTCGGACTTCGCCGGGGTGCTTGTGCCGCTCACGGCTTCGCTTGCGGCGACTTTTACAACGGGTTCAATGCCGCTGTCCGTCAGCTTGACGGGTTCGTACTGCTTGACGCTCTTTCCGGTGGCAACAGCCTTGACCGCCGTAACGACGGGGTATTCTCCGGCGAAAAACTTCACGGGTACGCTCTGGTCTTTCTGGATTTCGTACATGGTGTTTCCTCCTTTACTTCGTCGCGGGGAACAGCTTGTCAATGGCCTTGTCAACGTCATTGTCGCCGCCGTCATCGCCTGCGCCCTCATGTGCGCCCGCTCCAACGTCGCCCGCACCGCTCTTCTGCGCGTCGTCGTCGCGGTTCTTGATGTAAGTTCCGCCCTGCTTCTTCTGCGCGGCAACGATAGCTTTTGCCACGTCACCCGCCGCAATGGGGTTGTTGAACTTCGCGTCGTTTACGATGCTCTCATAGCCCGCAAGCGCCACGTCTTCAATGTCCTGAATGCGCTTGCGCTCCGCGGTTGTCGCCGCGTCCTCGATTTGACGCGTCAGGTCGGGGAAAGCCGCTTTCAGGCCGTCAACCGTAGTGATTTTTTCGATTCCGTCCATTGTGTTTCGCTCCTTTTCGGTATTTTTATGGTTGGTTTTATTTGAAAAACCGCCGGGCGTGCGGGCCGTCATGCGGTTTAACAACGATACAGGCATATTCGGAAAGCGCGTCAGGTCGAGGGAAACGCTGTTCACAACGACTTTCGCCGCATTTTCCACGGTCGTTTCCGCGTCCTCAAACATAAGTTTGTCGCAGAAACCCGCGTCAACGGCCTGTTTGCCGTCGTACCACGTTTCAGCCGCCATGATTGCGGCAACGTCCGCCGCGTCCTTTCCCGTTTTCATGGTATAGGCGTTCACGATAGACTGCTTGATGACCTTTAGTTCATCGGTCATTTTCGCAAGTTCCGTTTCGTTGAAGTAGCCCAACAGCCCCAACGCCGGGTCATGCACCATGAAAACGCCGTTTCCGGGGATTTCGATGCTGTCGCCCGCCATTGCAATAATCGTCGCCGCAGACGCGGCCCATCCGTCAATTTTCACGGTGATTTTCGCCGCGTTGTCTTTCAGGCGGGTGTAAATGGCATTTGCGGCGAACACGTCACCGCCGCCGCTGTTGATGCGTACCACGATTTCAGGCACAGCGCCCAGCGCGTCCAGTTCCTCCGTGAACTGCCGCGGGGTCACTTCATCGCCCCACCATGTTTCGGAAGCGATGTCGCCGTAAAGAATGAGTTCCGGGGGATTGTCCCCGCTTGCTGGTTGGAAGTTCCAAAAGTGTTTATTCTTCGGTTTTGCCTGCGGCGTTGCCGTTTTCTCCATTTTCTTTTACCTCCCTTAACATTTTTTCTTCGCGTTTCAACTGTGCGGCGTTTCGGTAGAAGTCTGAACCGTTCATTTCCATAGCTTCGCGGTCGCGTGTGGAAAAACCGTTCTGCACGCGCTTTTCCGCCGCGGTGACTTCCTGTACCGGGTTCAAAAGGCCCTGCGCCGGGCCGTTCCACTCTGCGCCCGTGTACGCCTTGCGTATCAGCGGGTCAGAGAAAAAGCCGGGCGCGGGAATGCGGCCCTTTGCCACGGCTTCGGCGAACCATTCTTCATAGACTGGTTGGCAAAAATCATTTGCAAGCCACGTCCGATACATACGGAACATTTTCCATGCTTCCAGAAGCGCCCCGCGGGACGCACTGTAAGACGCGTTGAAGTTCTTTACCAACAGTTCATAGGGGATTTCAAGGGCCGCGCCGATCTGACGGCAGATAGCCACAACGAACCCGTCAAAAGCCGTGTTCGGTCTGCCGGGGTTCATGTCGTGTGCTTTTTCGCCCTCGTTCAAATCCACGATTGCGCCGGGGGCAAGTTCAATCGTGCTGTCGTCGCCTGCGTCTACTTGTGCGTCCTCTGGAATGATTTCACCGAACCCGCCGTCGCTGGACGCGGATTCTTTTTCGATAAACACCGTGAACATACCAGAAACCACGGCGGCGACAAGTTCCGCGTCTGTATATCGCCCAAGCTGTTTCAGCGCTTCAATGACCGGGGCAAGAAACGGCACGCCGCGGCGCTGTCCGATGCGCTCCCGGTTCATAATGTGAAGCACATTTCGCCGCCCGGTCTTTGCGCCCCACGCTTCAACGCGCGTCCACCCGGTTTCCGTCATGTCATACGAAAGAGGGTGGTGCTTGCTGATATGGTAGGCCACGACTTCGCCCGCGTCGTTGGTTTCAACGCCGCCGATGATATGCGGGTCAACAATCCCGTTCGGATTGCTCAACCTGTCCGCTTCGATCAGACAAATTCGCAGGTCGTAAGGCATATTTGCCCGCTTTGTCACGGGCAATGTTGCGATAACGTCACCGCTCATAAGCCAGTTCAGAAACGCGAGTTGTTGCAGTTCGTAGAAGTTGTCAAGCCGTTCAAGGTCGCAGGCGGTCGAATCGGCCCACAGTGAAAATTCCCGCTCGATTTTGCGTTCAAGGTCGCGGGCGGCTTCTTCGTCCATTCCCAACGCTTCATAGTCGATTTGACTTTTCAGCCGCAGGCCGGACCCGATGACGTTTGTTCGGCAGGTTTTCAGCGCACCCGTCGCCAACGGAACGCCCATGTAGAGGTCGCGGCAACGTTGCCGCAGGGTCGATAAATTGTCCTGAATATCTTCCTTTGCGGACCCGCCGCCATACAGCCAGCCCGCAAGCGATTTCTTCGTGTGTGATGCGCCGTAGTTTCCATACCCGCTATCCAGAATATCCAGCTTCCGGCGGGCGGCGGCGCGTTTTACCGCCGTTTGCGGTGACACGGCGGCAATCACCCGGTCTAATGCGTTCAAACCGCTTCACCGTCCTTTCTCACAGGTCCCGCGGTACTACCCGGAACACGCGGTTTCTTCCGCCGCGGGCTTCGATGTTTTCCAGCCGGGAAACCTCATTCGTCCAATACTTGATGCGTTCGCCGATTTCGGAAAGGTCGGCTTTCGTCAGGCTCCGCGAACCGATGGTATAGCTTTGATGCGTTGTTACCTCCAATTCGGCGGCAAGCCACGCTTCAAGGTGTTTTCGCGCGATTTCAAGCCGCGCTTTCTGTGATGTAGCCATTTATAGAATTCCTCCGTTCGTCCGTGAACGCCTGCCGCGCCGCCGCGGGGTGGGTGCGGTGGTGTCATGCTCCGGCGGCTTCAAAATCGGGTTTGCGATTTCCAGCGCGACGGTCGCATAGTTCCGAATGTCCAACGGCTCGTTTCGCTTGTAGCCGCCGTCTTTCAGGGTCCAGACGTATTGTGCTTTGCCCCGCTTGTAGCTGATAACCATTTTTTCGGCGGTTAGGCCCTTGAAGTATTCCTGCGTATATCCCCGGTCTTTCTCCCGCGGGAAGTGGCAGTAATTCGGCCCCTCTTCCTGCACCGCCAAACGCTGATATAAAAGCGCCTTGCCTGTATCAACGCCCACGGTAAAAAGCGGGGTTTTGATGTTGTTTGCCGTTGACGGTCGGTTGAAGTACGGGACTTCCGCGCCGCCCTTGCCCTTGATTGCAAACACGCGGCGGGCTGTCCGCTCCTTGCAGAAGCGGTAAACCTGCGTCGTGAAGTGTCCGCCGGAATCGACGCAGGCGCAAATGATTTTCAGGTGTCTTCCGTCTGCCGTTGTGAACGTCTGTGAAAGAAAGCGGTCCAGTTCGTCCCATACGGGCTTTAGCTTCAAATCGCCGTAAATGACTTGATACTTGATGCCCCAACTTTCCTTGTCCACGCCCCAGCCGACGACTTCCGCTTCAAAACGGTCGTCCTGAACGTCAACGCCCGCCGTCAGCACAAGAACTTCTTCCGGCACTTCGCAATTATACTTTTCGCGGCGCTTGTAGAGGTCGTCCGTTTCGATCTGTTCTCCGTCCTCTTCCCACGTTTCGCCCATTTCGGTATTTGTCCAGACTTTCAGAAGTTCGATGTTGCCTTTTTTCTTCTCTTCGTTTGCGGTCAGGAACTTTTCAACGATTTCCCGCCAATCTACAAACAGGGAAGCAAGGGCGTTCAGGTGGAAGCCCCGAACCTTTCGTTCCGGGTGGGCCGCAACGAATTTTCCGTTGATGTACTGTTCTTTCCACTCCGTTTCGCTTGAAACAACGCCGCAGGCCGGGCAGGTACAGCCGATTTCGTCCAGCTTGTCCCGGTCAAATACGATGTTCGCCCACAGTAGGGGCGTGAATGCTCCGCAGGCCGGACAAGGTACGTTCCATTCTTCTTGCGTGCTGTGTTCAAATTCAACAGCGATGCGGGACGTTTCCTTGTTGGTAGGGGTCGAAACGCAGACTTCTTTTTTATTCCAAAACGTCGCAAGACGCTTTCCGGCAAGTAACAGAGGGTCGCCCTCGTTGCCCGCCGTCGCCGGGTATCGGTCGATTTCGTCCGCAAGCAGAATGCGGATAGGGCGTGACGCAAGGGACGACGGCGAATTTGCGCCTACCATCGTTACATGACCGCCCGGAAAGATTTTTTGCAAAATGGTGTTGCCGCTGTTCCGGCTTTTGTCGTTCACCTTGTCGCGCAGAACCGGGGTATCGCGCAACATAGGTGAAAGACGGTCTTTGCTGAATGTTTCCGCCATCTGAATAGTTGGTTGCATAACCATAATCGGTGACGGGTCGTAGTGCATATAGTAGCCGATAGGATTTAATATAAGCGCGTCGGTTTTACCGATCTGCGCCGCGGACATGATAACGACTTTCTGAACCCTCATGTCGCATACTGCGTCCATGATTTCGCGTTGATACGGGGCCTTTGACGTTCGCCATCGCCCCGGCTCTGCCGATGATTCGGAGGACAAGCGGCGGTATTTGTCCGCCCATTGCGAAACGGTCATGTTGGGGGGCGGGGCCAGAACGGAGAAAATGCGGGTGAACAGGTCAACCGTCGCTTTTTTCATCTTCTTTCACCCTTTCCCCGAATGTCGTTTTGAAGTCCGAAAGTTCCATCAACGCTTCGTCGATGTGGTCTTTCAACAGGGCGAAAATTTCCGCCTTGTCCGTCTTCTTACAAAGGACCGGGGCCAGCTTCGAGGGAATCGCCATAAGCCGGGATTTGAAGTTTACCAGCATATCAGTCATAACGGCTTCGATGTCCTCCGCCGCGTGAAGCTGATTTTCTTTCAACTGCAATTCGTACTCTTCGTTTTTGCGCTTCGCCCGAACCAGCTTCGCCCGCTCCGTGTTGTAATCTATGGTTTCGTCGCCCTCCGGGTTTCGCTTTCGGAGGTAGTTAATATAGCGGTGGTTCGTGTCGATCAGGTCATACAGGCCGGGGCGAACCTCCGCTATCACTTTTTCGTCGCGCAACTGCCGGACACGCCGTTCTGACACGTCCAGAAACCGGGCAATCGCCCGCACGTCGTAAAGTTTCACGGTTTTTCACCCCTCCCAAGCCCTTATTTCTCGAAAAAACACCCCCATACTGAAAAAATCGGCACGGCCCGGAAGCGTTCAAAAAAATTTCGTGGCTAAAAAAACGCCGGGCGTCGCGGACCCGCAGGCCGTAGGCTCCGCCGAAAGAACCTATTTCAAATTTCCGGGTCGCCGCACGGGTCGTCCACTTCGTCGATGATTTCGCCCGTTTCAGGGTCAACGTCGAACGCTCCTGATAGTTTTTGCTTCGCAAGATTATATTTGCGCTCTTCAAGGCGCAGGCGGCGGCTTTCCATCTCATAACCCTTGATAGAATCAAGTAGCTTGATGATACGCCCGTGTATCTTGTTCAGTTCGGCTTCCAGTTTCATAGCGCGATCAAACGCGCTTGCCTTGATGACTGTTTGCATATTGACTTTGTAACTGGATTTCTCCAACTCCATTTGACGGTCTGCCGTGGTATCTTCCAGCGCGGCTATTTCGCGTTGTAATGCGTCCAGTTGCTTTTGCTTTGCCTTTGACGGCGGCTTACCATCCGGGCCGCTGTCAATCTCCCACGTCAGGTCATCACGCTTACGGCGCAGGGTTTCCAATTTCTCTTGCTGTTGCTCCAAACGCTCCGTACTCTTTGGCGCACGCATTTCAACAACGCGGTCAATATACAGCGCGTCCGGGTCGCCGTTCTCTATCTTTGCAATCTTGCTTTGCAGGTCGGCTTCCTTTGCAATCAGAAGTTGCAATTCAGAAAGCATATTTGTTCCCGTGTCAAGCGTGATACTTTCGATGTATTCGCGCTGTTCGTCCGGGAGGTCCGCAAGGCGAACCGTTGAATATGCGCCGTGGGTTTCCGCGTTTCGGTTCCCGTGTGGAGCGCCTGCACCTGCGGCGTTCTTATTGCCGGGTTGTCCGCCGCGCTTCCGCGGTGGTTTCTGCGCTTCAAGTTCCGCCGCCCAGCTATCAAGGCTTTTCCATTTGCGGACCTGTTCAGGCTTTACGCCGACTTGCTCCGCAACCTGTCTGGCCGTCAGCGTGCCGCCGGAATCAAGCCATATCCGCCGGGCTTTGTCACGTTCCGGGTTTCGCTCTCTCGCCATGCGTCCGCCGCGCCCCCTTTCGTTTGTTTTTCATTTTTCGTTCCGGGCGTTGCCGCGGAAGTGCGTAAAAAACGGGCCATGTTCAAAACATGGTCCGTTTTCAGGCTCCCGGCGGCGTGGAGGAATGCGCCGCCCGTATCGTTGTGTTCACTTTTCACAATGTCAATTATAGCAGGAAAAACGGGCAATAGGTGGCAATCTTATTTTTCCGGGAAAACGTAGTGGGAAATCCGCTTGTTCTGCTCAAAGCGCTTTGCTAATCTTTCCAACGCAATGTTTCGGATATTCCGGCATTGCCGCGGGCTGTAATTTACGCGTTGCGAAAGACGTTCCCATTGAAGCCCGTCTATGTAGAAGCCGTAAATCACCGCTTTTTCTCGGTAGTTCAGGGCGTTCAACTCCGAAAGAATTTCACCCTTTATTGCGGTCAGCTTTTCGTTTTCCCGGCGCATATTTGCGATAGTGTCGGAAACGGATTGCGGGATATTCAGCACGACGCGTTCGACAGGGTTTGAAACCCCGCCTTTCCCGTGTGGCATACCGTCGGAATTCACCGCGCCCAACGTGGAATAGTATTGATCTTCAAGGTTCCGAATAACCCGCTCGTTCATGGTGACTGTTTTATCTATATCCCGGTAAAAATCCAGAATAGCAATAACTCTTTCTTGCTTCATTGCTCCGTTTCCTCCTGTTCCTGCTCTATCAAGGCGGCTTATATACCCTGCGGAAAGGGTGCGCCCGCTCGTAATGCCTGATTTGTACCATGTACCGCCGTTCAATCAGCGCGGCCCGCTCTCTCTGCCGTTTTCTGCGGCGGTGCTTCGGCTCTGCCTGCGCTACGGCTTCTTCAACTTGCGTGATGAATTTTTCAACTGCGCTTGTCAGCGTGTCCGCAATGGACGTGATTTCGTCCCGTATGACCTGCACAGCTTCTTGAATGCGGTATATGGCTTCTTCCGCTGATATGCCCGCCCGCTCCGCAAGTATCATCGCGGCTTCACGGAAACGCTCTGCTTCCTCCGCCGCAGCTTCCAGATAATCGGTCTTGTATTCGTCCATCTGCGCCCCTCGCTCTTCCGCCGGGGAACAGAAATAAGAAACCGAACAAAAGATTTTCACCCGCTGTCCGCAATGTTGGCAGGTGTGCGGCTTTCCCTCCGCCGCGCCGCGAATGCTGTATTCGATAACTTTTGCCGCGTCAAACTTCGCCCCGCAATACGGGCAAATCCCGCATTCGCTACTTCTGGTAGCCTGCGGGCGGCGTGGTGCGCTCTGCTGGGTGCTTTCGGTCGGCTTCGTGTCCTGCGTCCCGTCTGCGGTGTCCCGCTCCACAGCGGCGCTATACGGCGGCGTGGCCTGCGTGTCCGGCACTTTGTCCCGCTCGACTACGGGTTCCCGCTCTTTCTGCGGGCGTTCTGCCTGCGTAGGTGTGGCGGTGTTCTCTGCGGGCGGTGCAGGCGGGGCAGGACGTTTCCATTCCCGCGCGGCCTTGATGGAAATTGCCCCGGTCAGGTGATATTCCTTAAAGGCGGCGTTCTGGTTCTCCACAGGCAGGCCCGCCAATTCATAGGCGGTCGAAAGGTTGATGCGGTCCGCTTTCAGTTCCTCCGTGAATTCCGGGGACAAATGGCGAATGATGGTGTCATATCGTCCGATCTGCGTTGTGCTGGTATGAAGCACCTTTGCGATAAAATCGCGGGTCCCGTCCGTCTGTAACTCTCCGTCTTCAAACGTCTTTTCGACGATGCGGCGCAACAGTTCGACGAACCGGGGCTTTGTCTTCGCTTTCTCCAAAACCTCCCGCAGATAGCGGACCTCTTCGATTTTGTCCCATGCGGTCTTTTCTCTCTGCGAGTTGGTAACGATCAGGTCCAGCCCGTCGCGTATTTCCTGTTCGTCCGCCGCTTCCTCTGTCGGTTCGATGACGCATGGAACGAATTCGTATTCCGGCTTCCCATCGTTCACAAGTTCGATAGAAGCAAGGCGGCGGCGATGCCCGGCAATGACCTTGTACTTGCCGTCGCCCAGCGGAACGACGACAAGGTTTTGAAGAACTTTCCCGGCGATTTCGATTGCCGCTTTCAGTTCCCCGATTTCCCGCATGGAATAGAAATTGTCCTCCGACGGTACAAGGTCAAAGACGCTCAATTTCTCATAGCGGCTTTCAGAGGGGCGGGGCTTTGCGCTCCCGCCGCCCGCCGCCGCCTTTGACGTGTCACTCAAAATCTGGTTCAAATTAAATCTTCCCATAGATAACCCCTTTCCCGTCCGATTCGGACAAACTTTCATTTTCGCATTCCCGGCAAGGGTAAATCATTTCGTGATACCCCCGTTCGGTCGATCTGTGAAAAACCCGTTTCCCGTACTTCAAGCAAATATGCGGCTTGTCTGTTCCGGCTTTGTGTTGCTGTTCCTCTGTCAAGTTCAGGTGTTCACAATAATTGCAGTTTTTCACTTTTTGCCCCTCCGCAAATACTCCCGTACAAACGCGATATAGTCCATCGCGGTTCCGCTCCGTCGGCTATACTCCACGATAGGGATTTCCGAAAAGGTGCTTTCGGTGACTTTATCCGAATAGCGAATGCGAGTGTCAAAGACGGGGTACTCCGGGCGGGACCGCAACCACGCTTCGCCCTGCTTCTCTGCGTCGGCGCGGATAAAGCAGGTAATCAAGCACCCAGCAAGGCGCAAGCGCGGGTTCAGGTCGTCCCGTGTGTCCTCGATCTGTTCTTTCAGTTCTTCCAGCCCGTCAAAGGCGTACTTGTCAATCTTTATGGGAATAATCACGTCGTCGGACGCGACAAGGGCGTTTATCGTCGAAATGTTGATGTCCGGGGCGTTGTCGATGATGCAGAAATCATAGAAATTCTCTGCCGCAATCGTGTTCAGGGCGGACCGCAGGCGCGTTTGTTGGGGGCGGGTGCTGTCCATCAGGACTTCCATGTTCGCCCGAATCAAGGTCATATTTGCGGGCATTACGTCGATATTCTGGAACCGGGTCTTCTTGATGACCTCCCGCGGGTCCAGCCGCCGGGCAGTCAGCACGTCCGAAATGCTCTTGTCATCGTAGGAATGGACCCCGAATGCCTTTGACGTGTTGCCCTGCTTGTCGTTGTCCACAAGCAAAACACGCTTGTTGTGGAACGTTGCGAGGACGTGGGCCATGCTGTCAGCGGTCAGCGTCTTTGCAACGCCGCCTTTTAGGTTGATAATTGATATGGTTTTCACCGTCTAAACCTCCTTTTGTGGTTCTCCCGCTCGAAAGCGGGTCAGCGAACGATTTCTACCAAACGCCCGTCGTTGTCCAGTTCGTACAGGAACTTCACCGTTCCGGCTTTGACTGAGTGCATACACACAATGTCGGTGATAGTCCGTTCAACGATAACGTCAAGCGTTCTGCCGCCCACCGCGCAGGCTTTCTTCCTCATGCCGATTTTGTCCCCGATCTCGAAAGGACACGTCGCATTGAATGCCGCAAGTTTCATTTTCTTTTACCTCCGTTTCGTTTGTCAGCGGCTCCCGGTCTTACTTCCGCCGCCGCTTATGCTTTTTCCGCTTTGGAGCGGGAGGGGCGGGCGGTTCCGGCTCCGTCGCTTCCTCGCAGAGAACTTCCAGTTCCTCCACGTCCGCCGGGGCGAACGTCAGGGACGCGCCGCCGGGGTCGTATGCCTGCGCCGCCCAATCCGCCTTGAATTTCACAAGGTCGTTTTTGTAGCGCGGGAACGGGTGTACCTGTTCGGCGTAGTAAATCGCCATCATCATTCTTTCGTCGTCCGCCGGGTCCCAATTATGCAGGTGATAGCTTGCGTGGTTGTCGTAGGCCCACAGGGAAAGCAGAACAACCAGCCCGTCGAACTCTTCGTTCGATCTCTGGATATTCTCAAAGTCCCGGTAGGTCAAGCCTTGCCCTCTGCATTCCTCCCGGATTTGTGGAATGCTCTTGCCGCCCGTTTTCAGGCGGCAACGAACAACTTTCGGTCGATAGTTCATGTATTTTCACCGTCGCTTTCTTTCGCCTGCTCGATTGCGCGAACGGCGGCAAAGAATCCGCTTGCGCCCATAGCTTGCAGGGCCGCGGGCGCGTTGATAAATACGTTGTCGTTGCGGTTGACCCATTCTTTCAGAAATTCCACGGTATAAAGTGGGTCATTCAGCCGCCGAATGATTGCTTCCTGCTTCTCTGTGATCGTGATTTTCCCCATGTCTATTTCCTCTCTTTCTTTTTCAACGGGCAGTATCGCGGGGCCGTCTTCCCGTAGAACAGTAGCGGACCCGGCGGCGGGCATTGTGGGTGATTGCAGAAAGACGCTTCCTGCCCGAAATGCCCGACGTGGGCGCTGTTGCCGTTTCCGTTGCGTGGGTATTTGTGGACCGATGCAAATTCACATTCGCGGCACTTCATGTCGGTTCCTCCCAATTCCACCACCCTTGTTTCCCGTGGGCGGGAATGGGCGTTTTGAACATAACCGGGTTTTGAAGCACCCATGCGAACCGCCCCGGCGAATAATCACCTAACAGGCGTTCCCGGTTATCCAAACTGTCCACAAGTTCTTCCACAGGCACGCAATCGACGATTTCAACGGTTCCGATGACTGCGCCCCGCGGCAGGTTTCCACCGCCGCCTGCGGCTTCCAGTACGGCCCAAAACTCACCGTTCGTCAGATGCTTTGTCGCTTGCACTTCGTCCAGCCGCCCGGCGTGGACGGCGACGCGGCCCCGAATATGCGTCCGCCGGGGTCGGGTTTCATAATGCTTTACCCCTGCTACGATTGCGTGTGCGTAGGGCTGATACACGGTAAAGGCTTTCATTCCGTGTCCTCCGCCGTTTCCGCGTCAAATGCGGTCGTCTGGTTTTCGTCCGGCTTTTCTTCGTCCTCCGCCGCCGGGGTAGTGAATGCGCTCCGGGTGTTCAGGAAGTGGCGGCATTGATAGGACAGTTCTTCCAGTTCGTCGGCGAATTTCTTACTAATGACATAAGGCATGATGACCGCCGCCGTCAGGAACCCGGCCTTTGCGACGATGTACGAACCGCCCTGCGGCGTGGTCCGCTCGTAGAATTGCACCATGTCGATAACGTCTTCCAGCGGCGAAAGGTACAGGCTCCGAATGAACATAACGCCGTTGTTCGTTTTCAGCGGCTTCAAGCGCAACCCGCCATTGATAAAGGTCGTTTCGTACTCCCGAACCAGTTTGTCGTCCGCCGCCACGTCCTCGACGTTCAGGTGTTCCGGCAAGCGCTCATGCCGGAAAAGAATTTTTTCGCGTTGCTTCCCGGTAATATCGAACACGGCGCAGAAACTTTCTTCGTCCAGAATAGGCAGGCCGTCCAGAGGATAGATGGCGTAGCCGTCGCCCAACCATTGTGTGATTTCTCCCGATCTGTCGATGCGGTCATACAGGTAATAAAGCCCGTTCGTCTTGCAGATAGAAAGAACCTTTTTCAGCTTCATTCGTCTACCTCCGCCGCCTGCTCGTTCAACGCCTTTACCGCCGCCGGAATGTCGGCGCGGCCCGCGTTCTCCACTTCAACCCGCGTCACGTCGCCGACGTGGTATACGGAAACTTTACGCTTCTGACGGAACCCCGCCGCCGCGGTCGCCACAGCTTCACCCGCCGCGACAATCAGGACCACACAGCCCAGCCAAACCCAAAAACTTGAAAACACGAATTGCAGAAGTTCCATTTTATTTCCCTCTTTCCAGCCTTTCGGCGATATTCAAAATTCCGACGATTGCTTCACGAATGTTTGCGTCCGTGTTCGCCGTGATGGACAGGACCCGTGCAATGTCCCGCAGTTCCTCCGCCGCGGCGATTTGGTCCGCCGCCGCGCCCGTTGCTCTCATGCAGTCAGGGCAGAGGGGCAGGCCCTCCGCCGTCGGTCCGCCGCATTGCTCACACTTCGTCAGCTTCATAGATAACGCTCCTTTACACCGGGTAGCCAAATACAATGACGGTTCCTGTCAGGACTGCGCCCAGCATGAAAGCAACCCACAGGATAGCCGCACCCAACAGGACGTTTTCAGTCCAGCCGCAGACGCGCAAGGCCCACTTTGCCACGGTCCAACATTGCAGGCGGCGGGTGTGTTTTAGCTTTTCAAGACCCGATGCCCGTTTCATGTCATAGGTCGCCGCTTTGACCTCCGCCGCCACTTTCGGTTGCAAACCCGCTCGAATGGTGAACAGCGCCCAATAAAGAACGATCAGCAGAATTCCGGCACGCATTGTCAGTCCTCCGTTTCCCGCTCACGCGCCCACACACATTCGGCGCAGTTTTCCAGTTCGCCCGTGTCGAGCGGGCAAGGCTCCTTGTCGGCCCATTCAGGCTTCATGCAGTCATACTTCATTTCGTTTCCTCCGTTTCGATGTTTCGGCCCCGCAGGGCAAGCATTTTTTCACGAACCAGCTTATCGACGACGCGGCCCGGCGTTTTCTGCCCGCTCATAAGCATAAGACGTTCGAGGTTGTAGGCCGTCTGTGCCGTGACGCGGACCGTCATTTTCTGTGTGTGCTGTTTTTTCATGGTGTCCCGCTCCTTTCGTGGTGGACGTAATCGAGGAATAGCACCGCCCCATTGAAGCGGACCCGCCATTGTTCGAGGTCCGCCGCGGTAACGTACTTTCTGCCGAAATGCTCTTTCATGTCCCGCCACACCGCCCACGGAACAAAGAAGAATTCGTTTCCAATTCCGCCGCAGACTGCGGCAAGCGCACCCCGCCGGGCGTGGCGTTCCAGCGTGTCCCGCTGTTCCTGTGTCAGAACGTCCCACTTCAAACGATCTGTCGTTGTGTACTTCGCTTCAAAGACTATGGAGCGCCCGCCGTCAAGCGTTCCTTGAAAGTCCGGCTGTGCGCGGGCGGTAAAGCGGCCCTTGAACTTTCCGTCGCGGCTCTTTTCCAGAACGCGGAACGGTTCAGGGGTTTTGTCTACGTCGGCCCGCTCCCGGTCAGAATAGAGGGCGCAGGCGGCTTTTATGGCACTCTCGAAAAAGTGGCCCTGTGCGTTGTTGACCTTGTTTTGATACCGCATGGCGGCGCGTTGGTTGTCTATCACGGTTCCACCCCGCTTCCCAATACAGGGCGGCGCGTGTGGTCGCCCATGCCCGCCATAAGCGCTTGAAGTTTAAGGGCTTCGCTTCTGCTGATTTCCGCCGCCGGGATTTCTTCGGCCTTTTTGGAAGCAGGCGGGAAGATGTCGTTCTTCATCAGGAACGCCGAATAGAACCGTTCCATTTCCTCTTCCAGCGCGGCTTTATAAAACTCATAGCTGAATTCGATTTCCAGCCGTTCCGCCGCGGTGCAGTCAATTCCGACTTGCTTTCGTGCGCGGCCTGAATAGGACCCGACGCACTTAAAGGGGATTTTCCCGGTCACGGTATAAATCACCTGAACCAGCAGTTTTCTTTCATACGGGGTCTTGTAACGGAAGAAGCACTTTTCCAAACGCTCTTCCGCTATTTCGGCTTCGTCGATGCCGTATTGCGTCATCAGCCTATCAAGCAGGGCGGCGGCTGACTGCTTTTCGCCGTCTGCGCCGCGGTTTGCAAGGGCTTGAACCTTGCGTATCTTCTCTAACAGGCGTTCCCGCTCCGTCATTGTCATACCTCCCATGTGTAAGGTTCCGTGCGGCACATATCGTAGAACGGGCAGAACGAACAAGCGTCGTCCGCCGTCCTGCGGTCGCAAATTTCCTTGATGACCCGCGCGGCCTGCTTCATTTCTTCGACTTCCTGTTCTTCCGGGGTCGGCTCATTTCTTCTCATATCTCGCAGATACCCCCGATATTGTCCAAATCGGCCCGGCTCACCGTGCGGCGTTTCAGGATACCCGCCATGACTTCGCCGTAACGGTCCCAACGTGCCGTCGTGGTCGTGAAGTAGCGCAATTCCGGGTTGAACTGCGCCCGCATTTTCATGCTTGTAATGACTTCGCTTGTGATTTCGAGGTCAAGCGGGTAAACGCTGACGCGCCCGCTTTCCTTGTCTACCTCCCGGCAGACGGCAAGCAGTTTCAACCGCTCCCGCGGTTTCGGCGGCTCCCGCTCGATTGCGTCCTTGCAGTCGCAGGGTTCGGAAGCGTCGAGGTGTGCGCCGCAGTCCGGGCAGATTTTGAACGGCCTTGCCATATTGAACAGCCCCTTTCTTTACTCTTTCTTTCGCAATTTCAGGTAGACCGCCCAGCCCGTGAAGTCGTTGTATTCGTACTGAACGCCGTAGTCATCGTCTGTCAGGGTCCAGCCGGGATATTTCTTTTCCCAAAACTCACGGGGCGGGTGTTCTTTCGCCCACTTCTCAATCTGACGGCGATTGTACTTGCCGTCGTTCGTCCGGCTGTACGGCCTTTCGAGGTTATGCGAGGAATTCCACCGCTTTTTCCCGCACCCCTGCTTCACAAGGTAGGTGCAAAGGGCGGCTATGCCGTTTTCATCGGCTTGCAGGCGGTCAGCATTACAAAAGCCGATTTTGTCGCCTTTTTTCTGTCCCTTGCGTCTGCGTTTTCTCCACAGGTCTTCCACAACGTCACGGTCAAGCCCGCCGTTCATAATGATGTGGTGATGAATACGAACGGGGGTTTCGCTGTTTCGCTTCGTGGTGTAGGCGGTAACGATCATGTACTTTAGCGGCGGCAAGCCCTCTTTCTTCCGGCGGTACTGGACCCGGCGTAGGAAGTTTGTTGCTTCCTGTTCGGCCTGTTCCACCGTGTCGGGCAGATATTTTCCGCTGTATGTAGCTGTAACGTGCAGGGCTTCCGGGTCAGAACCGAAATTCAGGTTCGCCGTCTGCGTGAAGTAGCGGCGGGCGTTCTTGTCATTCAGGTTCTTTTGCTTCGGCTCCGTTTCCTTGATTTTCTTTGACCTCTTCCCGCGCGTAGATGCTGTCAGTTGCGCGGCGGTGTAGGGGTATATATCTACCTCCCGATAATGCTTTCCGCAGTAGATTTTCTTTTCTCTCATAAAACTTCGCACTTGCTTCACTCCTTTTGCGGGTAGAGGAAGCGGGCGGGGCTTTACTTCCGGCGTGTGTAGTTGTCTATGCAGGCGAGAAGAACACCGGATAGGGCGTGTCTTTCTTCCCGGTCCTGTTGTCATGCGTGACAAGGCTAATCGCAGGAACGTTAATACCCATTACAAGCCCGCCACGCCGCGCAAAAACGGCGTTATTTGTTGACTTTTTCCGCCGTTTTTGATATACTAACGGTAGGTTGATAGCTGATATATTTTCATCGGCGGAACCCGCTTCGCGTCTGCTCTCCCAAGCAAACGCGGGGCGGTTTTTCTTTATCCAGTTTTCACGACGGCGGGGGTTCAGACCTCCGCCGCTTTGTCTTTGTCTTCCTGCGCGATCTGCGCCGCGTCCTGCTTCGACGTGAACAGAGAAGCCACAGCCGCGCCCAGCGCTTCGCCCCAAACTTCCACGGGGTATTCATTCAGGGCATTCAAAATTCTGTCGCTTGCGATAAGAACAAGCTGTGCGCGGTCCTCTTCGGCGACTTCAACGTTTTTCTCTTCGTCGTCCTCTCCGGGGACAGATACCAAGATTTCGGATTTCAGATAGCAAAGCGGGCGAACGCCGTCGCGGCCGCCGTAAGCGCTGCTCCAGCCCACCGCGCCAGAGGAATAGACGCCGCGGACGAGGTAAGAGTAGGACGCGCCGCAGGTCCACGGGGTCAGGTTCCAGCACCACGCGTCCACGCGCGGGATAATGCCGCGGAACATTCTATACAGCTTGTCCGACAGCAAAGCGATTTTGTCGGTGGCGGTCCCGTAGTCGGTCATACCGTCATCGGCGGTCAGGTCGCTTTCCCAATCGAGGAACGCCGCCCGGTCCGCGCCCTCTGCAACCAGCGCGTCGAGGAACGCGCCGTTCAGTTCGCGGCGCAGGGAAGAAGAACGCCAATCGTTCTTGTTGTCTTCGTCGAAAGCGCGTTCAAAGACGGGTTCGGCGGAAATCGCAACGGTCCCGTCGCCTGCGTACAGCTTGACCCACTCAACGCCGCCGTACAGGAAGCGCCCGCCCGTTTCGATCTGCGAAATTTTCTTCATGGTTTAGTCCTCCTCATATTCCGGCTTGAAGCCGTTCTTAATGTCCGTGATAAGGTCCCGGACCGTCCGGGAAAGGCAGTAATAGAAAACCGGGAGGAAGAGGGCGAAAACCTCTCCGCCGACGGCAAAATAGCCCCGGTAGGCCAGCGCACGGGCCGCGCCCTCACGAAACAGCATAATTCCGGCAATCGTCAGGGCCGCATACTTCACGATAGCCCACACGGGGACCGGGCGGTGCTGGGCGATTTTCAGGGTCTTCCGCCGGGCGGTCATTTGCCCGGCTTCAACGGTGATTGTGATAATCTCTTGTGTCATTTCGGTTCCTCCACTTCGATTCGCTCCGCCGCCGCGATCATAACGGCACGTCCGTTCTTGTCCAGCAGTTCACCTTGTACCAGCAACCCGGTTTTGTCCGGGGTCTTGCGGTAAATCACCGCTGTTACTCGCTGGTAGGTGATGCCGTTGTACCGTACCGGGCGTTCGTCCATGAATGCCCGCTTCAAATCAGCCGTTGTCACGGGACACACCGCCTTTCCGGGAAATCTCGTATTCGGCCCCGAAACGACGGCGCTTGCACCGCCAACAGGTGATTTTCATATTCACGCCGCCGCGGACACGCTCAATATCGTGTTTCCCGGCTTTCTTGATTTCGAGGAAGCAGGGCAAGCAGAATTGACGTTTCATGCTGTCACCGCCTTTATGACCCGCAAATAGAACGCTTCCGGGGTTTCATCGGGCGGAACCGTCAGGCTGATTGTGTGGAACTGCTTTCGGCACTTCGTACACTCCCTGCGTTCAATCGCGCCAACCGTCCAAATGTTCACGCTTCCGCCGCTTCCAAAATGGTTGTTCATTTCGCCGCAGAACGGGCAAATCTCCAACAACCCATTATGTACGATCTGTCCGGTGCTGTCGTAAATAACGCCGTTCGTCGCTTCTTTTGCGATGCATTTTCCGTTTCCTACCACGTTTTCAACCTCCTTGTTTCCAAATCGCTTCAACCTGCTTCCGGCAGTATTCCGGGCCGTTCAAGTTGACCCAATCACTGATAATGGCGCGGTCTTCGTCTTCACGGTGTTTGTCGATAGCCTTGAAGTTTTCTTGCAGGGTGTCCGGGTCAAAGTATTTCACGCTGGAACCCGTACCGTGGGACAGAACCACGCGAACAACAATGCAAGCCGTGTCCGCGCAAATCTCGATACGCAGGTTTCCAAACTCCATAAAGTACACGCCGACGAATGACGTACTTTTCGTCAGGCCGCGGGCGGTCCCGAACTCCTGCATTGCGAGGGTGCGGGCCGTCTTCGCCGTCAACTTGACCCCGCCGGGGTGCTGTTCCTTTTTCGTCATGTTGTTTCCTCCCGCTCGAACCTGATTTTCATTTGTGCGGGGCAAAGGTCCACTTCCGGGCGGCGGGTCCCCGTCCAGCGCAGGCCCCCGGCTTGTCCAACGCATTTCCACCCAGCGGCCCGCAGGCTTGCGCCGTTTTCTGTGTCCAGAATATAGGTGACTACCCGTTTATAGCCCATCGCCCGCGCCGCTCTCCATGCCGCGGCGTAAAGCATTGAACAGGCGTTGCGGGTTCCGTCCGTGCAAAGTCGGTTGACCTCCAATGTCCAACCGTCGTCAAGGTGGCGCGATACAGGACGGCCCACAATGGCAACCCCTACGATTTTTTCACCGTCAGATAGCCCAATGGAAAACTTATGCCCCACGGTTGCCCCGTGGTGTCGGTGGTTTTGCTCGACAAACGCGTTTGCTTCTCTAAGCGTCATCGGTACGATTTCAAGCACGTTGCGTTCCCTCGCTCTCCTCTGACAGCCACCAAAGCGGATTGTTCCGCTTGTCCTCATACGGACAAGGGCTACCATCGTCACAACTGACTTTCCCACACCCGGCGCAATACTTCCGCTGGAATGCTTCGTCCCACGGCGCTTCAATGACGGGCAGGCCCCGCAAGAAAGCGCCCAGCGTTTCCGGGTTCTTCGTGATTTCTTCAAAATTGTTCACCGTGGAACCTCCTTTACGAATTGACCGCGGTTTTGCCGCGGCGTTTGAAGTTCTCTTGCACGCGCTGTTGTGCAAGAACGGGGTTGTATGCTCTCCGCTGGTTGCGGTCAAGCCCGCCCGTTTCGCCACGTTTCAACTCCCGGTAGACGGTAGCGGTTGTCACGCCCAGCCCGTCGGCGATGTCCGCCACCCGGTCGCCGTTCAGGTATCGCGTGGAAATCTCCTTGCGGTCCTGAAAGTCTATGTATCTGTACTGCCGCACCATTTCACCCCGTTTCTTTTCACCGTTGCGGCTTATTCTTCGCCTTTTGCTTTTTCGACACGCGCTTTCAGCGACACATACCAGCAATAGGCGCTTGCGACGTGCGTAATAATCCGCACCAAATCCGGCTTTGTTGCCGATTTTGTCAGCTTTTCGGCAATTCTGTCCGCCGCCATGCTGTCGAAAAATGCGCCGTCAATCAGCGAAAGAACCGCCGCCGTTTGGAAACTGTCTGAAATCGGCGTGTAGTAGCCGTCCAGCCTTTCCCACATTTCCGCAAAGAAAACAAGTTCGTTTGGTAGTTCTTCATCGTCGCCATAGTCGGCGTATTCGTCAGGATAGCAATATTCGCTTATGAAGTTCCTGATTGCTTCCATCGTCATTTCGCCGCGCCCGCCGTCGATGTCCTCCCACGAAAGCGCTTCCGGCCTAAAAATACAGCCCATTCCTTACCACCTTTCCGGGAGGGGCGGCAGGCTTTCGCCGCCCCTCTGCTTTTTTATTCGTAGACGGGATAGAGGGAAGCATTTTTCATCAGCCAGCACCGCCCGGCGCAGTCAAACCGAATGAAATTCCAGTCGGTCGCGTCGTAGTACGGTGTCCCGATGATGCGGACCCGGCTAACCTCGAACCCGAATTCTTCGCAAACTGCAACGCGGGCTTCCGCTTCCGTGATTTCCTGCGAACAGTTATTGACCGCCCATTTCTGGTGAACCGGCGTGTCTTTTCCCGTTCCGATCTGATATGCGATGATTGCTTCCGGCTTTCTCAGACACCATGCGTAATACGCATAGTCCATCAGCGCACCCGCAGTCAGCCGCCCGGCCTTGATGTGTTCCGAAATGACCCGGTAAACCTCCTGCAAGGTGTCCAGCTTGCGGCCCCTGCATTCCGCTTCCGCCGTGAACTCTTCCAGCGTTAGGGCGATTCCGTGGTTCGCTTTCCATTTGCGGTCGTACCCGGCTTTCAAGTCCGCTTCCGTTGCGAACATATAGCCGCGGTCAAGGACGAACTTTTCAAAGTCGGTCAGCTTCGACGCGTCGGCGTTCGCTCTGATTCTCTCCGCCAGCAAATCGCCGTAGCCCGGCCCCGCCTTTTTGTCCGTTTCGGTGGCCCGCTCGTTTTCGTCGTAAATCCGGCTTTCGGAATGCTTGTCGCTCCAAAACTCGACGCGGCCTTTGTCGTTCACCTCGTAGAACGTGCCGTTCTCTTCGGTGGAATAGGTCTTGTGAATCACGTCGTTTTCCATCGTGGATTTCTCGATGTAGTGAACTCCGCCGATGATTTCGGCTTTCGCGGCTTCGTACTCTTCAAAAGAAACGTGCTTCATTTTCGCGTCCTCCTTGCGCTTTCGGGCTTTTTATGGTAAAAAAATAAATGCGATAGAACGCGTACCCGTCATTCGACGTGGTATTTGTTCTTTCGCATTTAATATTACAAGCCGCCAGCTATGAAAATTCTCGTATTTTATGTTGACAAACAGTACTTCAATATGGTAATATTATTCTTGCGTTTGAGAGTTAGACGTGAACTCATTATCCGGAGAGATGGCCGAGCGGTTGAAGGCACCGGTCTTGAAAACCGGCGATGTGAAAGCATCCGTGGGTTCGAATCCCACTCTCTCCGCCAACTGAATTTTTCCATCGACCTGCGGAAGTACCCAAGAGGCCGAAGGGGCTCCCCTGCTAAGGGAGTAGGGCGTGTAAAAAGCGCCGCGGAGGTTCAAATCCTCTCTTCCGCGCCAAGAATAGCAAGAGAAAACATTGTGTTTTCCCTTGCTTTTTCTTTTATATTGCCTTGTTTTGCTAAGAAAAGTTCAATTCTTGCATTTCAGAAAATGCCTTTACCCCTAAGTTTACCCCAATTGGATTTTTTACCCCTAAAAAGTGCGGAAAGAAGCTCCACCGGCCGACTGACCGGTGGAGCTTCCTTTTATGCCTTTTTCAGCTTTTCATAATATGACTGCGTTCTTGCTGCAGTGTCCTTCATCATCTGTTCTGATGTGTGGGCGTAGACGTTCAATGTGAAACTTGCGGTAGCGTGTCCCATGAAGTCCTGCACGCTTTTAATGTCCGCGCCGCTGGCGATCATCACCGTGGCTGCGGTGTGGCGCAGATCATGCACACGCGCGTCCGGGCGTCCGATACTGGCAGCGATCTTCTTAAAGTACTTGTAAAAGGTATGAATGGCGAGGTGCGTCCCGAGTTCATCTGTAAAAACGAGATTTTCAGCGTTGCTCCATAGCTTACCGCCTTTGAGCTTGTTTTGCGCCTGCCGGCGCTTTTCGTCCCGGAGATATTCAAAGCAGAGCGGGGGCGGCTCAATCGTGCGCGGCTTGCCGCTCTTGGTGGTGTCGGCAATGTAGTAAGCGCCGTTCTTTTTCTTCTCACGCTGTAGCTGCTGACTGACGGTGATACGCCCTTTTTCAAAGTCAACCTGTGACCACGGGAGACCGAGCAATTCTCCCTCACGAAGACCGGCAAGTAGACAGACGGCAAGCGCGTTTCGATAAGGACTGTCCTCGATTGCTTCAAGGAACTTCGGAATGTCCTCATCACGCAGCGGCGCTATTTCGCGCTGTACCACCTTCGGCTGCTCTGCGGTGTCACAGGGGTTACTTACAATGATCCCCTGTTTCAATGCAACAGAGAGGGCCTTATGCAGTACGGCAGCGCAGTTCTTGACGGTCTTTCCGCTCAGCCCCTTCTTGGTCATGGCGTTATAAACCTTCTGGACGTGCGCGCCGCGCAGAGCTTGCAGCTCGATAGCGCCGATCTGAGGCTTGATGTAATTCTTGATACAGGCCTGATAGTGAAGATATGTCGTCGGCTTGATCTTATTGGCGGCAAAGGTGTCGAGCCATTCATCAAGCCATTGTGCGACTGTCGTCTTTTGTGGTGTCAGATATGTACCGCGGTCGATCTCACGGAGAATGGCTGTCATCTGCTTACGAACGGCGGCTTGCGTGTCTCCGTAGATGCTGCGGCGGATCGGTTTTCCTGTGCCTGGGTCATTGCCGACGGTCACACGCGCTTCCCATCGACCGTCAGGACGCTGCCGGATGCTGCCTGCGCCCGACGCGGCGCGCGTATTTGCTTTTCTTGGCATTGCTTTTTCCTCCTGCATTTGTTATGATTGGAGGGCAGTAGGCTTTCCGTTTGCTGCCCCTTATAACCGTCCTCGGTGCTGCAACACCGGGGGCGGTTTTTTACTTTTGTGTGCCTCACTTGATCTTCTCAGCGGCATTGACGCCTTTGACAAATTTTTCGGCGCGTTTGACGGTGTTGCGCCCAATGTTATGCCCTTTTGCAATGGTTTCAGCTATACCGCCTTTAATCAAAAGCCCATTTTGGGCCTTTGATTTTCTATCTCCGCCTACAGTCATTTTCTGCGCCTCGTACTGCCGACCGATCAAGTATGTCGTCTGTGCGCCTATTAGATTATTTACTCCATAGTTAAATGTTTATTTTTTGATTTTCTTTTTTTGAAAGAGTTCAACCAAGTTATGTATTGCGCCTCAATCTTAGGATCACTCTTTAATTTCTCTCGCCACTCTGCAGCCTCATTTGTGAACGCAAACAATGCTTGCTGCGCCTGGCCTTGTGTTGACGGCGGAGCTTCTTTTGCACGTCTTGCCATCATGGTATAGATGCTATGATAAATCCGTGCGGTTTCATTTCCCTTTTCTCGCAAAAGTTGCTTTTTATATTTTGCAGCTTGTTTGCAATTCATGTTGGGATATTCTTTACTACGGCGAATGCAATACTTTTCGTCAGCTTTTTTGGGAATAAACAGCTTTCCGCAATTTGCACAACGCTTTATTGTATAGCCATTTGTTGCGAGATAATGTAATTCAGCAACACATAATTGTTCAATAACCTCGCGAGTTAAACCACGAACAAAAAAACAACGATATAGATCACAAGTGATCTCTTTCCCGTTGTCATTCTGTTTAGCAATTCCGTGAAATGGAACTTCAAATCCATAAGAAATAACAATGTCTTCAAACATCTTCAAATCTAATGCTTTGTCACCTTTAATTTTTTCATCAAAGATTCTTCGGAACATTGATTGACACATTTTGGCAGCAGGTAAATTTACATCATATTTAAATTCTTCTGCGCCCCAATAAACATGATTTACTTCGGGCGAATCTTTTCCAAAGTCATCATAACTAATTTCTAAGTCGGAGATAAATGATAATAACGGATATCCGAGTTCAACAATTTTATATGATTTTTTCTCGGCCACACTTATTAAACACTCTTTATCGTAGCCACGCCAAAACTGTAATGTAATCATCTAATCCCCCGCAAAGTTGATTCCCTTGTTATATAAAAAACGAGAAATAAACAAATAAACACAAAATTGCTTTCTTTCTGGTATTATATACTCAGAAAGCAACGATGTCAAGTTTGTTGTTGCTGTCATTACAGTATGGGGGTGAAATAAATGAGCAATGAAGCACTCCGGCGATTTGCTGCTGGGAACGGTGTGAAGCTCTGGCAGGTGGCCGAAGCACTCGGAATCGCAGATACCAGCCTTTCGCGAAAGATGCGGAAGGAGCTACCGCCAGACGAAAAAGAAAGAATCGTCAGAATCATTCGAGAGCTTTCGCAGGAGGTGGTTTGATGGCGACGCTTGAACCTATCGCGGTCACAGAGAAACAAAAAATCTTTGAAATCATTCGGGAAATTTCTGCTGAGATGTAAGGGGTTAACGGCTCTTTATATTTAGATAATGCGTTGTCATTGTGTGAAATCCCGTGATAGGTTGTTTGGTACAGACAGGAGGCGATTTTTGTGGGACTTGAAACAGAGAAACTTTTTTTGCGGCCATCTAAAGCTGCGCAGCTCATCGATACGAGCAGGCAGACGCTTTATAATTGGATGCGGCTACCGGGATTCCCAGTGTATCGAATCGGCGGGAGCACTCTTATCGCGGCGGATGAGCTCGTAGAGTGGATCAAGACGCAGGGGCGGTGAGTGGGTGACATATCTCGATCTTTTGAACTCGTTCCACCAATGGCAGAAGAGCAATTACCTCCCGGGAAATGCAAGGTTGCTCTATTACAGCCTGCTTGCCATCTTCAATGAAGCGCGATGGCCGGAGCAGGTGCAGATCGACAATTTTCGGCTCATGTCTATGCTCGACACGCGAACGGAGCGGGTAGCAATCGCGGCGAGGGATAGCCTTGTTGCTGCTGGACTAATTGAATACAGCAAGGGCAAAAAACGTTGTCCCAATACTTACCGGCTAAAATATACCCCTCAAAAAGTCAGTGAAAATGACAGTGAATCAGGCAGTGTTTTTGACAGTGAATCGAGCAGCGTATCAGCACCGAAAGCGGTCAGTCATATAAAAGAAAAAGATAAAGATGTTTCTTTTGTTCCGCCTCCCGCCGGAACGAAGAGATCGAAGAAGGTTTTTGAGCACGACTCTCTTCCATATCGCGCTGCGCGCTGGCTCGCGGATCAGATTGAGGAGCGCTTGCCGAACTGCACGACGCATTCAGAAGCGACCTTGCAAATCTGGGCGGCGGACTTTGACAAGTGCCACAGGCTGGACAAGCATAGCTGGGAGGACATTAATGCGGTTTTGCAGTTTTCGCAGTTCGACTCATTCTGGCAGAGCAACATCTTGTCGGGAGGCAAGTTTCGGAAGCAGTTTACTCAACTCTTGGCGAAGATGGGAGGCGAAACGTGATGCAGGATACCTCGGCTCTTGAATACTCGCTGGCCGCAACGGTCTGTCTTGAACCAAAACGTGTCTTACAACTTCGGCAGATCGTGAGCGTCGAGGACTTCTCTATTTCCGCCTGCGCTATGGTCTTTGACGCTGCCGATAGCGCAGTATCACGCGGCAAGGCGTTTGATGTAAGCATTGCCGCCGATGGTCTCCGGGGTTTTGTGGACAATCCCAGGCAGTTTCTTGCCGACTGTATTGATCTGACGCCAACACTTGCAAACGCGGAGGAATATGCCCGCTTGCTACATAAGCACGCAGCGGAAAAGCGGTTACGCGATGGGGTGCTTGCGGCGCTCGATGAAGAGAATCCGGCGACAGCGATTGCCGAACTCTGTAAGGCACATCTCTTTGACAATGCGGGCGGACGGCTGAAAAGTGTCTCGCAGGCTCTTACAGAGACCTTGCGGAGCCTTTCAGCACCGGAGCAGTCCCGTATCGATACGGGGTTCCCAAAACTGGATAGCGTCTTGAAGGGTTTCGAGGGCGGACAACTTATCATCGTCGGTGCTCGTCCGGGTGTCGGCAAATCTGCGTTCTTGCTTGATATCGCAGAAAGCGCAGCCAGAGCCGGGAACGAAACGCTTTTCGTTTCGCTGGAAATGAGCACGTCTGAACTGACCGAGCGCTTACTTGCGCGCCGCAGTATGGCGACGATGGATGAACTGATTGACCGCGATTTGACTGATGAGCTATGGGACGATATCGCGGCGGCGTCTAACCGCCTTGAACGTCTTCCTCTTCATTTTTGGGACAGGCCCGCGGCAACAGTGAGTAAAGTTCGAGGTGCAGCGGCGACCATTCAAAATTTGCACTTGATCGTCATCGACTATCTCGGCCTGATGCAGGCTGACCGCCGTGCAGACAGTCGAAATCTTGAGCTTGGGCAGATCAGCCGCGATTTGAAAAACCTTGCGTCCGAATTACAGATCCCCATCGTCGCAGCAGCACAGCTCAACCGTGGTGTTAATGATACGGACCGCCCAACACTGCTTTCCCTGCGAGATTCGGGTGAGTTGGAGCAAAACGGCTCAAAAGTATTGTTCCTCTGGAAGATCGATGAGTTCGGGACAGTTGGGGTGTCCGTTGCGAAAAACCGCCGCGGTCGTCAAGGCGTTGTGCAGATGAACTTTGACGGCGCACATCAAAAATTCACCGAGCTTTCGGAGCCGTACCGCGAGCCAGAGAAAAAACGCCGGGGCGGATTTTTGGAGGGTGGCACATGAATATCGGAGGAGAGAAGAAAGAAAAGATGGTCAAAATTCAAATTTTATGGCGGAGGATTTATGACTATCTTGGAAGCGTACAGCATTCTAAAATCAACCAAGCCCGCGCGCTGTGAGCGTGAGCGCTACCGCCAGCGTGACGAAATGCAGCACCGTGTAATTCCGCTTTTGCCTGCTGATGACCGTGATAAGTTTGAGCGGGCAATGAACCGTCATTTTCGATTATAAAAAAGGCCCTCCCCAAATGGGGAGAGCGTCTCTTGTGGTGAATCCGATTTGTCAATTTTGATTTTACCATAGGAGGAGAAGATATGCAAGCGAAAGCACTTGACACACAGGATAAGCGAACAAGCGAAATTGCAGCAGCGGTACAGGCAGGCAAGGCGGACATTCTGAGACTTTGGGCGGCGGTTGAACGCTTTGCATGGCAGCAGGCCTTGAGGTGGGCGCGGGCAATGGAAGGCCGCGCAGGTGTCGAGGAAAGCGACCTTCTGCAAGTGGCCTTTATCGCCCTCATGGACACGCTGCCGACATGGGATGTGAACAAGGGTGAATTTCTCACGCTGTACGGCATCAGACTCAAAGGGGCGTTTACAGAGGCCTGCGGGCAGAGAACTCAGCGGGCGCGATGTGACCCCATCAACACTGTTTGCCGGTCGATGGACGAGCCGATAGGCGACGAGGACAGCGACCTGACGATTGGTGATGCGATTGCCGATGAAGCGGCGGCAGAAGCCTTTGAGGATATCGAACAACGGGATTTTCAACAGGCTGTGCAAGCGGCACTTGCACAACTGCCGGATGCACAGCGCGACGCGATCATCGGTGAATTCTGGTTCGGACGAAAGCCAGCCCCAAAGTTGAGGCGGGAAGCGCTGCGAGCCATGCGGCATCCGCGCATTCGAAAGCCGCTGATGGAGTACTACGGGTAAATATGGGCCGCATTGGTGAAAAACGGCCTAAAAAGAGGTGATTATTTGACACATAAACAGACACAGGCGCTTGCCGCTTTGCTCACGCAGCCAACAAAGGAAAAGGCTGCACGGGCGGCGGGCATTGGATTAACGACGCTAAAAAGATATCTTGCTGATCCTGAGTTTCAAGAGGAATATCAAAAGGCGGTAGCTGATTTGATCGAGGATGCGGCGACAGCGGCAAAGCAAAGCCTAAATCCTGCCCTTTCCTGCCTGCGGGAGATCGTAACGCGCAAGGACGTTACAGATGCAAATCGAATCGCGGCGTCCAGAAGTCTGATCGAATACGGCCTAAAGCTGATCGAGACATTCGATATAGTGAAGAAGATTGACGAGTTGGAGAAATGGAGGGAAGAAACCGATGGCAACCATTAAAACACGCCTTGCGGCGCTGCAGAATGACAGGAGTAACGAGCTATGAGCGGTATAAAATGCAGGGTTGATCGCTTAATACGAGATGCACGGAGAATTGTGTGGAGACCACACATGTTGGTTCTGGCAGGGCATACAGGGGCTTACCAGTTAGACATCCGCGAATGGGATGGGGTACCGGGCAGCGCAAGGGACGGGCTTCACACAAAATCGTATACATTCCCTGATAAAACGTCGGCAATGGCCTTTGCAGATGAAATGATGGGTTATTGGAAAGAACGATATTTGCTTGAGCCGTCCGATCTCCTACTGCTCGATTCGACAATTCCGACAGAGGCAGAGCACAAGGCGGCTGTTCAAAAGATGCGCCCTTTGGCACTTGAGGTTATCGCAGAGCACGAGGGCAAAACCTTAGAAGAAAAGCTGCGAGAACTATATGGGAAGGATGCAGATCTTGAGACATTACCTGTTTGGGGAGAAATTCTCAGATGGGACAGAGAAACAGCGTAGTATAAGAAAAACAGCGCAACAGCGCATAAAAAAGAAAGGAAATTTATTATGGATTTTAAGGCTAACATTGAAACCCGCGAGAGCGTAGAGGCAAAGGCAAAAGCCGCGTTGGGCTTTGATCTCAGCAGCGCCCTTGACCTTTGTAGCAGGGACGACTTCACCACGGATGAGGCGTATCTGGACGCTTGCACCCACGCCGAGCTGGAAAGATCGTCCCCTGAATATCGAAACGCCCGAAACCGCCTAAAAGCCGAGCTTCGCGCACGACAGGAGGAACAGGAGCGCAAGGCACAGGCCGAAAACTACAAGGCTATCCGTGCCAATATTTGCCTTGACAGTGTAGACAAGCACAACATCGACGAGCGGGCCGCAGACCTCGCCCGCCGGGACCTTGCTGCAAACCGTATCGCCGCATCCGCGTTGGGTGTAGCCATCGAAAAGTACGCACAGGAATTGAGTGAAAAGCGCAAGGACGAAAAAGCCGCCGCACAGATGTTCAACAGCATATTGCGCGGTCAACTGTAAGGAAAGGAGAACACACCGGCGAGAGATACGAGGGCGACAAGTTTAGACCGGAGCTTACCGCACATGAGCGAATATTGGGACGATCTCGCGGGCGAGGCCGTGGAGAACTTCTGATTTTCGATAAGCGGCAGAGATCAACATTCTGATACAAAGCTTCCTGAAAACAAATTTAAGGAGAGATAAATATGGAACTTAGTTTTGCGAACGGCGTGCAGGAATACACCGTGCACGGCGTTAAGGGCGATGTGATCATTCGATTCAACCCGACTGACGGCGCATTTATCCAGCGTCTTTACAACGCGTTTGACACACTGGACAAGAAGCAGGATAAATACGCAGATGAGGTTCAGAAGTGCGGCGACCGCGTTGAGATTTTCAACATTGCCGACCGCCGCGACAAGGAGATGCGCGAGATCATCGACGGTCTTTTTGAAGAGCCGGTATGTGACAGCATCTTTGGCAGCATGAACCTTTATGCGATGGCGGACGGCCTGCATGTATGGACAAATTTCCTGCTTGCGCTGATGGATGAGACAGACAGCGCCTTTGCTCGTGAGCAGAAAGCCACGAATCCGCGCATTCAGAAGTACACGGCAAAGTATCGCCGATGAATTGGGGCTTGCCTACCTCCGTCGAGATCGGCGGAGAGAGCTATGAGATCCGCACGGACTTTCGCGTTATCCTCGATATCTTCGTAATGCTGAGTGATCCTGATTTGAGCGGCACTGACCGCGCAGAGGGCATCTTGCAGATGTTCTATGTTTCGCCTGAGGATATCCCGCCGCAGCATTTGCAGGAAGCTGTAGACCGTTTTACATGGTTCCAGAACGGCGGACAGGAGACGGACAAGAGGAAATCGCCGAAGCTGGTTGACTGGGAGCAGGACTATCCGTTGATCCTCCCGCCCATCAACCGGATATTCGGACGGGATATCCGCGAGATTCCTTATGATGCGGAGACCAACACCGGGGGCGTCCATTGGTGGACGTTCCTCGGTGCATATAACGATCTCGGTGACTGCACCTTTGCACAGGTCGTGAGCATCAGAGACAAAAAAGCACGAGGAAAGGCGCTCGAAAAGGACGAACGCGAATGGTACCGCCGCAACAGCGACCTCGTGAACATAAAAAATAAGCTCAGCCAGGAAGAAGAAACCACCATTTCGACCTGGTTGAAATTGGGAAAGGAGTGATTAAATGGCGAATGCTGACGGCAGTGTGATTTTCTCTTGTGATTTGGATTCGACCAAAGCACAAAAGAAACTGAGCAAGCTGCGTGACGAGATATCCGAACTGAACAGCAAGCTTGAAAAGGAAACGGGCAATAAGATGAACCTTGAAAAGCAGCTTGACGCCGCATCTCAGGCAGCGAAAGCTACTGAGGAACGCGTGAAGATGCTGCGAAAGGAAGTCGAACGGCTGAACGACCGCGAATGGATCCAAAAACAGGGTTTTACGCAGAACGAATATCAGGCCAAAGTGCTCGACCGCCGCGCCGCTGCGGAGGCGGAGCTCAAACAGCAGGAAGCGCTTTTGCACACGCAGACGAAGGAGGTCAAAACGCTTTCGGCTGCTTACGAAGAGACGACCGCCAACATCGACAGCATGACTGTAAAGCTCGACAAAGCAAAAGTCGCTGCCGGTGAGTTGATCGCTAATACGGAGCAGGAACGCAGGGAGCGCGAGGCGGAGAATTCCGCGCTTGCCAAAGCGGGCCAGTATGCCGCGCGTTTCAGAGATCAGGTCAAGAGTTTAGCGCGCTCTATGCTTGTATTCTCAGTCATCACGGCGGCGCTCATGGCGCTGCGCAAGCAGATCAAGGCGGCTATTGCGACCAGCGCAGAGGCATCCGACGCTTTTGCCCGCCTCAAAGGTGCGCTGCTGACGCTGGCCGCACCTTTGATGGACGTACTCATTCCGGCGCTGACGTGGCTAATGAATCTGCTTGCGGCCATTGTGTCGGAGATCGTGACGATCATTTCGATTCTGAGCGGTAAGTCAAAGAAGAGCATGGAGGCATCGGGCAAAAACCTCTACAAAGAGGCTGCCGCCATTGACGCGACCGGCAAGGCGGCAAAGGAAGCGACAGACGCGCTCGCGGCGTTCGATGAGATCAACAAACTCAGCACGACAACGTCCGTTGGCGGCGGTGGCGGCGGAGCATCCGCCATTGCGCCGGACTTTGATTTTGACGAAGGGCCCATGATGGAAAAGCTCGACAAGGTGTTCCAGAAGATCAATGATATCTTTAAGACCATCCGCGCGGGGCTTGAGATCGTCGTGGATGACCTAAAATGGAGCTTTGACAAGAAAGTTATCCCCAAGAGCAAGGCAACATGGCTGACCGTTTTAACGGCGCTGCTCGGTGCAACACTCGGCGCGGCGTTCGGCGGCATCACGGGCGGCGTCATCGGTTTATCCCTCGGCGTGCTGCTGGGGCTGTACCTTGTGGGCCTTGACCCCGAAACATGGAAAACCGAGATGGACGCAGAGGATGCGTGGATCGTGGTCATCACGGCTTTGCTCGGTGCGCTGCTTGGCAGCGTGTTTCTTGGCATCACCGGCGGCGTGGCCGGTTTCAGCCTGGGCGCGATCCTCGGCCTCTATCTCACCGGCTTTGCAGAGGGGGACGAGGAACACGGCGGCAAATCGCAGCTTCTTTCCGAGTTGATCGTCGTGCTGTGCGCGCTGCTTGGCGCTGTTATCGGCTCTATCGTGACGCCGGGCGTCGGTACAGTCGTCGGCATGGGATTAGGCCTGATTCTCGGACTGAGCATTTACAGCGTCCGCAAAGACCCGAAGAAGGGCACGCAGCGGCTTGTCAGCATCGGGCGCAGCGTACTTCTTGGACTGCTGGCCGGTGTTCTTGGCGTTGGCCTTGCAGCGCTGGGAATCGTCAGCGCCGGTACTGCATTTATTATCTCGGCGGCGATCGGCCTTGCGCTGAAATTCTTCGTCGACAGTGTGGACGATTCCAAAGTCAGAAAGGCAACGTCCGGCTTTACCGGCACGCGCGTATCAACAAAGGCCCCAACGCGCAGCCGTCGGGTGGCGGCGCAGAACCTAGACGGCAATGCGCCTGTGTACAACGAGATCCCAGCGCTTGCGAGCGGCGCGGTCATCCCGCCGAACCGAAAGTTTCTTGCCGTGCTGGGCGACCAGAAGAGCGGAACGAACGTCGAAGCGCCGCTTTCGACCATCAAGCAGGCCGTTATGGAGGCGATGGCACAGGGTAGCCGCGAGCCCATCAATGTGAACCTCGTTGTGGATGGTAAGACGCTTGCCCGCGTGGTCGTCCCCAACATCAACAACATGACGCGCGCAGCCGGTAAGCCCGTGCTGCTGTACTAACGGGAAAGGAGACTGCAAATGTTTATCTTCGGCTATGATATCGTGCTCGACCGTCTGGAACGAGTGATCCACCAGCTCGTGGAGTTGCAGGCGGCGGAGTAACAGGAAATTGAGGCAGTAGATGAGAACCAAAAGCAATTCTGAATACCCGCTTTGCAAGCTTAGTAAAGAAGAGATCGCGGAACTTTTTGCGAACCTCGAGCCTATTGAACTTCCGGATGGGCCGCTCACAAACGAGGGAGAACCGTGCGTAATCACAACTTGCACATTGACAGTAGAAGAACTTGGACTCAAGAACCATGCAAAGCGAGGAAAGGTTTGCTCAGAGTAAAGAAGAGGACTGCACCGTTTTGTGCAGTCCTCTTTAATTATGTTAGTGCCTTAACAAATTCAAGCATCTCGGTTACATCTTTGTCGGGAAGCATCATAACTTTTCGGATAATCTCTTCTTTCAACTCCTGCAAATCTAATTGCTCAGTTGTGTGTACCTGCTCGCTCATCTGTTTTCACCTTCTTTCCGAAAAGCTCACGTTCGCGCTCGACGGTCATGGTAGCGCCTATGAGCAGCACCTTTCCGACCGGCGTTTGCACGACAGGATAGAATCTGTCATTATCGTTCATAGTGTGACCTCCATGCTTTGCATCAGTTCTTTGACTGATACGCCGGACAGATCAGCGACAAAGGAAAAGCGTGTGCCGTGCTGACGGTATGCAGCCCCGCAGCACGGGCAAATAAACACCGTGGCCGCACTCATCAGCGGCGTTGTGCAGCGAGCGCAGTAGAGGAGTTTCATGCAGACACCTCGCTTTCTGCGCCCTTAGAGAGCTGTCCAAAGGCTGCCCATAGGTCTTCTTTGTTTTGAAGAAACTCTGCGTCCAACTGAGACAGGCGGTGATAAGTGCCCCATAGCGCGTCATAATCGGCTTCGGTAGGCATATCATCGCCCTGCGTCAATGCGACCCAGCTTTGCCGCACGGATTCGATGGCGCAGTGCATCTGGAATTGAATCTTATCCGTGCCGGAAAGCAGTGCAAGCATACTGTTATCCATTGCGAGCCTCCTTAAGCAGCGATTCGAGGATGGGAAGGGCATCTTCATCTTTCATGTCGTCAACTTTTTTTCTAATCTCAAGAACTCTCCTGCGGCGATCTTCCGGCAAACTCTGTTCTACATCGCGAATGCGGTTGAGCGTCTCTTCACACTTTAGAACCGTTTCCGCATACTGAGCATTTTTGAAATAATACTCAGCACAATTATTGGCGTCATAACCTATCGTGAGATAGAAAGCGGCGATGGCGTCGCACAAAATGTTGTTCACAATGCAGACCATGTCATACACCCATTTTGCATTTGCGGAGAGATATGTAATTCCGCCTTTGAACTCGAAACATTCATCTTGAATTGTGTCGAGCAGATTTTCAGCCCGCTCAAGATCAACGAAAATGGGCGTTATGGCGTTGCTGATGGCGATACGCTCTTTGATGGTGGTTTCTTCGATGTACATAGATTTCCTCCTTGTTTTCTCGGTGGGAGGTCGGTATAATACCCTTACCGGCCTCCCTGTGGTGGTTGGTGGCTCTCTGCATCTGGCTTTGGTCGGCGGTGATGCAGAGGGCTTTTTCTTATGCTCGAATCAGTTTCCTGTCTTGCATAGCCGTATCATATAATATCTAACGGTAGATATCAATAGGCGGAAGAAATAAATCTAACGGTAGATATTTGTGGAATTTGTATCTACCGTTAGATTTTAAGGTGTGATATAATTATTTAAAAAACTGAAAGGAGCATCTGATGGGAGAGAAAACCGAAGCGCAAAAAAAGGCTCAGCAGAAATATATGGAAAAGTTTGTCCGCGTGGAGATCAGAATGGATGCTGAAAAGAGAGAAATCATTCAAGCCCACGCAGAAGCCCACAGCGAGAGCGTAAACGGCTTTATCAACCGAGCCATAGACGAAGCCATAGAGCGCGACGGAAGCGCTCCTGCGGCGTCTGAGGGGCAAGGAGAGGGATAATAGAAGAGCGGAGGGTGATTCCTCCGCTCTTGCTGCATATATTGCGAAATGTCGTAAAGGTCGGATTTGAAATCCGAGCCTTTCGGTGCATTGAGGGCCTCATCTGAAATGAGACCCTTGCAACCGTCCAGATCAGGCGCTCACTGCGCCGATTTGGAATCCGGGCAGTGAAGCTCGCTTCGATTTGAAATCGAGGCGAGCGATGCTAAGCGTAGACGGAACCGTTCAGAAACAGCCTGAGCACGTTTAAGCATGTCTGCGGTAAAAAATTGTGAGTTTTCATTGACAAAGAAGGGCGAGAATGCATATACTTCAAGTAGGCAGCAACGTGATTGTCTGCCGTGACGTTGAAGCAAGTGATGGGGTCAGCATCCGTACACTTGTGGAGTCTTGTATTAGGGTTAAGCGGTTTCCACAGGCTGATGTAGGGTTAAACCCGAAAGAAAACGCTGTTCTGTAGCACTTTGGCTAAAATGCTTGTACGCTTTTTCAAATTCTGTGCAGCCCGCGAATTGCAAACCGCAATATTTAGGCTATAATAATATTAACAGGACCCCCCGCACCTCTCCACGGCAACGTGTGATGTGTCCCAGGGGGGACATTTTATATCTGGGAGGAATCTGCTGTGGAGCTGAAGCCTGCGACGACATACGACGAACAGTTGAAATTGCTTCAAGAGCGGCATTGCGAGATCGTAGATCCAGCGTTTTGTAAAACAGTTCTACAGCATATAAACTACTATCGTTTTACAGCGTACTTCCTGCCGTTTAGAACTGCTGATGGAATGTATCGAGATGGGACAAGCTTTCACAGAGTATTTAGAATATACGAGTTCGACCGGAAAATGCGGCGGGTTTTGTTCTCAGCGGTCGAGCAGGTAGAGTTATATCTGCGGACACAGTTTGCTTATTTTTACGCACACAAGTACGGCCCTCTCGGCTATATGGATGCGTCAAATTACGGGTCCAACCACGATCATGCACGCTTTCGGAAGCTGTTTGAATCAGAAGTACAACACAACAAAACAGTTCCATTTGTGAAGCACCACTGTGAAAAATATGAGGGCAATTTCCCTATATGGGTCGCTACGGAACTTTTTTCGTTTGGGATGCTGTCTTTCTTTTACCGCGATTTAAAGACGGCAGATAAAAAGGAGATTGCAAGGGACCTGTATAAAACCACTTATGGCAATCTCGATAGCTGGCTGCGCTGCTGTACAGATCTGCGCAATATCTGCGCGCATTACGGGCGTTTGTACTATCGTGTCTTTTCTGCGGTACCGGCCACGCCAAAGGGATTTCCTGTCGTGCTACAACGCAGCCTTTTTGATAACATCGTGATGCTGAAATTTTTGTACCCGGACAGAGACAGATGGAACAGTGAAGTTCTGAGCGCCATAATAGCGCTTTTAGAAGAGTACGCTGGAGATATTGAGCTGTCTCATATCGGATTCCCTGATAATTGGGAAGAACTTTTGAGAGCCAAATAAGGGAAGAATTAAGCCTGATTTTGACCCCTAAGTTTACCCCAAACAGCTTTTACAGGGCTTTACAGCATTTTACACCAAAACCAGAAAAGCCTTGAAAACACAGGGATTTCTTTACGCGCATTTACAGCATTTTACACCTGCTTGCGAATTCAAATCCTCTCTTCCGCGCCAAGTAAAAACCTTGAAGCCATAACGGTTTCAGGGTTTTTCTTGTTTTTGGTAAAAACGTTTTTGCTTCGGTTTGGAATAGTTCCTTCCGTGGGCTATATTGTGGGCGACATAGTAGTTTACTTCACCGATTTTGTTCTACAGTTGACACTATTGTTTATAATTTTATCCTGGGCAGAAGGTAGCAGCTCGTCCCATGAAATAGACTCTGTAGAATATCGGTAATGGTTACTGCGTGTCCAAAACACTTTAGCCTTTGGTTGACCTCTTGCATAAAACGCTTTTGATTTTCCGGCGAGAGGCGGCTAAAGTCCTTTTGGAGTTCCAATCCTGATTTAGAAAGTTTTGCCATAAATTTCTCATATTGTCCTTGATCTGCAGTCATGTGACACCTCCGTACTTCTTTAGTGTGTTCCGCGCTCCCATAAAATCATAGCACGCCTTCTATGGACTGGAAAGGCGGTATCGAATTTACAAACAAGTTCTGAACGAAAAGACAGCATTTCTTCTCGACGATTTTCCATTTTCTGTTACACTACGGTTATCAAAACTTACGGAGAAAGACTATGACGAAAATCTTATTTATCTGCTTGGGCAATATCTGCCGCAGCCCGATGGCGGAATTTGTGATGAAGGATCTGGTCGAAAAGGCAGGACTTGCCGACGAATTTCAGATCGACTCCGCGGCGACGTGCCGCGATGAGATCGGCAATCCCGTCTATCCGCCCGCGCGGCGCAAGCTCGCCGAGCACGGCATTTCCTGCGAGGGACACGCTGCGTGCCAGCTTACGGCGCAGGACTACGAGGAGTACGATCTGCTCATCGGCATGGAGGGCGCGAACCTCAAAAACATGCAGCGCATCTGCGGCGGTGATCCGGCGAGGAAGATGCACCGGCTGCTCGACTACACCGACCGCTCGGGCGACGTCGACGACCCGTGGTATACAGGCGATTTTGAAGCGACGTGGCGGGATGTCTCGACGGGCTGTCAGGGCCTTTTGGCGTCAATTCAAAATAAAAACGTGTAAAGTGAGAAAAGCAGGCCTTTGGTCTGCTTTTTTGCATCTATTTGGTGTGCTTAATAATTTCTACCGTGGATGTTCGGAATTTGTTAAGAATTTTCACAGTGGAATCACAAGGTTTGCATGATATAACTTTTCCCACAGGCGGGAAAGAAACCAAAATGGGCCGGAGCTTCCGGCAATGGAGGAACATATTATGCAGACTGTCATCACGATCAACGCCGTCATCATGGCGCTATTTTTCGTATGCTATTCCTATCAATTCTTCTATGTGGCGGTGGCGCTGCTGAAGCGGAAAAAATTCACCTGCCGCAATGAAAACCACCGCATTGCCGTCCTCATCGCCGCGCGCAACGAGGAAAACGTCATCGGCCAGCTGCTCGACAGCATCCACGCGCAGAAGAGCTATCCGATGGACCACGTGGACATCTACGTCGGCGCGGACAACTGCACGGATGACACGGCCCGCGTGGCGCGCGAGCGCGGCGCGATCGTCTTTGAGCGCCACGATACGGTGCATGTCGGCAAGGGCTATGTGCTCAATGAAATGCTCAAGCGCATCAAGCGCCCGGGCCGCAAGCACTACGATGCCTATCTCGTGCTGGACGCCGACAATATCCTCGACCCGAACTTCATCTCCGAGATCGAGAAGGTCTACTCCAGCGGCTATGAGATCGTGACGTGCTACCGCAACTCCAAAAACTACGGCGACAACTGGATCTCCGCGGGCTATGCGCTGTGGTTCCTGCGCGAGGCGCAGTATCTCAATAACGCGCGCATGCGCCTTGGAAGCAGCTGCGCCGTGTCCGGCACAGGCTTCCTGTTTTCCGACGGTGTGCTGGAAGCGTGCGGCGGCTGGAACTTCTTCCTGCTGACCGAGGACATCGAGTTTACCATTGACAACGTCGTGCGCGGGGAAAAGGTCGGCTACGCGGCGGGCGCGGTGCTCTATGACGAGCAGCCCACGAGCTTTGCCCAGTCCTGGCACCAGCGCATGCGCTGGTCGAAGGGCTACCTGCAGGTGTTCCGCAAGTACGCCTCCGAGCTCTTCTCCGGCATTGCGCGCGGCAGCTTTTCCTGCTATGACATGACGATGAACATCATGCCCGCGGCGGTGCTCACAGGTGTGAGCGTGGTCGTGAACATCGGCGCGGCGATCGCGAACGCGACGTCAGGCGGTTCGATGGCGGTGCTGGCGGTCTCCGTGCTGCAAACGCTGATGAGCCTGTACTTAACGCTCTTTGTGCTCGGCGCGATCACGACCGTGACGGAGTGGAAGAATATCCGCTGCGCGGCGTGGAAAAAGGTGCTCTACACCTTCACGTTCCCGCTCTTCATGCTCACCTACGTGCCGATCTGCATTGCGTCACTCTTTACGAAGGTCGAGTGGAAGCCGATCTGCCACACCAGAGTGATGACGCTTGAGCAGATCGAAGAGCCCGGCCTGCGCGCATCGTAAAAAGCGATTTTCCATAAAAGGGGAGAGGGTGAAAACCCTCTCCTCGTTTTTTATTATTACCGCTTGTCGCCGGGCTTAAAAATGAGCGCCATCAGCACAGCAAAGACGACCGCTGCGGCGATGCCGCCCGCCGTGGCGCTGAGGCCGCCGGTCATCACGCCGAGCCACCCCTGCTCTTGAACGGCTTTTTCCACGCCCTTGGCGAGCGAGTAGCCAAAGCCGAGCAGCGGCACGGTCGCGCCCGCGCCGCCCCATTTGACGATGGGCTCGTAGACGCCGATGGCCGTCAGCAAAACGCCGCAGACGACATAGCCCGTCAGGATACGCGCGGGCGTGAGGGGCGTTTTGTCGATGAGAATCTGTCCGATGGCGCAGAGGATGCCGCCGCAGAGAAAGGCGTTCAGATAATCCACCGCTTATCCCTCCTTGTGATTCGAGAATACGACCGCGTGGCAGATGCCGGGGATGCTCTCGCCCTGAAATGTCGTCGTGGGGGAGAGCAGCGCGCCCGTCGGCGCGAAGATGATGCGGTTCCATTTGCCCTCGCGCATCCCGCGCAGCAGATACCCGCACAAAACGCTTGCCGAGCAGCCGCAACCGCTGCCGCCGCAGTGCATGTCCTGCGATTCGATGTCGTAGAGCAGAAGCCCGCAGTCGGTGTAGCGCTCACCGAGAGGGAGCCCATCGCGCGCGAAAAAGTCCGAGACGATCTGATGGCCGAGTCTGCCGAGGTCGCCCGTCACGATGAGGTCATAGTCTTCGGGTTTTGTTCTTGTGTCGCGAAAGAGCGCGCACAGCGTGTTATAGGCGGCGGGGGCCATCGCCGCGCCCATGTTGTTTGCGTCGGTGACGCCCTTGTCGACGATTTTCCCGGTTGTCACGTGTGTGATATAGGGCCCCTCGCCCTCGCACGCGAGGAGGCAGCAACCGCTGCCTGTGGCCGTCCACTGCGCGGTCGGCGTGCGCTGCGAGCCGTAGGGCACCGGCATGCGGTACTGCCGCTCGGCGGTGCAGAAGTGCGAGGAGGTCAGCGCCGCGGCGCAAGAGGCATACCCGCCGTCGAGCATCAATGCGGCGAGCGACAGGCTCTCGCCCATCGTGGAGCACGCACCGTAGAGTCCATAGAATGGGATGCGGCTCTCTCGCAGAGCGAACGACGAGCCGACGCACTGGTTCAAAAGATCACCCGCAAAGATGAGGTCAAGGTCACTCACCTTGAGCCCCACCTTTTCCAGCGCGCGGGAGAGCGCGTGGCGCTGCATGGTACTCTCACCCTTTTCCCAGGTCTTCTCGCCGAAGAAGTGATCCTCGCTCAATTCGTCAAAGTATTCGCGCAGCGGGCCTTCGCCCTCGAACCGCCCGCCGACGGCGGCGAACGAGAGGACGGAGGGACATGTGCGCAGGCGGCGCGTCTGCGCGCCGACGGTTTTTTGCTCCATCACGCTCTTCCTTTCCGATGGATTTAGGGGAATCGTTCAAAAGTGGCATTAGTTTCTGCCGTTTTTCCAAGAATATGAGTACTTGACGCATATTGCGCAAGATGTTATGATAAAAATACATTGATATAGGAGGATTTTTCCGTGAAGCATGTGATTTCTACGACCACTGCCCCCGGCGCCGTCGGCCCCTACTCCCAGGCGATCGAAGCAAACGGTTTTGTATTTGTCTCCGGCCAGCTTCCGCTGGACCCGGCGACCGGCGCATTTGTTCCCGGCGGCACGTCCGAGCAGGCGGAGCAGAGCATCAAGAATCTGCTCGCGGTGCTTGAGGCGGCTGGCTGCAAGGCTGAGGATGTTGTCAAGACGACCGTGTTTATGATCGATATTGGCGATTTCGGCGTTGTCAACGAGGTGTACGGCAAGTATTTCTCCGGCGAGTGCCCCGCGCGCTGTGCGATGCAGGCGGCCGCCCTGCCCAAGGGCGCGCTGGTCGAGATCGAGGCCATCGCGGTCAAGCCGTAACGCGCGAAAACCAAAAAGAAAAGGGAGAAACAGCGGGTTTCTCCCTTTCTTTTTGCGCACGGACGCGGTATAATATTCAAATTACCATATGATATTTTACTTTCCGGGAGGAAATGGAATGAAAGAAGAAATGCGTACCATCGGCTATCTCTGCCCCGCGTGCCACAAGCGCGTCATCCAGCAGAGAAGCGTGTTTGCCCTGAGCGCCTCGGGCGCGGTCGTGAGCTGCGAGTGCGGCGAATCCAGCCTGACCATCGAGGCGGAGGAAAATAAATTTCGCCTGAGTGTGCCGTGCGGCGTGTGCGGCGAGGAGCATTTAGCGGAGTGCAGCGCCGACAAGCTTCTGCACGGGCGCGGCATCGGCCTTGCCTGCCCCGATACGAAAATGCTCTGCTGCTTCATCGGCGAGGACTACGCCGTCGAGCACGAGATGGAGCAGTTCTCGCTCGCGGCGGCCAAGGAGCGCGAGCAGGGCGACGACCCCGCCGCCTTTGCCGACAGCGTCATCATGTATGAGATCCTCTCCGAGCTCAAGGAGATCGCCGCGCGCAAGGACGGTATCACCTGCTCCTGCGGCAGCAAGAGCTACGGCATGGAGATCCACAGCACCTACGTCGACCTTGTGTGCAAAAGCTGCGGCGCGAAGCTGCGCATCCCCGCGGCGACGGACGAGGACCTCGACCGCCTCTGCTGCCGCATGAAATTACAGATCAAAAGCGAGTGAGGGAAGACTATGATCGGTTTTCTTGCGAGTCGGTTCATCAAAGACTATCAGAACACGTCCGACGCCGCAGTGCGGCGCGCTTACGGTGTGCTTTGCGGCGCGGTGGGCATTGCCATCAACCTGCTGCTCTTCGCGCTCAAGCTGTTTGCGGGGACGCTTGCGGGCTCTGTCGCCGTCACGGCGGACGCCTTTAACAACCTGTCCGACGCGGGCGCGTCCATCGTGACGCTGCTGGGCTTTCGTTTGGCCGGGCAGAAGCCCGACCCCGAGCATCCGTTCGGCCACGGGCGGCTCGAGTACATCTCGGGTCTCATCGTCTCGATCGTCATCTTGCTGATGGGCTTTGAGCTGCTGCGCGATGCCGTGGGCGCGATCCTGCACCCCGAGGCGGTCGAGTGCAGCGTGCTGACAGTGGCGATTTTGCTGATTTCCATCTGCGCCAAGTTCTACATGTACTGCTACAACCGCGGTGTGGGAAAGAAGATCAACGCCGCCGCTATGCAGGCGACGGCGGCAGACAGCCTGTCCGACTGCGCGGCCACTGCGGCGGTGCTGCTCTCGACGCTTGCGGGGCATTTCCTGCACTGGCAGATCGACGGATGGTGCGGTCTTGTCGTGTCGCTGCTCATCCTGTGGGCGGGCGTACAGGCGGCAAGGGATACGCTCTCGCCGCTGCTCGGCCAGCCGCCGTCCGAGGAGTTCGTGCAGGAGATCCGCGATATTGTGATGGCGAATAAGGCCGTGTGCGGCATCCACGACCTTGTGGTGCACGATTACGGCCCCGGCCGCGTGATGATCTCGCTGCATGCCGAGGTGCCCGCGCACGGCGATATTCTCACCCTGCACGACGAGATCGACAACGTGGAAAAGCAGCTGCACGATAAGCTCGGCTGCGAGGCGGTCATTCACATGGATCCCGTGGTGACGAATGATGAAGCGGTAAATGCTGCGCACCAGAGGATCGCAGCACTGGTGCGGGGCATCGACGAGAACATCTCCATCCACGATTTCCGCATGGTCACGGGGCCGACGCACACGAATGTGATCTTCGACGCCGTTGTTCCCTACGGCTGCAAAATGAGCGACAGGGAAGCGGAGGAGAAGATCAAAAAGGAGGTACACGAGCTGGATCCGAGCTATTTCGCTGTGGTGCAGATCGACAAGAGCTATGTGAGATAAGCGCACGCGCGCAAAGGAGAAGCTATGACGGACGAAGTCAAGAAATTAAAAGAACTCATCGACGGAACGGACAACATCGTGTTTTTCGGCGGGGCAGGTGTTTCGACCGAGAGCGGTATCCCGGATTTTCGCAGCGTGGATGGCCTGTATCATCAGCAGTGGGACGACCCGCCGGAGACGATCCTGAGTCACACGTATTATGAGCGCTATCCCGAGAAGTTTTTCGCCTTTTACCGCGCGAAGCTCCTCTGCGAAGGCGCAAAGCCCAACGCCGCGCACTTAAAGCTCGCCGAGTGGGAAAAGGAAGGAAAGCTCAAGGCCGTCATCACGCAGAATATCGACGGGCTGCATCAGGCGGCGGGCAGCAAGAATGTCCTCGAGCTGCACGGAAGCACCTTGCGCAACTACTGCGAGAAGTGCGGCAAGTTCTACGACGTGTCCTACATCAAGCATTCGCAGGGCGTGCCGCGCTGCACCTGCGGCGGGCGCATCAAGCCCGACGTGGTGCTCTACGAAGAGGGCCTGGACGAAAAGACACTCTATCGCGCGGTGGAGTACATTCAGGAGGCCGACGTGCTCATCATCGCGGGCACATCGCTCGCGGTCTATCCGGCGGCGGGCCTCGTGCGCTACTATCGCGGACACAAGCTCGTTGTCATCAACAAGACGCCGCTCGACCGCGGACTTGGTGCAGACCTTGTCATCACGGGCGCGGTGGGGGAGACGCTCGCACAGCTTTAACGCAAAAAAGATGCCGGAAAAGTTTGGAAAATCTGAGCTTTTCCGTCATTTCTCTTACAGCAAAATTTTTTATTTTTTCTCTCAAAAAAAGGTTGACATTTGGCCTATTTTGGGCTTATAATAGCCAAGCGGTCGTTGAGAGACAGCCGTTTGAAAGATGAACATGCGGGTGTGCTGGAATTGGCAGACAGGCTAGCTTGAGGTGCTAGTGTTCGTATGGACGTGCGGGTTCAAGTCCCGCCATCCGCACCATCTTTTTAAAAAATAAATATGCGCGAGTGGTGGAATTGGCAGACTCGCTAGATTCAGGTTCTAGTGTTCATTACGGACGTGCGGGTTCAAGTCCCGCCTCGCGCACCAAAGTGTTGAAACTCAAGGGTTTTCCCTTGAGTTTTTTTCTTTTACATTAGATTCCTTGGGGTGGTAGAGAACTGGATTTTTTAGAGATCAGAAAGCAGTGTTATTTTTTGCGCTTTACGAACAGCCTTCCTAACAAAAATTTCCCTCTTGTTTCGCTTGCGTCAGAA
>ERZ826242.350-NODE-350-length-69592-cov-11.733250_pt1 | contig 69592 bp, 64 predicted proteins | sample MGYA00519871_ERZ826242 | MGnify/ENA primary metagenome ERZ826242 (study PRJEB31778, sample SAMEA3449226) | human gut metagenome | biome: human gut; feature: human-associated habitat; material: faeces | place: United Kingdom | collected 2010/2012 ... | reverse complement strand
CGAGGCCGAGCGCAAAATGGATTCTAAAAAACACCTTGCCAAATAGGAGCGTCAGCAGTCGGGAACCATTCTATTCCGCCTCTACGATTTCGTCTGCATTGCCTTCGGTTTCGTTGTTCGGCTCATTTATCTCAGTGTTCTTGGCCACCGTCTCTGTGTCACCGTCTTCTGCAGGGAGGTAATACATTAAGCCAAATAGCTCATTTATCGCTCTGCGAGTATTTGCAGCTGAGACACCGATGCGCTTCAGCTGCATTGCATAGACAAGATAGCGTAGAAGCAGCAAATCAAGAATGGCAGCGCCTTTGAAATCCTTGTCAATGTTTCCATGGGCAAAGTCATTTCTTTGCTCAGCCAGCCTGCTTCCAATGACTTCGTAGGAAAATTCCTCATCATTCCTTTTGTATAGACCTTCCCCAAATACCCCAATCATTTCATGAAAATCTCGACCAGCCTGTACTATCTTCGATTCCAGATTGCTAAAGCCGATGCTCTTCTTTGCATATTTCAATATCTTTTTAGCTTTTCCGGAGCTTTGGTTAATGCAGTCATCCATCTGAGCTGATGCTCGTTGCTCAGCAGCCACTCGAGCTTCTGATTTGACAACTCCGCTTGGATACGCTTGGTCAAATTCCCATTCAAATGCTGCGGAAGTCAGCACGAAGTCCGATGCATCGAGCGTATGTCCCTTTTCGTATGTTTCAGGAATATGCCTTAGGTAGATTTCTCCGTCTGCAATCGCTCCAAACATTTTAATCTCATACGGGTCCAGCAAAGACAGCTGAATATATCGACCTTTTTCAAGAGGCTTGGTATCAAATGGCTCTGAGGATCTCGCTAGCTTGAATTCAGCTGTGCTGGGGTAATGCGAGTCGTCGTACATAGCCTGCAGGCTGCAATCCTCAATTAGTGTGTTTTTGCTGAATGTCAGATATTTGAGGAAGTCTTCTGCTGCATGCCACAGGCGATAGAAAAACCAGTAATCGTCCGTTTCATCAAACTCGAAAATCATGCTGGAATTAAGGGTGATGGGTGGAGTACTAATTTTCATACTGCATGTCCACCCAACTGAGAAATACGCCGCGATATCTCTGCCCTCAAAGCGAAATGCTCTCTTCACGGTCGAAGTTCTGTCGAATCCATTTGTCCTGATTGAGATGATTCCCTTTTCTGTAAGGTCGTCAGAATCAAATACCTGCGAGAATGCCCTATTAACCGGATGAATGTAATTCAAGGCCCTGCCGGATAGAGTCATCCTGCAAAAACCATTGGTATTCGGGCTACATTCCAGATACCCAGCAACGTTGATATACAGAGTCGAATTTCGACTTCCGACAGTCGATTCCTCCCTGGTCAAAAAGATCAATCGCTTGCTTGTCTCGTTGCAGAAGCCGTCAAGATAAGGCACATCAACAGTCAAAGGGTCGCCGGATGTATACACACCGGGGCAAATTTCTTTTTTTAGCCAACCCCACATAATGTCATTCTTGCGTTCTTTGGGCGGGATGAGAACAAGCTCAGAGCCATCGAACACAAAGACAAAATCAACATCTTTGAATTTTAGAGTTCCCGAATACGTGTTGTCTGTCATCTTATTTACCCCTCATAATGGCCTTTCCAGTCCTTGTTCGCAACCTTGTCGCCGATCCTCTCGAGATCGACGCAGGCGAAATGCCAGTCTCCTAACAGCTTGTCCAAGCTGGGCTTAACGGGTTCCACATCACCTGCGTGAACCCGAAGTCGGAGTGGGGGAAGCTGATAGTGAGGTACTTTCCCGAGCTCGCACCGCTGCAGGCGATTCGGAACAACTATCCGAAGACCCCGCTCACGCTCGACCGCGTTGACGTGGGAGGTCGCGGCGGCATCAGGCAAGAGAACATCATCGACTGGATGCTGTCCGGGGCATGGCCAACAACATCTCTTATGCCGAGTTCACAATTTAGACAGGAGAACCTGTACCCGCGAGATTAATTGCGTCTCATCCATTTCCTCGGGGGCAATCATCGAACTTAAGGTGGCGCATCGGAGCCATGGAATTAAAGAACTTATCACCGAAATAGTCGAGCAGAAACTCTGGAAAAGCCGATAGCACAAACACCGAACCGTCCTCGATCCGCATCCTTTTCTCCTCGCGGAAGATCGCATCGACCGTAACCAGCTCTCGATACGTCTCAAATGAAACCTCATCGAGACCGAGCAGGCACTTGCATCTCAATACGAAGGCAGCGATTGCATCTTTCCATTGGGGAAGCTCCATGTGCTTCCCCACGTTAACGTTTCCCTCTCCCGACTTATTTTTATATTGAGCGATTTCCGAGTTGTCAACAAAACAGCCTGAATGCGCCTGGCACTGCCCTGCGCGATAATCGTACAGTGCCTCGACCATCGGGTAGCTTATATAGAGCTTTCCGCTCTCGTGCTCGTTATCGAATGCGAGGAGCATCGCCTCCACAAGGGCATCGGACTCGCATCCAGGCGCATTGTTCTGATGAGAGTCGTAGTCAAAGAAGAGAAAGACCTCATCAACAGAATCCCTCTCCACGCCCTCTAGACATTTTGCAGCAGAAGGCACCGTTTCTCTCAGTACCTCCACAACATCCAGATCGAAGTCCTCCTCTGCAAGCCGCTCGTAAAGCATGTAGATGTTCTGCGCCGCTGGCAGACAGATCACCCTCAGGTCATCTCTCCCTTTCAGAAAAAGATCCTTCATCTTCTCCGCAAAGCGCAGGTCACGCGACTCTCCTTCAACGATGAAGAGCGTGACCGGGCTAGCCATCGAAAGCACCGGCCTTAAACATCTTCTGGAGGTTATGCGCCAATCTGAGCTCCTTGGGTGTTAGCTTTTCCAGCGAGCAAATCTCCCCCTCCTTGAGAATGAAATAGACATCGGGACGCATGAGGTCGTTCGTCAAAAGGTCCGTGTTGTGCGTCGTAATGAAAACCTGGACACCCTCAAGGTCCCGTAGCATCTCCACGATCGACCGGGACAATTCAAAGTGATAAAAGGCATCGAATTCATCGATAAAGACCAAGGAAGCCTTGCTCATCTTGATATACCAGTAGTAGTACAGAGCAAGTGACATGGTGCCTGTCGAGGCGACCGACGCAAACGGAACGGTACCGCCCTCGAACCTGCAATAAAGCTCGGGAACTCCATTCACGTCCACGGATACGAGGTTCAGGGAGATTCCCTGCTGGCGCAAGAATTCTTGGAAGTCCTCCATCTTTCCTTCGCGAATAATGCCCTGGGTAAAGATATCCGAGCCAACCGAAAGCCCCTGATATCCACGCTCATCGAGCGAGTAGAACATGAGCATGTTGTCGACAAAGGAGGTGAAGGCTCTAAACGCCCTGGCAGACGGCTCATCTCGCAGTATTGCATTGCTCTTGACATATTTGACACGCGACAGCCTGTCGGACTCAGTGGGGAGATCGGTAGAAAGCGAGAGGGACTCGGCGCCCGGCAGGTCAACATGGCCCGTTTGAGCGTCGAACCTGTAGCTCAAGACCTCCACGCCAGCAATGTACAGACTCTCGTATACAAGCGTCTGTGGGTCGGTTTTCCCGTAGCGGTATACGACCTCGATATTGTCGAAGACAAAATCGTATTGAAACTCTGTAATTGAACTCTTTGAATTAAGGCACCGGTATGGCGAGTATTTTTTGAGCAGCTTTTCCTTGTCGGTCAGATGCAGAACAATGTCGAATATCGCGAGGGCGAAATTGGACTTTCCACTGCCATTCGCACCATATATGATGCCCTTTGCCTTAATGCCATCCTGAATTACCTGTTGATTGAATGAATAGTTGGCGGGATCGGATAGATCAAATGTAATTCGCTTATTGAAGCACTTGAAATTTGAAACCGAAAACTTCTTGAGCATGGCACGGCTCCTCTGCTTTCTGAGTCTATTTGAAACACAGGATAAAGTAGCTTAGCAAATTGGTCAATTTGCCCGTATTTTTAATACGGATATTCCGAAGAAAAACTACGGAAGTACGCGATATACGCCGGGCCTGTCCAACCGATCATAGTCTTCGCAGGGCAAGACTTCTTCGCGCGCGAGGGAGAATGTGATCTCGATCGTTAGGCGCACGCTGATAAAACTAGGCGGTACCGTCTCAGCGACCCCGCCTTACAAATCCGAAGGTTTTTCATCTAAATCTATTATGAACCATCTTTTATGGACTATCGGAACCATTTATCAAACAACATCATCAGAAACGTGAAGGGCGAATTCGGAAGCTGATTCTCCCTTTCACCGGCTGGCAAAACGATTTACACCTAATTGTGGACATTGCCCACGCGATTTCTCTTTGCTCCCGCATCGATCTCGCTAAACTAATAGGTGCTGCTACCAGGGCATTTTTCTGGTGCATATTCTATTGGCTCCTGCGAAGATCGGAGCGGCTATGTTTGCCGCCGAGTCCCACACCGGCCGTCATCACATCGCGATCGCTGCCATGGCCTGCCTATGCGTTTTGCTGGGCGGGCCTTCTTGTGCCGCGGGCGCGGAGAGCCTGTTTATCGCGGGCGCGACGTACTGCGAGCCGGGCGTGTCGGGCCCCGGCTGGGCCTGGACCGATGCCGGCCATCTGGAGCTTGACGGCTACGCGGGCGACGCCACCGCCGCCGACGGCGACCTGGTCGTGACGCTCGCCGGGCAAAACTCGGTGACGGAGTCGAATGCGCCCGATGCGGACATCACGCAGTGCGGCATGGAGGTGTGGGGCAGCCTGACGCTTCGCGGCACCGGGTCCCTGGCGGCATCGGGCTCGCAGTGCGCGATCCACGTCTCGCGGGCGCTCGTGGTGGACGGCTGCGCCGTCGATGCCCGGGCGGACGGGGCCGACGTCACGGACGAGGCCGTGGCCGGCGTGATCGCCGGCGACATGGCCGTGCGCGGCCGCGGGCGCGTCGTCGCCGCGGGAGCCGGGTCCGGAGCGGGCGTGCGCGCCTACGGCGTGTATCTGCAGGATCTGGGCATTGGTGCTGGCGCGGCTGGCTGCCGGCTTTCCGTCGCTGCCTCGTGGCTCGATGCGGCCGGTGCCGACGGCGGCGTTGCGTGCACGGGCGGGTCGCTTGTTTCCGCGCGGTTTATGGCGCCTGCTGGTGGGGCATTTGGAGCTGGTGGCGTGGTGGATGCCACCGGTGCGGTGGCACCGCATGTGGTGATTGAGCCCGATGTAGCCACGTCTCCGGCGGGGGAGACGGACAGGGGCGAGGTACCGGGCGGTGGGGCGGAAAAGTCTCCCGCCGATTCAAGCCCCGCTGCTGGAGAGCCCACCACGGGGCCCACGGCAAATCCCTCGCTGAAACCCGCGGCCGCGACAACCAAGACAACAACGACAGTAACCAAGACCACGGTCGCCAAGACGGCCAAGCCCAAGGCTGCCACCGCGACCACTGCGGTACTCCCCAAGACCGGCGACAGCAACTGGATCGCCGCCTCTTTATCGTTATTACTGCTGGGAATGGCACTTTTTGGTGCCGCATATCGCTGCTGAGGTGCCAATTTTTCAGAAGTGTGCGGTGATCGATTTCTCATCTATTTGCTAATCACCGATTATCGCTAATCGATGACCTTACAACTGGCAGCATGCCGTCGCATCACCAAGAAGATCATCTCTCAGCATTTGCGGTGCACATGTCGGCTATAAGTTCAATTCGCGACATTGATAGCGCCCTATGACAAACAAGAAAGATTTCTTCTCTCCATTCATATTCATCTTCAAGGACGACATCGTCTGAATGCCTATTCTGGATGGAAATCCAAGGCAAACACGTGAGCACGGAAACTCAGACTGTAGCAACGATGGAATCTGGAGGCTACTGTTTCCACCTGAAAGGACACGAGGGGGCTCATTGCACAGACGACACCGCGGAAGGCGCGCCAACATCATACTTGCCCCATCGCGGAGTTATAAAGCGCGGTTCAGCCTTTGCGCAAAATTAAAGACTGGTAAAATGACCCTATAGCCGGTTCGAATTAGCGTTTGCGCATCGCAATCGGAAGTGCTTTGTTTGCACATTATATTCTGCTACGTGTCTATCAGGTACGACTCTACGGAGGAACCGGCTATTAACTTTAAGGATAATCTGATGCTCAACGAACTTCAGTCGAAAGGCGATCTGGCTGGGTTTCTTGGCCTGTCCTTGGAAAAGCTTGATCTCTTTGTATATCCAACTTCCATGTATGACCTATATAGAAATAGATTGGTCCCAAAAAGAAACGGTGGCTATCGAGAACTATTAATCCCAAGATCTGATTTAAAAAGGGCTCAAAGACTCATCGCCTCTGAGCTTGAAAAAGGCTATAAGCCATTGCCTTGTGTCCATGGTTTTGTCAAAGGACGGTCAATAAAAACAAATGCTGAAAATCACATTGGCTCGCAAGTAATTGTTGGCCTGGATATTAAGGACTTCTTTCCTTCTATCTCGTCAAGACGAGTGTACGGGCTTCTTGTTTCCAAGAAGCTAGGTCTAACCTCTGAAGTTGCATTCTGTATTTCAAGGATTGTTGCGACACCGAAAGGACTCCCTCAAGGCGCTCCCTCATCTCCTATTATTTCGAACATGATTTGCCTCGGTATGGATAAACAGCTAATGCACCTATCGCGAGAATATCGATACCAATACTCTCGATATGCCGATGATCTTACGTTCTCATTTAATAGTTCTTACTTCTTTTATCGAAATTTTTATTCAGGTGGAAAGCTCAGGTTGCCCAATAAGCTACGAAACGCAATCACTAACTTCCATGGAATCGAATCGTTTGAGCTCAACGAGGATAAATCGTTTTACAGTTGCAGTTTTTCAAGACAACTGGTCACGGGCGTTGTCTGCAATCAAAAGACAAATATAAAACGCGAGCAATATCGGCGACTCCGCTCAACACTCCATCGACTGAGCAATGGCGACATTGAAGGCGCGATGGGCTGCTATTACGGTAAAACCATTGCCAAGCTTACCGATGCAGAAAGAGGGTCGTTTGAAGCGTCTCTACGCGGAAGTCTTGATTTTTACAAATCTCTTATTAAGGATCCCTGGACATCGGGTCCACTTATGCGTTTAGGCAGCCTGTACAATAAAACGAAACCAGAAGACACACCTGTTTTCCCAGTTGCACTTCAGCAAGACTCGCTTCTATATCTAGAAGGAGAGGATGACAAGCAAAACTCATTTGAGGGTCTCGGGTTTTATTTGGCTGGCTACGGTCTTGTTACGGCCTGGCATGTGATATGCGATGCCGTTTCCCGTGATAAAAATAGCAGGGAAATTAAATTATTCAGCTCAGATAAGACGCCGCTTGCAATTTTTAGGTTTGGAAATGAGGTGGTTCAGGATAACAAACGCGATGCCGCAATATTACAAGATGTTCCTCCTGCGATCTTAAAGAACATTCCCCTTCTTCCATCAAATATGGATTTGCCTACCAAGGGCGACAGGATTTCTGCTTACCAACACCATTTTTCCGAATCTAGATTCAGCTTTGAGCTACACAGCGGAGATTTGCTCAGGGTTGGGGAACCAAGTGAAGAGGGCACACTTTGTTATACGAATTGCTCATTTCGCCATGGAATGAGTGGTGGCCCGGTGTTTAATGGTTTGGGTCAGGTCGTCGGCATAGTACATACTGTAACTGAGCATGGAACACTTGGCTCATTTCTCCCCTTAAAGGATTGTATCCGCTCAACTGATGTGTATGGAGAATGGCAACTCTTCTAACTAGGTTGCCAAGCACTCTAGCCCCGAAACTCTCATCGCGGAAGGCTCGAAACAAGGTGTCTGCCGCTTTTACCTAAACGGCAACGACAGGGAAGGCCATAAGAGGATACTGAGTTATATGCTGGATAACGGGCTAGTCAGGAAGACAAAGAGCGGCGAGCTGTATAACATTTCGTTCGAGTACGACTCTGAGACCTATTCAGGAAAGTACAAGGGGAACGGCTTCTCAGGAAAGATAAAGCTCGCGGACTTCGTAGACCTTGAGACGGGAGAGTTTATTTAAGGGTGCGTGCCGAATAGAGAAGTTGAACTTACTTCCCCTATGTCCCCTTTGGGGACAGCCGCCAGTGCAATACCTCAGTGCTATACTCGTTGTCCTAAGGAAGTGGTTCATATGTACTTGAGCGATACTAAGATTCAAGAGCTTATCGACAACAAGGTGCTGCTCAATGCCGATGCTTCGAACATCGGCCAGGTTACGTATGACTTGCGCACCGACGGATTCTACATTAATGAAAGCAAGCAGTTCGAGGTCGAGCTTGGCCCCGGAGACTCGACTTTTGTCTCTTGCGTTGAATGTGTCGCGCTACCCAATAATCTGACTGCTAGCGTACTTCTGCACAATTCGCGCATTCGCCAGGGGCTTTCTTTGGATGCACCGCTGTATTTCCCCGGTCATGGAACTAGGCTGTTCTATCGTGTTACAAACGTAAGCGGCAGCACCATTACCCTCGATAAGTCTAAGGGCATCGCGCAGGTCGCATTCCAGCACGTCGAAGGCACGGTTGCCCATCCCTACCATGGAGCCTTTTCCGATGAGCTTAACTTTAATGGGCTCGCCGACTATTCCGACGTCTATGCCGGAGAGCTCAAAAAGGCTGAAGACGAAAAGGAAGAAGTTGCCAATATCGAATCTCGTATTTACGGTAATGTGCTGGCACTCTTTGCCATCTTCGCCGCGATCTTTACGCTCGTGAACGTTAATGCCGGAGGGATCTCTTCCGATATTTCGACCGTCCGTTTCGTTGCGCTTGACCTGCTGATTATCGGCGGATTTCTGGTCCTTGCGTCTGCAATCGAGGCTTTTCTTGTTAAGGACAAAGAGAAAAAGGCACAACTTCCGCTCGGGATAGGTGTCGCGTGCATTGTCGTTGCTGTTGTCCTTGCATTGCTCTAAGTACTTAGAGGATTAGGGGAAAGCAATATAGGTTCTGAGACGGGGTGCCCCGGCGTTGGCCGCGGCACCCCTGTTTGTTGATCGGTCTTCCATTTTTCAAATTACATGGCCGCCATAGCAGCCCCAAGACATCTGCTATTTAAAAAAGCATGTCGCGAAAGCGTAAAACCGGGGTCTGGTCGACAGATCTCGGTTTTCCCGCACTTCGCTCGGATCCGCGACCTCGTATTCGGAAGCCGCTCCCGCGACGAGCTCGTCAAAGAGCTAAGGCGCAATTGCGATGTGCGTGCCGGCGACCCGTCGCGCGTATAGAATCTAAGCATCAGCACAACAGCAATGAAATTGATTGGACACCACATGGAGATCCCCAGCACCCTGTGCAGCAATGTGTACGACTTCGCGTTTTGCCCCGAGCCCTGCTACGACCGCCTGGTCGACCTCGCCGACCCCGAGGACTGGGGTCCCGGCAACCGCATCCTCAAAAACTACCTGTCGTTTTCGTTTAGCCGCGCGGTGTTCCTGACCGAGCGTGACTTGGACCAGACCGGGCCGTCCAACCTGCCGCTGGTGTTCGACAATGACCGCTGCCTGTTCAATACCGGCCTGTACACGCGTCGCTACGAGACCATCTACGGCCTGTTTGAGCCCAACACCAAGCCCGACGCGCGCCAGCGCTGGTTTTTGAAGGGCTTCTTTAAGGAGAGCGACCCCATGCTGGTCTCGTTTGAGTACCTGCCGTGCCGCATGCGCTTTGCCGAGGACCCCTCCGAGCTGGTCTTTGACTACCGACTGCCCATCCGCTCCAACATCGACCACATTCTGGGCGACGAGGAGAACCTTACGCGCATCCCCGCCAGCCTGATGGGGGAGGACAACTCGTTGCTGCTGCGTCGCGCCTTTGAGGGCGCCGTCGTCGAAGCCGCCCGCCGCGCCGCCGCCAACTACACGCTCGCCGTGCCGCAGTTCTACGGCGGCCGGATCCAGCTGCTCTTGCCGCTGTGCCTGACCGGCGACAAGCCCGAGCTAGCGCTGACCATCCAGCGCGAGGACGGTTTCTACGCCGCGCGCACCTGCCTCACGCTCGACATGGCCTACAACAACGCGCGACTCATCTGCCGCCCTGAGACTTCGTGGATCAAGCGATAAAGGGCTGTTGAACTGGTGGTTTATCGCGTACCCTGATTGCGGTTGCGCGGTTTGCTCCCACGAATTTAAAATCGAGGGTAAAAAGTTCTTGGTAAACCGCGCGTGGCTATGTTAGTATCTCTTTTGCCGAAAGGCGACGGGCGATTGGCTCAGGGGTAGAGCATATCCTTCACACGGATGGGGTCACAAGTTCGAATCTTGTATCGCCCACCATCTAAAGCACAGGTCAGAGGTGTTACGCCTCTGACCTTTTTCTATTTGACACCATGGGTGACACCAAAACCAATCGCAGTCGTCTAAGGCGAGATTTTTATTTCACCCTTTTTGCTGACGCCATTGCACGTTTTGCATAAAATGCATGCGTATTTTCATTGAATTCCCCGTGTGATCCAAGCGCAAATGTGAAGAAAGAGATCACACGCCCAGAGCGCCTTCCAGCGGATTTCTATCACACGAAGGTTTTTCGGCGGAACTCGTCAAGTATTTGGTCAGTATTTGGTCAGCCTCCCGTACTTACCCGCATGATGCCCCGTTAGATAATCGTCCACGACCACAACCGCATGGTCTACGGCCGATACCAGGGGAGGCGCAAATGGACGAAATCGTCTGCGCAAACACCGCATTCCGCTATTGGCGCTGCCCACCGCAGGTGCGCGACCTCTACCCGTGCCTACCCAACTCCGAAGAAGGCTGGCGAGCTCTATCCCAAGCCCCTTTCGTAACCGACGTCCTCAAGACCCCGATTATCGCTGTTGCTTCGCCAGGTTGTTGTAATCACCACTCGGGATTGCGCTCCACTATTCGCTGGGAAGGGGCATCGGATGTCAGCACAACAATCGACACTCATTTAGGCTTTTGTGTCACCAATCCGCTTAACACGTTATTTACTATGACGCGCTTTGTGTCCCAAATAGATCTCGTACTGGCTATGTACGAACTTTGCGGCTGGTTTTCTGTATTCGAGCCGGCTCCCGCTGCCGAAATGCAGCTAAAAATGGCGGTAGAGGAGAATCGCAATTCCAGCACGCAGGATTTGTTCGAACTTGGAGAGGGCGAAGACGAGGTTCCATGGAAACGAGTTTATGCCCGCGCAACCGTAAAGGACCCAGATAATGATGGCCAAACGAGCAAGCGTAAGGATGAAAGAGAGGTTACGAAACTCAAAGGTACTTCTCTTTGGATGAGAAAGCCGCTCATCGAGCTAAGCGATCTGCATCGATTCGCCGACAAGATCAAAAGTCAAATGTGGGGAAAGCAGTTTTATGATGCCACTCAGCAGGTTATCGGCATTGCTGCGTCTCCGCTCGAGGTCGCCGGGGTCCTGCTTCTAAGTCGTTCTCGACGTCTAGGTGGTGCAGGATTCAGATACGTGTACCTCAACGATTTAACCCCTCTATCCGTGGCAGCCCAAAGCATCGCAGGTCAAAAGGTTTGCTACGGCGACATCGTGATTGTAAACCCAATCCTAATGAAGGCAGTAATTATCGAGATCCAAGGTGAAGTCATCCATGGCTCAGGCGCGGTACTTGATCACGATGCGGAGCGCATGACTGCGCTCCAGAGCATGGGATTCGATGTATTCCTGGTGACTCACGATATGCTCAACGATTCAAAGCAGTTAGACACCATAATCAAAAGCGTCTGCAGTCGTTTGGGGATTCAATATAAAGCCAAATCCGAGGCAATGAAGTGCGCCGAGACGCGACTGCGAGCAAATGTTTTGTGCAACTGGTTGGAAATCGGAAATTAGCCGGCGATAAGGAACTAGAAAGATCTAGTTTGCCTGCTAGCGAATTATTGCCATTTCAAAACTATGCCGGATTACGGGGCTGGACCCGGACCGGCCGTCCATACCCTGCATTTCACGGAATGCGCAAGCCGTCTACCTGCGGTTTTGATTTTACCGATGACGGCATGCTCGGGGGTTCCCGGCCTGGCCCCGTAAACCGGCATGGTTTTGAAATCGCCGGGTCGGCGGGAGCGCGATTGGCCCCGGTAATGGGCCTGGCGCCGGCAAGACGGCCGTTGGGCGGATGGCGGCCCGCGCCGCGATTGCGAAATTTTCCAAAATTGTCCTTGCATCGCCGGGGGAGTTCCCGTATAGTACTTCTTCGCACGGGGGCGTAGCTCAGCTGGGAGAGCGCTTGACTGGCAGTCAAGAGGTCAGGGGTTCGATCCCCCTCGTCTCCACCCGAGCATTGAATGAGGCTCCAACGCAAGTTGGGGCCTTTTTTCATATAGGCACACAAGGTCAAAGGCGGCACCATGATCCTCCTGGTCGACAAGATCGAAAAAAGCTTCGGCGCGCGCGTCCTCTTTAGCGGCGCGTCCTTCCAGATCAACCCCGGCGAGCGCTTCGCGCTCGTGGGACCCAACGGCGCCGGCAAAACCACCATGCTCAAAATCATCATGGGCATCGACAGCCCCGACGCCGGCCAGGTCCAGTACGCCAAGGACTGCCAGGTAGGCTACCTAGAGCAGGAAACTAATCTGGAGCAAAAGGACACCACCATCCTTGCCGAGGTCATGGCCGCCGCCAAGGAAATCCGCCGTATGGGCGAGCGCGCCAACGAGCTGCAGGCCCAGATCACCGAGCTCTCTGAACAGGGCAAGGACGTCGACGCACTCCTCAACGAGTACGGCCAGGTCCAGGACCGTTTTGAGCACCTGGGCGGCTACGAGCTCGAGAGCAACGCCCGCAAAATCCTGTCCGGCCTGGGCTTTAAGGTCACCGACTTTGAGCGCCCGTGCTCCGAGTTCTCGGGCGGATGGCAGATGCGCATCGCGCTCGCCAAGCTCTTCCTGCGCCACCCCGACCTGCTGCTTCTAGACGAGCCCACTAACCACCTGGACCTCGAAAGCGTCCAATGGCTGCGCGGCTTTATCGCCAACTACGACGGCGCCGTCCTCATCGTCAGCCACGACCGCGCCTTCATGGACGCCTGCGTCGACCACGTCGCTGCTCTCGAGAACCGCCGCGTTACCACCTACACCGGCAACTACAGCAGCTACCTTAAGCAGCGCGAGGACAACCTGGAGCAGATGCGCGCCAAGCGTGCCGCGCAGGAGCGCGACATCGCCCACATGCAGGTCTTCGTCGACAAGTTCCGCTACAAGCCCACCAAGGCCGCCCAGGCGCAGGAGCGTATCCGCAAGATCGAGCAGATCAAAAAGGAGCTCGTCATCCTGCCCGAGGGCCACAAGCACATCGACTTTAAGTTCCCCGATCCGCCGCGCTCCGGCGACATGGTCGTGGGCCTCGAGGGTGTATCCAAGTCCTACGGCGAAAAGCACATCTACAGCGACATCGACCTCAAGCTCTACCGCGGCGAGCACGTGGCGCTCGTCGGCCCCAACGGCGCCGGCAAGTCCACGCTCATGAAGATCCTCGCCGGCCTGGAGCCGCCCACCACCGGCACCCGGGACCTTGGCACTAACGTGGGCGTGGCCTACTACGCCCAGCACGCGCTCGAAGGCATGACCGAGTCCAACACCGTCCTGCAAGAGATCGACACCGTCACGCCCAAGTGGACCGTGCCGCAGCAGCGCAGCCTGCTGGGCGCCTTCCTGTTTAGCGACAACGATTCCATCGAGAAGCAGGTCCGCGTCCTCTCCGGCGGCGAAAAGGCGCGTCTGGCACTGGCCAAGATGCTTGTGGCCCCCGAGGCGCTCCTGTGCCTGGACGAGCCCACCAACCACCTGGACATCGACTCGGTGGATATGCTCGAGAACGCCCTGCAGAACTTCCCCGGCACCATCGTGCTGATCAGCCACGACGAGCACCTGGTACGCGCCGTGGCCAACCGCATCATCGACATCCGCGACGGCAAGGTCACGGTCTACGACGGCGACTACGACTACTACCTCTACAAGCGCGAGGACCTCGCAGCCCGCGCCGCTGCCGAGGCGGCAGGGGAGAGCGTACCAGCCGCGGGCAAGTCCGCCAAGGTCACCGCGGCCCAACCCAATGCGCCCGCCGCCACCCCCAAGCCTGCCGAGGGCAAAAAGACCAAGGAGCAAAAGCGCGCCGAGGCCCAGGCTCGCGCTGCGCTCAACAAAAAGCTCAAGGGCGTGCGCAACCAGCTCAAAAAGATCGAGGCAGAGCTGGACAAAAAGCGTGCCCGCTATGACGAGCTTATGGAATTGATGGCAAGCGAAGAGCTTTACGCCGATCAGGACAAGTTCAACGCCGCGCTGGGGGAATATAACGGCCTTAAGCAAGAGCTGCCCAAACTCGAGGACGAATGGCTGGAGCTTTCCACCCAAATCGAAGAGGAGACCGCGCGTGAACTCTCGTAAAGCCGCTGCCGTGGCGATGAGCATCATCGCCATCGCCTGTCGCATCTGCGGCATCTTTATGAGCGCGATGACCGTGCTGCTGTGCTTTAGCGGCCTCACCGCCAAGCTGCAGATCGTGGGCTTTGTCGTTGAGCTTTCTCGCGCGCTGCCAAGCGCCATCGCCGGCTACGGCGTCATTACGTCGCCCTTTGGCGGCGTGTTCCGCCTGGATTACGCAATCGTGGCGGTCATCCCGTTTGTAGCCGACTACCTGCTCAAGCGCGCCTCGCGCCGTGTCCGCTAGGGGAACACCATGTCCAGCAGCTACCTCATGAACCTGCTCGCTAGCGCCATTGCCGTCATCCTGGGCATCGTCATCCACGAGAGCGCGCACGCCGCCGCGGCCTGGGCGCTCGGCGACAAGACGGCCCGTTCGCGCGGCCGCATCTCGCTCAACCCGCTCAACCATATCGACCCGTTTGGCACCATTATCCTGCCGCTGCTTATGCTTGCCGCCGGCGGTCCCGTATTCGCCTTCGCCAAGCCCGTGCCCGTCTACCTCAACAACCTCAAGCACCCCAAGCGCGACGAGGTCCTGGTAAGCGCGGCCGGCCCCGCATCGAACATCGCGCTCGCATGTCTGGCCGCGGTTCTCATGCGCGCGGCATACGGCAACCTCTACACCAGCATGTCCTTTGCCGTGGCATCGCAGATCATGAACTTCGGCGTCACGTTCATCGTAGTCAATCTGTCACTCGCGTTCTTTAACCTCATCCCGATCCCGCCGCTCGACGGCTCGTCAATCATCGTGCCCTTCCTCAAAGGCAAGGCGCTCGCCAACTACTATCGTCTGCAGCAATACGCCATGCCCATCCTCATTCTGGTGCTATACCTGCTGCCCATGTGGACCGGCATCGATGTGATCGGCCGCTATTTCGACGTTACCGTGTATCCGCTTGCTGAGCAGCTGCTCAACTTCGCAATCGCCGGCATCTAAGGTAAACTTACAGGTCGACCGTGCAAAACGGTCGTAAGATGCACCCAAACCGCGCCGCGAAGGCGCCGTCAAAGGAGGTCGAAGATGTCGTATCGCGTGTCGACGCAGGTCTACAGTGGACCGTTCGACCTGCTGCTGCAGCTGGTAACCCGCCAAAAAGTAGATATCGGCGCTATCTCGATCAGCGAGGTGGCCGAGCAGTACCTTGCCGAGGCCGAGCGCATCGAGGCGCTGGACTTAGACGTGGCGAGCGACTTCTTGCTGGTCGCAGCAACCCTTTTGGACATCAAGGCTGCCTCTCTGGTGCCGCAGGAGGCCCCACGCAAAGCCGATGACGACGATGACGAGTTCGACGAAGACCTCGAGGAGCTCAGCACGCTCGACGGCGACGCCCTGCGCGAGGTCCTGATCCAGCGCCTGATCGCCTATAAGCAGTTTAAGGGCGCGGCGGCCGCTCTCGGTGCGCGCATGCAGGCCGAAAGCCGCATGCATCCGCGTGTGGCCGGCCCCGATCCCGAGTTCTTGGGCCTCATGCCCGACTACCTGGCCGGCATTACCCTGCGCGGCCTGGCCGTCATCTGCGCCGACCTGGACGGCAAGCGCCAGACCTTCCTGCTGGAAGCCGAGCATGTGGCGCCGCATCGCGTACCGCTCGACCTGACGGTGGCCTCGGTCGACCGCTTTACCATGGCGCACCAAACCTGCACCTTCCGCGAGCTACTGGACGGCGACGCTACCACCGAGCAGCTCGTCGTCACCTTCCTGGCCATGCTTGAGCTTGCCAAGCGCGGCTCGCTCACGCTGAGCCAGGACGAGATCTTCGGAACCATCAGCATCAACCGAGTCGAGGGGGCCGAGGCCTACGTGCCCGGCGAGGGCCCCGAGCTCACCGAATAGGAGCCGCAACCATGTCAACCCTTTCCACGCTGGAGGCAAACAGCCTCAAAGGCGCCCTCGAGGCGCTGCTGCTGGTGTCGAGCGACCCGGTGAGTGCGCCCGCGCTGGCCGGCGCACTGGATATCGCCCCCGGCGAGTGCGCATCGCTGCTCGCCGAGCTCAAGGTTGAGTACGAGGAGGCCAACCGCGGCTTTCAGCTGCGCGAGGTCGCCGGCGGCTGGCGCCTGTTCACGCACCCCGCTTACCACGACGTGGTCGAGGCCTATGTGTTGAGCTGGGACACGCAAAAGCTGTCCCAGGCGGCGCTCGAGACCCTGGCCGTTATCGCATACCACCAGCCCGTAACGCGCGAGGTGGTCAAGGGCATCCGCGGCGTCAACTCCGACGGCGTCATCGCGTCGCTCGTGGACAAGGGTCTGGTGCGCGAGCTCGGCCGTGACCCCCAGCGCGGTCAGGCCATCATTTACGGCACGACCAACGCCTTCTTGGAAAAGTTCGGCCTGCGCTCCACCCGCGACCTGCCCGACCTGGAGCAGTTTGCCCCCGACGAGCAGTCGCGCCAGTTTATCCGCGAGCGTCTGAGCGGCCGCAATATTCAGTCCACGCTCGAGGAGCAGGCCGAGGATCTGGACGAAGAGCGCGAACTGCTCGATACCGATGTTGAAGATGTTGAGGCAGTCGACGAATCGGAGACCCTAGTCGCCGACGAGACCTCGGAGGATTTGCATGACGAGGACTAACGAAGTAGGGGAGACGCGCGCCATGAGCAACGCAGCACCCGCAACCGACGCCCAGCCCGTCTATCCGCACACTATGCGCCTGCAGCGCTTTTTGGCGCGCGCGGGCGTGGCGAGCCGCCGCGGCTCGGAGGACCTGATGACCGCCGGCCGCGTGACCGTCAACGGGCTGGTCGCGACCGAACTGGGCACCAAGGTCGATGTCGACCGCGATCACATCGAGGTCGACGGCATGCCCGTCAAGCTCAACCAGGGCGCCGTGTACCTGATGCTTTACAAGCCGACCGGCTACCTCACCACCATGAGCGACCCGCAGGAGCGCCCTTGCGTGGCCGACCTGGTCCCGCGCAACCGCTTTCCGGGGCTCTTCCCGGTGGGTCGCCTGGACCGCGACACCACGGGCCTTTTGCTCTTTACCACCGACGGCGACCTATCGCAGGACCTGCTGCACCCCAGCAAGCATGTCTACAAGACCTACCAAGCGCTCGTGGACGGACAGCTGACCGACCGCGATCTAGATCCGCTCCGCCGTGGCATCGAGCTCGACGACGGCCTATGCCAGCCGGCAATCTGCCGAGTCATCAACGCGCGCGAGGCCGTGGCCGTGGCTCCGCAAGGCGTCAAGCCCGGCACCACCGCCGTGGAGGTCATCATTCGCGAGGGCCGCAAGAATCAGGTTAAGCGCATGCTGAGCAAGATTCACCACCCGGTAATCCGTCTGCATCGCTGCAACTTTGCCGGCCTTGAGCTCGAGGGCGTGGCCAAAGGCTCGTGGCGCGAGCTCACCGACCGCGAGGTGCAGATCCTCAAAAGCGGTGGCATCCCTCCCAAGCAGGCGAGCTCCAAGCGCAACGGCGGCAAGCCCCAAGACACGCCCGCCAGCCGCACGCGTCACCACGGCAGCCACGGCTCCGCACCCAAGCGCAACACCTACCGCGAGCGCTACACGGGCTAGGCAACCCGCCGCGCCCCAACGCCCGCGAACCATACCAGCACGTCACCCATCGAAAGGAAGCATTGCATGATCGTCGCCATCGACGGCCCCGCCGGTTCCGGCAAGTCCACCATCGCCAAGGAGATCGCCCGCCAGCTGGGCTTTAACAAGCTCGACACGGGCGCCATGTATCGCGCCGTCACCTTCGCCGCGCTCGACCGCGGCATCGACCTGGACGACGAGGCAGCCATCGATGCCCTCGCCGAGCAGATCGAAATCCGCTTTACCAACGGTACCGGCGAGGACACGCGCCTGACCATTGACGGCCAGGACGCTTCGGCCGCCATTCGTACTCCGCAGGTTGACGCCAACGTGTCCAAGGTCTCGGCCTACCCGGGCGTGCGCGCCGCCATGCTCATCCATCAGCGCCGTGCCGCAGAGGACCGCGATATCGTGGCCGAGGGTCGCGACATCGGAACAGTCGTGTTCCCTAACGCGCAGGTCAAGGTCTTCCTGACCGCCGACCCGCGTGAGCGTGCCCGCCGCCGCGTGCTGCAGCGCCACCAAAACGACGCCCAGCCGCTCACCACCGAGCAGCTCGAGTCCGAGGTCGACGAGACCCTCGACGCCCTTAAGCAGCGCGACAAGCTCGACAGCAGCCGCGAGGTCGCCCCGCTCGTGCCCGCCGAGGACGCCGTGCACGTCGACTCCACCGCCCACACCATCGATGAGGTCGTCTCGATAATCGAGGACCTCATCAACCAAAGGAGGTAGCCCATGCGCCTGTTTAAGCAGACGCCCGAGGATTATTACAACGCTCCTTATGCAGAGTTCCCAGCGCTCATCCGCGGCACCGTCGTCGTAGTCATGGCCATCCTTTGGGCCTTCTCCAAGCTCATGTGGCGCTGGAAGGTCGAGGACGCCGATCTTCTGTTTGAGCGCCAGGAAGGCCGCGGCAGCGTGGTCATCTGCAACCACACCTCGATGGCCGAGCTCTTGGCCGTGGAGACGGCGCTGTTCTTTGGGGGGCGCCGCATTCGCCCCATCTTTAAGTCCGAGTTCGCCAAGAGCAAGATCGTACGCTGGGCCTTTAGCCGCGTGGGCGGCATTCCCGTCGAGCGCGGCACCGCCGATATGAAGTGCCTGCGTGCCGCCCAGCATGCGCTGCAGCGCGGCGAGGACGTTCTGATCTTCCCCGAGGGCACGCGCATCCGCTCGCGCGAGATCAAGCCCGAGGTCCACGGCGGTTTTGCGCTCATCGCTCAGATGGGCAAGGCACCCGTGAACCCGCTCGCCATCTGCGGCTGGTCCGACATCACGCCCGCGGGCAAAAAGATCATGCGCCCTAAGAAGTGCTGGATCCGCGCCGGCAAGGCCGTCTCGCTTTCCGACGCACCGGCCGGGCTTAAGCGCACGGAGCGCCTGGAATGGTTTGAGTCCGAGGCCATGAGCCGCGTCTACGCCATGCGAGACGAGCTATGCGCCGAGCATCCGGGCAGGTTCTAGCCATGAGCGAGAACGTGACGAACACTGCCGCGACTGCGTCCGACCAGGCCACCGCGCCTTCCATCGAGATCGCCGCCCACGCCGGCACTTGCTATGGCGTACAGCGTGCGCTCGATATGGCGCTGGCCGCCGCGCCGCAGGCAGGGGAGTGCACTCAGGTTCATACCTTGGGTCCGCTTATCCATAACCCCATCGTGGTACGCGAGCTCGCTCAGGCTGGCGTTGGCTTGGCCGAGAACCTGGACGACGCCGCATCGGGCACCGTGATTATCCGCGCCCACGGCGTGGTGCCGCAGGTGATCGATGCTGCCCGCAAGCGCGACCTTACCGTGGTCGACGCCACCTGCCCCTACGTGAAGAAGGTCCATGTGGCGGCCGAGCGCCTGGTGCGCGAAGGCTACCGCGTGATCGTCGTGGGCGAGCCGGGCCACCCAGAGGTCGAGGGTATTCTAGGCCACGCCGGCAATGACGCGCAGGTCGTGAGCTGTGCCGCCGACGCCGATGCCCTATCGCTCAAGGGCAAGGTGGGTCTGGTTGTGCAGACCACCCAGACCGCGCAGAACCTCGCCGAGGTCGTGGCCGCTATCACCCCGCGCGTGCAGGAGCTGCGTGTGATCAACACCATCTGCGCCGCCACGAGTGAGCGTCAACAGGCAGCAGCCACACTTGCCAACCGCTGCGACTGCATGGTCGTCGTGGGCGGCAAGAACTCGGGCAACACCCGCCGCCTGGCGCAGATTTGTGCCGATGCCTGCGAGCGCACGTATCACATCGAGGAAGCTTCCGAGCTCCAGGCCGCGTGGTTTACCGACGCTCATCACATCGGCATCACCGCTGGAGCCTCCACCCCGCAAGAACACATCGAGCGCGCCGTCGAGCGCATCAAGGAGCTTTGCCGCTAATCATGGACCAGACCGTACCCGCATACGCCGCCGAGGTGGCCGATTACGGGCGCAGCCGCGACCCCGAGCCGGGTGAGGGCGCGCTCGTTAAGAACGTGCGTCCCGAATCGCCCGCGTGGGATGTGGGTATCGAGCCGGGCATGCGCGTGCTCACGGTCAATGGCGAGAAGCTTACCGACATGATTGTGTGGCTCTGGGAGGCCGACGATGATACCGTCGACCTGGAGGTTATCGATCCGCGCGACAACACCGTCACCTCCGTCGAGCTCGACCGCTTCCCGGGAGAGGACTGGGGCCTTGAGTTCGATGGCCCTATCTTCGATGGCATGCGCACCTGTGTGAACGCCTGCGTGTTCTGCTTTATGACGATGCTCCCCAAGGGCGGCCGCTCCACGCTCTATATTCGCGACGACGACTATCGCCTGAGCTTTTTGCAGGGCAACTTTGTCACGCTCACGAACCTCACCGACGAGGACGTGCAAAACGTCATCCAGCGCAACATGAGCCCCATGAACGTGTCAGTCCATGCCGTAAGCCCCGACGTCCGCCGCCGCATGATGGGCCGCAACGCCCAGCGCGGCATGGACGTACTCGAGGCCATCATGGCCGCCGGCATCGAGATTCACGCGCAAATCGTGTTGTGCCCCGGTATGAACGACGGCGAGGAGCTGGAAAAGACCCTGCGCTTTTGCGAGGAGCACGAGCAAATCACAAGCCTGGGCATCGTGCCGCTCGGTTTTACCAAGCATCAGAACCGTTTTAGCTGGTCCTACAGCGACAAGCCCGAGCTAGCGCGCGAGACCATTGCCATGATCCGACCGTTCCAGGACCGCGCCTATGAGCGCTTTGGCCGCCACACCTTCCAGATGAGCGACGAGTTCTATCTGGACGCCGGCATCGATCCTCCCGAGGCAGACTTTTACGACGGGTACCCGCAGTACTACGACGGCATTGGCATGATCCGCTCATATCTGGACGAGACCGACGACGTGCTTGCCGCCGACGCCGAGCGTCTGACCCGCGTCCGCGCTGGCATCGCCGAGCGCAACCAGCGCCTTCTGTGCCTCTCCGGCGACAGCGCGCGCGACACCGTGGCGCGCTTTGTGGAGTCGCCGCATGGTCTCGCCGGCACCGTCACAGCCATCAAGAACCGCTACTTTGGCGGCAACGTGGACGTGACCGGCCTCATCGTCGCGTGTGACATTCTGGAGCAGCTGCCCCAAGATCTGTCGGGGGTTATGCTCTTTGTGCCTAAGCTCATGTTCAACGCTGACGGCATGACGCTTGACGAGTATCATCGTGACGATTTACTCGCAAGCCTTACCAGTCGCGGCGCCGAGGTTCATGTGGTGTCAACCATGCCGCATGAGCTGCTCGATACCCTGGAGCACATCCTTGGCATTGTGCCTGCCGACTCTACTAATTCCGCTGACCCTACCCATTAAAGGAGAGCAGATGAAACCTATCGTCGCCGTCGTCGGACGCCCCAACGTGGGCAAGTCCACGCTCGTTAACCGCCTGGCCCAGACCTCGGACGCCATCGTCCACGAGTCCCGCGGCGTCACGCGCGACCGCTCGTATCACACGGCCGATTGGAACGGTCGTGAGTTCACCATCGTCGACACGGGCGGTATCGAGCCGCTCAAGAGCGATGACGTGTTTGCCACGTCCATCCGCGACCAGGCGTTCGCCGCCGCCGAGGAAGCCGCCGTCATCCTGTTTGTGGTCGATGGCCGCACCGGCGTCACCGAGGAGGACGAGTCGGTCGCCCGCATGCTCAAGCGCTGCGACAAGCCGGTCTTTCTGCTGGTGAACAAGCTCGACAACCCCGATCGCGAGAACGACAGCATCTGGGAGTTCTATTCGCTCGGCATCGGTGAGCCCACGCCGCTCTCGGCCCTGCACGGCCACGGCACGGGCGATCTGCTCGACGACATCGTGGCCCTGCTTCCCGAGGAAGAGGACGAAGTCGCCGACGAGTTCCCCGACGCGCTGAATGTGGCCATCATCGGCCGCCCCAACGCCGGTAAGTCCTCGCTGTTCAACCGCATCCTGGGCGCCGACCGTTCTATCGTTTCCAACATTGCCGGCACGACGCGCGACGCCATCGACACGGTCGTCGAGCGTAACGGCAAGCACTACCGCATGGTCGACACCGCGGGCATTCGCAAGAAGAGCACCGTTTACGAGAACATCGAGTACTACTCCATGGTCCGCGGCCTGCGCGCCATCGACCGCGCCGACGTGGCGCTGCTCGTCGTCGACGCCTCCGTGGGCGTTACCGAGCAGGACCAGAAGGTCATGGGCTTGGCCATCGAGCGCGGCTGCGCCATCGTTGTGCTGCTCAACAAATGGGATCTGCTCGACGACGACCGTAAGCGCGAGGCCTGCATGGAGACTATCGACCGCCGTCTGGGCGTTATGGCTCCCTGGGCCCAGTACCTGCGCATCTCTGCCCTGACCGGCCGCAGCGTCGAGAAGATCTGGGCAATGGTCGACGCCGCCGAAAAGACGCGCTCGCAAAAGATCAGCACCTCGCGCCTCAACACGTTCCTCACCGACCTGCGCGAGTTCGGTCATACCGTGGTGGACGGCAAGCGCCGCCTGCGTATGCATTACGTGACTCAGACGGGCGTCAACCCGCCGACGTTCACGTTCTTCGTCAACCATAGCGACCTGGTCAACGACACCTACCAGCGCTACGTGGAGAACCGCATGCGCTCGACCTTCGACTTTGCCGGCACGCCCATTCGACTCTTCTTTAGAAAGAAGGAGCAGAAGGATGCATAATCCGATTCTTCTGACCGCCATCTGCGCCGTGGTCTCGTTCTTTATCGGGGCGATTCCGTTTGGCCTGATCCTGGGCCGCGTGTTCAACCATACGGATATTCGCAAGGCGGGCTCCGGCAACATCGGCACCACCAACGCACTGCGTGTGGCCGGTCCCAAGGTCGCCGCGCTCACCCTGCTGCTCGACTGCCTTAAGGGCGCCATCTGCGTCCTTATCGCGCGTCCGCTCATCGCGAGCGTGGGCTATGGTTTTCCGCCGAGCATTATGGCCCCCGGTGCAGCCGGCGATTGGATGCTCGGCGTCATTTGCCTGGCTGCCGTGTGGGGACACATCTTCTCACCCTACCTCAACTTCCACGGCGGCAAGGGTATCGCCGTGGGCCTGGGCGTTATCCTCGCCTGGTACTGGCCTATTGGCCTGTCGCTGCTGGGCATGTTTATCGTGGCCGTCGCCATCACCAAGTATGTGTCAGTAGGCTCGCTTGCCGCAGCCATCGGACTTCCTATCGCTGCTTGCGCGGTCTTTCCGTACAGCAGCCTGGGCCTCAAGTTCTGCATGGCGATGATCGGCATCACCGTGGTGTGGGCCCATCGCTCGAATATCCAAAAGCTCATGGCCGGTAAGGAGTCCAAGCTCTCGTTTACCAAGCGCGTCACCGAGCCCGACGATAAGTAGGAGAGAGTCATGAATGTTGCGCTGATTGGCTCTGGCTCCTGGGGAACCGCCGTCGCCGGCCTTGCCGCCGCGCGAGCCGAGCGCGTGACCATGTGGGCCCACAGCGAGCAGACGGCCGCCGGCATCAACGGCGAGCACCGTAACCCCCGGTATCTGGTGGGATATGAGCTGCCCGGCAATGTCGTCGCTACCACGGACCTGGTACAGGCGCTCGACGGCGCCGAGGCCATCATCTTCGCCGTTCCTTCGACGCACCTTCGCAGCGTTTGCCACCAGGCTGCGCCCTTTGTCGCCGCCGATACCCCGGTACTCTGCCTCACCAAGGGCATTGAGCCCGAGTCCGGCCTGCTTATGAGCGAGGTCATCGCCAGCGAGATTGGCAACGAGGCGCGTGTGGCGGCGCTCTCGGGCCCCAACCATGCCGAGGAGATCTGCCGCGGCGGGCTTTCTGCCGCCGTCATCGCCAGCAAAGATCCGCAGATAGGGGAGACCTTTAAGGACCTGCTCCTGTCCACGGCCTTCCGCATCTATCTGTCGCAAGACATGACCGGTGTCGAGGTCTGCGGCGCTATGAAAAATGTCATCGCCATCGTGTGCGGCATCTCCGCCGGCACCGGCGCAGGCGACAACACACTCGCCCTCATCATGACGCGCGGCCTGGCCGAGATCAGCCGTCTGGTGCACGCTCGCGGCGGTCAAGCTATGACCTGCATGGGACTTGCCGGCATGGGCGACCTCATTGCCACCTGTACCTCGGAGCATTCGCGCAACCGCACTTTTGGCTACGAGTTTGCCCACGGCGTGTCGCTCGACGAGTACCAGACGCGCACGCATATGGTTGTCGAGGGCGCCGTCGCGGCCCGCAGCGTCAGCGAACTTGCCCGTTCACTGGGTGTAGACATTCCGCTCACCTTTGCCGTGGAGCAAACGCTCTACAACGGTGTTACTTTGGATAGGGCGCTCGAGATTCTTACCGACCGCGTACCCTCCCAAGAGTTCTACGGACTCACCGACTAGCGCAGAAAGGCTTCTACCATGGGTTCCATCAAAATCGCTCCGTCCGTCCTCTCGGCCGATATGGCCAACCTCAAGGGCGAGCTCGACAAGATCGCCGGTGCCGACTACGTGCACTTCGACGTTATGGACGGTCACTTTACCGGCAACCTCACCTTTGGCGTTGACATCCTCAAGGCCGTCAAGCGCTCCACCGACGTGCCGGTCGACGCGCACCTGATGGTATCGAACCCCGATGAGACGGTCGATTGGTACGCCGACGCCGGTGCCGACATGATCACCGTGCACTATGAGGCCTCCACGCACCTGCACCGCACGCTCACGCATCTTCAGCAGCGCGGCGTCAAGGCCGGCGTGGTGCTCAACCCCGCCACCCCCGTGTGCGTACTCGAGAGCATCATCGACGTCGTCGATATGGTGCTGCTGATGAGCGTGAACCCCGGCTTTGGCGGCCAGAGCTTTATCCCGGGCACCATCGCCAAGCTCCACGAGCTCAAAGCCATGTGCGAGCGCCACGGCGTGTCGCCCATGATCGAGGTCGACGGCGGCATCTCTTCCAAAAACATCGCCGAGGTCGTCAAGGCCGGTGCCGATGTCCTGGTGGCCGGCTCCGCCGTATTTAAGTCCGAAGATCCCGCTGCCGAGGTTGCGCTGCTGCAGAAGCTGGGCAACGAAGCCGCACAGGAGGCATAAACCCTTATGACCGCAGGTCAAAACCGCATACCCGTAAATCTTGACTATGCCGCCTCGACGCCCATGCGCGCCGAGGCGCTCCTTGCGCAGCGCGAGTACGACGACAGCGAGCTTGCCGGCGTCAACCCCAACTCGCTGCATTCGCTCGGCCGCAAGGCCGCTGCACGCCTGGAAGTGGCGCGTCGCGAGATTGCCCGCAGCTTTGGCGCACGCGTCCGCCCGTCCGAGATTGTTCTGACCAACGGCGGCACCGAAGCCAACCAGCTGGCGCTGCTCGGTCTTGCCGAGGGCGCTCGTCAGCGCGATCGCAAGCGTAACCGCGTGATCGTATCTGCCATCGAGCACGATTCGATTCTAGACAACCTGCCGCTGCTGCGTGCCGCCGGTTTTACCGTCGACCTGGCGACGCCTTGCCGCGCGGGCTACATTGAGCCTGCCGCGCTTATCGAGCTGCTCGGCGACGACGTGGCGCTCGTGAGCATCATGGTTGCCAACAACGAGACCGGCGTGGTGCAGCCCATCCGCGAGCTGGCCGCCGCTGCACATGCTGTCGGCGCCCTGTTCCACACCGATGCCATCCAGGGTTATCTGCATATTCCGCTCGATGCCGCCCAGCTGGGCGTCGACGCCATGTCCGTCGCCGCCCACAAAATTGGCGGCCCCGTGGCATCCGGCGCACTCTACCTTAAGAGCCGCACGCCGCTGCGTCCGCGCATCTTTGGTGGTGGACAGGAAGCCGGCCGTCGCGCCGGCACGCAGGATCTGCGCACGCAGCTGGCCTTTGCCGCTGCCGCCCGCACGCTGGCTCCCCATGTGGCCCAGGAGCGTGCGACGCTGCAGGCCTTATCCGATAGGCTCTACGCCACGCTTACGGCCCATCCTCGCATTCACGCCACGATGGGCGACTACGCCCAGGCAGATCGTCTGCCAGGTATGGTTTCGATCTACGTCGACGGCATGGACTCCGAGGAGCTCATCGTCAAGCTCGACGCCGCCGGCTTTGAGGTATCGGCAGGCTCGGCATGCTCGAGCGGCAGTATGGACCCCAGCCACGTTTTGAGCGCGATGGGCATCGGACGCGAGCAGGCATTGGGCGCACTGCGCATTTCCTTTGATGACCGCGTGAATCCGAGCGATCTGGACGAGTTCGGCCAGACGCTGCTCTCGATCGTGGGTGCCGCATGATCGTCGCCGAGCTTGAGCGCGCGCTGCTGGCACGCTATCCCAAGGCGGACGCCGAGGGCTGGGATCACGTAGGACTCTCCGTTGGCGATCCGGCCGCGGAGATCACCGGCGTTGCCTGCGCACTCGATGCGACCGAGGCTAATGTTCGCCGCGCCCAAGAAGCCGGCGCCAACGTGCTGCTGGCGCATCATCCCGTCTATATCAAGGCGCCCGAGGCCTTTTGCCCGGCGGATGCCACACGACCCCAGTGCAGCGCGGCCCTCTACGAGGCTGCCCGCTGCGGCGTGAGCATTATCTCGCTCCACACCAACCTAGACCGCTCGCACGAAGCCCGTGTCTGCCTGAGCAAGCTGCTGGGTGCCGCACCCGTGAGCTCACTGGAGCACGTGGACGACCCCGAGGCCACCGGCCTGGGCGCACTTGCAACGCTCAACGACCCGTGCACGCTGCGTGATCTTGCCACCCGTGCTGCCACGGCCTTTGGCAGCGACCCGCGTGTGTGGGGCGAAGCCGATCGCCCGTGCCGCACCGTCGCCGTTTTGGGCGGCTCCCTGGGCGACTTTGGAGAGCTCGCCATCGCCGCAGGCGCAGATGTTGTCGTGACGGGCGAGGCAGGCTACCACGTGACGCAAGACCTTACCTTGCGCGGACTGCCGGTGATCTTGCTCGGCCACGACCGCTCCGAGGAGCCGTTCGTTGATATATTGATGAACTCTGCAGTTGACGCCGGGGTCGACCCCCGTCATGCGATTAAAATACTGAACCCTTGCCAATGGTGGACTGTGACAAAAGGAGAGAACTTATGAGCGCCGGCGCTACGCTACTCAAGCTGCAACAGATCGATTTGGAGCTCGCCCGCAACAAGAGCGAACTTGCCAATATGCCGGAGCTCAAGGAGCTCGCTTCCAAGCGCAAGACCTATGTGAAGCTCAAGTCCGAGATGACCAAGCTCTACGCCCAGCGCAAGGATCTGGACATTGAGCTCGACGATCTCAACACCACCGAGATCCAGACGAATAACGCCATCGAGGCTGCCAAGAAGCGCCACGTCGACGGCTCCGACTACCGCGAGGTTCAGGACCTGGAGAATGAACTCGCCACCCTGGCCAAGCGTCTGGACAAGATTGAGCACACCCGCAAGGATGTCGTTGTCGCCCACAAAGAGGCGCTCGACCGCGAGGCCCGCGCGCAGGCAATCATCGCCAAGTTCGAGGAGGGCGTGAAGGCCGATACCAAGGCCGCCCGCGCCAAGGCTGCCGACCTGCAGGCTCAGATTGACGCCGCCACTAAGGAGCGCACCGCGCTTGCCGCCACGCTGCCAGCCGACGTGCTCACCGACTACGAGCGTCTGCTCAAGCAGTTCCGCGGCCTGGCCGTCGAGACCATCCAGGGCAACATCCCCACGGTCTGCCACACCGCGCTGCAGGCATCGTCCATGAGCGACCTCAACCACGACGGCAGCGAGATTACGCACTGCCCGTACTGCCACCGCCTCCTGGTACTCCCGAGCAAGGAAGCCTAGCGATGACGGCGGCATCCAACAATTCAATGCAACTTGAGGGAAAAACGATCCTGCTGGGCATTACCGGCGGGATCGCCGCCTATAAGTCGTGCAATATCGTGCGCCTGCTGCAAAAGCGCGGCGCGCGCGTCAAGGTCGTTATGAGCGAGCATGCCATCGAGTTTGTGGGCCCGCTCACCTTCCGTGCGCTCACCAACGAGCCCGTTGCCGTGGGCCTGTTCGACGACCCCTCCGACCCCATCCACCACATTTCGCTGGCGCAGGAGCCCGATCTGGTGGTCGTGGCGCCCGCGACGGCCAATATCATCGCCAAGATGGCCAACGGCATCGCCGACGACCTCATCTCCACCACGCTGCTGGCAACGCCGCGACCCATCGTGATCGCACCCGCTATGAACAACGGCATGTGGAAGGCGCCGGCGACGCAGGCCAACATGGCCACGCTGCGCGACCGCGGCGTGCATGTGGTGGGTCCGGGCAGTGGCTACCTTGCCTGCGGCGACGTGGACACGGGACGCATGAGCGAGCCCGAGGAGATCGTCGAGGCTGTCTGCGAGGCGCTCAACCCAGCGCCTCAGGACCTGGCAGGTAAGCGCATCGTGATTACCGCCGGCCCCACGCACGAGCCGATCGACCCCGTGCGCTTCATTGGTAACCGTTCATCGGGCAAGATGGGTATCGCTCTGGCGGGGGAGGCCGCACGCCGCGGTGCCTCCGTCACGCTCGTACTGGGACCGACATCGCTCGATGTTCCCCGCGGCGTGGAGTGCGTGCGCGTGCAGACCGCCGCAGAGATGCTCCAGGCGGCGCTGAGCGCCTTCCAGGCGGCCGATGCGGCCATTTGCGCGGCCGCCGTCGCCGACTACACACCGGCGGCCCCTGCGGACCATAAGCTCAAAAAGGCCAACGAACGCCTGGATCGAATTGAGCTCGTCGAGACCGTTGACATCTTGGCCGAGCTCTCACGTCAAAAGGGCAATCGCAGCGTGATCGGCTTTGCGGCCGAGACCGATAACGTCGTCGAGTACGCTGAGCGTAAATTGACCCGAAAGGGCTGCGATGCCATTATCGCCAACGATGTATCGCGCGCCGATTCGGGCTTTGGGACTGACACCAACAAGGCCTGGATTGTGAGCACAACGGGCACGCAAGAACTTCCCGTATTAACAAAACCCCAGCTCGCAGATACAATTTTGGACTTGCTTCAAAATTTGTAAAAAAGTTCTTGCACAAGGACAAAGTTTCGGGTTAATATACTCCCTGTTGCGAGCGAGAGCAGAGCAACAAACAAAAGCTTCGGGACGTGGCGCAGCTTGGTAGCGCACTTGACTGGGGGTCAAGGGGTCGCTGGTTCGAATCCAGTCGTCCCGACCAGAAGTTTGCAGGTCAGGCACATAGTGCCTGACCTTTTTTGTTTGAAGCAATTGCTTCATTTTGATTAATCAACAAGATGCCAAAAATCTACCTGCGCGATAATCGCCTTTTGCGGTTACTTGTGCGTTTTGCACGCGCTTGAGCCGATTTATTAACGCGATATGAATCTACATACGCGTAGCTGGTATACAGCCGAGTAAGGGCTGTATTTATCGCGGCGATTTACATAGATATAGCGACTGTAACGAACAAGCGTGTCGCTGTATCTATTCCAGTAGTTCACTTGATCGGTGGACAAGTGGGCTGTTGCAACCAAACGGCAAGCGGGATGAACTCTATACGAGGGCGCAGCAGAGGTAATTGTGGGGGAGTGCGGCAGACGCTCTGAGAGCCGCTTTATGGCCCCATTTTTTTCTCAAACCGACTACCTATGCCACGAACTTCAAATCGTTCGTGCGATAGCCAATAGAAAAGCCCGCGCGGTATGGCGCAGGCTTTTCATCCAGTAAACTAGAAGCACCAGGCGGGACAGACGCAATCCGAGTACGCGGCACCATTGGCGCAGGACGGACTGCCGCGATGATCGACTAAGAGGAAGTACGCAGAGTTGTCCGGTAGCATCGAACGCTCCCACCAAAGGCGGCCAATGGCAATGGCGGAGTTGTACGAATAGTTCTCCGTCACTTTGCCCTCGAATGCCTCGTACTGGGCACCTTCCTTGCCAATCCAAGAGTATTCAGACCAACCGCTATATGGGGTCTCAACAATCTCGGAGTAGCTGAGCAGGAACAGCTTGTCGGTGGTAGCCGTCACGGCGGCATCCTTGTTCGCCCGCTCGCCGTCGACGTTGTTCGTGAGCTTCCTGACCGATTTCACCTTGGTTTGGAAATCGGACGGCATGAGTTTCCAGATCTCGCCGGAATTCATCTTCTGGCGCAAGTCGGATTTCTCCCAGCCGCCTGCATTGGTGTGGCCGGCGTTCATGTTGGACGAAAGCTCTGTCGAGGTGGTGAGGAACGTCAGGCCCGCCTTGCCGGAACCATCGGCCAAATCCTCGTGGTTGATGCCGATGATACGGTAGGTCATGGTTTCGCCGTTCGTCAGCTTGACCGACCAGGTCGTCCCCGCATCCATGGCGGCCTTGGCCTTGGAATATGCCGGCGAGGTCTCGCCTTTCGCGGCGATGTCCTCGGCCACGGCCTTCTGCTCCTCGAGAGTCCAGTCCTTGGCGTCCTTGGCGATAGCCGCCTGGACGGTCGCGGAATCGGCTCCTGTGGAGCCGCCACCGGACGCGCCGCCGCCCTCGACGCCGCCGCAAGTCCCGCTGTTCACCGTGTTGCCGACCAGGTTGAACTGGTTTCGGATGGCACCGGCCACGCCGGGTCCCGCGAACACGATAACCAGACCGATGACCGCGATGATCAGGACGTACTCGATAATCGATTGGCCTCGGAGGCGGGCACCTCTAGGAGATACCCCCCCCCGAAGGTTAATTGCCGCTGCATGCATATGCGACACTCCCTTCGCTCAGGGTTTGCAATACGAGCCGAGCGTAGGGCTATTCCATAATTCTGCTCCGGTCTTGCCGCAGCGGCAACGATGACGGTAGGGGAGAAAACCGAGTGTCTTGGATGCAGTCAATTGCCCTCCCGAAGCCCTCGCACGGCTGCACCTCGTCGATATAGAGGCGATTGTGGGTGCCCCCCTTGTACCGCCCAATGTTTGTCAATCTTGCTCGAGTTCCCTGCGCCGGGTCTGGCAGCTGAACCAAAGGCATAAAGCGCAGAGTATACTGACGTTCGCATGAGAAACAACGCGATTCGAACTGTCTGTTCGCCCACGAGAAAGAATCGTCCATGAGCATATTCGACAAAGGCTTCGACCCGCTGCAGGAGATTCAAAGGGCCACTAAGACTGCCGGCGAGACGGCGACCAAGATTGCCGAGGGGGCATCTGGGATGGCGGTTGCGGCAAGCGCTGCGGTCGTGGGCACGGCGACTACGGCGGGTGCAGCGATTGCAGAAGCGGCGAGCGGCGCGAAGGCCTCCCTCGACGAAAAAGAGGCCGAAAGACTCGATGCGGAGAAGGCGGAGTACGCGCCCAAGGTACAGGAAGCCCTGAGAGCGATTGAGGGCTCCCGCGCACAGGAGCTACTCGGCTCATTCCAGGAGTCTCCGCTTCCGTTGACGGAAGCCAATGCAGCCAAGGTGAAGTCAGCCTTTCCGATACCGAGGGAACAGACCGTCGTCTGGGCCGACGCTGAGTTCGACCTCAGGCCCAGCGGCATCGCCATGACCGAAAAGGGCGTCTACATCAAGGCAGATGCCGACGCGTTCGCCGTCCTGGGGAAGGAAAAGAGGCAGTCTCGGCTCTTCTACTTCGAGTGGGCGTACTTCGAGCCCGGCCCCTTCGCCTCCGACAGTGAAAGCAACCTTGCGCTCACCGTCGACGAAGCGTGCCGGGGCCAATTCGTATCCCGCTGCCGGGCAATCCGCGGCCTTGAGGATGACCGAGCCGCCGGCATCGACAGCGAGCTTGCCACGGTGGACGATACGGCGGTCAAAGCCGCGGCAGTCGCGGCGGCGGCGACCATCAACAGCAACGGGGAGGTCTTCGTCGAGCAGCGGGCCGCGGTCAACAAACCTGCGGGCCACGGAGAGCTTGCCGAGGAGGCCAACAACATCATCGACAGGCTCCAGGGCCACCAGGCCGAGATTCTGGGGAGGGACAACGCGAAGAACGGCCCCGACCGAAGCGTCGATGGCGTTCTGATCCAGACCAAGTACTACAAGACGGCACGCGGCTCCCTCGAAGCATGCTTCGATCCGAGCAGCCATCAGTATCGCTACCTCACAGAAGACCGCACGCCGATGCAGCTCGAAGTCCCGAAAGACCAGTACCAGCAGGTGCTCCGCAGTTTCGAGAAGAAGATTAGCCAAGGCAAGGTCCCCGGCGTCAGCGACCCCAAGGACGCCGAGAAGATCGTCCGCAAAGGCAAGCTCACATACGACCAGGCGGTGAACCTCGCCAAGCCGGGAACGGCGGAATCGCTGAAGTATGATGCTGCAACCGGCGCGGTCACATGCTCCTGCGCATTCGGCCTGTCGTTTCTAGCGACGACGTTCATGGCGTACAGGGAGACCAGGGACATCACCGGTGCCGTCCAGGCGGGCATCGCCGCCGGCGTCCAGGTGTTCGGCCTGTCCTTCGCCCAGCACATGGTCGTCTCGCAGCTCTCCAGAACGGGGCTTTCCAACGCGTTGATGGCACCCAGCCAGGCGGTGGTCGGCGAGCTCGGATTCAAGACGTCCGCCACAATCGTCAACGGCCTGCGCGCCCTTACGGGCAAGACCGCCATCAGCGGTGCGGCCGCCTCCAAGCAGCTTGCGAAGATGCTAAGGGGCAACGCCGTCTCGGCAGCGGTGACTCTCGCCGTGTTCTCGGTCCCCGAGACCTACAAGCTCTTCCAGGGCAAGGCAAGTGGCGCCCAGTACGCCCAGAACATGGCATGCCTCGCCACCTCGATCGCCGGGGGAATCGCCGGCGCCGCCGCGGCAGGTGTCGCGGCGGCGAAGGTCGGCGCCGTGGCCGGCACGGCGGTGTCGCCCGGCGAGGGGACCATCGTCGGTCTCGCGGGCGGCATGGTCGGCGGAACGGTCGGCACAGTGGCTGCGGGAGTAGTCGGCGGGATACTGTTCGAGGGCGACAGCGCGTCTTTTGGGCGGTACTTCAACGCCATGGTGTCGTGCATGGCGGTCGAGTACCTGCTCGACGGACGAGAGATGGATGAGCTGCTTGCCGTCCTAAACTGCGTAAAGCCGGAAGAGTTCAGGACGCTGATGGAGGAAACACTCTCATCGCGGGACCAAGAGGCGAAGGTCCGGGCGTTCCTTGTTCCGATGTTCGATGAGACTGTGTCGCGCAGAGAGCGCTTCGCGCTTCCCACCAGCAGACAGATATCCGATGCCCTTGTCGAGTTCGAGCAGGATGCCGAGGAGAAACCGACAGCTTAGCACGTTGCGCTCGACGGAATCGAAGAGGTAGGCATTCCTTGTATTCTTCCAGTCCCACGAATCGCTTTCCGGGGAGTCGGACTTGACTGCGATTTCGCACATCGCCATGGTCGCTCCCGTCAACTCCGTCATCGAGGTGAGTCCATTATCCACCCACCGCATACTCCCTGAGCTCGAAACGCCAACCAGGATGGGCTCGTAATGGCGGGGGAGTGCGGCAGACGCTCTGAGAGCCGCTGTATGGCCCCATTTTTTCCTCAAACTAGCCACCTGTGCCACGAACCTCAAATTGTTCGAATAATCGCCAAAAGAAAAGCCCGCACAGCCTGTGCGGGCTTTCGGTATGAGCACACAGAACTAGAAGCACCAAGCAGGGCAGACGCAAATCGAGGTCGTCGCAAAGTCGCCGTCCAACGGACCGCCGCTGACGTTGACACGGAGGAAGTTCGCAGGGTAGCCCGGACTCACCGAACGCTCCCACCAAACGCTGCCAATGGAGATGGCGGAGTTGCTCGAATAGTTCGATTTCACCTTACCCCTGAAGCCCTCGTACTGGGCGCCCTCGGAGGAAGTCCACGGGAAACTGGAGACCCAATAGGAAATGGGGACGATCTCGGAATCGCTGAGTAGGAACAGCTTGTCCGTTGTCGCCGTCACGGTGTCATCCTTTTCCGTGTACCCGCTGACGTTGTGCGAGAGCTTCCTGACCGGTTTCACCTTGGACTGGAAATCGGAGGGCATCAGGTTCCAGATCTCGCCGGAATTCATTTTCCGGCGCAAGTCCGACTGCTCCCAGCCGCCGGCATTCGTTTTCGTGGCGTTCATGCAGGATCTGATACCCGTCGAGGTGGTGAGGAACGTCAGTCCCGCCTTGCCCGAACCGTCCGTGAGGTCGTCGTGGTTGATGCCGATGATGCGGTACTCGAGCGTCTGCCCATCTGTCAGCTTTATCGAGAACTTGGTGGCGGCATCCATGGCGGCCTTCGCCTTGGCGTAGGCGATAGACGATGTACCGTTCTTGGCAATGTCTCTGGCAACCGCCTCCTGCTCATCGAGCGTCCAATCCTTCGCATCCTTGGCTACCGCCGCTTGGACAGTCGCGGAGTCGGCCCCAGTGGAGCTGTCGCCGGACGCGCCTCCCTCGGTGCCGCCGGTCGCCCCGCTGTTCACCGTGTTGCCGACCAGGTTGAACTGGTTTCGGATGGCACCCGCCACGCCGGGTCCGGCGAACACTATGACCAGGCCGATGATCGCGATGATCAGGACGTACTCGATGATACTTTGACCTCGGAGGCGGGTATTCCTAGGAGATACCCCCCCCCCGAAGGTTCCGCGCCGCTGCATACATATGCGACACTCCCTTCGTATGGGGATTGATATTGCATGCAGAGCGTACGTTAGAGCGAACCAATCAGCCCGTAACGTGCCGATGCGGCAACAAGTGCGGCGGGGAAGGAGTCAGGCGCCCTCAGAGCGGCTATGACGCTCGCTTCGGGCGTTGCCCGCATTCCTATCGAGGCAACCGTTTCACACCTTTAGATAGACGAATGAAAGCCATAGAAAAGCGGGGTCCGGCTACAAGCCGAACCCCGCCCAAGAGAAACATTTAGAGTCGGGGAAGACACTACGTGTATCACTCGGCCTCCGCTGCCATGCGCACGACCTCTTCCATTGGGTAACGTATTCCATCATCCGCGTCCAAGGCCTCGTCGTAGGCCTCGGTGTCCGCCATGTCCTCAGCCTTCTCGAGGGCGGCCCTTTTCACGAACTCAGGAAAGGACATGCCGGCGGTGTCCGCAAGGCTCTGAATCAAGGCCCTTTCGTCCTCGTCGAACTTGACCGCGATCTCGCACATCGCCATGGTTGCTCCCGTCAACGCCGTCATCGAAGTGAATCCATTATCCACCCACCGCATACGCCCTGAACTCCAAATGCCAAGCAAGGGAGAAAACCGAGGACCCGAAGGCATTATCAAATCGGGCGATGAAGGGAGTGAACAGGACGACGTAATCGGAGTCCGTCCCGCCATCTGGGTCAAATTGAATTAGAAGCCGGCTCTCAAAACGGCTGAAACGAAAAGCCGACCTCGATGCGCTTGGGGTCGGCTTCTCGCAGTGAGTTCGGTTCCGGTTACCGCCAGGCCTTGGGGAGAATTACTCCGGGGCCTTGCTATTGAATCCAAAATGATAAGCATCAGCGCGGACATTCCAATTCGAGCAATCGAGATTGAGCTTGTCACAGCACTCGAACATGAGACCGAAATCTGTTGCCTTTTCGGTAATTTCGAGCTGATCGACAGCGGCTTGCATTGCGCCGTCGCTCATTGCGCGGCAATTGTGAAACAGACAGTGGAACGACAGCACATTGGATGTTTCCCATCCGCCCAGATAGGGCGATTTCATCCGTTTGCAGCCGAGAAAGGTACCGTTAAGCCTTATGAGCGACTGAGTGGACCAGTTCGACGCGTCGATAGAAGTCAGGCTACTGCAATCCCCAAAGGTCAAGAAGAAATCTGAACATCTGGACGTATCGAGCTTTTGGACATCGATGCTCGAAAGGTTCTCCATTCTGTAAAACCAGTAGTCGATTGAAGTCGGAGCTATGCCGCTATCGGCGACCTTTACCGTGCGGACCGCAGTTCGAACCGACCACCAAGGAATATTTGGCTCATGCGCGAGCCACTCACCCCGTTTATCCCAATTAAGGTTCACGTCCTTCTCTGACTCGAACCCCGTATAAACATCGGTCACCCTGCGGCAGTTGAACATATCTCCCACTTGCGGAACTCCACGCCTCTTGTAGAACATGAGGCTGTGGTCGTCCTCACTGTAAATCGCGAAGGCCGTGCCGTTCTGCGTGGAACTGATATGCCGCTGCGGCAATCACACTAAGAAGGTAAGGCGTTCGGAGTGACATCCCGTCTAAAACGTATGGGCTCAATATGCCCATGTCGGGTCGGCGGATGTCTGACGTCCGCTATGCACGCGATCTCCTGTCCGACAGGAACCATGCGCAGAAGCGCAGGACGGGCAGGGCCGGCCCCGGCTGCCGTCCGGCCGCAGGAGATGCCAGGAGCCACAGGGCGAGCGCTGCGGCCTCGGGCGATGCGTGAACCTCCTCCGCGGCCGCTGCGACCTCGTCCTCGAGTTCTTCGGTGGCCCTGAGCCACGAGCGGTTGATCGATAGCCCTATAAGTTCATCAGGTACGCTAGAGCCAGTCGTCATTATAGACGAACCCCCTCGTATACAGCTCATCGACGAAGCGCAGCGCGTCGTGCGCGGACCAGTCCTTCTGGGCCAGGCCTTCTATCGCGATGGCGATGCTCTCGAAGATTCCGACACCATTCCTGAACAGGATCTTCAGCGCCTCGTCCCTCGCGGCCTGGTTGTTGCGGAGGGACGGAAGGAACGCAGCCGGGATAACGGCCTCGTAGAACATGTCCCGATCGAGTACCGCGAAGCGGCCGGGGACCCTGTTCCTGGCGTTCATCTCGTTGACGAGCGCGACGAAGCGGGGCCGGGTCGAGGGTGCTATCCTGCGCGGCGAGAGGAATGTCGTGGCAACGATCCCGCTACTCTCCATGTTGATCGATATCTGGATCGAGGGGACCGAGCTCACGATGAAGTGGGCGGCGTCTGCCCTGAGCTCCACGACGTTGCCGTGCATGACGATGCCGGGGCCGTGTGCGGGCCTGTACCTGCCGTCGGCGCTTGCCTGGTCACGGACGATCTGCCTCAGCAGGTCTTCATTCGAACACTGCCCGCCATTTATGGCCTCCATAGACGACCTCCTTCGGACATAAATCTCAACTGTTCTCACTATACATGTTGCAGTCACTGCGAACAAGAACTATACTTCGAACAGCAAAACGCATGCTACCTATTAAAGGAGATAACAACATGGCGAACCAGACTCCCCCCATGCGCAAAGCAATCCGCACTGCGAACGAGAACGCGTGGCTCCTGTCTGAAGCAACGTCTCGCGTGATTGCAGAAACAGGCAAGCCCGCCCCAACGCCGAGCACGGTGCTCGCATATGCCTTAGACAAGTTGGACGATCAGATGACAATAGCCGCAGCCGCCAAGAAGAGGATCGATTTTGATCAAGTTATGTGCCCGATCGAGGAATTCTGCAAGCTGGCCCAGCTTCCTCCAGCAACGACCAGCAGCCTGAGCGGCCGCTATGTCTTCACGGTAACGGGTCAGAAGGTAATCACTCATCTAATGCAAATGAACGCTCGCCTGACGCTCGACCTTCTGCCCTGCGAAGTTAAAAGTTGCTACACCATCCGTTGCGCTATGCGCGTCTTTCTGCTGGACGCATACGGCACGGTGCCGATGGTGTAGTAGACGCCTGGACACGCAGAAACCGCGCGCCATCCCATCTAGCCGCCCGGCCGGTGGTTTGCCAATTCGTCCCAAAACGTATGCGTTTTGAGACTGTTTAATCTGAACAATAAGATGTGTACCAGTAAGATTAGGTGCCGACATTGATTGGAGCGCTCATGGCGATGTGCGAGATTGCAGTCATGTTCGATGCGGGCGAAATGGCTTTGATTCAGGCCAATGCGGATGCCGCCGACATATCCTTTTCCTAGTTCGTGAGAAGCGCCGCCCTCGACAAGGCCGAGGAAGTGGCCGATATCAAGGCATTCAACGATGCGCTGATGGAAGATGACGGTATCCGCTACTCAACGTATACCGTCGTGCGTATGGCCATGAAGGGCGAGTAGCCGTTCGCGGTGTCAAACAGACTGCTCACGGTGGGCGGCGGCATTGCCGGAAAAATAATTCTCAGTCCCTCGCGCGTCTTAATATATGTGTGCGGGTGCGCCCGCGCAATTAGCAGTGAGCTAATGCGTGCGACCGTCTGTGCGATAATATTGCGTTGCTGCAAACCAACCGTCTGGGGGACCTCCAATGGCTAAGAAAATCATCGTCAAGGAACAGAAACACGGCTGTATCTGGCTGTGCGGCGTCCTGCTGGTCGTCTGCCTCGCCGTATACGCACTCGCCTTTGCGCTCATTATCGCCCTGGGTGTCGCCGTCTGGTTCCTCATGCGCGGTATCTGGCGCTCGATGGTTGCGAACAAGCCAGATTCGAAGTTCGTTCAGTTCGGAATGAAGATGACGCCGCAGACGAGAAAGATTCTCGCAGGCATTGCGAGCGCGATTGTCGTCATCATCATTTCGGGGATTATCTCTGCCGCAATGCCCCAGAAGGAGGAGAAGTCGCCTTCAGGTGGCGAGCAGGCCGTCGCGACCAAGACCGAGAAGAAGGATGACGAATCGTCCTCGGAAGCCCGCCACGAAGCAAACCAGAAGCGAATCGACACTTTCGTGAACAACTTCAATGCGGCTTCGACGAACCCATACGTTCAGGACGCGACGTTCGACCCGTCAGATGGCGACGCCCCCTATCATCCGCGACGTTATAACAGCCCCGTCTACGCAGAGTCGAAAGGCTCACATGGAACGAGTGGTGATTTTGAACTCACGCTTATCGCATGCACAGGAGGCGAACTTGAAATCAGCGGCAGACTGACGACTGATTCCAACTATCAAACCGTCGCCGACATGATCAAGACGATCATGTATTGCGAGTATCCCGACGCCGACCATACCGAACTCGATCAAAAGCTGAATGACTTCGTCAGCAGCGACTACCACAACTTCAACTACTTCAACAGCAGCAATCTGGACTCCTCATATGCAACCGGAGGCGAGTTCTTCCTACGTTTGGACAACCTCGATTAGCACTCAGGCAGAATGTAGTTCACGATAGCCTAACGAGGCGTGTCGCCGCGTGAGTAGTCGTCCTGCTGTTCAGCGGGAAGCCCGGCGCCCCCGACTGCGGTCCTCGCCTCCTCGGCATCGGCGAGCTCCAGCTTGTCCTCCGAACTGAATTCCGCGAGGACGCTTATCGCCGCCGCCCTTCCCCTTGTGCCCTGCTCTAGGCAGGGCACGCCGGTGTTCTTGGTCCTCAGGACCTTCATCTCGTTCGCCTCATCGGCAAGCTGGTTCGAATCCAGTCGTCCCGACCAGAAGTTTGCAGGTCAGGCACTTAGTGCCTGACTTTTTTTATCAAGAATCAACGGGGTAAGCAACAAAGAATCAATGGCTTTCTTGATCGATACTTTCGCTCAACAAAAACTAGTACGCCATCCTCCAAATACGACAATTTATGACATGGTTGGAGACTGACATACACAAATACGGCACATTCACGTTACGACAGCGCCCTCCACATGTCTGGACTCTCTATGGCTGCGCTGGATAGACATCGCCGGAACGGGTATAGTATCGAAAGTTTTGTCGTTAACCAGCGGGGGAGTCCTGTGGGCATCAAAAAGAAGATCAAAAAGGAGCTTATCGGCACTTCCGATTACCCGTCGAATAAGATCTTTACGATCTCCAATTTCATCACCTTTACGCGCCTGATCCTCACCCTGGTATTTCTGTACCTGTTTGTGACGGATAACAACCGCGTCATCGCCATCGTTATCTACGCCGTTGCGGCCTCCACCGACTGGATGGACGGTCAGATTGCCCGCATGACTAAAACGGTCTCGTGGCTCGGCAAGGTCATGGACCCCATCTGCGACCGTGCACTGCTGTTTACCGGCGTCTTGGGACTGGTGGTCCGCGGAGAGCTACCCATCTGGGTCTGCGTGCTCATTATCGGCCGTGACATCTATCTGGGCATCGGCACACTTATCGTTCGCCATTACCACCCTCGTCCCATTGACGTCGTCTTCCCCGGAAAGATTGCGACAGCGCTGCTCATGACCGGCTTCTCGCTCATGCTGCTCGGTTTCCCCGTTATTGACGGCCTGCATCTTTTACCTGCAACCCTTACGGCCTTCCCGGGCCTCAACGGAAGCTCGGTGCCCCTCGGCATCTTCTTTGTGTACGGCGGCGTGATCTTCTCCATGCTCACGGCTGTCATCTACTCCATTAAGGGCGGAGCGGCCATTAAACAGGCTCTCGCGCATCCCGAGGACGAGGACATCGACTTTCTGAACCCTGAAATCGAAGACTGATTCGTTGGGGTATGATTACGTACGGTTCATTATTTGCGGCACGTCCGCGATAAGTTAGGGGTTGTCATGGACAACATGGTTAACAATATACCTCAGAATGATAAGACTGCTGACGCTACCTGCGTATTCCGCGTGCCTTCAAGCGACGTCACCGTTCCCGACCTTATGGCCAACGTGCGCATCACCGCTCCCGTTCTGTCCATCGTCAAGGGTCCGCAGACTGGTGCCGCCTTTGAGCTCGAGGACGACGTGACCACCATCGGCCGCGATCCTGCGAACGGCATCTTCCTCAATGACATGACCGTTTCGCGCAGCCACGCCCGCATTATTCGCGAGGGCCTCGGCGCTCGCATCGAGGACTTGGGCTCGCTCAATGGCACCTGGGTCGACGGTGCCATCGTCAATGCAGCCCCGCTGCACGACGGTTCTTCCGTCCAGATCGGTACGTTTACGCTCATCTACCACGAGAGCACGCCGGAGCGCATCGAAACCGGTGAATAGGGCATGGCCGAACGCAACTATCTGAGTATCGGCCAAGTCGTCAACCTTCTTCGAGGCGCATACCCCGATCTTTCGAACTCAAAAATTAGATTTCTCGAAGATGAGGGGCTCATTACCCCTCATCGTACGCCTAAGGGATACCGTCAGTACTCCAAAGAGGACGTTGATCGCCTGGAGGTCATTCTGCACCTGCAGAAGACCCGCTATATGCCGCTCAACGTGATTAAGCAGCGTTTGGAAAACGCCACGGACCTGTCAACGCTCGCCTACGAGGTGGGCTTGCTGTCCGATGTTCCGCTCAAGACGGAGCCCAAGGAGACTAAGCAAAAGCTGCATCCCATCGAGACCATTCCCGATATGCTGGGCGTCGAGATTTCGTTTATCCGCTCGCTCGCCGAGAACGACCTCATTCGCATCATCAAGAGTCCGCAGAATCGCGAGCTTCTCGATGGTCGCGATTTTCCGATCATCCGCTACTGCTCCGAGCTGTCACGCTTCCATATCGAGCCGCGCAACCTGCGTCAGTACGTGTCTTCCGCCAACCGAGAGTCCTCGATGTTTGAGCAGGTGCTCGTGAGCATGCTCGGAATGGATACCTCCGATGACGAGCGCGACGCCAAGCTCGAGCGTGCGTTTAAGAAGCTTCACGACCTGACCGAGGGTGTGCACACTGCGCTGCTCAAGAACCGCGTTTTTGAGTCGCTCAACGCCGTGGTCGAAGACGCCGACATCGATGCACTCGATGAGGAAATCACTCGCTCCGAGTCCACCAAGGCCAAAAACGAAGAGATAGCCGCGCCGGCTTCGCACGAGGATTCTCTCGTCAAGCCGCTCAAGGTCGTCGCCCCTTCGCAATCCGGCACCGTCACCGCGGGCAAGTAACAGCTGCCGCTTATCCGGCAACCCATTGAAAGGTCATGCAATGTACGACTTCGAATCTCAAATCGTCGACATCCCCGACTATCCCGAGCCCGGAGTCATCTTTAAAGACATCACGCCGCTCTTCGGCAATCCCGAGGCGCTCAAAGCCATGACCGATGCCCTCGCCGAGCACTTTGCCGGCATGGGAATCACCAAGGTCGTGGGCCCAGAGGCTCGAGGCTTTATGGTTGGCGTACCGGTGGCTGTAGCCCTTGGCGCCGGCTTTGTTCCCGCACGTAAACCGGGTAAGCTGCCGCGCGAGACCGTAAGCCAGAGCTACGAGCTCGAGTACGGAACGGATTCCATTGAGATCCATGCCGACGCTATCAGCTCTAAAGATACCGTGTTGATTCTGGACGACTTGGTCGCGACGGGCGGAACCGTCGAGGCAACAGGTAAACTGGTGCGAGATATGGGCGCAAAGCTTGTCGGTTACGGTTGTATCCTTGAGCTTGCGTTTCTCAACCCGCGCGAGAAGCTCACGCCGTCTGATGACGATGTGGAGCTGTTTAGCCTGGTGACGGTGGACTAGCCGTTACCCTTAGTTACTGGAAAGGAAGCTACATGCGCACAGCAAACACGCACAAAAACATGGCACGCTGCGCTGCTACGGCAACCCTCGCTTGTGTTTTGGGCTTGGGCCTCGCGGCTCCTGCCTACGCCGATACCGCATCCGACCTTGCCGCTGCTCGTACGAAGCTCGAGCAGATCGGTACCCAAACCCAGCAGATTTACGATGAGCTCGCCACGCAGACGCAGGCGCTCGATCAGACTGCTGGCGAGATCACGCAAAAGCAGCAGGAGATCGCCGATGGTCAGGCCAAGCTCTCGACCTATGTCGCCGGCGAGTACAAAACCGGCGGTCTGAGCCTGCTTCAGGTTCTTACGGGCGTCGATGACCTGAGCGATATGCTCAACCGTCTGTTCTACTACGGCAAAGTTTCCGATAAGCAAGCTCAGACCATTCAAGAGGTCAAGGAGCTTAAACAGCAGCTCACCGATAAGCAGGCCGAGCAGGAGAAGAACGTCGCCACCACGCAAAAGAAGGTCGACGAGCTTAACGCCCAGCAGGCTGAAGCCCAGAACGTCGTAAACTCCCTGGATTCGCAGCTGCAGGCCGAGCTTGCCGCAGAGGCCGAGGCCAACGCCGCGCTGCAGGCCGGCATCAACGCCAGCACCGCCGAGAAGGCCACGGTGAGCAACGAGACTGCCGGTACGACCGAGAACACCAATAACGGTGGCCAGACCAGCAATAATAACAACCAGGGCGGCAACACTCCGGCTCCTACGCCGGCACCTGCTCCGACGCCGCAGCCCTCTACGCCTGCCCCGGCTCCGACGCCTTCTGCTCCGAGCCAGTCAGTCGATGGCGGTTCTGTTGTCTCGCGTGCATACAGCAAGCTTGGTTGCGCTTATTCCTGGGGCGGAATTGGCCCGAACAGCTTCGACTGCTCTGGTTTTGTTAGTTATTGCCTCACTGGTCGCTATTGCCGCCTGGGCACCACGGGTACCTTTATGGGCTGGACGCGTGTGTCCGATCCGCAGCCCGGTGACGTTGTGGTCAACTCGTACCACACCGGCATTTACATCGGTGGTGGTCAGATGATTCATGCTTCCGACTACAACACGGGTGTTATCATCAGCTCCGTTGCCGCCGGCATGAACAACAACTATATCTTCGTGCGTTACTAAGTCATCTTACACAGCGTGTGAATGTGGACCTCGTGGCTTTAAGTCGCGAGGTCCATTCTTTTTTTCTCTAATCTTGTACGGCTATCTAGTATTCAAAACTAGATAGCCGTACATTCAGTTTGCAAGATGGCTATAATTGTTGAGGAACAATTAGAAAGGACCCTCTATGAGCTGGGCACTTATCTCAGATTCAAGCTGCAACCTCCGCGATTGGCAACCGACCGCGCCCCATACCACCTTTGCATTTGCGCCCCTCAAAATTCGAGTGGGGGAGCGTGAATTCGTCGATGACCTTTCACTCGATGTTCATGAGCTCAACTGCGCTGTTCAGGCGGAGACGAACGCTTCTTCGAGCGCTTGTCCCAGCGTAGGGGAGTGGGCCGAGCTCTTCAAATTGGCAGACAAGACCATCTGCATGCCGATCTCTGAGGGCGTGTCGGGCAGCTACAACGCGGCAGCCACGGCTCGCGATATGGTTCTTACCGAGGAGCCCGACCGGCAGATTCATCTAGTCAATTCACGCGCAGCTGGCGGCAAAATGGACCTCATTTTCTTGCTGTTCGACCGCTATCTTGTAAGCAATCCGGATGTCGCATTCGAGGACGCTTGCGCATACTTCGATAGCCTTGAACAGAACAGCAAAATCCTCTTCAGTTTGTGCAATTACGAAAACCTCGCCAAAGCCGGACGTATCCCTAAGGCAGCCGGCGTCATTGCCAACAAGCTCAATATCCGCATTTTGGGCACAGCGAGTGAGGCCGGTAAAATCGAACTCGTCGGGCACACGCGTGGCGAAAAGAAGATGCTCAACAAGATCATCGACACTATGGAAGCCGAGGGCTTTACGGGCGGTGAGGTCGTCATCGATCACGTTGAGAACGAAGCTGGAGCCCAGGCGCTTACTGACCGCATAGTCGAGCATTGGCCCGGCTCCAAGACCATCATCATGCCCTGCAACGGCCTGGATTCCTATTACGCCGAGATGCACGGCCTCATCATCGGCTACGGCATGGGCGTAGCTTCGGGCAAATAGAGTCAGGTGGGACAAATTAGTCAGTAATTCTTTGTCCCACCACCTTTCAAATCAATTAACTACTAAACCCGTTGAACTTGAGATAGCTCATCAGGTACGCCTTCGAAACGAAGGACGATACCGCGCTGCGCACAAGCAGCGACTCACGCGTTACCTGATGCGCCGTATCGGGCACGGGAGTCTGCTCGACGGAAAACGCCGCACGAATCGATGCCTCGAGCTGATCGACCACATAATCAAAGGCCGTCGGGGCATCGTAGCTCAATCGCTGAATGTTAAAGAGTGCCTGCACCGCAGCAATAGGTAGCACCTGCTTAAAGATGCAGATAGCGATCAGGCGGGCAATCTGCTCGCGGCCATATTGCTTTTTGACCGGAGCAGGCACCAGGCCAACCTTTACGTAGTTATTGATCATCGATGGCGTAATGATAGGCTGCTCAACGCAAAGGGACAGCGGCTCCATCCACAGCGCAACATACTCAATGACCTGGTCGCGGTAGAGCGTCACATTGGGCAACTGGTCATAGCGCGGCAGGCTCAACGTATTAAGTTTGCGCACGATATCGGACTGAATAAATGCATCGGGCAGCACAGTGGGCTGAATATCCTCAGGCTTAATGCTGACCGACGAATCGGACATCGGAATAACGTGTTTAACGTGGTTCATAAGGTTCCTCCGTTCATTTTCTATATTGTATTCTACGTTATCTAGTTTTGCATACCACATAGCAGACAAGAAAATTGGTGGGACAACGCACTGATGCATCGTCCCACCATTTAGTTAATTGATAACAACCTTACATAAGATATATTATCGTACTTATCCACGGAGAAATGCGTATGCGCTGGTTGCCGCTATGGCTCCATCAGAAACGGCGGTCACAACTTGGCGTAAACGCTTGGAACGGATGTCGCCAGCGGCAAATAGACCTGGCGTGCGGGTCGCCATGGATTCATCAGTCAGAATGCCGCCATCAGGCGCCAAATCAACTAGATGCTCAACAAGCTCGGTATGGGGTTGCGTTCCGGTAAAGACAAAGATGCCAAACGAGCCGGGCTCAAATGACTCGGTATGAGTCTCGCCGGATGCATTGTCCTTAAAGGTAATCGTCGTTGGCATGACTTCGCCGGAGAGCTCCACAATACTAGTTTGGTACCTAACTGAAATATTATCTTTTGCAAGAACTTTTTGAACCACACCATCGGGGGCACGGAACTGATCGCGGCGCAAAACGACGGTCACGCTGCTGGCAATTTCTGACAAGAACAGAGCTTCCTCACAGGCAGCATTGCCGCCGCCGATGACAAAGACCTGCTTGCCGCGGAAGAACATGCCGTCACATGTTGCGCAATATGAAACGCCACGACCGCGATACGTATCCTCGCCAGCGAAACCTGCCGGACGCGGCGTGGCACCCATGCAAGCGATAACGCTCGAGGCCAGCGTATCGCCCATATCGTGATGCACCGTAAACAGCGCTGCATCGGCATCGTAGTCGACGCCCGTCACCATACTCCATTCAACCTGAGCCCCCAAGCCTTCAGCATGTTGTTGGAACCGCTCACCAAGTTCAGCACCGCTCAGCAGCGGAATGCCCGGATAGTTCTCGACCTCATTGGTTGTGGCGATCTGCCCTCCCGACATGCCCTGTTCAATCACGGTCGTCGTTAGGTTGGAGCGCGCCGCATAAATGGCCGCAGCATAGCCCGCAGGGCCGCCACCGATAATCGCAACATCGATCGGCTGATCGGTAGTCATGAAGAGACCTCCTGTCGAAAGATTGGCGTTCTTTGCGCTCATACCCAAATTTAGGCGAACGTGACACTCATGCACTACAATGATTCATTGCGAAACAAAGATGAAGGGGAGTTATCGATGGATCAAACGCAGACGAGCAACGACGCTCCCCTGCCAACGCAAAGCACTCCCCAACCGGAGCAAATGACCGTTTCACCTGCACAAAAACCCCTAGTAACCATTGTACACGCATCGGTTGGATCGGGCCACAAAGCCGCCGCCAACGCGATTGCACAAGCATTTGACCTTATCCGCGGCACCAAGGGAATCCCTGAGGATGTTGAGATCGAAGTCCTGGATATCCTCGATTTTGGACGCATTAGGTTCGATGGTAATAAAACAGCAGCGTCGTTTACCGGCGCCACGCGTCCCATATATGACCTAACCTGGCGATACACGTTTACGGGACATCTGCTCTGGGGCGGAGGCACGGCATGGTCACGTATTATGTTCCCTGCCTTCAACGAATATGTCCGCACCCGCAGGCCCATAGCCGTGGTCGCAACACACATCACGGCGGCCAACGTCGCTGTGGGTGCCCGCGTCATCACGGGTATCGATTATCCCGTCATCTGCGTACCAACAGACTATGAAGTCGAAGGCTTTTGGCCCCACAAGGACACCGATCTGTTCTGCGTAGCCAACGAATTTATGGCCGAGACACTTCGCCCCCGTAAAGTTCCCGAGACCAAAATCCGCATTACAGGCATCCCCATTCGCGCCGGGTTTGATACGGACTACAATCGCGAGGAAGAACTCGAGAAGTTCAATCTCCCCGCTGACAAGACCGTTGTGTTGGTGATGGCCGGTGCCAGTTTGCCTCAACCGTACGTTCGCTTTCGCGCGGAGATGGACCGCACACTCCCCTTCCTGCGCAGCTTCGAGGACATGCACTTTGTCTTTTTGCCGGGCAAGGATGAGGAATACGCCACCCGCCTCAAGACGCTCTTCGACGCCATGAAGCTCGAAAACGTCACGGTTCTGGACTACGTGGACGACATGGCGGCCCTCATGCACGGCTGCGACCTGGCAATCCTCAAATCGGGCGGACTCACCGTCACCGAGTGCCTGTGCGCACATCTGCCGATGATCCTGCTGGGCAAATCATACGGCCAGGAAAAGGCCAACACCACGATGCTCACCGGCATGGGCGCCAGCATGCATGTCACCACCGCACGAGAACTCATCGTGACGTTACGCCATCTCCACGATCATCCCGAGTCGCTCAAGGCACTGCTCATCAATGGCGAAGTGCTGCGCCGTCCACGCGCAGCCGAGGACATCGCCATCGCAACCATGGAGCTCGTAGGCAAGCCCCAAAAGCGCAAACGAGCCTTCTGCCGCTTCTACTGGGGCGAAAAACCCGCGCATATCCGCTAGCATTGGACTGTCCGCTTACCTGTGGGAGGCCCCTATATATCATCCCATGCTCAAACATTCTCGCTGCGCTGCGAAACTGCGCGTGGGACGATATATAGGGGCCTCCCACAGGTAAGCTGCGTTAACGTACTAGCAGATATACCAGATTCCCCACCACTAGAACCTGCAAAGGCGAAACCGGAAAATAAAGATACAGCAAGCCGATGCGACAAAGGATCCAACCCTTTGTCGCATCGGCTTATCAGAAAGAATGATTATTATTTTCAAGCGAGTAGCCGCCCGCCCGGGGCTTACCTATATCGTTCCACGCGCAGTTTCGCAGCGAGCGAAGCGACGCGAGAATGTTTGAGCATGGAATGATATAGGTAAGCCCCGGGCGGGAGGGATACGAGCGCCCTAGGCGACGCCGCTGGAGCCGAAGCCTCCGTTGCCTCGGTCGGTTTTGTCTAGCTCGTCTACCTCTATGAGGTTGACCGTGGGGACTTCTTGGATGACGAGTTGGGCTATGCGGTCGCCTTTGTTGATTTTGATGTTGTTGGAGGGATCCAGGTTGATGAGGATAACCTTGAGTTCTCCTCGGTAGTGGGCGTCGATGAGGCCCGGCGTGTTGACTATAGACAGGCCCTGCTTGATGGCCAAGCCGCTGCGGGGCTGGACGAAGCCGGCGTAACCGTCGGGCAGGGCGATGGCCAGCCCAGTAGAGACCAGACGGCGTTCGAAGGGCTTCAGGACGCAGTCCTCGTTGGAGCGCAGATCCAAGCCGGCATCGGTGGGATGGGCGTATTTGGGAAGCTCGACGGTGGGGTCGAGACGCTTTATGTTGACGGTAATGTTGGACATGGAATCACCTTAGCTTGTCGAGCTCTTGCAGAAACTCATCAACGTCTTTGAAATCGCGGTAGACCGAGGCAAAGCGGATGTACGCCACCTTGTCAATCTTGGCCAAGCGCTTGAGCACCATGTCACCCAACTCATGGGACGTGACAGCCGTCAGCGTGCGAGAGCGCAGCTCGACCTCGATGTCGTCGATAATCTCATTAAGCTTCTTAGTGTCGATATCACGCTTGATAGTGGCGCGCATCAAGCCGACGAGCAGCTTATTGCGATCGAACCGCTGCTTGGTTCCGTCCGACTTAATGACCTCGATTGGGTCTTCGCATCGCTCAAACGTTGTAAAGCGATAGTTACACGAGCAACATTCGCGACGGCGCTTAATGGTGTTATTTGACTCCTGCATACGGGAATCAACGACGCGGGTATGTGCCTTGCCACATTTGGGACAGCGCATGGTACCTCCTCTTAAACGATAACAAGGGTACCATGCGCAGCGCGATAATGATTACGAACGAGCAGGAACCTTAAGATGCGCACCGGCGGCGAGCGAACCATGCTCCAGATGATTGACGTTACGGATCATGTCGGAAGTCTCTTGCGTGGAAAGGCCTTCGATAGGATATTCCTCGGCAAGCGACCAAAGAGAATCACCAGGCTGAACGCGAATAGTCTCGTAGGTAACGTTGGAAACGGACTCGGCATACGCGGCGTGACGAGCGCTAAAGACCGACGTAGCGAGGACAACGAAGAGCGTAAGCGCAACGGCAACGGCGACAATCGTCGGAACCTTCAGGGCAACGCGGGCCGGCGCAACTACAGCCTGCTGATTGCGAGCAGGCTTTACGGTCAAAGGCTGAAAGCCGGAGCGGCCACCCTGAACAACCGTAAAAGTGGGTTCTGCAGGCGTCTCGAGTTTAAGGGCAAGGTTTCCCTGGACCATATTCGTTGCGTTCATCATGTTCTCCTCTCGCGTGTTTTGCTGAGAACAGTTTTATCAAGCCGCGCGGACAAAAATGTCTAGCGCGAGAACGAATGTTCGGTTATTATTATCTTCGAACAGTTGTTCCTGTCAAGCAAAATCCGAACATTTGTTTGACATGGGTAGAGAGGATGCCCTGATGGCTCGCAAAATTACCAAGCGTCAGCAGCAAATTTACGACTTCATCAAGGAATATCAGCAGGAGAAAGGTTATCCGCCCAGCGTGCGCGAGATGGCTTCTGCCGTGGGCCTTTCCTCCCCCAGCACCGTGCACGCCCATCTATCTGCCCTGGAGGCGCGCGGGCTACTCAAGCGCGATGCCACCAAACCGCGCGCCCTGGAACTCTTTAACGAGGACGGTTCCTCTGTCTCAATTTCTAAATCTGACGAACCCACCGCACCTCGCGGAACGGTCTCGCTACCGCTCGTTGGTCGCGTCGCGGCTGGGATTCCCATTCTGGCCGAGCAGAATATAGAAGACACTTTTACTATCCCGACCGAAATCGCCACTGATCAGGGTTCCTTTATCCTTGAGGTGCATGGGAGCTCAATGATCAATGTCGGCATCTTCAATGGCGATTACATCATCGTCCGTGAACAAAAGAGTGCCATGAACGGCGAAATTGTCGTGGCCATGATTGATGGTTCAGCGACCGTCAAGACATTCTACAAGGAGCAGGGACGCGTACGCCTGCAGCCAGAGAATGACACCATGGAGCCTATCTATGCAACGAATCCCGTTATCTTGGGCAAAGTCGTCGGCTTGATGCGCCGGTTCTCGTAATGCAAAAACGCATCACCATCTTTGATACCGTCCGCGGGTTTACGATGATTTCAATGGCAGGTTTTCACGCTTGCTACGATCTCGCCTACCTGTACGACTGGGATATGCCCTGGTTTACCCAGACCGTCTTTCAAGACATCTGGCGCGCCAGCATCAGCTGGGTATTTTTGTTTATCGCGGGTTGGATGTGCACGCTCTCACGCAACAATGCCAAACGAGCGGCCAAGTACGCTGCCGCAGCTTTGGTCGTCTGGATCGCAACAACGCTCGTATCGGTCGACGATTCAGTGAACTTTGGCATCATTTATTGCATGGCGGCGTGTACCGCTGTGACAGCCGTAGCACGACCGATGCTTAAGAAAGTGCCCAGCACGTGGGGCATTGCGATATGCCTCGCTCTCTTTGCAGCGACATGGGGCATCCCGAAATCGACCTATTCATTCCCCTATTTGGCGTGGCTAGGATTACCCGGCCCCCGGTTTGTTTCAGGCGACTATTATCCAATCATCCCGTTCATATTCATGTATCTCACAGGATACTTTGCTGCGCGCACCGCTCAAAGATGCGAACATCCCGCCCCAAGCTGGGCCTACGCCAACCCCCTGCCGGCGCTCGCCAGCCTTGGACGTCATGCACTCCCCTTTTATCTGCTACATCAGCCCATCATACTGGGCATTTTGGAGCTCGCCTACTCGGTGCGATAACGCTCGAGCCGCGGTGCAATACGAGCCGGCAGTTTCGCCACAATACGAACGCCATCCTCAAGATATTCCTCGTGCAAAAGGGTCCCCTGCTCATGCACGACCGTGATGAGTGCACCTTCACGATATGGAATGTCGGCGGAAAGCAGCACATCGGTGGCGGCCGCCTCGCGAGCAATGCGATCGACGAGATCGTCGAGCCCCTCGCCCGTTTGGGCCGAGAACAGAACAGCTTCCGGATAACGACGACGGAAACTCAATCGATCGACGCTATCGAGAAGATCGATTTTATTGAACACCGTAAGCGTTAAACGCTCTCCGGCACCGATCTCATCAAGCACGCGGTCGACAGCCTCAAGCTGTCGCTCATAGTCCTCATCAGACGCATCCACGACTTTGAGAATTAAATCGGCACCCAACACCTCGGACAACGTCGATTTAAAGGCATCGACCAGACCATGCGGCAGCTTTTGAATAAAGCCGACGGTATCGGTAATCGTCATGCCGCGACCGCCAGGCAGGCGATATGAACGCGTCGTCGGGTCGAGCGTAGCAAACAGCTTGTCCTGCGAAAGTACCGTAGAACCGGTCAGACGATTGAGCAACGTCGATTTACCGGCATTGGTATAACCGGCTAACGCGACGCGAAACGCCGGTGACTCAATACGACTCTTGGATTGAACATCACGACGCTGTTCAACCTGCTTGATCTCACGTCGAAGCGCAGTGATCTTATTACGAATGAGGCGACGGTCGACCTCGAGCTGACTTTCGCCCTGACCAAAGCGTGAGCCGATGCCGCCGCGCGTCTGTTCCTTGGCGAGATGGCTCCACATGCCGCGCAGACGAGGCAACAGATATTGAAGCTGCGCCAGCTGTACCTGTAGGCGTCCCTCACGCGTCTGAGCATGCAGCCCAAAGATATCCAAGATCAGTGCCGTACGATCGATAATCTTTACCGGCTCGCCCACGGCTTTCTCCAAATAGGATTGCTGCGAGGGCGTCAGGTCGTCGTCAAAAATAACGACATCGGCATCCATGCGATGTACCAGACCGCACAGCTCCTCTACCTTACCGGAACCGATAAATGATTTGGGATACGGCTTTACCAAACGCTGAGACAAGCGAGCCACGCACTGGGCACCAGCCGTGTGGGCAAGGCGCTCCAGCTCATCGAGCGATCGATCGAGTGGCCATGCATTGTCGCGCCACTCAACACCAACTAATATGGCACGCTCGGGCTCGGGTGCCGTGGGAACAAGGGGGAAACGGGCCATTAGGCAGCCTCAATACGATGCAGGATTTCCTCAACGACCTCATCGATCGTACATTCATCCATATCGAACCACACGATGCGATCATCGCGTTTAAACCACGAAAGCTGACGTTTGGCATAGCGACGCGAACGCATCTTGATGAGTTCGCGAGCCTCATCCATAGAAATCACGCCATTGAAAGCATCAATGATCTCTTTATAGCCAATAGCCTGCATCGACGTCAGGGCATCTCCCAGTCCCTGGTCCATAAGACCGCGCACCTCATCGACAAGACCCTGCTCAAACATCAGATCGACGCGCAGATTAATGCGCTCGTAGAGCACCTCGCGATTACGCGTCAGACCAAACCATAGAGCATGATAATGCTCGCGCGGAACACTAAACTGCGACTTTTGCTGCGCGTAGGACACACCATCATCGTGCATTTCGAGCGCGCGAATCACGCGACGAACATTATGGGGGTGGATGACCGCAGCGGACTCGGGGTCACGCTCGGCAAGCAGCGCGTGCAGCGCTTCCTCGCCTATGCGCTCGGCAAGTTCCTGATACCCCGCGCGACGATCGTCCTCAAGCTCGCCCGAGGGAAAATCCATCTCATCCAGGGCGGCCTTGAGATACAAGCCTGTGCCCCCGCAAAACACCGGTAGGCGGCCCTCGCCAAGCAAACCCTCAACATGCGCGCGAGCGTCAGCCTGATAAAGCGCAGCAGAATATGCCACACCCGGCTCTACAATGTCGACGAGACGCAGCGGCGCCGTACACTCATCGGGCGCCATCTTTGCGGTACCGATGTCCATGCCGCGATAGATTTGCATCGCATCGCACGACAGCACTTCGGACGAAAGACGAGCGGCCAAACGGTCGGCAACATCACTCTTACCAACCGCCGTCGGACCGACGATCGCAACGGCGGAAAAACCTGCCCCTGGAGCAACCATTAGCGCGGCTCGCCCACAACGGAGCCGGACAAATACCAGGTCTTGGCAACGTCAACGTCAATATCAACGATCTTGCCAACAAGCTGATCGATGCTGTAACCCTCGGGGATAGGCGCATGCACGGTCTGATTCTTGGGACTCTTGCCCAGCAGGACCGCATCGTTCTTCTTGCTCGTGCCCTCAATGAGCGCCGGCACCACAGTATGAAGCTCACCCTGGTTATACTCATGTGCCGTGGTCTCGATAACCTTAACCAGGCGGTTGAAACGCTCGAGAATAACCTCATGCGGCGTAGGATCGTCAATCTCGGCGGCCGGGGTACCGGCGCGCTTGGAATAGATGAAGGTATAGGCCTGAGCATAGCGGACCATCTCGGCAAGTGAGAGCGTCTGCTCAAAGTCTTCTTCAGTCTCGCCCGGAAAGCCAACGATAATGTCAGTCGAGAGCGCGATATCGGGCATGCGATTGCGGATGCGATCGACCAGGCCCAGATAGTCCTCGCGTGTATAACGGCGATTCATCTCTTTGAGGATCCGCGTCGAACCTGACTGGACGGCCAAGTGCAGCTGCGGCATAACGGCAGGCGTTTCGGCCATGGCGTCGATGGTCTCGGGCAGCAGGTCCTTGGGATGCGAAGACGTAAAGAAGATGCGCTCCACACCCGTATCGCCCACGGCACGCAGCAGATCGGCAAAACGCGGCTTGCCAAACAGATCGCGACCATATGAGTTAACGTTTTGGCCCAGCAGCGTAATCTCACGCACGCCCTGGCGCACCAAACCGGTCACCTCGTCGACAATCTCCTCGAAGGGGCGGCTCTTTTCGCGACCGCGCACGTACGGCACGATGCAATAGGTGCAGAAATTATTGCAGCCCGTCATGATGGGCACCCAGGCGTGATACTGGGTCTCGCGATGCCACGGCATGCTCATGGCATCCGTATCCTCATGCTCATTGGTGCGGATATGACGCTTGCCGTCAAGGAACGCCTCGGCAATGAGCTCGGCCACATGTGCGATAGAATGCGTGCCAAAGATGACATTGACGTTATCGACGTTGGTGAGCAGGCCCTCGCCATCACGCTGCGCAATGCAGCCGCCCACGGCAACCACACGCTTGCCCGAAGGCGAAGGCGGCAGGCTTTTGCAGGAATTGCACTGACCGTACAGGCGAGTATCGGCGGCCTCACGCACACAGCATGTCATGAAGACAACGATATCGGCATGCTCGGGATCGAGCGCCATGAGGCAACCATACGAATCGAGCAGACCGCTCACGCGCTCGGAATCGTGCTGATTCATCTGGCAGCCAAAGGTGCGGATAAAGTAGGTTTTACCGGCAAGAATATCGCGTACGGAACGCTGGTCCATGTGCATAAGTCCTAACGATGGAAGGGAGGCGAATCGAGACAAGCAGAAGCTATGCCACAGGCTTAACATCATCCATGACGACGTTATCCATAGCAGCTCGATTGATCTGGTGAACGTAGATAGAAAGGCGGATGGCCGTGCGCGACTCCCCGTTAATGAGGATGTCGGAGAACACGGGCGCGCAGGAAATATCAAAACCGGTTGGAATCAAAAAACCGCGCGCGATAGCCACGGCCTTAATAGCCTGGTTGACCGCACCGGCGCCGACACACTGGATGTTGACGGGTACACCATCCTTGACCATGCCGGCGATGGCGCCGGCAACGGACGCGGGCGATGATTTGCTTGATACCTTCAGGCAATCCATGAAGAAACTCCTGCGTTTAAAAGTACGTTTTAACTGCAATAACTTTATCGTACCGAGTGGACTCGGTAAAGGCACTATTCCTCTTTGGCAAGATCGAAGGTCACGGTGATTCGATCACGCGAAACACGAATCTTTGGGTCGCCGCAAAGGTTGAGATAGTACCGAGCGGCAAGGTCATTAAAGTCGCGCTCCACAGCACGCGAAAACTGTGCTATGTCATCCTTGGCAATACGTAGCCCGCGACGATCCTTCGCGAGATCGACAGGAGCCGGCGCATGCGAGGACGAATCACGCTCGCGCAGCAGACGCGCAGTCACACCGCGAACGGGCTTAATCTGCCCTGCCAAAATGCGATGGGCCGTGCGCTCAGACATCTCAAGACCCAAACCCGAACAGATACGGATAAAGTCCTCGGCATCAGAGGCAAGGCCTAAACGATCGACAACTGGAAGCTCGCTCTCGTCATCAATGAACAGGAGACGCGACGTATCGAGCCGACTTGACGCCTGAGCATAAAGGGTCGCGGCAATCTCAGACGGAGAACCAAGATAGACATCGCAACCACGCAACTCCTCGAGCGCAAACTCACAAGCAGCGCGAATAATATTATGCGGACCGCGAGCACAGACATAACGTCCGTCCTCATCCTTGACAGCCTGGGGCCAGCTGGACTGATCGGCACGCTCACTGAGGCGGTCGGCCGCAACGCTCACCTTAAAGGCCGAGCCAAGATCGACACCTGACGTGACCACACGGGCCTCATCGGTGTTCTGCTTGATCGAAAACAATGCCATGCCACGACCGTGAACGCCCCAACGGTCCATCTTCATACTCTCGAGCTTGGAGGTGACGCGGGCATCGAAGATTCGCTCTTGCATATCCTGTGGAACGCCCGAACCGTTATCCAGAAAGACAAGCGTGCGGACGCCATCTTCCTTGGTCGTGGCGAGATAGACCTTGTCGGCGCCAGCATCGCGAGCATTACGGAGCATTTCGATGACGATATCCTCGACATTCTGAATGTCGTGCTTTGCCTGGCGCCGCTCGGCCTCCGAAACGCGGAGGCGGACATACCCCTCGCCAAGGTTCTCCTCGACGCGAAGGTTGCCCTCCCCCGACATCGACGCGATAAATGAGATGAGCTCGTTCGCGTCGCTCATGTTATTTAGCGATATCGACAGCGCGGCTCTCGCGAATCACGACGACGCGCACCTGACCGGGATACTCCATCTCTTCCTCGATCTGATGGGCGATATCGTGAGCCAGGACCGTGGACTGGGCATCGGAGATCTTGTCCGGCTGAACCATGACGTGGACCTCGCGACCAGCCTGCATGGCATAGGTACGCTCGACGCCTTCATGGGAGTTGGCGATCTCCTCGAGCTTCTCGAGACGCTTGATGTAGTTCTCGGCAGACTCGCGACGGGCACCGGGGCGAGAAGCAGAGACAGCATCAGCGGCCTGTACCAGGACATCGAGCACCGTGTTAGGGTCGACATCGGCATGGTGAGCCTCGATAGCATGAACGATAACGGGCTTCTCGCCATAACGGCGGGCAAGCTCGGCGCCGATGACGGCATGCGGGCCCTCGACGTCGTGGTCAATTGCCTTGCCCAGGTCGTGCAGCAGACCGGCGCGCTTGGCGGTCACAACGTCCAGGCCAAGCTCGGAAGCCATCACGCCGCACAGGTCAGAGACTTCGAGGGAGTGCTGAAGCACGTTCTGACCAAACGAGGTACGGTAGCGCAGGGCACCAAGGGTCTTGACGATCTCGGGGTGCAGGTCGTGAATGCCGGTATCGAAGGCAGCCTGCTCGCCAGCCTCGCGCACGCGCTGCTGAACCAGGTCGGCAGCCTTGTGATACATCTCCTCGATGCGGGCGGGGTGAATGCGGCCGTCGGCGATGAGGTTCTCGAGGGCAACACGGGCGGTCTCACGACGGACCGGGTCGAAGCTCGAAAGAACGACGGTCTCGGGCGTGTCGTCAATCACGAGGTTGACGCCGGAAACCTGCTCGAAGGTCCGGATGTTGCGACCCTCGCGACCGATGATACGGCCCTTGAGGTCATCAGAGGGAATGTGCACGGAGGTAACGGTGACCTCGGCTGTGTGGTCGGCAGCGCAGCGCTGAATCGCCAGGGACAGAATCTCCTGGGCGGTCTTGTGGCACTCGGCGCGAACCTGCTGCTCGGACTCGCGAATGATCGTGGCGGCCTCGTGGGTGACCTCGCCGCGAACCTTATCGAGGAGCTCCTTGTGGGCATCCTCGCGGGTCAGGTCGGCGATACGCTCGAGCTCGGAGGTCTGCTTGGCGCAGAGCTCCTCGAGCTCGCGAGAGCGCTTCTCGACCTGACCGGCCTGGCTGGACAGCTGGTGCTCACGCTTGTCGAGAGCGTCGTTTCGGCGATCGAGGGACTCCTCGCGCTGCATCACACGGTTCTCGAGCGTACGAATCTCGCTCTTACGCTGCTTGTCCTCGGCCTCGGCGGCCTGCTTGTTCTTGATGATCTCCTCTTTAGCCTCGAGCAGAGCCTCTTTTTTGAGGGTCTCGGCCTGACGCTTAGCATCACCGATCAGGGACTCAGCCTGTGCGTGTGCCGACTGGATCTTTTCGTCGGCCTCGTGAAGACTACCCTGCTTGGCGGTGCGCATGTAGGCAATGGCGGCGATGGCACCCAAAACGATGCCAACGAGCGCTGCGATGATAGGCATGCTCACTCCTTTTTATGGATTCGTTACACAACAAAGCGAACCGTCCTTACGAACGGCTCGCGACATTTGAGTAATATGGGCGCAGCTTATGCGGGTCGGATACAGATAAACATATAAACAAACTCATCACAGATGAGCACATATCACAAAGCAAATGACAGTGTTTATCGTACGTTGAACCACAACAACTGTCAAATAAATGGCCCCGGCACGGCGGCTAAAACGCGGTGAACGGCAGGGCCACAAAACGCATACGCCTAAACCGCACATTCCTCGCGTTCGGCATCGAGACGTGCCTTAACGGCATCGGCGGCGATGTGATACGAGAAGCCCTTGCCCATCAAAAACCGAACCAGTTTTTCGAATCCACGCGTCTCTGGAACACGCCGCTTGGCGAGCAGGGCTGACGCACGCGCCAAATCGTCTTCGACGGCAAAATAATCCTCGGGATAACCGGGAATGTCATCGAGCACGACATGACGGCGCTTGAGCTCGGTCTCGATTTTGCGCTGTCCCCAACCGCGCCGCTTGCGCTCCTCGATAAAGTACGAGCAAAAGCGGTTCTCGTCTAAAAAGTGATACTCGGTGGCGCGCTCGACGGCGAAATCGATCGCGGGCTGGTGAAAGCCGTAGCGAGCCAGCTTGTCACGGACCTCACCCGTCGCATGGTCGCGGCGCGATAGCATCTCGGTCACAATGGTAAGTGCACATTTACGCTCGATGAGCTGCACCGCCTCACGAAAGTTGTCCCAATCACAGGGAAGATCGGGGCGGTTTTTGACATACAACCGCGCGACCCGCACGGGAATCCAAATGGACCGCTCAAAACCGCCCTCAAGCTCACAATCGATATGTGCGCAAGGCTTTTTGGACGCATACCCGCTCGAGAACGAGGAAGCCGCCTTCTTATCGGGAAAGACGGCCGTGGCCTCGGTCACCGTATACGACATGAGCGTAACCGCTACTCGTCGTCATCATCGAGCATGGCGGAACCATCGATGGCGTAAAGCTCGTCAAACTCCTCAGGCGCTGGCTGATCGGTCAGCTCGACCTCGGACGGAGCATCGTCATCAAACTCAAGTCCGCAGGCAAGGCGGACCTTATGCTCAATCTCGTCGGCGCAATCGGGGTGTTCGCGCAGGAACGCCTTGGCGGCCTCTCGACCGTTGCCAAGCTTGTCCTCGCCATAGGCAAACCAGGAGCCCATCTTCTTGCAGATGCCGCACTCGACAGCCATGTCCAGAATTGAGCCCTCCTTAGAGATGCCCGTACCGTACATGATGTCGAACTCAGCAGAACGGAACGGAGCTGCCACCTTGTTCTTAACGACCTTGGCGCGCACGCGGTTACCGATAACCTCGTCCTTAAGCTTAATGCTGTCGATACGGCGAATGTCGATACGCACCGAAGAGAAGAACTTAAGGGCGCGGCCGCCCGTCGTAGTCTCGGGGTTGCCGAACATGACGCCGATCTTCTCACGCAGCTGGTTAATGAAGATGCACGTCGTGTTGGACTTGGACAGCGAGCCGGCGAGCTTGCGGAGCGCCTGACTCATCAAGCGAGCCTGAAGACCGACCGTAGTATCGCCGATTTCTCCCTCGATCTCGGCACGCGGGGTCAGCGCGGCGACGGAGTCGACGACGATGGCATCGATGGCGCCGGAACGCACGAGCATGTCAACAATCTCGAGCGCCTGCTCGCCCGTATCGGGCTGGGAAATGAGCACCTCGTCGATATCCACGCCGATGCGCGCGGCATACGTGGGATCAAGCGCGTGCTCGGCATCGATAAATGCCACAACGCCACCCATTGCCTGGGCCTCGGCCAGGATCTCGAGCGAAAGCGTCGTCTTACCGGAGGACTCAGGACCGTAAATCTCGACGATACGGCCGCGCGGCACGCCGCCGATACCCAGCGCGGCATCGAGGGCCAGGGCGCCCGTGGGAATGGCCTCGACCTCGAGCTCGGGACCACCGTCGCCGTACCTCATGATGGAACCCTGGCCGAATTTCTTCTCGATCTCGGCCTTGGTGGTGGCGATCATCTCATCGCGCTCTTTACCCGTCGTGCGAGCATGAACGGTACGTACGGGACCTGAATTCTTGGCCATGAATAGCCCTCCTCTTAACAACCTGCATCGATAATAAACGAACGGCTGTTCGTGGTCAACCGTTCAGATAAATCATATGCAGCCGACCTTTCCAAAACCCAACCAAACGCCGACCAAACACTGACCAAAATCTTGACCGCAGGCGAACCAAGAAAATCATGACGAGGAAAAATACGACAACTACCTGCACAAAGATAAAATTCGCCGGAGGTCCCTATCTCCACAATTAAGGGGCCCGGAGGCCCCTTAAAACACGTCTATTCCATAGGGTTGAGCACAAGGGCAATGCGACCCAATGCCTCCGTGACCGCATGGGCACGAACACACGAACGGTCGCCCTCATAGTGGCAGCGCACAGAGTCCACGACCGGCACGCCCCCATCGGCGGAGCGATACGCCCAGCCAATATAGAAAGTGCCCGCCGGATCTTCCTCAGTGCCACCGCCGGGGCCGGCATAACCCGTTGCGCTCACTGCAATATCGCTCTGGTACAGCTCCAGCGAACCCGCCGCCATCTCGCGCGCGGTCTGATGCGACACCGCGGTATAGCGGTCGAGCGTCTCCTGCTCAACACCCAGAACGCGATGCTTGATCTCATCGCAATAGGTCACCGCACCGCCACGCAGCACCGCCGAGGCGCCCGGGATATCGGCAATCGTCGAGGCGATCATACCCGCCGTCAGCGACTCAGCCGTCGAAACCGTCACGCCCCGAGCGCTCGCGCGCTCGACAATATCGCGCGCCAGCTCCTCGTTATGTGCGGAAATCTGCTCAAAAGAGTCCGTCATACCCACCAGGACCTAGACCGAAAAGACGATCTTGCGGCAGTTCCAGAAGTACTGGGCGCCCGAGATAACGGTCAGGACAACGGCAACGGCGTACAGGAAGCGCGACACCGAGTAGATGCCGAGCGTCAGCGCCACCGGGCCAAGGTGCAAGCCGGCCATCGCAAAGACGCACAGATAACCGCAGATGGAGACCATCGTGGTCGCCGTCTTGTACTTGCCGAGCTTATCGGCCGCAACGACCACACCAGCAGCACTCGCGACCATGCGAAGAGCGCTCACCAGCAGCTCGCGGAACAGGATAATGAACACGGACCACACGGTCACCGCGCCAAAATCCAAGAACAGCAGCAGGGCCGAGAACACGAGCAGCTTGTCCGCGATGGGGTCCAAGAACTTGCCGAAATCGGTGATCTCGTTGCGCGAGCGCGCCAGATAGCCGTCGACCTTATCGGTGCACGACAGAATCACGTACAGAATAAAAGCGGCGGCGGCGAGCGGGCCGTCGAAGATGCTCCAATCCGTACCGGCAACACTCGTGTGAGACAGCGCCGACACAATCATGAACACCGGGATAAAGACGATGCGCACGCACGTCACGATATTGGCGGGCGTCCAAACACTCGTCAGTTCCTTATTGCTCTCGTTTGCCACGACGCTCTCCTACTCCACAACATGGCCGATAAGCTCATAGCAGAAGCTATCGGTAAACTCGACAGTCAGAATATCGCCCACGGACGCCTCGCTGGCGTCCAAGTGCACAGCGCCATCGGAATCGGGCGCCTGGAACCAGGCATGGCCGATCAGCTCGGCGCCGTCCTCGGTCTCTTCGATACCGTCGACGATCACCTGGGCGCGCTCGCCCACATGTGCGGCGGTAGCGGCAAAACCGAGCGACTCGGCCAGATCCATGGCCTCCTGGGCGCGCTCAAGCTTGACCTCTTCGTCGACCTGACCCTCCATCTTAGCGGCCAGGCTGCCCTCCTCCTGCGAGTAGGCAAAGACGCTCGTGTAGTCAAAGCCGACGGTGTCCATAAAGTCGATAAGATCACGAAACTCGTCGTCGGTCTCGGTCGGGAAGCCGACCATGGCCGTGGAGCGAATCACGATACCGGGGATGCGCTCGCGAAGGTCGCGGAACAGATCCTCGAGCTCCTGGCGCGAACCGGAGCGACGCATGGCCTTGAGGATGCGCGCGTCGCAGTGCTGCACGGGGATATCGATATAGGGCAGCACCTCGGGCGTATCGCGTATCGTCTCGATGAGTTCGTCAGTCATGCCCTCGGGCTGCAGGTAGAGCACGCGGACCCAGACGTTGTGCGGGCGCACGGCCTCAGCGACGGCACGCAGCAGCTGTGCCAGATTGCGCGGCGCGCCCTCGGCGAGGTCCTCGTCGGCGAAGTCGGTACCCCAAATACCCGTGTCCTGACCGATCAGAACGATCTCGCGGACGCCACCGGCGACCAGGTCGCGTACCTCGGAGATGATGCTCTCGGCATTGCGCGAGTGGTAACGACCGCGGATATACGGGATCATGCAGAAGCTGCAGAAGCGGTTGCAGCCATCGGAAATCTTGACGTAGGCGACAGCACCCTCGACGGTACGTTTGACCTGCGGGATATAGGCTGCAATCTCACGCTCGACACCCAGCACGCCATCGATGACCGCCACGATGCCATCTCCCTCGTCGGCCTTCACAAAGGCAGCGACCTCGGGCAGCTCGTCAGGCAGGTCATCGCCATAGCGCGACGGCACGCAGCCGCACATGACGATGGGGCAAGAACGAACGCCGTCCTGAACCTCGTTGGCGAGCTCGAGCGTGGTCTCGATGCTCTCGGACGTTGCGGAGGCGAGGAACGAGCAAGTATTGACGATGGCGATGTCGGCATCCTGCGGGTCGAATGCCTCCTCGTAGCCCGCGGCGGTCAAAAGAGAACGCATGCGGTCGGTGTCAACCTCGTTCTTAGCGCACCCGAGGGTGATGTAGAGCACGGAGCCCAACGGTGTATCCATGTTGGAGAGCGGTCCTTTCGATTGATATTAGCGGTAGTTGGTGAACTGCAGCGGCTGGCCGTAGTCCTGGTCGCGCAGGAGCTGAATCACGGTCTGCAACGCGTCCTTCGAAGCAGAGGAAACACGCAGCTTGTCGGCCTCGATGGTCACCTTGACCTTGAGCTTTTGATCCTTGATGTCCTTGTTGATCTTCTTGGCGGTCGCCTGGTCGATACCCTCGACGATATGGCCGAGCACGCGCACGGTGCCGCCCGATGCCGCCTGCGGAGCATCCCACGAGACAGCCTTGAGGTCGATGCCGCGCTTGATGAGCTTGGAGCTCAGCACGTCAACAATCTGTTTGGAGACAAAGTCGGCCGGAGCGTTGATCGTAAAGAGCTTCTCGCCCTTCGAAAGCTCGATCGTGGCGCCGGAATCCTTAAGGTCATAGCGCTGGGAAATCTCGCGCGTGGTCTGCTGGAAGGCGTTGTCGACCTCTTGCATGTTGACCTCGGACACGACGTCGAAGCTGGAATCTTTAGCCATGATGTTTCCTTTCGCGTACGAGCGGCTTAGTAGCTATCGTACGAATAGTCGGTAGAATCGGTGGGCGTCTGACCGTCAGTTGCGGTATCGGCGCCATTCGTGGACTGGGCATCGGTGCCGTCGGTGGTATCGGTACCATCGGTGGTGTCGGTACCATCAGAACTTTCACCATTCTCGGAATCAGACGTCTCCTTCTTGGGAACGGTGATCGTCACACGCGCCACGCCCGAGGTCTTGGTATCGTAACGAACCTTTTCACCGTTCTTGGTAACGGTGACATCGGAAGGCTTGGACGTGGTGATCTCGATCGAAGACTCGGGCGTGTACTCCTGCTCAAAGGGGCCAGTCGCCTGGGCGCCATAGACCGACTTGCCGTCAACCTTGACCTCAATCCACGCGGTCTTTCCCTTGGCAACGGAGACTTTGACCTTCGTGACCTCGTTCTCTTCCTTCTTGGCCGTCGTCTTGGTGGCGTCCGAATCAGTCGACTCATCCGTCGCCTCATCGGTGTCATCGTCCTCGTCGACCGTTTCGGTCTTCTTAGAAGACTTCTTGGTCGTCATCTTGGTAGCAGTGGGCGTCTCGGGCGTGTTCTCGGGCGCCGAAGATGCGCAGCCGCGCAGAAGCACCACGATGAGCACGATCAACAGCAGCACAACGGCACCGATGCCGGCGTAGACGATACGCGGATCGAGCCCGTTGTTTTGAGGAGTACGTGATCCGCCGCGTCCACGACTGGAACTGCTGCGGCCGCCTCCCTGAGGCATACGACCACGATTGCTATCGGAACGGCCGCGATAGCCACCCTGGCCCTGAAGGCTGCGCTGACCCGAGCGGGGCGCAAGTTCACCGCGGCCTTGATAGCCACGCTGGCCCGAACGCGGAGCCGAAGAGCGCTGGCCATACGGCTGTGATTGAGAGCGAAGACGCGGCGTCACCTGCGTGGTATCGGCATCCGCATAGCCACCGCGAGAGCGTCCGGTGGAGGCACCACGGTAACCGCGATCGGAATAGCCGCCGTCGCCGTAGCCGGCACGAGGGTCACGCGCTACACCGCGGGCAGCGGGAAGTGCACGGTCCTCGGGCATCGGCGTACTGCGGAACCGGTCACGCTGTGAGCGAATCTCCTCACCCGAACCCGTCTCGGTAATATAACCGGCCTGCTGAGGACGCTGTCCATAGCGGGTCGAACGACCGCCCTGAACCATCAGGAAGCGCCCGTTGTCGACCGAGGAACGCGAATTGACGTAGCCGGCGGCGTCCTGAAAACGACCGCCCTGCTGCGACGTCTCGCGTTCGTATGCCATCAGGTCGTCAAAGTAGGCATTGACGACCTCGCGCGGATTGAGGCCCAAAAAGCGAGCATAGCTCGAAATCATGCCCTGCGCATAGCCGCGCGGCGGCATCGAAGCAAAGTTACCGGTCTCGAAAAACTCGATGATCTGCGGCCTGATTTTGATGGTGTTGGCGACCTGCTGAATGGAAAGGCCCATTCGGCGACGCTGCTCGAGCAGCATGTCACCAAAGCGTGCAGCCATCAGAATCCTCCAAACTCACGATCTTCACGTGCCATCTCGGCGTCGACAGATTCCAGCGCGGCAAGCCCCTCCTCGTCCAACAGGACCTCGCGCGGCTTGGAACCGTCGGGCGGGCCGACGACACCCTTTTCTTCCAGCATGTCCATAATACGCCCGGCACGAGCATAGCCAACCTTCAGACGACGTTGCAGGCCAGATGTGGAGCCAAGCTGCGATTCCACCACAATATGGGCGGCTTCCCAAATGAGCGGATCATCGTCTTGCGGCTCGGCGACTCCGGTGCGAACAATGCCGCCGCCACCCGCCATGGACATGGAAGCGGGCGCCACGGCAGACAGGATCTCCTCGTGGTAGTCGGGCTCGCTCTGCGACTTGACGAACTCGACAATCTCGTTGATTTCGTCATCCGAGACAAAGCAGCCCTGGATACGGCGGGGCTTGCCCCAGTCGACCTTGGAGAACAGCATGTCGCCCAAACCGGTGAGCTTTTCGGCACCCATCTGGTCGATGATGACGCGCGAGTCGATGCCCGTGGCGACGTTAAAGGCGATGCGGTTGGTGATGTTGGCCTTGATAAGGCCCGTCACCACATTGGAACTGGGGCGCTGCGTGGCCACGATAAGATGAATACCGGCGGCACGGCCCAGCTGAGCAATACGCACGATCGAGGCCTCGACATCCTTACCGGCGACCATCATCAGGTCCGAGAGCTCGTCGATGATAATGACCAGATAGGGCATCTTTTGCGGCGGGTTATCGTAATGTTCAAACTCGCCGGCGGCCTGCTTTTCGTTGTAGGTCGAGATCTTACGCACGTTGAGACGCTCGAAGACCTTCAGGCGACGCTCCATCTCGGACACGGCCCATTGCAGAGCGCTCGCGGCCTGCTTGGGCTCGGTCACTACAGGCACGTAAAGATGCGGCAGACCGTTATAGCCCGCAAGCTCGACGCGCTTGGGGTCGACCATGATCAGGCGAACGTCCTCGGGAAGGGCGCGCATGAGCAAGGTCGTGATGATGGAGTTGATCATGACCGACTTACCGGAACCCGTGGTACCGGCGATCAGCAGGTGGGGCATCTTGGCAAGGTCGGCGACGACCGGCGTACCCTCGGCATCTCGACCGATGGCGAGCTCGAGCGGACCGCCCTTCACATAGGGAAGCACGTCGCCCAGGTTGACGTTCTGGCGCTTGCGATTGGGGATCTCGATACCCACAAGCGAGGTGCCGGGGATCGGGGCAAAGATACGCACGGACTGGGCAGCAAGCGATAGCGCGATATCGTCCTCGAGGCTCGAAATCTTGCTCACGCGCTCGCCCTCGCCAGGTTGCAGCTTAAAGGTCGTCACCGTGGGGCCGGCGATCCAGCCGACCACGCGGGCACTACGACCAAACTCCAGCAAGGTGGACTGAAGCGACTCGGCAGTCTGTTCCAGCTCCTTGTCAGAAGACGCGGAGGAAGCCGACTGCGGGTTGGCATGCAGAATCTCAAGTGGCGGAAGTTTGAGGCCGTCCTCTTCTTCGCCCTCGTTATCTGCGGCGCCGCCGTCCGCTCCCCCATCGCTAGCCGCAGCCGATTCGACAGCACTCAAGGCAGGCGCATCGGCAACCTTGGGATGCTTCAAGAAGTCGGGGATCTGAGGTGCTGCCGAGACAGGATTCACGGCAAACGGCGGCTCGGACTCGTCGATCTTATCGGGGTCGTCTTCCATCGAAAGCTGACCGGTTACCTGGTCGCGCTTTGCATGGCGACGCGGCAGCAAAGTTGTCTTTGCGGTCTCAATCGGAGCCTCGTCGTCCTCGTCATCGCCCTCGGTGAGCTCAATCTCGCTCTCGGACCAAGACGGGTCGGGCTCACTCGTATTGAGTTTGGGCGCAGCCTTGCCCTTCTTGGCATGGCGGCGCGGCAACAGCGTCGTCTTAGCGCGCTCAGCTTCCACGGCATCGGACACGTCGACAAACGGATCCTCGTCCTCGTCGTCATCGTCCAAAACCGGGTCCACATCGTTGCCCATGACCGTGGTCACGGCAGCATCGGAGCCCTTTTGACGAAGAATGCTCAGGTGAGGACGGGCAACGCCGGGCACCGACAGGGCCTCATCGTCACCCCACGGACTCGCGTTAACATCGGCACGACGGCGCTCGGCAAAATCAGCCGCACGGTCGCGAGCAGAGCGCAAAACGCCGCCCACCGAAAAGCCGATGATGACCAGGCCCACGACGACAAGGCCCAACAGGACCACCATCGCGATAGGCTTACCCAGGGCATTCTGCAGCGCACTCGCAATAAACGCACCAATGTAGCCACCCGAGGCGGACAGATTTTGCGGCGTGAACATAAGGTCGCACGAGTCGCTCGTACCTGGCACCATCAACGAAAGAATGGAGACGACGGCGATAAAGACCACGGCGCCGCCCGCAACAGAGCGCGCGTTGAGCGGCGAGTCCTCGCCTAAAAAGAGCGTGGCGGCAAACAGCAAAATGACGATCGGCAGCACGTAGGCGCCCAGACCAAAGCCCAAGTGGTAGAAACCGGCAACCGCAGCCGTAACGGGCGCAGTCGCCGGCGAAATCACGGCAATAAAGGACGCAATCGCCAAGACGGCAATGACCACGCCGGCGATATCGCGGTTGGCCGAGGGCTCGACCAAGGGCTCGAAATCATCGAACTCGGACTCGTGACCCTTATTGGCACGCAGATGGGAACCGGCACCCTTAGCAGATGCCGGTTGGTTGTTGGCCTTATTGCCTTTGGCGTTTTGTGCAGATCCGCGCGCCAAACTAAACCTCCATGACGACCGGGATGATCATCGGACGAGTGCGCGTACGGCTCCAGATAAAGTTGGAGAGCGAGTCGCGCACGGCCTTGCGAATGGCATCGGAACCGCTGCTGGTAAAGCTAAACTTACCCTTCTCGATCGTCTTCATAATAGACGCGGAGGCATCCTCGGAGAACTGGTCGTCGATGGCAAACGAGACGCCGCGGCCCGAGAACTCGATGGCCTCGATCTTCTTGTGCTTGAGCGAGACGATGGCAACAGCGGTAACCATACCGTCGTTGGCGAGCTTCTGGCGATCGCGCAAGACGATGGGGTCGGTATCGCCGATACGCAGGCCGTCGACGTAGACGACGCCGGACTCGACGGGCGTACCGCGCTTGACGATACCGCCGCGCATCTCGAGCGTGTCGCCGTTATCGAGGATAAAGATGTGATCATCCTTGATGCCCATCTTACGAGCAAGCTGGGCATGGGCACGCAGATGCACGGCCTCGCCGTGAACCGGCATAAAGTAGGTGGGCTTGGCCATGGCCATCAGGAGCTTGAGTTCCTCCTGGCTACCGTGACCGGAGACGTGAACGAGAGCGCGGTTCTTATCCCACACGTCGCAACCGAGCTTGGCCAGGCTGTTGACGACCTGCTGGACGGCTTTCTCATTGCCGGGAACAGGAGTTGCCGAGAGGATAACGGTATCGCCCTCGTGGATGGAGAGCGTCTTGTGCTCGCCATTGGCCATGCGGGACAGGGCCGACAGCGGCTCGCCCTGCGAACCGGTGCACATGACGACAATCTTGTCGTCAGGCAGGTTATCAATGTCAAAGGCATCGATGATATCGGCGTCGTCGATGTTGAGGTAGCCAAGCTCGCGCGCCACGCGGGTGTTAGTGAGCATGGAGCGACCGGTCACAACGACCTTACGGCCGCACTTGCGGGCGGCATCGCAGATCTGCTGCAAACGATGGATGTGGCTCGAGAACGACGCGACGAACACGCGACCCGGGGCGTTCTTGATGGCGTGCAGCAGGTTGGGACCAACCTCGGCCTCTGACTTGGTAAAGCCGGGAACCGTGGCATTGGTGGAGTCGGAAAGCAGTAGGTCGATGCCCTGCTTGGCAAAGCGGCTGATAGCGGCATAGTCGGGCGTAACGCCGTCGATGGGCGTCTGGTCGAGCTTAAAGTCGCCGGTGTGCATAACGGTACCCTGGTTAGTGCGAATGAACACGCCCAGAGCGCCGGGGATGGAGTGCGTCATCGAGAAGAAGTCGAGCGAGATGCCACCGAGATTGACATGGCTTCCGCCCTTGACCTCGCGGAACTTGGGCGCGCGGATTCGGAACTCAGAGAGCTTGCCCTCGATAAAGCCAAGCGTCAGCTTGCTCGAGAAGATGGGCACCTTGTTGTTGAGGTCCTGCAGCAGGTACGGAAGCGAACCGGTGTGGTCCTCGTGGCCGTGGGTGACGACGATACCGCGGAGCTTCTCCTCGTTCTCCAGAACATAGGTGTAGTCGGGAAGCACCAGGTCAATACCGGGCTGGGAATCGTCGGGGAACATGAGGCCAGCGTCAACGAGCACCATGTCGTCGCCGCATTCGAAGACCGTCATGTTCTTGCCGATGCCGTCAAGGCCGCCGAGCGGAATGATCTTCAAAGGAGATGATTTTTTAGCTGCCATAGGTTCGTGTGGTTTCCTTTCTTCGAAACGGGTCTGGAACAACCGACGGGGCGCTTCTGGCAAACCGACCGCCGGGAACGTACAAACATGCATCACAGATTCGACGCAGTAACCACAGTATAATACCCATTTGCACAACAACAGACCACCCATGCATCAAAGCCCCATCTGAACCCGTCTATCCCGTCGGTTTCCCGTGGGGCGGGCACTGATGAAGTTTCCTGCTCTACAGTCCTGCTCACGACGGAGGCCACATTAAGTGGCCTCCT